>Ga0209810_1000201_pt1 | contig 171025 bp, 171 predicted proteins | sample Coa_R1_7_FD_187159 | JGI IMG/M metagenome (GOLD analysis project Ga0209810, IMG submission 187159) | Surface soil microbial communities from Centralia Pennsylvania, which are recovering from an underground coalmine fire - Coalmine... | ecosystem: Environmental > Terrestrial > Soil >... | reverse complement strand
ACTACGATTTCCGTTCCGTCTGGACAACCGCCGAGGCCGATGAGATGCGCCGCAGCATCAAGGCCCGCGAATGCTACTGCCCGCTAGCCAATGCTTCGTACACCAACATGCTCTGCCACGTGCCAACCCTGTCAAGCGTGGCGCTGACGGTAGCGAAAGGAACGGCTGGCGAAGTGCTTTCCTCTAAGGAGCGCGGCAAGTCCGCCAAACTGCGCAACCTGCCGGTCATCAATGCCGTAGATGAGGCGCGCTTGGCGAATGGCACAAATGGCAATGGTCATGCCAAAGCCGCCGTCGCCCGCGAATTGAACGTTATTCAGGCGTTGAGCGATGCGCCATCTGCCAATGGACATCGTGACGAAGGCGTGGAATTGAAGGCATAAGTGTTTTAGAGGTAGGCGAGGGGAGACACGAAGCCATCCGCGTAAAATCAGCCGGAAGCCCCCCGCAAGGGGATGGCTCTACAATACGATGCGGCTTGTAGAGCCATCCCCTTGCGGGGGGCTTCCTTATTCTTGTGCTTATTCGTTGCGGTGCGAGGGTGATGGCGAAATAGCCCGCATGCGCGAGTTAGTTTCGTAGAGGAAATCGCGGCGCAGGCGTTCGATCTCGCGGCGTATCTCGGCCAGCTCTTCAGCATGTAGCTGCTCAATGGATGCCAGGCGCTGCTGAAGGAGCAAAAGCTGGTAGGCAATGTCTCCTTTATCCTTATCGCGCGCGGGCGCGTCTATAATGGACATCGCTTCCAATTCACTATGGATAGAGGTCGAATACTCCTCGTATGGTCCGTTCTGCATAAAATGTCTCTCCCTGAAAAATATAGCCTACCGTTCAGTTTGCAGCAATTATCAGGCATTTCTTCCATTCTGGCAATGCCATTTGTATCGCAAATAGGATGCATTCGTATCAAGTATACTCAGCTTGTTTTGGCCGCCTGCTTGAAGACGTAGCATGTTGGGAAAATTGTCCTATAAAGATGAAAGGAAAGGGAGGCTTCACGTTAGATAATAAGAGACGATATATAGAGAGGAATAGATGGTTCAAAGCTATTCCTTGATAGGCAAGGGGGGAAGATTTGCAATCCTTTAGTGAGTCGGTGGAAGATGAGCAGATGCGCGAACGGGCAGGGCGAGAACGGCGGAAACAGGGAAGGATTCGTGTGCTGGTGGTGGACGATCATGAGATTGTGCGGCGGGGACTATGCTCGATGTTGGGCGAGCAGGAGGATTTTGAGGTGGTGGGGCAGGCGGGCAGCGGCAATACAGCCGTAACGCTTGCCAAACAGTTGCAGCCGGATATCGTCTTACTGGACATCTATCTAGGAGCAGCCAATGGGCTGGATATCGCCCAGCAATTGCAGCGTGCCTGCCCGGAATCGCGCATCGTCATTCTGACCGGTCTGGCAGACGAGGGGCATCTTCTGCGCGCTATGCGTATTGGCGTGCATGGCTATCTACAAAAAGCCCTGCCCGTCAGTGAATTGCTGGCCTCGTTACGCGCTGTATATAACGGGGAGCGGGTCATCGGCGAGCCGCGCGCGCTTACCCAGGTGCTGAACGAGTTCGAGCGCATTACGAAGGAACAGGAACGGGTGCGTTCGGGATTGACCGATCTGGAGATCGAGTTGCTGCGTCTCGCGGCGGAAGGATGCAGCAACAAGGAGATCGCCGCGCGCCAGTTCTGGAGCGAGGTGACGGTCAAACGCAAGATGCAAGACATTTACCGCAAACTGCAGGTTGCGGACCGCGCCCAGGCGGTGGCGGAAGCTATGCGCATGGGCTTGATATAGATGATTGTTTGTAGTGTTTTTTAACCGATAAAAGGGGAAAACCATGACTGTTTGTCCACAATGTGGAGCCGAAAACGGCGATGATGTAAAAAATTGTAAATCCTGCCGCATCAATTTGTACTGGGCCTACCAGCACTACGAGGAACTGGCAAAGCTGCGCGAGCAAAACAAATTACCACCGCGCCCACAGTCTGCGTCGTTCCTGGTAGAGACGAGCAAGAAAATCGATGATGGCCCGGCAGCGGACTGGCTGCGCAAGACCATCCGCAAATTCGGCTTCAAAGACGCGGGAAAGAAAGTCAGCACAATGGCTGATTAAATCAACCCCAACAAAAAAAGGCGACCGCGAGGAAGGAGCCGGAAGACACCCGCGAGGGGTGTCTTCCGGCTCCTCGTCATGTCCACAACTTTTTGTTGCGGTTGATTGTGTTAGCGGGCCGCGCCAGCAAGCGGGGCCATCTGGCTGGCCTGAGTGACGGATGCTTCGTTCATACCGCCAGCGTTGAACCACTCGGCGGAGAGTTGGATACCGGTGAGCAGGTCAACTTTTGGCTCGAAGCCGAGTTCGCGGCGGGCTTTCTCCACGCTGTGCTTGTTGTCGCTGCCAAACATCATCGCGCCAAGCTGGGTGACGACGGGTTTGGTGCGCGTCAGGGGAGCTACGATTCTTTCCGCAACGATGCTGCCGTAGAAGATGGGAAGATAAGGCAGGTGCAGCGTCGGGCGCTTGCCGCCAACCGCGTCAGCGATGGCGTTGAACATCTCAAGCTGGGTCAGCGGGCGGTCGTTGGTGATATTGTAGACGTTGCCCGGAGCCTTTGGATGATAGGCGGCCAGCATGAAGCCCTGCACCACATCGGTGACGTAGCAGAAGGGCAGGTGGTTGTCGCCGCGCCCAATGATGAGGCCCTTGCCATCCTTCATCTTCTGCGCCATGCGGCCAAAGTGCAGGCGGTCGCCAGGGCCAAAGAAAGTGCCAGGGCGCAGGATGACAGTTTCGACACCACTATTGAGCATCAGGCGGCGCACGAGGCGATCACCTTCGGCTTTGGTGAGCGAATAGGGATCGGGATCAGGCCGCAGGGGATCGTTTTCGGTCATGAAACGACCGTGACCGAGGCCGTAGACGGTGTGCGAACTGGTATGCACGAAACGGCGCACTCCGGCGCGCTGCGCTGCCATATAAAGATTTTCGGTTCCATTGACGTTGACCAGGCGATAGTCTGCAAGCGGACGCCACACGCCCATCATTCCAGCGAGGTGGAAAATCAAATCGACATCTTTGACGGCAGGTCCGAGCGAACTCGCGTCGGTAATGTCGCCACGCACAACCTCGATCCCTTGCTTAATAAGCTTATCTGCATTTTCAACTGGCAAGACCAGGGCGCGAATGGTCTCGCCCCGCTCTTGTAATTCTTTAATCAGGTGGCCACCCAGCAGGCCGGTGGCACCAGTTATCAATACACGCATGTAGTATCCTTCCATCGATAGACAGTGATATATAATTGAGCAGGACAGACTGTCCTTTACCCCCAAATTATGGAACGGTTGAGCGTATTTTTCCAGGGCCGAATGGCCCTGAAGTACCAGACGAAAGTATCGTATAAGATCAGCAGTAGCTGCACTTTTTTGTGTGGATAAATCGTGATAGAATTACAGTAGGAAATGTATCCAGGAGGCATGATAGATGGATTCGGAGAAGACAGCCGAAACAACCCTACAAACCCAACAGGCGGAGACGCTGCCACAAGTATCGAAGCTTCCACCACTGCCAAAATGGCCGACATCTCGCCCGGGGCCGATGGTCAAGGAACCACCGCCCGGTGAAAAGCGCATGAAGTTGCGCACCGAGCAGTGCGTCGAAGTGAACTACGATATGGAACGCGGCAGACGTGTGACCGATATTTAACAAGGGTTTCTTCTCAACAGATAAATGACAGGCAGGGACATCGTGCGATGTCCCTGCCTGTCATTTATCTGTTCAAATACGCCACATTGATAAACATAGCTTGGTTCCTGGCGTATCCTGGTGTAATATGTGGTGTAAGAAAGCGATGAGGAAGAAAGTGGATGGAGGGATGACACATTGCAAATACACCAACAAGCCTGCTCTCTTTTTCGCTGGCAAGACGCACTTCTGAGTATTGTACGGCGCTTTGTCCCATTGTTCGTGTTGCTGGCCTTATTACTGGGAGCAAGCGCGGGCGTATACGCGATAGAGACCAGCGCACAGGCGTCCTGCCTGGTTAGTCATGGTAAGGCCAGCATCGCCTCAAATTGCGCAGTGACGGGAACGAATACTCAGGCTTCTTTCCCCACACACAATGTTTTCCCTTACGGCACCTGTACCTGGTGGGCAAATCAACGCTATCACCAGTTACACGGCCATTATGTTCCCTGGACGAACGCTGCAATGGCCTGGCAATGGGCGCAGCGCGCCTATCAATACGGCTGGCACGTTTCCGTCCTGCCCAATCCCGGCTCGATCATCGTGCTTCAACCCTGGATAGAGGGAGCCTACGGAGCCGGACACGTGGCCATCGTCGAAAAGGTGCTGAAGAATGCGCACGTCATCGCCAGCAATATGAACTGGGGCAGAAATCGGCTGGCGGTTACATATGTAGAGTTTGTAGCGGGGCCGGGGGTGTTGTTTATTTATCAGTAGCGCCTCTGTACAAAAAGGCCGCCTGTCTACTGCCTGAAGAGGAGACAAGAGGGGAACGAAAGCCACCCGTGAGGGGATGTATCTACATGTGAAATGGGCTGTAGAGATATTTCCTTGCGGATGGCTTTCGTTCCCTTTGTAATAAATTGATACCTACCTGCCTGTCTGAAGAGGATGGGTGGCTTTTGTGTTCTAAAGAAGAACACAAAAAAATAACGCCGATGGAGGGATTAGACAAGCGATGCCCCTTGTTGTTCGCTGATGTTCTCCGTACCCTCAAATTCTCGGTTTTCGGTTCGTATTGGTTCTTTTTTGACTGCATAGATACTTTGACGTTGCTACATCATTGCTACAGGGTAAGAATAGATGAGTTTATTTGTTATATGAGCTAACAATTAGCTATTGACGTATGCAGCAACTTACAATACTACGAAATATAATGACCCTAGAATTTCAGACAAAATTTGAACGGCTCGTAAGGTGTAAACGGAACCATGGAAAAGAAAACGCGCAAGCACTATAGTGCGGAGTTCAAGGCCAAAGTGGTCAAGGAAATGCTGCGAGAAGAAAAGACCGTGGGGCAATTAGCTGCTGAATATGGAGTGCATAGTAATATGCTCTACCGCTGGCGAGACCAGGCTCTGGCAGGTTTACCAGGCCTCTTCAATGACCAAGCCGCCCAGGAACTCGCGCAGAAAGAGGCGGCCTGGCAGCAAGAACGCGAGGCTTTATATGCCGAGATTGGCCGCTTAACCACGCAACTGACGTGGGTGGAAAAAAAATCTCGTGGACTTGGCAAGTAGAGAGGAGCGCCAACAGTTGATCGACTGGGAAAAGCGTGAATTGCCCATCACCACACAGGCGCAGTTACTCGGCCTCAGCCGCTCCGGACTCTACTATGAGCCGGTGCCGCCCTCGGCGCAGGAGGTTGCTCTCAAGCATCGCATCGACGAGATCTACACAGCCCATCCCTACTATGGCTACCGACGTATCGCGGCGCAGTTGCACCGGGAAGGGATCGCAGTCAATCAGAAAACGGTGGCCCGCTATATGCAGGAGATGGCTCTGGCCGCCATTTATCCCGGGCCGAACTTGAGCAAGCGGGCTCACCAAGGGGCTATCTATCCCTATCTGCTGACCAATGTGACCGCGAGTGCGCCCAATCATATTTGGGGCATCGACATCACCTATATCCGCTTGCGCAGCAGTTGGATGTATCTGGTCGCGATCTTGGATTGGTACTCGCGCTATGTGGTCAGCTGCGAACTGGATCAAAGCATGCAGCAGAGCTTCGTCATGCAGACCATGCAGCGAGCTCTCGCCCTCGCCAAACCGCAGATTTGCAATAGCGATCAGGGCAGCCAGTTTACCAGCTCGCCGTACACGCAATTGCTGCTGGCCCATGAGGTGCGCATTAGCATGGATAGTAAGGGCCGCGCTCTCGATAATATCTTTACCGAGCGCTTGTGGCGCACTATCAAATATGAGGAGGTGTATTTGAAAGACTATGCCACTCCCCGTGAAGCACGAGCAGGCTTGACCGACTACTTACGCTTTTACAATGAGGAGCGTGTGCATCAATCACTTGAGTATCATACCCCGGCAGAGATTTACTTTGGAAAAGAGAAAGGAGATTGCACCTTAGCAACCCCGATTTCACTGTCTTGACTTTCTGGGTCACTTTACAATGTAAAAAGGCACGTCTCTCAGAAGATGGTTCATGTATTATTTTCAATGCGTTCAATACTATACCAGGGGAAAGCGGTAGGAGATCAGGTGTCAAAGGTTATAGAGGAGAAATTGAGTATTTCGGTGTGTTTAGTCCAGATACAGGAAAGTGTTATCTTGTGCCTGTTGATGCTGTTCCAGTAGGACCCGTAAGACTACGGCTGATGCAGTCCCGAAACAATCAGGAGAAAGGTGTTCGTTGGGCAAAGGAATTTGAAATTTAGCGTTGTTCCAACGTTGCCATATATATTGACGCTTGTGGTATCATTTGCTTGCCGGGGCTGTAGCTCAGTGGATAGAGCGTCGGTTTCCTAAACCGTGCGTCGGAGGTTCGAGTCCTCTCAGCCCCACTAATAAAACAGGCTGCTTCCTTTGTGAGAAGCAGCCTGTTTTATTGTACATTATCCCCTACCCAACGAGGCCAGGAACTCCGTGTTATTCCGTGTTTTTGCCATTTGTTGCAGCAGGGCTTCCATCGCTTCGAGGCCGCGCTGATCCGAAAGGGTGGAGAACATGCGGCGCATGACGACGACGGCGCGGTAGGTTGGCTCGTCGTAGAGCAGTTCTTCGCGGCGGGTGCCGGAGAGGGCGATGTCGATGGCCGGGAAGATGCGGCGCTCGGCAAGCTTGCGGTTTAGCACCAGTTCCATGTTGCCTGTGCCTTTGAACTCTTCGTAGATCACGTCGTCCATGCGGCTGCCGGTATCGACGAGCGCGGTGGCGATAATGGTCAGGCTGCCGCCTTCCTCGATTTTACGGGCCGCGCCAAAGAAACGTTTCGGCATAATCAGAGCGGCGGGATCGAGACCGCCGGAGAGGCTGCGACCGCTTGGCTCAACGTCGAGGTTGTAGGCGCGGCTCAGGCGCGTGATGCTATCGAGCAGAACCACCACGTCTTTTCCGCTTTCGACCAGACGTTTGGCGCGCTCCAAAACCATCTCGGCGAGGTAGGTATGAGCCTGGGTCGGCTCGTCAAAGGTCGAACTGACAACTTCGGCTTTGACCGAGCGTTTGAGGTCTGTCACCTCTTCGGGGCGTTCGCCGATCAGCGCGATGAGAACGTGAACGTCTGGATGGTTCTGGGCGATGGCGTTGGCGATGGTGGCGAGCAGGATAGTTTTACCGGCCTTTGGCGGCGCGACGATCAGGCCGCGCTGGCCGCGACCGATAGGGGCAACCAGGTTGATAAGGCGGCCCGAAAGGTTGTTGGGCGTGGTTTCCAGGTTGAATTGCTCGCGTGGGAAAACGGGCGTCAGGTTCTCGAAGCGCGGGCGATGGCGCGCTGCATCGGGATCGAGGTCGTTGACGCTTTCGACGCGCAGCAAGCCTGCGTATTGTTCGTGATCTTTGGGCGGGCGCGCATAACCAGCGACCATATCGCCCTGGCGCAAACCAAAGCGGCGAATCTGCGAGGGCGAGACGTAGATATCACGCGGCCCAGGCAGGAAACGCTCGCGGCGCAAGAGACCAAAACTATCGGGCAGGATATCTAACACGCCTGCCACGTAGACCCCCTCTTGCTGTTCTGGCGCGCGAAGCGCCTGCTCAGGCGCGAAGTCCTGAACGTGCTGGTTGTCTGGAAGTGTTTGAATGTCGAATGAACCATTCATCATAGTGTGTATTGTGGAGGCAGGAGAGAGCCTGCCCATCTCCTTTCAAGGAACTGGTATTTCTCTTTGCAGCATAATCGCGTCATGCAAGAGCAATGACGGAATGAAAAAAGTATTCAGATACAATCCTGAAGATGCACGCGCACACGGTCGCGTGCAATGTTGTGAAGGTTGTCACTTATGTAAACAACAAGGGAGAGTATTCTATTCCATCCAAAGATGTTAGCGATTTCCCGCCAGGTTATAGAGCTGGACAAGTTCTTCGATAATAGTATCGCTTTTGCCGCTGGCGATGCCTTCGGGAACGCAGTGATGCAGGTGTCCTTCTAAGATGAGGGCTTCCAGTTTCTCGATGGCTTTGCGCACTGCATAGGTCTGGCGCAAGATATCGACACAGTATTTATCCTCTTCAACCATCTTGCGAATGCCGCCAATATGTCCCTCTATATAATTCAGCCGTTTGAGAACATCCTGTTTATCCGCTTGCATAGGTGATGCTCCTCTCTTCCCTACCCCTGTGGGTAGGGTATAGCAGTAGTATATCACACTGAATCATGATATACAAGGATAGTTTGACAGAGAATGGATTATCTTTCAGCTCTTGTCATTTGCGCCTGAATTGGGCGTCGTAGCAGAAGTTGAGCGTGTGTTAGAACGACAATGACGACGACTATCCACAGTACACCGGCAAAAACAGCATACCAGAGCGTTTCCTGACCGGGCGTGAGAGGGACAGGACCTAGAACAGCCAGAGATGCAGTCAGGCTGATATGCGTCAATTGAGCCAGCAACAAGCTATTGGTATTGGAGTAGATCCAGACAATGAGGACCCTCATAGCTGTTACAATAGCAATGAAGCTGAGAAAAAAGGGCAACCAGTATGCGCCATGTGGTGCAGCGCCCCCCAGATAATCAACGACCGGAGCATGCCACAATCCCCAGAGTACGCCAAGTAGAACACCTGCACCCAGCGCGCTCTGCTTCAATCGCATCCTGGGATAAGCAAAGCCTGTCCAGCCGATTTCCTCCAGCACTCCTGGAAAAATGCCGTACAAGATGAAAAAGAGATTCAGCTTTGGCGTGAAAATGGGGGATATGAGCATCCTGAAAAAAAAGAGGACAAGTAGGATGAGTGCAGGAGCGGTGAGCAAAGCCACAGCATACCAGCCAATGTTCACCCGCCATCTGCCCATGCGAGCGAGCAGGTCTCGCAAGCCACTTTTACCATCGGTATAGCTTATTAACGCGATGCCCGTTAAAGCCACAGAGATGACGATAATCGGGAAGAGCAGCAGAGCATCCGTGGGCTGAATTGGCTCATGATGTATGAGCTTGGACCCTTCTACGATCAGTCCCGCCCCCCAGGAAATCAGGAGGACGATACTGAAGTAAACAACGACCGAATGGCGTCGGAGAAAAGCTTTTGTTGCTTGCATAAGCGGCCTCCTGTGAAAAATGATAACATGCAGTTCTCTTTTTAAGAAGTGTAACTCATTATTAAGTGTATATCAGCCTCTTTTCCCTTGACAATGTCCTTTCCTCGGGCTATAGTATCTATATATCCCCTACCGGGGGGGTATGGGTTTCCATGAAAAAGAGGTGATGCGATGGCGACAGAAGCCAGACAGACAATAGATTCGGCACAAAACCTTTCTGCTGATGAGCGGCAGATCTGCCAGACAACGCTTGCGCTAGAAGGCATGACCTGCGCATCGTGCGCGATGCGTATCGAGAAGGGCTTGAAGAAAGTGCCTGGGGTGCTGGATGCGCAGGTGAATCTGGCAACCGAGCGCGGAACCGTTACATATGATCCGGCGCAAACAGGCATGGAACAACTGCTTCAGAAAGTGGAGGCGGTTGGATATAAAGCGATACCTCTTGAACAACCCGCGCAGCAAAAGACCGGGGGTGATGAAGAGGCCGCAAGCAATGAAGCGCAGGCCGATGAGCTGAGCAAGCGCAAGGCGGCGGAGATTACGCGCAAGCGAAACCTGTTGATCCTGGGTATTGCTCTTTCGCTACCTGTCATGATTCTCAGCATGTTCTTCTCGAATGTGTTTGCGGGGGAGAATATCCTGCTGCTTATGCTTACCACGCCGGTCTGGGCAATCGTTGGCTGGGAGTTTCACCGGGGAGCCATCAAGACGCTCCGACATGGCAGCGCGAATATGGACACGCTGGTTTCGCTCGGTTCGACGGCAGCGTACTTGCTGAGCGTAGTAGCGACATTTTTCCCCAGTCTCGTCGGGAGCATGACGTTCTATGATACGACGGCGCTGATTGTGACACTGATTTTCCTGGGCAAATACCTGGAGGCGCGCGCCAAAGGCCAGACCAGCGAGGCGATTAAGAAGCTGGTGGGTTTGCAGGCGCGAACGGCGCACGTCCTGCGCGGCGGAAAAGAGATAGATTTGCCTATCGAGCGCGTGCAGGTGGGCGATGAACTGCTGGTGCGCCCCGGCGAGAAGATTCCAGTTGATGGAGAGATTATCGCGGGTACGTCAGCAGTCGATGAGTCGATGCTTACCGGCGAGAGTATTCCAGTGGAGAAGACGGTTGGAGACACCGTGATTGGAGCGACTCTCAACCAGCGCGGCCTGCTGCGTATGCGAGCAACAAAGGTGGGCGCGAATACCGTACTTGCCAGCATCATCCGCATGGTAGAGCAGGCGCAGGGATCGAAAGCCCGAATTCAACGGCTGGCTGACCGCATTTCCGGCATCTTTGTTCCGGTTGTCCTGGTAATTGCCGCGCTGACCTTTATCCTGTGGATGGTGGTTGGCAGCGTTTTTGGCCTGCCGACGGAGGGCATGCGCGAGAGCAGTTCGCTCTGGATTACCGCTATCGTGGCGGCTGTCACTGTGCTGGTGGTCGCTTGCCCCTGCGCGTTGGGGCTGGCAACACCAACCGCGATTATGGTTGGCACAGGCAAGGGCGCGGAGCAGGGCATTCTCATTAAGGGAGGCGAGAGCCTGGAACGCATTCAGGCCGTACAGGCGGTGCTGCTGGATAAGACGGGAACCATCACGAAGGGCAAGCCGGAACTTACCGACGTGATTGCGCTTGCTGACATGACGGAAGATGAGGTGTTGCGGCTGGCGGCAGAGGCCGAGCAAGGCTCTGAACATCCTTTGGCGGCTGCGATTGTTGAGGAAGCGAAGGCGAGGGATATAGTACTGGCCGGGTATCCAGAACGGTTTACGGCGTTTGCCGGGCGCGGCCTGGAAGCAACGATCGAGGGACACGCTGTATTGGTGGGAACACGGGGATTGCTTGGTGAGCGTGGCATTGCTATTGATGATGGTGAGACGCAACTCACAGCGTTGGAGGCGCAGGGCAAGACCGCTATGCTGGTAGCGGTTGACGGCAAGCTTTCTGGTATTGTGGCGGTCGCGGATACGGTGAAGGAGGGTTCAGCAGAGGCTATCCGGCGTATGCACGAGCAGGACCTTGCCGTGTGGATGATTACGGGCGATAATCGGCGCACAGCCCTGGCAATCGCTGAGCAGGTTGGCATCCTCGCTGAACATGTGCTGGCCGAGGTGTTGCCAGAGGACAAGGCAAAACAGGTGCAGGCGTTGCAGAAACAGGGGCTGGTGGTGGCGTTTGCCGGAGATGGCATCAATGACGCGCCCGCCCTGGTGCAGGCTGATGCAGGCATCGCGATGGGAACCGGAACCGACGTGGCGATGGAGGCGGCAGATATTACGCTCGTAAAAGGCAACCTGAAGAGTATTGCTACGGCCTTAGCGCTCTCGAAGGCGACCATGCGCACCATCCGGCAGAACCTCTTCTGGGCCTTCGCCTATAACGTGATCCTGATCCCGATGGCTATTCTTTCACCACTGATTCCATTTTTAAGAGAGCAAGCGCCGATTTTCGCGGCGGCTGCGATGGCGCTTTCATCGGTGACGGTGGTAAGCAATTCCCTGAGACTGCGGCGTTTCGGGCGATAGATAAAAGAAGGCGGCACGTGATGCAGATTCTACAGAGTATTGGTCAGGCGTTGTTCATGTCCTTCAGCATGTTCTGGGAAATCCTCTGGCCGTTGATTCTGGGCTTTACGCTTTCAGGGATTGTCCAGGCGGTGGTATCTCACCAGACGATGGCGAAGACGTTGGGGGGTGAGGGGCCTAAATCCCTGGCGCTCGCCACACTCTTTGGCATTGCGTCAAGCTCATGTTCTTACGCGGCGGTAGCCCTGGCTCGCTCCATCTTTCAAAAGGGAGCAAGCTTTGCCTCAGCAATGGCCTTTGAACTGGCTTCGACGAACCTGGTGATCGAGCTGGGGATTATCCTGATCGTGTTGATGGGCTGGCAATTCGCGGCGGCGGAGTATATCGGCGGCATTCTGATGGTGATCTTCATCGCGTTGATCTTCCGTTTGACGCTTACGCCCAGGCTGGTGCAGCGAGCCAGAGAGCAAGCGGAGAAAGGATTGATGGGCAGGATGGAGGGACATGCCGCGATGGATATGAGCGTTTCCGGCGGCTCGTTTTTTTCTCGGCTATTCAGCGGCAAGGGTTTTACGGCGGTCAGCAACTACTTTGTGATGGACTGGGCTTCTGTCTGGGTTGATATTGTGCTTGGACTGCTGATCGCGGGCGCGCTGGCGGCATGGGTTCCAGAGTCGTTCTGGCAAGCCTTTTTCCTGTCCAATAATCCCACCCTGGCGAAAATTGAAGGGCCACTGGTTGGGCCATTGGTTGCTATCGTGAGTTTTGTGTGTTCTGTGGGTAATGTGCCTCTGGCGGCGGTTCTCTGGAGGGGCGGCATCAGCTTTGGCGGCGTGGTCAGCTTCATCTTTGCCGATCTGATTATCCTGCCCATCCTGGACATCTACCGTAAATATTATGGCTGGAAAGTGATGGGCTATATTCTGGTGACATTCTATATCACAATGGCTGCTGCCGGATATGTGGTCGAGTTTCTTTTCCAGGCGCTGGGCATCATTCCGCAAAACCGCAACGTGGTTGCTATCACCGAGGGCATCCAGTGGAACTATACCAGCATACTTAATATCCTGTTTCTCCTCTTGGCGGCCATTCTTGTGATACGTTTTATTCGTACTGGTGGCATTCCCATGCTGCGCATGATGAATGAACCAGAGCATGAGATGGCTCATCATCATGCAGAGTAACTATCAAGCAAAATAACCCGAAACGTACACAGTGGCCCGAAGTTCAGGAGAGCGGGAAGCCACCCGCAAGGAGATGGCTCTACAAGCCATGTTATATTGCAGAGCCATCTCCTTGCGGGTGGCTTCCCGCTCCTCCACGCGACCAACTGGCTTCCGGCCTTGCTTCGGCCATCATTAAAACATGATACCCGCTTTATGCCGTAATAGGCCCTCTACGCGCCAGATCGCGCTCCCAGCCATGCGAGAACGTGCGGTCTTCGATGCTTTCACCACTTGCAAGGGTGTCGCTGGAGAAGTCTTCGGGGCGCAGGTCTGAGCCGATTTTGCAGTTGCGACCGACTTTGAGATTGTCCGGCAGGTGAGCGCGCTTGCCGATGAGGGTGATGCCGGTATTGAGACGGTCGGGTTCGCTTTTGTTGGGCGTTGTCATGTCGTCGCCATAGCCGATCTGGCAGTTTTTGCCCACGATAACCTCTTTATCAAGAATGGCATGGTCAACGATGCTGCCAGCGCCGATGACGGTATCGAAGAGGATGATGGACTCACGCACCACCGCGCCCTCTTCGACGATTACGCCGGGGGAAAGCACGCTGCGTTCGACGGTACCTTGAATGATACAGCCGTGTGAGATGAGACTACTTGTGACACGCGCATGGCTGCGAAGATGCGCGGGCGGGCGTTCCTCGCTGCGGGTGTGAATGACCCACGAGGGATCATAGAGATCGAAGGCTGGTCTATCGCTGAGCAGGGCCATATGGGCTTCCCAGTAGGATTGAATGGTGCCGACGTCCTGCCAGTAGCCGCTAAAGGGATAGGCGAAGACGCGCTCTCCTCGCGCCATCATGGCTGGGATGATGTTGCGCCCGAAATCGTGCTGCGAGGACGGGCTGCCATCTTCTCCGGCGCGGGCATCTTCGATCAGCACGCGCATGAGGGTGTCGCGGTCAAAGACGTAGATGCCCATTGAGCCGAGCGTGCCGCGTGGCTGGCGAGGTTTTTCTTCAAAGGAGATGACGCGCCCCCCGGCATCGGTTTCGAGGATACCAAAGCGGTGGCCCTCTTCAAGAGGCACGATGACCGCGCCAAGCGTGGCATCGGCGCGGTGCTGCTCGTGAAAGGCAATCATTGGTGCGTAGTCCATGCGGTAGATGTGGTCGCCTGCCAGGATGAGGATGTAGTCGCAGCGCGTCTCCATGATGAGGCTGAGATTCTGGTAGACCGCGTCAGCGGTTCCCTGGTACCAGTCTGATTCGTGGCGGCCTATGTAGGGCTGGAGCAGGCGAATGCCGCCTTTCTGACGATCCAGGTCCCAGGGCTTGCCGATACCGATATGATCGTGCAGCGAGTGCGGGCGATACTGTGTCAGCACCGCAACATCGGTGATACCAGAGTTTACGCAATTGCTGAGGGCGAAATCGATGATGCGGTATTTGCCCGCGAATGGAACGGCGGGCTTGGCGCGCTTCTGCGACAAGAGACTCAAACGCTCCCCCTGGCCCCCGGCTAAGATCACTGCCAGCACTTTACTCATAGCGACTACTCATCCTTTCTGCATGGTTGAGGTTTACCCCTCGTGATTTTTAGCAAGATGACCTATTATATATTACAGGCAGGCGTATGATAGAGAATAATGAAAGAGGGAAGCATGGCGAATAATAACGGTCTCAAGATTTTGATGGTTGCTACCGAGGCGGTTCCGTTTGTGAAAGAGGGCGGTGTGGCTGATGTGATGGGCAGCTTGCCGGGCGAACTGGCGGCGCTGGGGCATGATGTGCGGCTATTTCTACCGCGTTATGGCGCGATTGATCCCAATCGCTGGCCGCTCCGGCATACGGGCGTGACCTGGATGATCTCACAGAATGGGCGCAACCACGTGGTGTCTATTCTTGAGGCCCGGCTGCCAGATTCATCTGTAACGGCATACATGCTGGAGAACGAGGAGTTTTTTGCGCGCTATCGCCAGGTGTACCTCGGATTGGATTCGCGAGAGGAGCAGCACCGCTTCCTGCTGTTTTGTCGTGGCCTGCTAGAGGCGCTGCCGAACCTGGGCTTCTGGCCGGACATCTTTCATCTCAACGACTGGCAGACTGCTCCCTGCGCCGTCTATTTGCGCACCAGCAATCGCTATCTGACGCGCAAGGGTATGGCGCGCCTTGTCTATACCATCCATAACCTGCAATATCAGGGCCGCTGGGACCCCACAATTCTCGAAGAGGCCGGACTTGATCCCGTACAGGTCTTCACCCAGCGCGGCCTGGAGTTCTGGGGCGATGTGAACTGGATGAAGGCAGGCATTATGTATGCTGACGTGATTACGACCGTTTCGCGCCGCTATGCCGAAGAAATTCAGACGCTCGACTATGGTTGGGGATTGGACGAAGTCCTCTTTCAAAGGCACCCGCGCATCTTTGGCATTCCCAACGGCCTTGATTGGCAGGCCTGGAATCCGGCAGACGATAGCGCGATTCCCGTTTGCTATACGGCGCAGGATGCGGTCGAGGCGAAGGAGCGTAATCGTTCGGCATTGCGCAAAGAATGTGATCTGCCGGATGAGCCAGACTTGCCCCTGGTGGGTATTGTGAGCCGCCTCGTCGATCAAAAAGGCTTTGACCTGCTGGCTGCTATCGCTGATGAACTGGGCAAAATGCCGCTACAACTGGTGGTTTTAGGAACGGGCCAGCCCCACTACGAACAGCTATTCCGCGAACTGGCCTCAAAAACACAGAATGTGCGCGTCAAGATCGGTTTCGATGTCGCCCTCTCGCGTCGCATCTACGCCGGTTCTGATTTCTTCCTGATGCCGAGCGCCTTCGAGCCGGGCGGCCTGGGACAGTTGATTGCCCTGCGCTACGGCTCGCTGCCTATCGTTCACTCGACCGGTGGATTGGCGGATACTGTAACTGATTTAGATGCCGAGCCTGATAAGGGCAATGGCATCAGCTTCGTTCGTTACACGCCCGAAGCCCTGCTCGATGCCTTGCAGAGGGCGTTGCGGCTCTATACGGAAAAGGAACGCTGGCCCGAACTGGTGGCGCGAGCGATGGCGTATGATTCGCGCTGGTCGGCAAGCGCGAGGGCGTATAGCGAGCTGTATGAGCGAGTGTTGAAATTGCCGCCGGTTGGGTGATTATTGATTTTGACGTAAAAAACAGCGCATTTCTCCCAATTCATACGCAATACGACGCGCTGCCCTCGCTCCATAAGCTGGCTCGTCCAGATGAGCGGATAGCCAGAGAATGGGCGACCAGGAAACACATCCTGGTCGCCCAACATTGTACGATAGTTCAGGCGGCAACTACCTTTGTCGCGGTAGCTTCTTCCTCAGCCTCAGCCGCGATGGGGCGTTTGAGGATGAAGAGCGCGCCGGTGGTGACGAGCGTGCCGACTACGACCGACAGCAGGTAGAACGGCAGGCCGTTGACGACGTTCGGGATGAACATGACCCAGATGCCGCCATGTGGAACGTGAAGCTGGCACTGGAAGAGCATCGAGAGCGCGCCGGTGACAGCAGAGCCGATCATGATGGACGGGATGACGCGGAACGGGTCTTCAGCAGCGAACGGGATGGCTCCCTCGGTGATAAAGGAGAGGCCAAGTACCCAGGCAGCTTTGCCAGCTTCGCGCTCGTCATGCGTAAAGCGGTTCTTGAAGAGGACGGTTGCCAGAGCGAGACCAAGCGGTGGGGTCATGCCAGCCGCCATCACCGCAGCCATTGGCATTGTGATGTTGCTGCTGAGCAGGCCGACCGAGAAGGCGTAGGCCGCTTTGTTGACCGGGCCACCCATGTCGAAGGCCATCATCAGGCCGAGCAACAGACCAAGCAGGACTGCGTTGCCAGCTTGCATGGTCTTCAGCCAGTTGGTCAGGGCAACGTTGATTGCATGTACAGGGACGCCAACCACGTAGAACATCAGCAGGCCAACGATCAGCGTGCCAAGCACCGGCAGGATCAGAACTGGCATTAGACCGGCGAAGTTGCGCGGCAGGCGAATACCACGATTGAGCCAGTAGACGGTGTAACCGGCCAGGAAGCCCGCGATGATGCCGCCCAGGAAACCGGAGCCTGTCAGACCCGCGAGAATGCCGCCAACCATGCCGGGCGCGAGGCCAGGACGATCAGCAATCGAGTAGGCAATGAAGCCGGAGAGAATAGGAACGAAGAGCGCGAAGGCTCCTTTCGCTCCGATGGTAAACAGGGCCGCGCCAAGTGAATTCGAGGTATCGAAGGCGACCTGGTAGCCAGCGATAGCGAAAGATAGAGCAATCAGAATGCCACCCGCTACCACGAACGGGATCATATACGAAACGCCGGTCAGCAGGTGCTTATAAGGGCCACGCCGCGATTTGCTCTGCGCCGCTTTGGCTGCCTGCACCTGGGCCATGTAGTCGGCTCGTTCTGCGGTTTCCGCTCCCGCCGTCGAAGCTGGACGGGCTTCCGCGTAGGCCAGCGCGTCTTTTACGACCGCCTGACCATCTTTGATGGCCGCATTGGTGGAAGTTTCATAAACAGGTTTGCCCGTAAAGCGGCTCAGATCGACTTTGGTATCGGCGGCGATGATAACCACGTCCGCCTTTTGTACGTCACTTTCGGTAAGGGTGTTTTGCGCGCCGACGGAACCCTGGGTTTCCACTTTGATGGTGTGTCCGAGCGCTTTTGCCCCCTGTTCGAGTCCCTCTGCCGCCATAAAGGTATGGGCGATGCCCGTTGGGCAAGAGGTAATTGCCACAATGTTCGCCATGAAAGTTCATCCTTTCCTTCAAAAGAAGATAAGATAACTGGTTGTTTGAAAAGCTATTTCCGCACTACGAGGACACTCTACGAGAAACACTTGTCCGGGTATGAATGCTGACTTCTTGAGCAAATGCCTGTAGCTTCTCGGCGGCAGGCAGATTGTGCCCGGTGCTGGTGATGGCTCCCAGTGAAAAAGCTGTAGCCAACCGGGCGCAATCCGGTAAGTCCAAATTCCGTACCTGACCGGCAATCAATCCGGCCACCAGGGCGTCGCCCGCGCCTACAGTGCTTTTCACCTGCACGGTCGGGGGAACGGCAAGAACCGTTGACGACTCGTTGACAAACATCGCGCCGCGCTCACCCATCGATATAACTACCAGTTGGATGCCGTGTCCTAAGAGTTGGCGCGCTGCCTGTTCAACGGCCTCGTCATCTGGCAGCGCCTGTCCGGTCAGGTAGCGCAGTTCGTCTACATTTGGCTTGACGATGGTTGGGCCTGCCAGCACGCCTTCATGCAGCGCTTCAAGGCTAGTATCTAGCGCGACTCGTTTGCCATGTTGCTTGAGCCGGTTAATTAAGGTCGCGTAGGTTGTCGCTGGTAATGCTGGCGGAAGTTTGCCGGACAGGACGAACCAGTCACAGGTAGCGGCAAGTTCCTCGATGACCTTCAACAGCGTCTCCATTGCGCCGGAAGGGGGTGTCAGCCCAGGCATGTTGATATCGGTCGTCTGCTGATTAACCACATCCACGATTTTCACGCCGATGCGGGTGCTGCCAGGAATGCGCACGAAGCGATCTGAAAGCTGCTTTTGGGCAAAGAACCTTTCAAATGTCTCGGCGTTGTCCTGTCCAAGAAAGCCCGTCACCGTAGATGAGATGCCGTAGTCCGCCAGGAACGATGCCACATTGATACCCTTGCCGCCAGCGTCGAAGCGCATCTCCTGCGCGTAGTTGACCGTGTTGGGGCGGAAGTGATCTACCCGAACCGTCTGGTCAAGCGCGGGGTTGAGCGTCACGGTTGCGATGTTCATAGACTGCGAACCTCCTCGGCAGAGCGGCAATTCAAAGCCTGCTGCGCTATGCGGCGCATCTCTTCCAGAGAATGGCTGCGAATATAGGCTTTGATGGCGGCGATGCTGGGAATGCCAACGCTCAGTTCGGAGACGCCCAGACCCGTTAAGATCAACGCGCCTTTGGGATCGCCTGCGATGCCGCCACAGACGCCAACCCATTTGCCTGCCCTACGGGCTGCTGAAACTGTCAGGTCGATCATGCGCAGCACTGCGGGGTGCAGTCCATCGGCCTGCTTCGCCAGTTGTGGATGCAGGCGATCCATCGCCAGCGTGTACTGGGTCAGGTCATTGGTGCCGATGGAGAAGAAATCGACCTCCTGCGCCAACTGATCGGCCAGGATGGCAGCCGATGGCACCTCGATCATGATGCCGAGCGGAACCTTTGGCGCATTCAGTTCCTGCCGCACCTTTTCAGCGTAGTCACGTGCCTGACGCCAGTCATCAACGGTCGCGATCATGGGGAACATGATGCTGAGCGGGCCGTAAGCGGTGGCACGATACAGGGCGCGCAACTGTGGGATAAACAGGTCGGGACGCGCAAGCGTGAAACGGATGCCGCGAATGCCCAGGAAGGAATTGTCCTCTTTGGGCAGTCCCAGGTACGGCACCTCTTTATCACCGCCGATATCCAGCGTGCGGATAATCAAGGGACGACCCTGCAAGGCCTGTACCATGTCGCGATAGGCCGCGAATTGCTCATCCTCGGAAGGTATAGAGGTGCGTTCGAGGAAGAGAAATTCGGTACGCATCAGGCCCACGCCTTCCGCGCCTGCATCCACAGCCTGGGGCGCGTCGGCTGCGCGGTTGATGTTCGCGGCAATCTCAACACGGTAGCCATCGGTAGTGACTGCCGGGGCGAAGCGCGTTGTGTTGGCCTCGTCCTGCTGCTGTTGCAATTGCTGCTGTAAGCTGCGAGCAGCCTGCACATCGGCATCGCTGGGTTTGAGATAGAGTTTGCCGTTTGAACCGTCAAGAATGCCGGGCGTGCCGTTGGGAATGTCCAGAATGCTTTCTCCAATTCCCACAATGGCCGGAATGCCGAGCGAACGGGCCAGGATGGCGGTGTGCGAGGTCGGGCCGCCTTTGACAGTGCAGAAGCCCAGAATGGTATCGGGATCGAGCGCCGCTGTATCGGATGGCGTCAGGTCTTCGGCGATCAGGATGATGGGCGTCTCTGGGGCAATCGGCTGCTCTTCGGGCATACCGACCAGGTGGCGAAGCACGCGCTGTCCGACATCGCTCAGATCAACGGCGCGACCTGCCAGGACGGGATCGTCAAGTTTCTGCATCTGACTGACGCGCTCGTTAATGATTTGCTGCCAGGCCCAGGCGGCGCTGTGTCCCTGGTAGATCAGCATGATGGTCTGGCGAATGAGCGCGGCATCGTTCAGCAGCTCGGCATGGACGCGGAAGATGGCGGCTTTGGCCGAGCCGAGGCGCGTTTTGACCTCTTCATAGAGCTTGTTCAGATCGTTTTGTGCCGCGTTCAAAGCTGCCTGGAAACGATTTCCTTCAATAGCCGGGTCGCTGCGTGTATCCTGCACAACAATCTGGCGTGCCTTATGCTGGCGCGTCTGACCGATTGCGAGACCGCCTGACGCGCTCACACCGCTCAGAGTTTGCGCGGCTGCTCGCGGTGTCCAACCTTTCAGAATATCGCTGTCGGCACGCTGCGGCTGCTCAGGCTCGTCACCAAGCCCGCTTTCAATGGCAGAGCGAAGAGCGTCTAGAGCGGCTGTCGCATCTGGTCCCTGTGCCGAGACGCGAATGGTGGAACCGGGAGTAACGCCAAGCTGGAGCAGGGAGATCAGGCTTTTGCCGTCAGCCACCTCGTCTCCATGTCGCACGCGAATGGCTGCTGAGTAGCCTTTGGCGGTATCGACAAAGAAGCTGGCGGGGCGAGCGTGCAGCCCTGTTGTGTTGTGAATGACCGCGTCAAAGTAGTTCGGGAAATCCAACTGCTGCGCGCTTTGTACTGGCGCGGCTGGTCGCTCTCCGGTGAGAGCTTCGATAATGTCGCGGGGGTCGGTTGTCTGCGTGAGGCGCGCTACCTGCTCCTTGTTTGCCAATACACGGGTCAGGCGGCGCAAGACCTCGATATGCTCATCGGATTTGGCGGCGATGCCGACGATAAGCTGCGCGCTCTCGCCAGGATTCCAGGGAACGCCTGCCGGAGCCTGCACTACTGCTACACCTGTCTGTTTGATAAGATCACGGTCCTGGGGAAGGCCGTGAGGAATGGCGATACCGTTGCCGAGATAGGTATTGGCAACCTGTTCGCGTCCCAACATACTTGTTACATAACCTGGTTCGATGCAGCCGCTATTCACCAGCAGTTGACCCACCAGTTGGATAGCTTCCTGCTTGCTGCGCGCCTGCGCGTGCAATTGTACCTGTCGTTCGTCGAGCGTAATCATGTTTGTCTCCGGCATCATTGCAACTGGACTATCATTCTCGTTTCGTTATAAGAATTGTAAACGATTACAATAAATTTGTCAAGTGTTTTGGAAGCAATTTTTAAGAGCGTGTTAAAAATTCAGAATTTTGCGCCTGAAATTAAGCTGCCTGAGAATGTTTTGAGGCTGATTGCACCGTAAACGTTTACAAAAAACGTGGTAAACAGAGCAAAAATGTGGTATAATTTGGTAAAACGATTACAATAAATTGTGACTGATTAGAAATCATAAGAGGGATATATGGTCAGTATTAAAGATGTGGCGAAAGCAGCCGGGGTATCTACGGCGACGGTTTCTCGCGTGCTTTCTAATGGCAACCATGTGCGGCCAGAGGTGCGTAAAAAGGTGATGGAAGCGGTGGAGCGGCTTGGTTATCGCCCAAACCTGGTGGCCCGCAGCCTGCGCTCGCAGCAGTCAAATACGATAGGCCTGATCGTTTCAGATATACGCAACCCGTTTTTTACCTCGCTGAGCCGCGCCGTAGAGGACACGGCATATGAACAGGGCTATACCGTTTTTCTGTGCAATACCGATGAGAACCCCGAAAAGGAAACCATATACCTCAATTTGATGCGCGATGAGAGCGTAGCCGGAGTGATTTTTTCGCCGACGCGTCAGACCGCCTCAAACTTCGCGACGTTCTCACGCGCCTATCCCATCGTAATTGTTGATCGCACAGTCGGCAACGCGGAAGTCGATATGGTGTTGCTCGATAACGTCGATTCGGGCTACCGCCTGACGAAACATCTGTTAGAGAACGGCTACCGGCGCATCGCGGCTCTCTGTGGAGAGATGAGTACCACCGGCAAAGAGCGCCATGCCGGATATGAGAAAGCCTTACGCGAGTATGAATTGTTGCCAACCTCTGAACTGGTAAAGTTTGTCCAGCCCCGGCCTGAAGCAGGACACGACGTGACGTTAAAACTGCTAGATGCCACAACCCGGCCAGACGCGATCTTGACCACTAACAGCCTGCTCGCGGTTGGCGCGTTGCAAGCGATTCGTGAGCGCAACCTCACCATTCCCGATGACGTTGCCCTTGTCACCTTTGACGAAACCACCTGGGCCTCGCTGGTGCAACCCGCGATTACCTTAATAGAGCAGCCAACTTATGAGATTGGACAGACCGCGACAGAATTGCTCTTGCAGCGCATCGCTGATCCGAAACGCTCTACGCGGCAGGTGATTTTGAAAGGAAAATTGTTGGAGAGAGGATCGAGCGCGCCGAGGAAGCGGGTTGAGGCGTAGGAACGCGCTCCCTGCCATCCTTTGCTGCAATACGCTCCCTGTCATCCTGAGCGCAGCGAAGGATCTCCGGCCTCGCCATACGAATCGTCGGGCAACAGAGATCCTGAGCGCAGCGAAGGATGATATGTTTTACCCCCTTTATTTGTAAAAATCCATTAGGAACGTTGCCACGTTCATCATCACGTCTATCTAATCAGGCGAAAACCCGGTATCTCCAACACAACAAACGAAGGCAACGCCAGTTGCTTCCAGAACGCGAACGGGTCAATAGCGTTAAATTGAGCAACAAACAGCGTGATGACTGTGCCATGCGCGACGATGACGATATTCCCCTTGTCATGCTGGGCAAGCACGTCAAATACCGCTTGCGTAAAGCGTTCTCTGGCCTGATGAGCGGTTTCTTGTCCAAAAACCAGTTTGTTGGGAGACGCGAAAAAGTTGGCAATGGCCTGCTCGAAAGATTCCTGGGTGGCATAGCCTGTGTTGCTTCTATCGTGTTCATGTAATCCTGGCGCAACGGTATAGGGCGTGCTAAGTTCTTGTCCAACGATGGCAGCGGTTTCGATAGCCTTTGGCTCTATGCTGGAAACGATGATGGAAGGTGCGTAAGGCGTTAGGTTTCTGGCAAGGATATAGCAGCGTTGTCTGCCCTCTTCTGAAAGGTGCCATTCGCGGGCGGGTATGTCTGGTATGATTTGGGGTTGGGAGTGTTTGACGAGTAGCAGGTGACATTGTGAAGTTACCTGTTTTGCCTGTCTTTTGTATTTCATCTCTAACATCAATTTTATATCTAATCTCTTTTTTTTCGTCATTTTTATGTTTTTCGGCAAAAACCTTGACAATAGAGTCAATTACAAGGTATATTTAAATCATATTATTGAGGTTACCTGGGGAGGTAACAGCAATGTTTCCAGATAGGTACAGATAAATTGCCAGTTGTCTGTCATGCGTTATCCTTCTATCATCGGCTAGTTTTTCGCGATTTCTCATGGGCTTTCCTGATTTCAGGAAAGGAGGAGTTTGTTATTCCCGTGTAGTTTTCCTGTGATAACCAGTAAATGCTGGTGGTTTGTGCCATTTTTGTCTTAGATAGTGCTGTGCTATAAAGTATAGCACCCAGAGTTTGGTTTCTTATGAAACAAGGAAAGGAGGAATACGCGCGGTTTCTGAAGAGTGTTTGAAAAAAGATGGGCATGGTAGTCTGAAAAAAGCTTGGACCCTTCGACAGGCTACCATGTGCGGAAGTCCGCATGGTGTAAGTATAACATGTGTAAGGCCTCTATGTGAACAGAAAGAATTTCTTTTTGCTGTGAAATTCTGCCTAAATACCTTTAATGAGGATACCCACTTCCGCACATCACCTCATCAAAGTACCTAACCCCAAAGGCTCAACATTGTTGCGTTTGAAAAGTTTAGGAGAATGGAATGGAAAAGAGGTTTCTCCTGCATAGACGTTTGCCATTCGTTGCTTTGTTCGCTGTTTTGCTGATCTTAACCTTTGCAACTCCTCAATTTGCCCATGCTTATACGTTTAACGGTTACCAGTGGAGAGGCAGTCCTTTGAGTCTTACGTAAACATTGACATCAATGGACAGTAATAGTCGAACCGCATTTTTAAATGCAGTTGCTGCATGGAACGCTGCTCCTGATGATATCTATTTTACGAGTTCTGGCTCTGGCGATGTTGTGTTCCAAACCTATTCTGCCAGCGATGGCTATGATGGGATGACTACCTATTATGCTCCTTACTATTGTAGCAATGGTAGCGTTCAAAGACTCATAACAGCCTGGTCAGCTCTCAATACTCACTACACAAATTCTAGCAGTTACAACAATGGTGCAAGACAGAGTGTCGCTGCTCATGAAATTGGTCATGCTGTTGGCCTCGGTCATGCAGGAACAAACGCGCTGATGTATTACAGCACAGATAGATGGTTTAAGTACGGGATCGATACACCCCAGACAGATGACGACAATGGAACTTATGCCCGTTATAGTACGTCTTGTTAAAAGACGTGAAAGGAGATAGTCCTTGATGTACCAAAAAAAAGTTTCTGGTTCATCTGGCTTTCGAAGTGTTGGCTATGCAACTAGTTTTGCCTTGCTAGTTGGTTTTGTAGTCATTTTCTTCTCTTCCTGTAGCGGAACAGCTGATCAGCAACCTACTACATCTACTGTTCGTCGTGTGGTGAAGATAGAAGCTTCTCTTGCACGCGAATATCACTCGATTGCTGCCCTAAAAAGAGATTCCAGCCTGATCATTCGCGCAGTCGTCCTTTCACAAAAAACAGTTGTTACCAATCAGCACCAGGTTTGGACGGTTTCAACTGTCTCGGTTGAGCGTGTTCTTCTTGGAAATGTTGCTGTTAAAACGACGCTTGGAATCAAGCAGCTTGGAGGCACAGCAAATGGAGTGCAGTATGTTTTTGACGAGTTCCCATTACTCAGTATAGGTGCGCACTATTGGGTTTTCCTTACGCCGAGTGAAGAACCAGGGGTTTTCTATCCTGTTGGAGCATATCAGGGCGTGTTTTTCATTGACACCAATAATACCGTGAGCGCTTTAACTACAATACCTGGTGGTGCAGGAGTACAGATACACCAACTCACTGAGAGTCAATTCATTCGGGATACTCAGGCCGCCTAGTAAGCTTTTCTTGCCTGTAATGGTGTTCAAACATGACTTACTTTCTACAGGTCATGTTGAACACCAGGAGATGAAGAATCATGCATGTAAAAAAAGAAATTCGCTCGTGGTGGCTTTCTTCTCTCCTCTTGCTGGGAATTCTTATGGTTAATATTGGATGCGGGGGAGACAATGCTTCTGTAGCAGATGTCATTAAATTTGGCAATATAGAATATTTGCGAGTCAGTCAGCATGGAGGTCGGTTCATTACCAGTAATGATCTTGGCCCCATTTTTGCTTATGTGCAAAGCAATACAATTAGTTCAAATCATCCTTTGCAAAATGGAAATGCCACCACTCTTGATCCTGGAACTCCTGTCTACCGAGTCAAGGGATATGTGCCAACTTTTCGCCTTGCAGCTTATGACCAAAGCCACACACTCGCACTTTATGAAGCAGATACCAATCCGTATGCAAAGAAAGGCGGTGATCTGCTTGATATCGCGGGGAAAGTGCAATCTTTACATATTTTGAAAGATGATGGCGAAACTGAGATCACAACCGTTACCAATTCTATACAAATCCAGCAGCTTGTCGGCATGATCCTCTCCGCACCTGTAGATCAAAATCGTCCCTATGTAGATGAGCCGCATTATTTTCTCTCGTTCCATCTAAAAGATGGGACTGTAGTCTCGCGTTCTTATGGAATCCATTCGCATATTCTTGATCGTGGAATCCTGCTTCCTGAATTGTTCGGTCAACTTATTGATCATATTGTGAAAACGTAGTTGAGTTGTCGTCTTGATCCAGGTGATCAATCATGGCATCGATCATCGTTCGCAGATTGACACACTGCTAAGCGAGCAGGGTATTGAGCCACCGGGTCTGAATGGCTGGTCGTATAATGATGCCAAACACTAGTCAAGTGAGATCGTGACAGTGCTTCCGACAGGTGAAGCCCCTCCTTACCCGGCGTTTTTCCATACCCAGCGCGAAGCTGCCCGCACCACCGTTTTTCCCTCGCGTGTGACATGCTGGAACCTGGTAAATTCCTCCCCTGGCGCGGGAAATGGGTCAAACCAGGTCTGGATTTCCAGTTGCTCGCCGAAGCGGGGGCTATGATCGTATTCGATATCGTAATGCTGAATGATAAAACTGGCCGTAGCCGGGCTGATGTCGCTTGTGGCTAAAGCTTCCCAGGCGGCGTTATCTAGTTTCTCTACTACAGCAGCATTGTTCAGGTGCTGCATGAGGTCGATGTCGGAGAAATGTACGACCGCTTGTGTGATGATAGGCGGCTGGCCGGGAAAGGCCGGAAAGGGCTGCTCCGGTTGTGGCGGACGCACGCCATCAGGAAGCCAGATTTCAGCCGTGCGATTCGGCAGGCGTATAGGGCGACCATTGGGATCAACGTAGACCCAGAGTGTGCGGGCGGCAACCAGCGGTTCAGCTTCGGGTTCGTTTGCCGGGCGCGCCTCATATCCTCGATGGGCGGTGATGCGCGAGAAGCCAATACCAAAGGTCTTGAGTTGCAGTGGGGTGTGTATGGGAATAGGTCTGGCGAAGGAGATCAACGTTCTTTTGACGACCCAGAAGCCGTTTCCTTCCAGTTGCGCGTCCTCAGCATCCCGTGACGCGAGTTCCTGCATATAGCGTACAAATGCGGCAGGGGTTAAAACGCCATCGCAATTGCATTCGTCGTAGCGTACTGTGTGGGTCAGAAAGAATTGGCGATTCATGGATACTCCTTCGCGTGGCGGGTGCCTTCCGTTACCCAATTTTCCAGGCTGCAAAAACCTCAAGCATACCTATAAGTCTCGTATTTAGCTTATTATCTGTTCAAAACGGCTATCCTGTAAAGGACCGGAAGTTAACACAGGATGTCATGGAACCAGGACAATCCTCGAATTTCCAAAATTTCGTAACGAAACGGACGCTGAATCGTGATATAATTGGGGAGCTAACCAGTCGCAGGTTAAGAAGAGGGGATTTTTCATCTATGGCAATGTTTGAAAGTTTATCAAAGCGTCTTGAAGGCGTCTTTACAAGTTTAAGTGGGAAGGGCAAACTGACCGAAGCGGATGTCGATGAGGCGATGCGCGAGGTGCGACTGGCACTCCTGGAAGCGGATGTCAGTCTCAAGCTGGTGCGGCAATTCGTCGAGCGCGTCAAGGCCAAAGCAGTCGGAGCCGAAGTACTTGGTAGTTTCTCTCCGGCACAGCAGGTGCTTGGTATCGTCAACGATGAGTTGATCGAGATGCTCGGCGGCACCGACGGCAAGAACAGGCTTGATCTCGGCGGGCAGCCGCCCAACGTTATCATGCTGGTCGGTCTGCAAGGTTCCGGTAAAACGACCACCGCCGCCAAGCTGGCGAACTACCTGCGTAAGCAGCAGGGACAGCGCCCGCTGCTGGTCGCGGCAGACATGTATCGTCCCGCCGCCGTTCACCAGTTGCAGACGCTCGGCAAACAGCTCTCGATTCCGGTCTATGCCGAGCCAGCCGGGGCAAATCCGGTCGATATCTGCGTTCACGCCATCGACTACGCTCGCGAGCAGGCGGCGACGGTCGTTATCCTGGACACCGCCGGTCGTCTGAATATCGACGAGCGCATGATGAACGAGGTCATCAATATTCGCAACCGCGTTCACCCGCGCGAGGTGCTGCTGGTCGCGGATGCCATGACCGGTCAGGAAGCGGTGCGCGTGGCGGACGACTTCAACAAAGCCGTTTCGCTGACAGGCATGATTCTGACCAAGATGGACGGTGACGCTCGGGGTGGCGCTGCACTCTCGATCCGTTCCGTGACAGGAGTTCCCATCAAATTCATGGGCGTGGGCGAGAAAACCGACGCGCTGGAACCGTTCTACCCAGACCGTCTGGCCTCGCGTATACTAGGAATGGGAGATGTTCTCTCCCTGATCGAACGGGCGCAGGAAACCATCGACCAGGAAGAGGCGCTCAAAGCCCAGGCCAAATTGCAGCAGGGCAAATTTGACCTGGAAGATTTCCTCAACGCGATGCGCCAGTTGAAGCGCATGGGGCCATTGCGCCAGGTCATGGAGATGATTCCTGGCTTCAACAAACTCGCGGACACGCCCGAAATGGAAGAGGCGTTGGAAGGGGATCAATTAAAACATATCGAGGCCATTGTGCTTTCAATGACTCGAGAAGAACGTCGCAATCCTGATATTATCAACGGCAGCCGGCGCAAGCGTATCGCGGCAGGCAGCGGCATGACTCCTCAGGACGTCAACCAACTCCTGAACCAGTTCCGCGAAATGCGCGCCATGATACGCCAGGTCAGCACCGGCAAAGGTCCTTGGGCGAAAATGGCACGTCAGTTTGGGGGCGGCGCGGGTCTTCCCGGCATGCCCGATCTGGGGGATGGCAATATGCCCGCTCTACCGCGACCCGGTGGCGGGGGCGGCAAGAAAACTGGCAAAGCCGCGCGCAAGGAAAAGCGAAAGAAGAAAGCAAAGAGTGGACGGAGGTAGCCACCATGCAGCTCACGCGGTCACGGCTCGCGCAGGCTGTTCTGGCAAGCTTGTTGATCGGCTTCATGCTGATCACAAGCGGCTGCGGGGGAAGCCAGCAGTCACAACAGCAGGCGAGCCAGAACAAAACGCAACTCGATCAGGCTATTCAGCATGCCGAAACTATCGGTGTGCCAACCAGCCAGTTTCAATCTATTATTAATCAGGAACAACAGATTAGTAGTTCAAGCGCGCCCTTTACACTCTTCGACGACGCGCCCGCGACTCAATTTTATCTGAATCAGGCCAATAAATATCACCAGTTGCTGGTACAGTTGCAGGGCATCGTTGATACTGTCACCAATGACTATATCACGCGCGCCCAGTCCGATATGCAGCATTTCCAGAGCGCGCTTACAGTGGCGCAGCGTTCAAAAGTTGGCAATGTTCAAGCTTTTTCTCAAGAATATACGAAAGATCTGAACCTTCTCAGCGCGGCACAATATCCTAAAGACTATACAGCCATCAGTATAGATGCTCGTAAGGCCTACCAGGCGCTTGACCTGCTGAACACTACCTATAACCAACTGGTGACGTTCAACAATACCATCAAGCAAATGCGGCAGGCCAATCTTGATGTCACCGCCATGCAGGCGCAGTATAACGACGACATGAAGACGCTCAATACCATCACCAGCCCGGTTGATTTCAATAACCTCAACTCGCTGGTCAATGCGCAGTACCAGATGGCGGTCGTCAACTCGATTCAGGCCCTGCCGTTCGTCGGCGCAGCCAAGCTCGGCCAGTTCAAATCGCAGATCGACCTGCTGCACACCTACGGCATGGACACCTCGCCCTATACGAAGTTGTACAATGCCGACAAGGAGCAGATGCAGAAGGCCAAAACCATCCACGACTTCCTGGTCATCTCGCAAAAAATTGACCAGGATATCGCCTCGATGCAGAACGACCTGACGCAGGGCGCATCTCACTACCTCATTACCGCGCTGGACCGCGAAGCCCGCGCCTGGGGCAACGCGCATCTCTACCATGACAAATTCGACGGCAAAGATTACATCCTTGACTCGGGCTACACAAACCCGACCAACCCGGACGATGATGGCATCGGCTACTGGCTGAACCGCGAACTGAGCTGGGCGTGGCAGCCAAGCGACTATCAGGCTGTGGTACAGGAAGAGAACGATGAGTTCTTCAACCTGCACATGATGGAGCAGGACTACAGCGACCCCACGCCTTATAACCAGGTTCACCAGACCGACCTGGAACTCATGCAGCACTACCCCAGCCTGCAACACGGCGTCGTCCTGATGGTCTCGATGGTCGAACAGGCCATGCGCTACTACAAAGATGGGAAACTGATCCGCGCCTTCCTGGTGACAACCGGTCGCCTCGAGAAACCGGCGCTCCCCGGCCTGTGGACGGTGCAGGATCGTAAATCGCCTACCGAGTTCAAGTCAAGTGATCCCCCCGGCTCGCCCTACTGGTATCCGCCGACGCCGATTCACTACGCCATCCTCTACCACTGGGGCGGCTTCAACGTCCATGATGCCTGGTGGCGCGTCAACTTCGGCCCCGGCACCCAGTTCCCCCACTACGATGTGGGTGGCGACGAATCCTTCGCTGGAAACGGCAGTCACGGCTGCGTCAATATGCAGGAAAACGACGCCGCCTGGGTCTACGCCAACACGGACTGGAACACCCTGATCATGATCTACTAAGCAGGCCCAACCAACAAAAAAGGGAGACTCGCCTTCAGGCGGGTCTCCCTTTTTTGTTGGTTGGGCAATATGCATGGATAGGTCAAGTACCATGCTCCACCCTAAAAATCGCCACCGCGTCGCGTTTCCCAGCACAGAAGACTCAGGACTGAGTTGCGCATCATCAAAAGGAATGTCCCTAAACGTAACTTTTCCGCATCCCATCATAGATCACGCGAAAACCACAGGCTTTATAAAAAGCCCTGGATTCATCACTAGCAAAGAGATCAAGTCGCGTCCTCGGATAAAACGAGTCATCTGGCCGCATAGTTGGTGAAGGCCAACCCAAAGCCTCGCTAATTCGCTGAATAGCAGGAAAATCCCCCTCACTCCAGGCACGAATATTAATCCCTGAAGGCAAGCTAAACTGCCCAAGAACATCCCTAAGCTGTTGTTGACGTTCTTCTGTATTCATATACTCTGTCTCGATTTTGCAGCAGAGCGACCGGGTAGGGCAAAGAAGAGGGCGAGCGCGAAGTTGAGGATGATGCCGGCCGGTACGTTGATTATGGCTACAAGCAGCGTCACTACATAGAAGAGTGGGCCGAACATGTATTGTTTGCTGATGGCGTCTATGGCCTGCTTATCAGCATTTTTGTCCAGCAGGCGATGGTTGTGCGAGGCGTAGCGCCAGAGCAGGTTGAAGCTAATAGCCAGCACAACAAAGGTGCCGCTGTAGATCATAGCTGCCGCGTGGCCACTCGGATTTGCGATAAAATCGCCCAGCAAGGCGGTTGGAACGGGCACGAAAACGATTAGCAGCAACAACAGGAGATTCAACACCAGTAACCAGGTATCGGTGTACTCGATATGTTTGAACAACCTGTGATGATTCAGCCACATAACGCCTATGGTAAGAAAGCTGGTGAGAAACGTAAAAAAGGCCGGTAGCTGCTTTCCTACCCAGGTTCCTAGCTCTGCGTCAGACGTGAAGCCTCGCACAGTCTCTACCGTTGGCACAATATTCAAGACCAGCAGGGTAATGGCGACCGCGATCACTCCATCGCTAAAGGCTTCCAGGCGCGCCGTATCTTTCGTGTCCATGTGGGCATCCTCCATTGCTATATGTTCAGCTACCAGTGTACCCTGTAGCTGGCATGTTCACAATGGCAGGACAGACAGGGAAGTACCTGTAAAGATGTTCAGGACTTCCCTTACCTCCTCGTATATTCTATTTCTGAGAGGCGAACCGGGCGCTGTTCTGAAAGCGATTTTTGGGCGGCTATGGCGATGGCTACCGGAACCAGGCCGTCATAGCCGCTTACGGGCACTGGCCTGTCCTTCAGGATGGCCTCGACAAAGGCGGCTATCTCGTACAGATAGCTTTCGTTGTAGCGTTCGACGAAGAAATGGAGCGGCACGTCGCGGTACACGCTGCTGGCATCACTAATGATTGCCGTGTTCGGATAGCGGTTGCCTGTGCTGACTGCCCCGGCGCTGCCCAGCACCTCGACGCGCTGGTCGTAGCCATAGGCGGCCTGCCGACTGTTGCTGATGGTGCCCATTACGCCGTTGGCAAAACGCAGCAGCACGACCGCCGTGTCTACATCTCCTGCCTCACCAATAGCCGGATCGACCAGCACTCCCGCCATTGTGTAGACCTCTTCAACCTCGCTTCCAATCAGGAAACGCGCCATGTCGAAGTCATGAATGCTCATATCGACGAAGAGGCCGCCGGAGACGCGAATATATTCAAGCGGCGGCGGCTCCGGGTCGTAGCTGGTGATGTGCAGCAGGCGCGGCTCTCCGATCTCGCCACCTTCTATCGCCTTGCGCACGCGCTGGAAGTTCGCGTCGAAGCGCCGGTTGAAGCCGATTTGCAGCTTGACGCCCGCTCGCTCTACAGCTTTTAATGCTCGCTCAATAGCAGGCAGATCAAAGGCAACCGGCTTCTCGCAAAAAATGTGCTTGCCCACCTGCGCCGCCTCCGAAATGATCTGCGCGTGTGTATCGGTGGACGAACAGATCAGCACAGCCGAAATATCTGGACGCGCCAGCAGTTCGTGGTAATCCCGTGTATAGGCGGGAATATCATAGCGTTCCGCGCACTCCCGAGCCGCTTCCTCGAAGGCGTCGGCAACCATCGCCAGTTGCGCGACGAGAATGCGCGAGGTCACATGTTCCGCGTGCAGGCGGCCAATGCGACCCGCGCCAATTAAACCAAGCTTTAGTTGATGTCTCATTCTACCTGCCTGGGTTCATGCTGGTCTTCGTGCAATACCTCGGCCTCTTGCTCAAATTCGCGGGCGGCCTCGGCAAGGCTTGAGCCTGCTATTGCGTCGGTGCGGGCGAACTCGGCCAGTTCGAAGCTCAGCGTCTCCAACTCTTCTCCACCGGCCATCATGGCGGTGATCTCTTCGCGGCTGATCTCCGACTTGGCGAAGCTGCCCATGCTGCGCCCGCGATTGAGCAGCGTGAAGTGATCGCCAATGGGATAGGCATGGTGAGGGTTGTGCGTAATAAAGATCACGCCCAGTCCTTTGGCGCGTGCCTGGGCAATGTAGCGCAGCACGATACCGGCCTCTTTCACACCCAGCGCCGCCGTAGGCTCGTCAAGAATCAGCACTTTCGCTCCGAAGTATACCGCGCGCGCAATCGCTACTGATTGCCGCTCGCCGCCCGAGAGCGTACCAACGGGTTGCGCCGTGTCACGAACCTGGATACCAATTTTCGCCAGTTCCTCGCGGGTCACACGGTTCGCGAAATTCACGTCGAAGCGCCGGAATGGCCCCCAACCTTTTGTCGGCTCGGAACCGAGGAAGAAGTTGCGCGCAATGCCCATCAAGGGGATCATCGCCAGGTCCTGGTAGACGGTAGCAATGCCCACGTTCAGCGCGTCACGCGGCGAGTTGAAATGCACTTCTTTCCCCTCGAAAAAGTATTGTCCCTCGCTTGGCTGGTGGACGCCGGACAAAATTTTGATCAGCGTTGATTTGCCCGCTCCGTTATCGCCGAGCAAGCACATGACCTGTCCCGCGTACAACTTCATCGAGATGTCTTTCAGCGCGATCACGCTGCCGAAGTATTTCGAGACATTCTGTACTTCGAGCAGGGGCGGGCCTTCGTTTGTCACCATACTACTCATCGTCGCGCCTCCATTGCCAGCTTGCGTACATAGCTGTTGAGCAGCACCGCGAGCAGGAGAATGATACCGATAAACGCCCGATACCAGTCCGCATCTACTCCGGCAAACACTATACCCTGTTGCACGATGCCGAAGACAATCGCTCCGAACATCGCTCCAATCGCCGAGCCATAGCCGCCCGTGAGCAAAACGCCGCCCACGACTGCCGCCACAATGGCCGTAAACTCGTTCCCCTGACCGCGCAGCACATCCGACCCTTTAAAGGTGACAGCCTGGATGATCGCCAGCAGGCAGGAGCAAACGGCTGTACCTACAAAGAGGAGAATCTTGACGCTCCCGACCGGAACACCTATATTGCGCGCCGCGTTGGCATCGCCCCCTACACCAAAAATCCAGTTGCCAAAGGGCGTACCCAGCAGTATCCAGGTCGCCAGCGCCACCAGGACCAGCGCGTAGAGAATTTCGATGGGAAAGATGTCTCCATTCAGCGTGGTTGCGAAGATGGCGTGCGCCGAGTTATAGCCTGCCGCCTGGTCAAGTCCGCCCACCTGGGTCAGCCCATTCATCACTATATAGGTAATGCCCGTCGTCGCGCCCAGCAGGATGTACGACGTACCCAGCGTGACAATGAATGAAGGCAGGCGGGTACGCAGCACCAGATAGCCGTTCAGCATACCAACCAGCACCGCAAAAATGAGTGCAACGACGATTGAGGCCCAGATATTCCAACCATACTGCGTACTCAGGATAGCGATAAGCATGCCGGTCGCTCCAACTACCGAGCCAACCGAAAGATCAAATTCCCCGCCGATCATTAGCAGGGCTACCGGCACCGCCTGGATAGTGATTTCAGCCGCGACGCTCAAATAGTTGGACGCGCCGCGTACCCCTAGAAAACCGCTGCTGCCCGCAATGATGGCAAAGAATATCCAGACGGCAATCATGCCCACAACCGATCCCGTTTCTGGACGAACCAGCAGCCTGCGCAGCGGATGTGTACGTAACATGCGTTCGCTTGCAATAGCGCTCATATCGTTCTCCCTTACAGGAGGAAAAATTGTAGGGACGCGATGATAAACTTTGACAAATCAGGCATGTCATCCTGAGCGCAGCGAAGGATCTCCCGTCTGGACGTATGATCCTGCCCGGTGACGCAGATGCTTCGCTGCGCTCAGCATGACAGGGAGCGTATCCTCCCTTATTTCATCAACATTCATCATCGTGTCCCTACAAATTCCCTAGCGCGTTCCTTGCGCCGTCAACTGAATGACCCGGTCTACGTTGTCCTTTGTCACAAAGCCGGGGCCAGTCTGGATGACATCGTTGGCAACGGTGTTGAGGTTTGTCCGGTACAGCGTGAGCAGGACAATGGGCAGGTAGCCCTGGAGATACTGCTGCTGGTCGATGGCAAACAGCATCGTGCCGTTCTTGATGGCCTGCAACACGTCCGAAGACAGGTCAAAGGTTGCCAGCTTGACTGAACTGGTCTTGTTCAGGTCCTGTAAAGCTTTCAAGGCGGGAGAAGCGCCCGTCGGGCCAAGCGTCAGGATGCCATCAATCGAGGAGTCGTGCTGAATCGCCGCCTCGATGGTTTGCTGTGTCTGCGTCGGGTTATTGAGGTTGACGCCGATCTCCTTCACGGTTCCGCCCGCCTGCTTCATAGCATCAGTAAAGCCTTTGCAGCGTTGCTCAAGCGCAGCGTTACCAACTTCCTGGTTGACGCACAGCGCGTGCTTGACACCAGCTGCCGCCATCTTCTGGCCGCCGCCAAGTCCGGCCTGGTACTCAGTCTGCCCGACATGCACCAGCACGCCCAGGCTCTTGGCAACATCAGCCCCCGAGTTAATAGAGATCACCGGAATACCGGCTGAGACCGCCGAGCGAATCGAGGGGCCTAGCGCATTGGGGTCAGGAATCGAGACAACCAGCCCATCCGGGTGAGCCGCGACCGCAGCGTCGATCAGGTGCGACATGGCCACCATATCAAAGGTGGGAGGCGCTTCGTAGACCACCTGAACGCCCATATCCTTCGCCGCCTGGTCAACGCCTTTCTTGACCACTGACCAGAACGGGTCGGATGCCTGACCATGCGTGATGACATAGAATTTGAGGTTTGCCCGCGCCGAATTGCCGCCCCCGGTTGTGGTGTTGCCGGTGGTGTTCGTGCTGCCGCCGCAAGCAGCAAGAACAAATAACAGGAGTAATGCCGGTAAAAATTTGAAGAGCCTCTGCATGTTGCCCTCCTCTGGACGTAATGCTCTTTTCGTTGAACGACTTTCCGATCAAGATGTTTTACGCATTCCCTGCGCGTGGGGGAACAATCTCTGGTTGTCTCCCTCCTTCCTTTTTCAAAAATGGATGTGGCCACTTAGCACATGCATAATGAAACTACGCTCATTCCCTCACCTCTTCTCCCAATCTTTTCATTGCCCGGTTGTAGGGACGCGATGATGAATGTTGATAAAATAGCGGGGGATGACATTCACACCTTGCCGGTTCTGATTGTGAAAACTCATCATCGCGTCCCTACAATTCACGCAACGCAACAGGTTTTCCCGCCTGATACGACCTCGTCGCGGCAAGCCCAATGGTGAAGGCGGCAAGCGCATCCGCACCGCCAACCGAAGGAGCCTCACCTGCACGCAGGCAATCGACAAAGTGTTGTAGCTGCGCCCGATAGGCATCGCCGAACCGTTCCATCAAATATGGCATCAGGTCATACTGCGCCCCCGCCCGCGTCAGCAGCAGTACCGGTCGATGTTGCTGCGCGCCGATCATGACCGCCCCTGCGGAACCGAGTACTTCTGTGCGAATATCATAGCCATAAAAAGCGTTGCGGCTTGCTTCCACGTTGCCCAATGCGCCATTCACGAAGCGCAGATTGACCAGCGCGTTATCGATATCGCCCACCTGTCGCAAATCCTTACACACCAATATAGTTCCCTCAGCCGAGACCCGCTCAACCTCGCTCGACATCAGCCAGCGCGCAAGGTCAAAGTCGTGAATGCCCATATCAAGTATCAGGCCACCACTCAGCGCCGGGTCCATATAATTTTTCGGCGGGCAGAACGGGTCGCGGCTGATGGACTTGAACGTCACCGGCTCGCCAATCTGCCCATCGTCAATTAACTGCTTTGCGCGCGAGTATCCGGCGTCGAAACGGCGCATGAAACCGACCTGCAGCGGTACGCCCGCTCGGGAAGTGGCCTCGATCATGGAATGGGTCTCAGCAAGCGTCAAAGCCAGGGGCTTTTCACAGAAAATAGCCTTGCCCTCGCCTGCAGCTGCGATCACCAGTTCCGCGTGCGTACTGGTCGGCGTCGTAATCAGCACCGCCTGTATATCAGGCAGCGAGAGCAAATCATAGGGATCAGCCAATGCGCGCGGAATATTCAGTTCCCCGGCCACCTGTGTCCGCGCCTGCTCGCTTACTTCTGCGATGGCGTGCAGGGAAACGCCCGCGACCTGGCTCGCCAGCAGGCGCGCATAGAGCCGCCCCATGCGTCCAAGTCCGATAATTCCAACCTTCACAGGTGCAGGCATTTCGGCATTCTCCTTTCTCTGGCGTTAACCCGGCTGGGCCGCGCTTGCGCGAACGATCAGTTCAGGCTGCAAGAGATGATTTTTCCCCGGTTGATGATGTAACAGGTTGAGCATCACCTCTGTCGCCAGACTGCCCAGTTCTACCTTCGGCTGGCAAACGGTCGTGAGTGGGGGTGTCACGTAGCTTGCCATTTCGATATCGTCAAACCCGACCACGCTGAGTTTCCCCGGCACATCTATCCCTTGTTCCCGGCAGGCGGTCAGAAGCCCTATGGCCATCATGTCGTTATAGCAGAAAATAGCCGTTGCCCCTTGCTCAAGAAAATAGGCCAGAGAAGACCTGCCATGCGCCACATCTTCGTTGTGCGAGGCCTCGCTTCCAGGCGCGACCTGCACCGGAGTTTTCGCGCAATTGATACCCGCCTTCAACAGGGCATCCTGATAGCCTTGAAAACGCTCGCGGTTCGACCTCGGACGGCTGCTCGCGCCGAGATAACCTATGTGACGATGACCAAGCTGTACCAGATATTCAACCCCTATACGCGCCCCCGCCCGGTCATCTACGGCAACCCAGTGTAGCAGCCCGTCCTGCAAATCGGCCTGGCTGTTAATCAAAACCGTAGGGACGCGAATGCGAGCGAGACGTTTTTTATAGTCGCTGGTGATACGCGAGGACGCGACCAGGATACCATCAACACGCCTGCGATGAAACGTTTCAATCACTTTCATCTCCTGGTCGGGGTCGTTATGAGTTGCGCTAAGAAAGACACTGAAGTTCGCGGCGCGGGCTACTTCCTCGACGCCCTTCACGACGTCATTCAAAAATGGATCTGCAATAGAGGTGACAACGAGACCAATGGTGTTTGTTTGTTTGGTGAGCAGACTTTGCGCAATTGCATTCGGCGTATAGCCCATCTCACGCGCTAACTGCTGAATGCGCTCCCGCGTGTTCAAGCTGATAAGCGGACTGCCGCGCAGCGCCCGCGATACCGTCGTATGCGAAACGCCCGCGACCCGCGCAATATCCGCAATAGAAACTTCCTGCGAATGCAATGTATTCGCCCTTCTCGCTCATCAGACGCTATACACGCTTACGCTCGTGGCTATGCACACGTGTGCATAACAAGTATGCCTGATAAAAATGGGATTTGTCAAGAGGTATATATACTAAGGATGAACATCATCTTTTTGCACGAAGAGTTCCCTTACGCGGATGCAAAAAAATTGACGGACACCCATATGCTAAACTGATGGCACACCGACAAGCAAATAGGAGCTTATTCATGAACAACGCCGATATCCGCGCCTTCCTTCAGGAATTGTACGCGCAGGGCCAGCAAAACGACGCCGAACAGCAGGAGCGCAGCAAGAAAATGCTGAACCTGGAGCCAGACACCGCCCGGTTCCTGCACATCTTGATTCGCAGCAGCAAACGCGCCCGCCTGCTGGAAATAGGCACCTCGAATGGCTACAGCACCATCTGGCTGGCCTGGGCCGCCTCCGAAAATAACGGACATGTCATTAGCATTGACCGGAACGCAGACAAACAGGCTCTCGCGGACGCCAATCTGCGCCATGCAGGCTTACGCGAACTTGTAGACCTGCAATGCGGCGATGCCACCGAAATCGTAGCCAATCTCCCTGGCCCCTTCGATTTCGTCTTCTTCGACGCAGACCGTTATAGTGCGCCTGCACAATTGAAGCTGCTCATTCCAAAACTCACGCCCGGCGCGCTCGTCCTCGCCGACAATGTTCTCTCCCATCCACAAGAAATCGCCGGATATTTGCAGGCGTTGGAAGCGCAGCCGCAATTTGAGAGGGTGATATTGCCTGTGGGTAAAGGATTGAGCGTGGCCTACTGGTCAAATCAGATATAACTAACACAACAAAATTGGCCCTGTTTTAGCGATAAAAAACCCTGCTTTGCTCGTATAGATGAATGAGAGCAATTCTTAATCACAAAACAAAAGGGAGGGATATGTGATTACTGCGCGTGACGCACTCAATCGCAGCTACAATCTGCTTGGCGTGGGCATTGTAGCTATCAGTGGCCTGGCTTTCGCTTCTGACCTGCCTGCCGAGATCGACCAGTTTCCCCATATCATCGATGAAATTTTGCTGCTCGTGCTTGCCGTTGTAGCGGTTGCCTGGTATCTTCTGGGACGCAACAAGTATTCTCGCACAGTCATACCTATTGTTTTTGCCGCCGCCGCCCTGGTGATAAAAATCGTGGGCATAATCCTGGAAATTCATGATGCAGCCGACGTTGGCGATGAGTTTGGGGCCGTTGTCCTTTTCGTTGCCACCATTGCCCTGCTCATCTGGCAATATGTCGCTACTCAACGGCTGGCTGCGCAGGCCACAGGCGAGGTAGAGCCTGCCGTAGCGCGGACATAAGTCTATTGCATGACAAAAAAATTGGCGACCGGCCGGTCGCCAATTTTTTTGTCATGCAATGTTCTCTTCTTCGTCCACCACCTGCACCTGCGGCAGCGGCAATGGCGGCAATTGATCGGGCCGCAGAATGGGTAATTGCCGGTAAACGTCCGCGCCACTCAGGCCGGGTGTGCGCCAGCTTTTGACGAGGCGCAAATCCTCGACAAATTCGGGCTGCAAGTCAATGCCCAGCGCCTGCCAGATCAGGCTGATGGCGCGGCGGGCAAAGGCGATATCGTTGCGCGGCTCGATGCGGTCCAGGTCTTCAAAGAAGAAACCGCAACTGGTGAAGCTGCACTGCTCATAATATTGTGATTCGAGCAGCAGCAACGTGCGTTGCACTCGCAAGGGGTCGATGCCCTCTTTGCCATATTTTGCCCAGAAGCTATCCAGCGTCTCCCAGCCGTTTCGCACAGGCAGGTAGGCATTGCGCGCTGCCCAGGGATCATGCAGCGTCTCTCCGGCGTACTGCTCAAACAGGCTATCGCAGCGCGCCGCCAGGTTGTTGAGCGCCTTGCGCAGGTAGCCCTTCCAACTGCTATCGTTTTCAGTGCATTCGCAGCCGGTATCCCAGCGCGCCACGCCATGCCCACAGCTCCACGCGCTCGGCACGCGCAGCTCTACCTCTTTGGTCGCAGGATGCATCAACAGGTAGCGTTCCAGCGTGCAGACCTCGAAGCCATACGCGGGCGCGCCAACTTTCAACAGGTGCCTCAGGAACTTATCGCGCCAGGGCTTGTGATGGCCGTAGAGTTCGCCATCGGTGGCGATTACGATGATCTGGTCCTCGCCTGCCTCGCGCTTGCTCTCTACCAGGTGTCCCGGCAGGTAACTGGCCGCGAACAGGTCGGCATTGCTGGTTGTATTCCAGTCAAACGAGACACCGCCGGAGAGTGGGCCGTTATAGAAGAAGACTGTGATGCTCCTGCCTTCGCGCAAGCGCACAATATACGGCTCGGTAGGATCGATGGGCGTCGCCGCCTGCCAGGGTGCTAGAATAGTATATTTCACACCATATTGCGCCAGAATGTCCAGGCTCTCGATATCAACCGCCGTCTCGGCCAGCCACATACCCGTTGCTTCGCGTCCAAAACGATGGCGGAAATCGCTCAGACCCCATTCAATCTGTGTGTACTTGTCCCGCGTGGAAGCAAGCGGCAGAATCGTATGGTTATACGCCTGCGCCATCGCGTTGCCCACGCCATACCGCTCCCGATGTACGCGGTCGGACTCGATGATGCGCGTATAGACATCGGGATGCGCGTCTTCCAGCCATCCGGCCAGCGTGGGGCCTAAATCAAAACTGATCGCTTCAAAATTGCCAGCCTCGGCATTCGGTCGATAACATTCCGCCGTAATCTTCTCATTAAAATTGGCATAAGGAGTTGCCGCAGGTTCAATAGGAATACGTCCGCTAAACGGATCATCGCGCGGGGGCTGATAAAAATGGCCGTGCAAACACAGGTATGCACGACCGGTACGTTCCGTGTTTTCTGTCTCTTTTGATAATGAATCAACCATGCAAATCCCTTTACTGGCAAGGCCATAAATCAACAACTACATAAAAAACCCTACCAGAATACTACACGAATCCTCTCTCTCTTTTGTAACTCTACTATGTTATAGTATACAACTTAACGCTTCAGTTGGTCAAACGCTTATTACTGTAGGGGCGGGGGTGGCGGTAGTGCTGGGGGAGGGCGCTTGCGCCGCCCTGGTACCGGGTTGGGGAGAACGCTCCTCAATGGTCAGTGTATTCCCCGCACCACCCCGGGGCGGCGCAAGCGCCCTCCCCCCGCACTACCGCCACCCCCGCCCCTACACCAGGGGAGACGCGCAGCGTCTCCCCTCGTCTTTTCGTGAAGACAGGCCATGTATGTTACGCGCTCAACCCACTGCGTGCATGCCCAACCTGCGCGCTCAGCAGGAACTCTTCATAGGCTTCGCGCAGCTTGGGGTAGCGCAGCAGGAAGAAGCCAGCGTACTCCTGCGTCAAGGGACGTGGTTGACGCAGCAGGCGCATGTTCACTTCTTTCAAGAGGCGGTTGCCCTTCTTGCCGTTGCAGGATTTGCAGCAGGCGACCAGGTTTTCCCATGTGCTTTGTCCGCCTCGGGAGCGCGGAATCACGTGGTCAAGCGTCAATTCGCGGGAACGCTTGCCGCAATACTGGCAGGTTTCGTCATCGCGCAGCAGGATATTGGCCCGCGTTGGTTGCAGGGCCACACGCGGCACCCGCACATTGGCAAGCAACTGCACAATCACCGGGCGCTCCAATTCAAGACGACGGGCCTGAATGCTCTCCTCGATCAACTGCCGCACGCTTTCATCCACGAACGTGACTTTCTGCTTGGAAAGCAGCACGATCAAGCGGCGCTCAGGAATGACCGAAAGAGGCTGGAGTGAAGAGTTCAATACAAGAACAGGCATGAATGATGTCCCTTCCTCTCTGTCAGAGCCGATACCTGATGCAGACAGCGAGGAAGAAGCTCGTGTGGGGCAGGAAAGGGGAGCGACCCGTGCCCTCGTGCTTCTACCGCCGCCTGCGACGACGACCAGATGGATAGGGTTTCAAGCATTGTGCGCGGCCAGGTTCATGGAGACATGACACAGCGCGGCATCGTCCACCTACCCATTGTTGATCGTCGAAACAATCAAACCAACGGCAGGCGGCACGCACACTTTTCCCTCCGCAGGTATTGGAGAGCGGTGCTACATATGCCGACATCTATGACTCCTGTGCATCTGGCCCTACCTGGAAGGTAGGTGCCATCCTGGTCGGGGTGAGAGGACTTGAACCTCCGACCTCAGCGTCCCGAACGCTGCGCGCTAGCCGACTGCGCCACACCCCGATTGAACTATCCCGCGCAAGGTATTCGCTGGCCCTATCCAGTGAACAATATGCAGCGTATGCTTGCCTCGATAAAGCCCCCGAAGCGGCCTGATATCGCTTTACATACGCCTCCCCTGCTTCAAGCATAGTATAGCATACCCTGGCAAGGTTTGACAATAGGGGAATCAAGTTAGGTTCTCTCAACGAAGGGATATTAATGATCCAGGTTTTGGGGAAATAAGTTGAGCTACAACGATTTGTTACCCTTTCAAATCTCTTTTTTAAAAAGATAAGTTTAATACTTGTTTTTACATAAATATATGTTATATGTTCTTGTGGGGGAAAATTAGAAATTGTAAATTTAGCCTTTAAAAGGTGCCAGGCTGTAAAAACAGCCATTGCTTCTAAAATTCCATGATTCTGCGATTTGATTTGTTGCTTGTAGAGCAACAAATAGGTCTTTCTTTTTTCGTAAACTGGGGGATTCAAACGAAAGGATAGAACCTCATGCTCCGATCTAGAAACTATTTTCGTACTCTATTTGCTGTGTTAGTAATAGCTTGCTTCCTCCTATCTGCAATACAGTTCGTCTCTCCTGTATTAGCCAAACAAGCTAATACTTTTTCCTTAAGAGCTACCTCTGCGGATTCTTGTCCCAGTCCTCCTTCTAACTTTGACCCTTTGAAGGCATCTAATACGGAACTTCGCTATTATGGTTTACCCTTGTTGGCTCCTGGAAGTGATGTAAATGCGTGGGCAAAATGCATTGCGCCATGCAAAACATCGTATATGTAACATAAAAATTGTGAATACACATCGGTATTCACAACCTCTTTCTACTACTACCAACAAATCTCAGACAAATAGCAAGTTTATACCTTATACGTCGTACTCTCAAACCCAAAATTGGGCTGGTTACGTTGCTTCAGACAGCCATGGTTTTAAAGAGATACAAAGTTACTGGGTTGTACCTACATATTATGGGCCGAAATCTCCTTCTAACAGTCGTGCAGTCAGTTGGGTTGGTATTGGTGGGTACAACGACAATAATGGGAACCTTTTACAGGCTGGTACCACAGAAGACCCAACCGATGGCTACAACTTTTGGTATGAAGAATATCCTAAAGGTTACATGCAGATCATGGGAGGTATTGTTATTTCTCCAGGAGACTCGGTATATGTGGAAGTAGATTACAACGATACCTACTCTAATACCGATAACATCTATATTGAGAACGCAACCACCAACTCATATACTGATGATCCTGTGGATCGTGGGTGGGTGCCAGATGAGAGCCATGTCGAATGGATTGATGAACGTTCAGGCTGCAGCCTGAGTGGGGGTAAGTATTATGCCCTTTCTGATTTCCAATCTGTACAATGGTCCTATGGAGCAGCAGTAGATAATGCTAACAACGGAAACCTTATAGGTGGTTTTTCCAACACCAATCTTAAGATGGTCGATTATAATAACACGACGGTATTAGCTGCTCCTGGAGGATTGGTTTCAAACGAGAATTTTACTGATGTGTGGAAGGCGAATGGTACGAGTAAATGCTGATGCGGCAAAAACTGAGTAGAGGATTCATATCCTAAAATCTCTCGTGGTCATGCTGCTTTCACTGCAGTTGTTGCAATTGTGGAGTATAAAGCAACATGGCCACGAATCTTGGGAACTTTTTAAGGTTTAACTGCGTTTTTTAAGCAGTGTAAAATGCATGCAGGTATGCTTTTCTAATGAAAAGGAAGAAATGTTCTTATGTTCACATTTTGTCGCTCAAGCAAGAAGCATAACGGTGACAATGGGTTATTGCTTTACTTGAAGCGGAAGTGCGCATACCTTCTTTTATGCAGCTTTTTGTTTGCATTCAGTAGCTGCGGCGGTACATCTTCTCCTCTTCAGCAGACGGGTGGTACAAACACAATTTCACCTTTGCCTGTCCCCAATCAAGGGCGGATTTATGTGAACATAGGAAGCCTGTATCTTTTCAGCCAGCAAACGGGAATACAGCTTGGCTCTTATACATTGGGTAAACATGGGAACGGGATCGACTCTGATCCCGTCATTTTCAACGGGATCATTTATGTGATTGGAGATACGGCGAGTGGAACGCATGCTACTGCTGTATATGCTCTGCGAGAGCAGGATGGTTCTCTTTTGTGGCAAACACCCCTTGACGTTCAGAATTATTCCTTAACTGTAGCAAATGGCCTTCTCTATGTGTGTTCCAGTAACCATACGCTTTTTGCCTTGAGAACAGGCGATGGAATAGTCAAGTGGCAGGCTACCCATCTAGATGTAACATTTATGGCTGTAGCTGGTAGTCGGCTCTATGTTGCTACTCCAGATTCGTCTTTTCTTGCGCTTAACGCTTTAACAGGTACCCGTCTCTGGCAGCGTCATCTTGGAGGTCGCTGGCTGAATGGACTTGATTCTTCTGCAAATGCAGTTTACGTAAGTGGGCAGGCTGGTCTTTTTGCGCTTGATGCGAGTAATGGAAATATGCTCTGGCATATAACTCCTGCGAAGGATTTCACGGCTCCAGTTTTTTCGAATGGTATCATTTACACGCTTGCGACTAACGGCATCCTTTATGCGCTGCAAGCCAATACTGGACAAATTATCTGGCGTTACACGTTACCAGCAGGCACAACGCTTTTTGGAAAAGTTCCCTTGATCATCGTAGACAATACCGTGTTGATTGCAGGTCTTCACCTGATACCATCCTCTGGTACTCCAACAAATAAAACGGGTGTTTACCTGACAGCTTTAGGGGCGGAACATGGGAATCTGATATGGCAACGATGGCCTGGCGGAGGAGGGCTTCCGGCGCTTTCGACGGCGGACGGTGTTGCTTATATTATTGCCGCTGTTATCGGAGCAAGTAATTCATTTGACAACACGCTCTATGCTTTTCAAGTAAGTTCGGGTAAACTACTCTGGCGGACTCGCTATTGATAAGGTTTCAGCCTCTATACCTTTTTCTCGCGTTCTACATCTGAAAAAATCCAGGTGGATAGCAAATGGCTCTAGCGAATTAAGGAGCAACATATGAATACTCTCCCACAAGAACAAACTATAGACATCAACGACATGCGAATGTACTACCAGCTACAAGGCCAGGGCGAGCCACTGCTCCTGCTCCACGGCTTCCTGGGTTCAAGCAAAGACTGGACGCTATTCACTCCCAACCTCGAAAAGACATATCGCTTGATTATCCCCGACTTGCGCGGTCATGGCCGCTCTACCAACCCATCGCAGGCGTTCACCTTCCGGCAGGCGGCCCTCGACTTATTTGCCCTGCTCGATCATCTAGGCATCGAACACTGCAAAGCGATAGGAATTAGCGGCGGCGGCATTACGCTTTTGCATATGGCGACACAGCAACCGGAGCGTGTCGAAGCGATGGCGCTGGTCAGCGCAACCAGCTACTTTCCTGAACAGGCGCGCAAGTTGATGGGATCATACACTATTGAAAGCCGGACCGAGCAGGAGTGGCAATTTATGCGCCAGAGCCATCCAGGCGGCGATGAGCAAATAGAGGCATTGTGGAGATATGGACAGGGATTCAAAGATAGCTACGATGACGTGAATTTCACTCCACCTTATCTATCAACCATTACTGCCCGCACGCTGATAGTGTATGGCGACCGAGACCCGCTTTATCCTGTACAGATTGCAGTGGATATGTACCATGCTATTCCTCAAGCCTATCTCTGGATTCTGCCAAACGCGGGTCATTCCCCCGTTTTTACCAGTCAGCGAACTGCTTTTCTTCAGACCGTTTTGTCTTTTTTGAGCGGGGAGTGGAAGCAAATATAGAATGCGTATCAAAGAGGGGTCTTCGGGCTGTACTGAGTTTCCAGTAAGAAAAGTACTGGTCCTCACTCGTTCAGTTCTTTGTCTGGTGCCAGAGCCTCTTCCCTGGCATCGCTCCCTTGAGGAGCAATCTCATGCTCCCGCGTCCCAATGTTGCCAACGATGAAGACCACAAGCGTAGCAACAATAATCACAAACGCGAAGTCCCAGCGCAGAACCTGGAGCAACACAATGCACATGGCATAGACAATTGCCAGCGACAGAAAGAACAGCACGCAGAACTGCTTCGCGCTTTTATACACCCCCGCGCTCTTGATGATGAGCGCGTAGACCCCTACGATTACCGTCATGATGCAGCAGGCGAGGGCGAGATGAAGTAATTGGCGCGCCAGGGTTTCAGACATAAAAACCGCTCCCCCCTTTTTATTATGCATAACGCTGAATAAGGCTATTATATCGTGTAGGGACGCGATTCATCGCGTCCTGCTGCCCGCGCCGATTCACATAGGTAGACATGACGAAGGGATGGTAATTGTAGGGACGCGATTCATCGCGTCCTGCTGCCCGCGCCGATTCACATAGGTAGACATGACGAAGGGATGGTAATTGTAGGGACGCGATTCATCGCGTCCTGCTGCCTCATTGCGCGCGACAGGCCGGGTGGACGCGATGAATCGCGTCCCTACAAATAGCCATCTTACGGATGCTCCCCCGCCAGGACCGAACCCAGTTGCAAAACCCCGCTTTCTCGTTTCCAGCGCGAGCTTGACAGGGTTTCATAAAGTTTCTGCAAACGCTGAATGGTCTTGCTGGAACCTGCCGAATCGGCAAGCGCGAATGCTTCCAGGGCAGTATCAGTGCATTCATCTATGCGCTGCAGACCAAGATATGCCTCGGCCTTTTGCGCCATGAGGCGGGCGCGACCGCGAACATATGCGCGATTATAGGTGCGCAAACTTTTATCAAGGAGAGCAATAGCCCGCTCATAATCGTGGAGCAGGACCGCATCCACTCCTTTTTGGGCCATAACCGACGAAGTATTGGGCGTGCAGTTACTGCGCTCTGGCACCTCTCCGCAATTTTGTAAAGCGCGTTCGGCAAGATTTGCAGCACGCCAGCATTGAGTAGGTTCTTGTGCTATTGCATACGCTTCTGAGAGGGCCTGTAAAATATATCCTCGTAAGGTGGGAAGCCCCAGGCCGTTTGCGCATCTGAGAGCTTCATTGAGATAGTCGATGGCTTCCAGGGGATTGTTTTCTTGAATATAAGTAACCCCTTCTCTGGCAAGCGCAGCAGCTATAAATTCGGGATCGTTTATTTCTTGAGCAATACGATAGGCTTGCTGATAGGCGCTATGAGCTTGCTTATAATCCAGCATATCTCTAAAAACGCTTCCCTGCAATTGATAGCCCATGCACAACACCGCATTTGCCCGCTCATGCCAGAGATTAGAGCGCATATCCCGCGCAAAGTTATTTACTTCCTCTATCCACATTTTCAGGCCGCGATAGGCGCGAAGCGTTCCCCCGGTATGGTAGACATCCCAGCGAGTAGTCAATTCATTCTCAATGAGGGTCATACGGTCATGGTTGATTTCAAGAGGGGTCTTAGCAATATGGGGCGGTGATTCATTGCTCAATCCTAAAGCACCTGCTGGAATACCTAATATACCGGCAAGCAACTCTCGCCTTTTCAGATTCCTGATCACGCTCTTTTGCTCCATTCTGTAGACCGTACATACGTCAACACCAAGCCGGTGCGCCAATGCGAACTCGTAGACCGCTTGCGCCAGGATATTAAATACTGGTTGGAGTGTGGCGAAAAGACGATTGAGGTGTATCGATACGAGTTGTCACCCTTTACTGAAATCCCTCCATTTTTGTATACTCTCAAAGGCATCTAAATGGGCATAGAGGAGTATACACATGGAGCCGCAAACCGAGCAGCATCCACATGGCGGTGATTGGCTGCGCGAGATTGTCTTTGGACTCAATGATGGGTTGGTGACGACACTCGTCTTTATTATGGCGGTCAGCGCGGCGGTTCCCTCTTATCTTATTATGGTTGTGCTGGGTGAGGTATTGGCGGGTGGCGTTTCGATGGCGCTGGGCGGCTATCTTTCGGCGCGCACCGAAAAAGAGATTCTTGAGCATCGTATCGCGACCGAACGTTACGAGATCGAACACGAGCCGGAAGAGGAGCGCGCCGAACTGCACGCCATCTATCGCAACAAAGGCTTTTCTGGCCCCCTTTTGCACAGCGTAGTCAATCACCTGACGGCCAACAAAGAGCGCTGGCATCGCGCAATGGTGCATGACGAGTTGGGTGTGGTCGAAGATACTAAAATCGTTCCCTGGCGAGAAGGTCTTCAGGTGGGTCTCTCCTTCGTGGTGGGTGGATTGATTCCCGCCATTCCTATCCTCTTATCTCTGCCGCAGGCGCGCTGGTGGGCCTATGGTCTGACCGCGATTACCGCCCTTATGTTAGGCGCGGTCAAGGCCAAATATACACATAAAGGGGCAATACGCGCCGGTCTCGAATTTCTCATCGTGGTGACGATTGGCATGGCGGCGGGCGTGGTGATCGGGCTATTGCTGCACACGGTTTAAAAGGGGATTATGACGATGAACCGCAAGCCACCGCAAAGGGCTGGCTCTACAGTGTCTTCCTTTTCCTATATTTCCACTCTTGTAATAACGCTCTTGATTAGTTTAGAATAATCTTCAAGCGGTTAATCCAGGGTCTTTTCTTCTCCTGTCAAAGGTGACTGGCGGAGATGATATGAAACTCTATGAAGTGTAAGGAGGGCCGCAATGCCAGTCGTTCTTCAGCTTGTGCTTGATGCACTTATTGGCTATATCTGGGGATCGATACCCGCCGGTTATTGGATGGGTAAACTGCTCAAGGGCAAGGATTTCGATATTCGGGCCTATGGCAGTCATAAAATAGGAGCAACCAACGTCCTGCGCACGCTTGGGAAAGTTCCGGCCCTGATTGTGTTGATATTTGATCTTTCAAAGGGCGTGCTTCCGACGCTGCTGGCAACGCTTGTTCCGGCTTTACAGGCACATATTGGGGGTGATGCGTGGGGGCCAACCGCCGCCGCCATTGCCGCGCTGGTTGGACATATTTTTCCGGTATTTATCGGCTTCCGTGGCGGGCGCGGGGTGATGACGGGGGCGGGTGCGATCCTGGTTATTTCTCCGTTCACCTTCCTTATTTGCGCAATTACTACGCTCAGCACCATCGCCATCTGGCGCTACGTCTCCCTCGGCTCAATTGTTGGCGGCCTGACCTCTATCGTCTGCGGCATTGTCTTTTATATCATTGGCAGGCTTGATCCCACCTTCTTCGCGAAGGTGACGCTTGCCCAACTGGTGATGCTGGTTGTAAATCCTGCTCTGGTGATTATTTTCCACTACGACAACATCCAGCGCTTACTGGCTGGCACTGAACGCAAAATCGGCCAGAAGGTCGAATTGAAAGAACAGGCCACTCCTACCACCAGCACGCCATAACTGAAGGCGACAAACCCGGTCCTATCTATGAGTATATTATGGTTTCGTTGAAATCGTCCCGGCTGTACTTGCTTGCGGTTTGTTCTGAAAGAGGGGCAGCGCGCCTATAGTGTATTCAATGCCGGAGAAGACCGTCCAGATCGTGGCCAGGATGAGCAGCGCATCAGCTACCAGCAGGAGAAGGTTGCTGAAGTTAACCGTCTGGGCGTTGAAGGTGAGCATGGGGGGAAAGAGCGAGAGTGAATGCGCGCCCAGCCCTTTGGCGAGCAGCAGCGCGCCCATTGCTACCAGTGTGATAAAGGTCTTTTGCTTGCCCCATTGGCCTGCCGGAATGACCGTCCCTTTGGCCGCCGCCATCGAACGCAGGCCGGTTACCAGGAACTCGCGAGCCACAATGATAATCACAATCCACGCGGGCACGAGGCCAAGCTGCACCAGACCTATGAGAATAGCCGAGACAAACACCTTGTCGGCGGTCAAATCGAGAAAGATGCCTAATTGGGAGACGACGTGATAGCGGCGCGCCAGGTAACCATCGAAGAAGTCGGTGATGGAAGCCAGCAAAAAGAGCAGCGTCGCTAGCAGAAATGCCCAGGGCTGGTTGAACAGAATCAGCACGAACACCAGAAAGGTCGCGATGATACGACTGGCGCTGAGTATATTTGGAACCTGTTGCATAGTAAACTCCTTTATCTCATCATCGAGGCGTGCGATGCCATAATGCATGTGTGCTACTGCTACTAAGTATACCGCCTGTGGCCTCTATGCGCGCAACGTCAGCAGGTGTGCGAATAAAGCCGCCCGCGATGAACGGGCCGGGCAGCAATTGTTTCAAGATAGGGGCAATTTCTGGAAAAATAATACCTGGAAGCACTTCAACGAAATCCGGCGCGGCTCGCACGATGGTGCGCGCACCCGTCTCCAGGGCGGAATCGTCTATCAACAATAAACGTTGAATGGTGACCAGTCCTTCCGCCCGCGCAGCCGAGACAAGCTGTGATTTGCTGGTGATAATAGCATCCACCCCGATCTGGCGCAAAAATTGTATGCCTGCCTTATCCTTGCCTATACCGCTCACCAGGTCAACATGCACCACCAGCCCTTTCTTGCGTTCGTGAACTTGCGAAACAAAAGGAGCCAGTTGGAGGGCATCGCCTTTGAGCATAAAAAGGAGTTGGACATCAGAATCCAGGGCAACCTGTACATCTTCGTTTGATTTCAGCGCAGCCGCCACCGGATACAGACGAGCCAGCCGTAAAAATTCTTGCCTGATCATTAAAAATACCGATACCCTCAAAAGAGAATGTTCCAGCACTTGACAAACGATGAGCAGGAACGTATTATCATTATAAGTGAACTAGAAGCCCCTGTATAGAGGTTTCCATTGTATCTCTCGGGCGCGTAAGCGTCTACATTGAACAGGTTTACAGTGTTGTAAACATGTCGAAGATGGCCTGCCTGGACAATTGAACTATGCCCTTGGGACAGTGAAATGAAAAGTCCTGAGCCAATACCTGTTAGAGGCTTAGGGCTTTGTTGTTTTTTACTGGTACAGAGAGGTGCATGATGTCCGTTCGAGCCGCCGGGTCATTGTTGAGCCTGCCGACGCAGTACAAGACGATTCCAATTATTGAGAATCGGATGCAGTTCGTGCATGTGCTTGACTCACCCTCTATTTCCGCTATTTTATTGCGCCATTGCAATCTCTTTGAACTTTCCGCTTGCTTAGAACAGGCCTACGCCCGCAAGCGCTTCATCTATGTGAACGTCGATCATATCGATGGCATTCATCCAGATGCTTCCGGTCTAAATTATCTTGCTCACCATTTGCATGTCACTGGAGTTATTTCGAGCAATCCCAGGGTTTTGATGCTGGCGAAACAGACTGGCATTGAGACCTGCCAGCGCGTCTTCGCCCTCGACTCCACAGGTTTAGAGGCTACACTAGACGCGGTTGATTCCGAATATGTAGATCTGCTCGATATTTCGCCCGCGCTTGTAGTTCCACATGTTATACCGTATCTTAGCCGTCCTCTGCCCCTGCCTTTTATGGCCTCGGGCTTGATATATAATCATCAGCAGGTACAGGCCGTTCTACGTTCCGGCGCTGTACGAGTAGCCGTCGCCAAAAGCGACCTCTGGCAAACCTGAAAAACCCTTGTAGGGACGCGCTTCATCGCGTCCACCTCGGCACCTCGGCATGCCAGACCGGATCAGAGATTGTAGAGACCCGATGATGAACATTGACAACCAGAACCGGCAATGCCACCCTGTCATCCTGAGCGCGGCGAAGGATCTCCGGTTCGGGTGTGCAATCCGGCAGGGCGACGCAGATCCTTCGCCGCGCTCAGGATGACAGGCAAGGTATGACCGAATTTGATGGTCAACGTTCATTATTGCGTCCACCCCGGCGCATCGGCGTGATAGGCCGGACGCGATTCATGGCGTCCCTATAGTTTCTACAGGTTGTTGTTTTGTCACTATTTTACAGAAAGAGGGTTTCTCAATGGCAAGGTACGTGTTAGCCCTGGACCAGGGCACCACCAGTTCGCGCGCAATCGTGTTCGATCATGATGGCTCGATTGTCAGCGTGGCGCAGCAAGAGTTCCCGCAGATTTACCCATCTCCTGGCCTGGTCGAACATGACCCGGAAGCAATCTGGTCAAGCCAGCTCGCCGTTGCGCAGGAGGCTATGAAGAAGGCGGGAGCCTCGGCCTCGGATATCGCCGCGCTCGGCATCACCAACCAGCGCGAGACCGCGATTGTCTGGGAGAAGGCAACAGGCAAGCCCGTCTTCAATGCGATTGTCTGGCAGAGCCGCCTCACCGTTCCTATTTGCGATGAACTGAAGGCGAAAGGGTTCGACAAGGAAATTCGCGACCGCACCGGACTGGTGACTGACGCCTATTTCTCCGGCACCAAAGTGAAGTGGATTCTTGATAACGTGCCGGGCGTGCGCGAAAAGGCCGAGCGCGGCGAGGTTCTTTTCGGCAACGTCGATACCTTCCTCATGTGGCGTCTCTCCAAAGGTCGCGTGCATGTCACCGACCCATCCAACGCTTCCCGCACCCTGATGTACAACATCTACCAGGGCGACTGGGACAATGTGATCCTGAAGGAACTCGGTGTGCCGCGTGCCATGCTGCCACAGGTGATGCCGTCCAGCGCCGTGTATGGCGAGACCGACCCCGAATTTTTCGGCGGCCCCATCAAGATGGCTGGTGACGCGGGCGACCAGCAGGCAGCGACTTTTGGCCAGGCCTGCTACGAGGTCGGCATGGCGAAGAACACCTACGGTACCGGCTGCTTCATGCTCATGAACACCGGCAACAAAGGCGTGCCTTCGCAGAATGGCCTGCTGACCACCCTCGGCTGGCGCATCGACGATCAGCCCCTGGTCTACTGCCTGGAAGGAAGTATCTTCATTACCGGCGCGGCAGTGCAATGGCTGCGCGATAGCCTGGGCGTCATCAAACAAAGCGTTGACGTCGAGGCTCTGGCGAATTCGGTGCCGGATAACGGCGGCGTCTACCTCGTCCCGGCTTTTGTTGGACTCGGCGCGCCCTACTGGGACTCCTATGCTCGCGGCACCATCGTCGGCCTGACGCGCGGCTCTACCGCCGGACACATCGCTCGCGCTACCCTCGAGTCGATGTGCTACCAGACTCGCGACGTGCTGGAGGCCATGACCGCCGACAGCGGCATCTCCGTCAAAACGCTGCGCGTGGATGGCGGCGCGGTCGTCAATAACCTGCTCATGCAGTTCCAGGCCGATATCCTGGGCGTGCCTGTGCAGCGCCCGAAGGTTGCCGAAACAACGGCTCTGGGCGCGGCCTACCTCGCCGGTCTGGCCGTCGGCTTCTGGGGCAGCGAGCAGGAAGTGGCCGAGCATTGGGCGGTTGACCGCACCTTCGAGCCGCAGATGAGCGCCGATCAGCGCGATGCCCTCTATGCCAACTGGAAACGGGCCGTCGAACGCTCCCGCGACTGGGCCAGGCAGGGCTAACCTTTTTGTTATTGTCTAGACGGGCATGATACATCAGCAACATCATGCCCGTAGACATGGATTGTCGTCCCTTGTTGTAATTGTTTCATTATCACTTTGTTTGCTGTGGTTTCTCACACAGAAATGGAGAAAGGACCTATGGCAGATCAAATGGCAACCGCAAATCGCCCGGCCGCTACTCCTGCGCTCGCCGGCCTATGGGGTGAGTTGATCGCGGAGTTCTTCGGCACTATGGTACTGATCCTCTTTGGTGATGGTTGTGTCGCCACTTTTGGGCTCTTTACGAACATCGGCGCAAACAATGCATCGACACCCTTTGCCAACGAGTGGATTGTTATCATCATTGGGTGGGGACTTGCCGTCATGCTCGGTATTTACGTCGCTGGCGCTATCAGCGGCGCGCATCTAAACCCCGCTGTGACCCTGGGTTTTGCCGTGAAAGGTGATTTTCCCTGGGCCAAGGTGATTCCCTACTGGATTGCACAGATTGTCGGCGCATTCGTTGCCGCGCTGCTCCTCTACTTTGTCTATCAAGGCGCTCTTGTCCACGCTCTTGGCGTCAATCATCTAGCAATTGGCCAGATTGCCCAGCCAACGTCAGGGAATGGGTACGGATGGATTTTTTACACCTTCCCTAAACCCTTCGTCGGCACGTTTGGTGCCTTCGGGGATGAGTTTATTGGCACCGCTCTCCTCGTCGGTCTGATCTTTGCCATCGTTGATGCGCGCAACCAGCCGGTGCAGGCGAACCTGAACCCGTTGATCATTGGCTTCTTGATTGTGGCGATTGGCGCATCCTTCGGTCTGAACACCGGATATGCTATCAACCCGGCGCGTGATTTTGGTCCGCGCCTCTGGATCGCTTTTGTCAGCGGCGGCGCTAGCTTCTCCGCAGACAACTACTACTTCTGGATTCCTATCGTTGCTCCTCTCGCGGGAGGCGTCGTTGGAGGCCTCATCTACGAGTACACGGTTGGCCGGGTGCTGCGAGCCAGGCATCTCATGAAGTCGGGTACGGCTGAAACCCTCGGCGAGGCTGTACGCGAGCCTGCCCCTGGAACAGAGTCTACAGGTAGAGCAGTCCGCGAAAGCTAATCCACATAGCTTCGCTTTGGCGAACAAACGAAAGGACGGGTATACGGGACATCCTCGTATGCCCGTAGCAACCCTGCCATGCAATCACTATCATCAACCGGTCGCGCGCAAAATATCGACCTGCTGGAGCGCGAGCAATTTGATGTCCTTGTTATCGGAGGTGGAGTGACGGGCGCTGGTGTGGCTCTGGATGCCGTGGCGCGTGGTTACAAGGTGGCGCTCGTCGAAAAAGTAGATTTTGCCAGTGGCACGAGCAGCAAATCGACCAAGCTAGTGCATGGCGGCATTCGCTACCTGCCGAATTTCGATTTTGCCCTGGTGCGCGAAGCCCTGGTCGAGCGCGGTATCCTGCTGCGCAACGCGCCCTTCCTGGTGCATCCTGTAGGCTTTGTCCTGCCTATTTACGAGGGCGACCGCCATCCGGTAGGCATTCCCTTCACCACCCCCGGCGGTGTTGGCCTCGGCTTTGTGCTGGATATCGGCCTGTGGCTCTACGATCTCCTCGCTGGTCGGCTCAACATCAAACGGCACCGCCATTTGAGCCGCAATCGCGTGATGAAGCTGGCTCCTGCCCTGGTGACGAATGGCTTGAAGGACGGCTTTATCTACTACGATGGCCAGACCAACGATGCCCGCCTGACTGTTACCATCCTGCGAACCGCCGCGCAATTTGGAGCCGTCATTACCAACTATACCGATGTTACCTCTTTCGTCACCGAGGAGGGCAAAATAGTTGGCGCGCAGGTGCATGACCGCCTGGGTAAGCGCGAATTCACCGTTCGCGCTCGTCACGTGGTCAACGCCACCGGTGTGCATGCCGAAGAGATCGAGCAGTTGTCGGGCAGCGGGCCGATGATCGAGGTAGAGCCAAGCAAAGGTGTTCACCTGGTCTTTTCACGCGAGGCTCTGAAGCTCGGCGATGACGCAATTGTGCTGCCTGAGACCGATGATAAACGCATCCTCTTCATTGTTCCCTGGGAGTCCCGCGCCATCTTCGGCACCACTGATACCGGCACTGGCGACCTGGATCATCCCACCGCCTCGCGAGAGGATGTCAGCTACCTTTTGAACCATCTGAATCGCTACCTCTCCGTCCAACTCACAGAAGATGATATCATTAGTGTATACGCGGGATATCGCCCGCTTGTACGTTCGCGCAGCGCGCAGCATTCAACGGCTAAACTGTCGCGCACGCACGCTGTTCTGGAAAGTCCATCAGGCCTGGTGACAATTGTGGGCGGCAAGTTGACGACCTACCGGCGCATGGCCCAGGATACCCTTGATGTGCTGAGCCGCCGCGATGGGGTGAAGACGCCAGCCCATCCGACACGCGACCTGCCCTTGCAGGGCAGCGCCGGTTGGCCCACGCTCCGGCGCGATATCCAGATCAGAGGAGCAAAACTGGGACTCGATGCCGAGGTGTTGAAGCACCTGCAAAATTTCGGCTCTGAAGCGAACGAGGTGTTGAAGCTGGTCGAGGCCGATCCCATGCTCGGCGCGCGCCTGATCGAGGACCTGCCATACATTCGCGCAGAAGTCATCTACGCCTGCCGCAATGAAATGGCGATGACGCCCTACGATGTACTGGCCCGGCGTACCGCGATTGCGCTCGAAGACCGTCACCAGGGCATGGGCATCGTTGAAGAGGTCGCCTCGCTGATGGCGAACGAGATGAGCTGGTCCTACGATCAGCAGCAGGCGCTGGTCGCCGAGTACCGGCAGGCGATGCAACAACAGCAAGCAGCAGTGCAACTACTGTATCAACAAAAGGAGAAGCGCTGACCATGAAAAAATTAATTAATAAGCCCGAAGATGTGGTGAAGGAGGCGCTGCAAGGGATGCAGGCGGCCCACTCCGACCTCATTCGCGTCGATGTCGAGCAGCAGGTAATTGTGCGCAGGGACGCGCCGGTACAGGGCAAGGTGGGCGTTATTTCAGGCGGTGGCAGCGGACACGAGCCAATGCATGGCGGCTTTGTCGGGCATGGCATGCTCGACGCGGCCTGCCCGGGCGCAGTCTTCACCTCTCCGGTGCCCGACCAGATGCTTGAGGCCACCAAAGCGGTCAACGGCGGCGCGGGCGTGCTGCATATCGTCAAGAACTACACGGGCGACATAATGAACTTCGAGATGGCCGCCGAACTCGCGCAGGCCGAGGGCATCGAGGTCGTCAGCGTGGTGACAAACGACGACGTGGCTGTGCAGGACAGCCTCTATACCGCAGGCCGTCGCGGCGTCGGTGTCACCGTCCTGCTGGAGAAAATTGTAGGTGGCCTTGCCGAAACCAAAGCGCCACTCGACCAGGTAGCCGCGATGGCCCGCAAGGTCAATGAACAGGGCCGCAGCATGGGCATGGCCCTCACTTCCTGCACCGTTCCAACCGCCGGCAAGCCCACCTTTGAGCTGGGCGAAGACGAGATGGAAATCGGCATCGGCATTCATGGTGAGCCTGGTCGCCGCCGCGTCAAACTCGCCCCCGCCGACGACATCACCGAAATGCTGGCAACCCCCATCATCGAAGACCTCGGCTTGAAATCTGGCGAGTCTGTGCTGGCCTTCGTCAATGGCATGGGTGGCACGCCGCTGATCGAATTGTACATTGTCTACAACGCGCTCAACCGCATTCTGAAGGGCAAGAACATTACCATTGCACGTTCTCTGGTTGGAAGTTATATTACTTCATTAGAGATGGCTGGCTGTTCGATCACCCTGGTGCGTCTCGACGACGAAATGGTTCGCTACTGGGACGCGCCTGTGCATACGCCAGCACTGCGCTGGGGCATGTAATTGATTTCGCGTATCTCAACCCTGGTTCGTCTCGCGGGGCGCTGTATCAGGCGTCCCGCGACCATATTCTATTGGGAGACATTTCGTTTATGACCAAAGATGACATGATGCGCTGGCTAGAGCGGGTTGCTGACGTGCTGCATGAAAACCGCATCTATTTAACACAGTTGGACTCGGCTATCGGTGACGCCGATCACGGCGTCAACATGGATAGGGGCTTTAGTAGCGTCCGCGATAAGTTCCCGGCGATGACCGAAATGGATATGGCCGGACAACTGCGCACCGTCGGCACTACGCTGGTATCCACCGTTGGCGGCGCGAGCGGCCCCCTCTATGGTACAGCCTTCATACGGGCAGCAGGTACGCTGACCGGAAAACAGGAGCTAGGCCCCGCCGAATTTGTCGCCATGCTGGAGGCCTTCCTGGGTGGCATCGTCGCGCGCGGCAAAGCTACCACCGGCGAAAAGACGATGGTTGACGCGCTGGCACCCGCACTGGAGGCCGCAAAGCAGGCCCTCAACGAAAATGCTTCAATAGCGGAAATAACCCGTAAAGCAGCCGATGCGGCGGAAGAGGGTATGAAAGCAACCATTCCGATGCAGGCAACGAAAGGCCGCGCCAGCTATCTTGGCGAGCGCAGTGTCGGGCATCAAGACCCCGGCGCTACCTCAAGCTGGCTCATTTTGCGCAGTCTCGCGGAAACCTGCGCCAGTTCCTCTTAGGGCCGTATCCTCAAACCGTAGCCTCGAATAGGAGTAAACACCATGACAGTCGGGCTGGTCGTGGTTTCGCATAGCGCTCGACTCGCCGAGGGAGTGGCTGAACTTGCTGGACAAATGACCCAGAGCAAGGTCGCCATCGCCCCGGCAGGCGGAACCGCTAACGACGAGCTAGGAACCTCGGTTGAACGAATCGAGGCCGCAATTTCTTCCGTGTATGGGCCTGATGGTGTGGTGGTATTGTTAGACCTGGGCAGCGCCATCCTCTCGACCGAAATGGCGCTCGAAATGCTGGACGACGAGCAGCGCACCCATGTGCGTCTCAGCGCCGCTCCCCTCGTTGAAGGAGCCGTTGCCGCCGCCCTCGAAGCTTCTTTAGGCCGCTCGCTCGCTGAAGTGCAGCAGGCGGCGGAGAAAACCGCCAGCAAAGAACAACTCGCCCTGCTCAAACCGCTATCAGAGACGGAGAACAGCGCGCCTGCTGTTGCTCCCACCACCCCCACGCCTTCCGCTACCGGTCAATGGATTGAAGCGCAACTGACGCTGACCAATCCCACCGGCCTGCATGCTCGTCCCGCCAGCCTCTTTGTGCAAACCGCCAATCGCTTTTCCGCCACCATCCAGTTGCTCAAAAACGAACAGGCGGCGAATGCGACAAGCATCATGGAGATTCTCTCACTCGCTGCTCGCCAGGGCGATACTATTTTGCTTCGCGCCAGTGGTCCCGACGCGCAAGCTGCCATCGAAGAACTCAGCAAATTAGTCCGCGCTAATTTCTACGAAACACCAGCCGAAGCAACTACAACTCCCGCCGCGCCCACTCAAGAAAAGGTTGTCAGCCAGCCCCAGGAGCAAAAAGACTCCTGGCAGGGCGTCACCACCTCGAAGGGCGCAGCACTCGGCCCCGCCTTCCTCTATACCTCGGCCAGCCTATCGCTCAAGACGATTGAACGCAAAACCATCGCGCCAGAGCAGGTTGACGCAGAGCAGGAACGCCTGCGCCAGGCCGTAAATGCCGCTATTTCCGAATTACAGAATCTGGTCGCGGACTTGCAAAAAACCGTCGGCTCCGAGCAGGCCGCCATATTTGAAGCCCACGCTATGATGCTCGACGATCCTACCCTGCTTGACGACGCGCTTCAACGTATACAGCAGCAGCATCTGAGCGCGGCCTGCGCACTCGCAGAGGCAGGCGAGGAGCAGGCGCAGACCTTAGAAAGCCTGGGTGATACGCTGATTGCCGCCCGGGCCGTCGATGTGCGTGATGCCGTAAGCCGCGCCATCCGCCATCTCGGCGATTCCGGCGTTTCCCTGCCCGATCTCAGCACGCTTACTACACCCGTCATCCTGCTGGCCCATGATCTGACACCCTCGGACACCGCCCGCCTGCATCCCGAAACCATTCTCGGCATCTGCACAACTCAGGGCGGCCCCACCGCCCATGCCGCCATTCTGGCCCGCGCCTTAGGTATACCCGCGATTGCAGGCATAGATGAATCCGCCCTGCAAGCGATCTCAGCCGAAGACGAGGTAGGACTGGACGCCGACCAGGGCATATTGTATCGCCATCCCTCGCCAGAGATTCGCGCCACATTGACGCGCAAGATGGAAGAGAGACGGCGCGAACAGGCTGCCCTGAAGGAAAGCGCGCAGCAGGCGCAACAACCACTTTATATCGGTAAGCAGCGCATCCACTTACTGGCGAACGTCGGCAGCGAAGCCGAAGCGAAGGCAGCCCGTGAATGGGGCGCGGAAGGCATTGGCCTGCTGCGCACCGAATTCCTCTTCGCTAGCGCCATGACTCTCCCCAACGAGGAAGAACAACGTCAGCAGTACATTCGACTCTTCCGCGCTTTCTCCGGTGAGAAACCTGATCCCACAAAACCCATTATCGCCCGCACGCTCGACGCCGGAGCGGATAAGCCGATGCCAGCCTTAAATGCCGTACTGGGAGAGCATGTGGAAGCCAATCCAGCTTTAGGCCTGCGCGGCATCCGCATCCACCTCGCGCATCCCGAGCTGCTTGAACAGCAACTTGCCGCTCTGCTGCGCGCCGCCGGAGAAGTCGGCATTGCGCTGCACATCATGTTCCCTATGATAACCACCGTAGAGGAACTGCGCGAGGCTCGCTCCATCTTCGACCGCGCCTATCAACGCCTGCGCGAACAACAGGTTGCCGTACCCGAACACGTGCCCGTAGGCATCATGGTCGAGGTTCCCGCCGCCGGACTGCTGGCCCGCGAACTGGCCGAACTCGCCGACTTCTTCAGCATCGGCGCGAACGACCTGATGCAATACACGCTCGCCACCGACCGCACCAACCCGACCCTCACCCACCTCTATCATCCCATGCAGCCAGCCGTCCTGCGTCTCATTCGGCTTATCGCGGAAGCAGGCAAGGCCGCCGGAAAGCCCGTCGCGGTCTGCGGCGAAATCGCCAGCGACCCGCGCATCGCCCCACTCCTGGTAGGCATGGGCGTACACGAACTCAGCATGGCTCCCACTGCTTTGCCAACTATACGCAAAGAGCTATCCGGCTGGTCCCCAGAAGACCTGGCTCAACTTGTTGAAAAAGTCTCTAAGGCGAAAACTGTTGCCGATGTAGAGCAGGCGCGGGACGGGTAGGGAGACTGGAAGTCGCCGTGAGAAACGCACGGAAGCCACCTGCAAGGGGATGGCTCTACAATGGCAAGTGGCCTGTAGAGCCATCCCCTTGCGGGTGGCTTCCGGTCTTCCTGTTTACAACTGCGTCAACGCAAACTGCTGCAACGAGAACGTAACACCCTGAGCAATCTTGGAGCGTAGACCGGCATAGCCCGAAGTGAAAGTTCTATCGTTTACCTCGATCTGCCATTCGCCAGGTTCCTGGCTGCCGCTCTGCCATACTCTCACTTGAACGCTGGTGCCTATAACGCGAAAACGCATACTGTAGAATGTTCCGGGTTGTGCCTGGGAACCAACAAAACCCAGCGTTACGGCATTATTCGCATCCAGTCTCTTAATGAGGAAAAGGTTCTGCCCATCAAGGTAGGCCTTGTAGTAACTATTATCGTTGTTCCAGCGCAGGGCAAAGCCGATCTGTGTATTGTGGAAATTATCTACCGCCGCGCTAGCAAGCAACTCGACATTGGTAATTTGTGACCCCAGCAAAGCCGTTACTTCTGCGTCAGTTCCAACCCGGTGAATCAGACCGACATGATTGACGATTGAGAACTCCTGCGGATTGTGCGTTTCGATATTCCACTGGTGATGTCCATCTGAAGCAGTTCCCCAGCCGTTTTGCTGATCTGGGCGTTGAAAATTGTCCTGCGCCAGAATGATCGGGCCGGTTGTGGTAGTGGTTTTAGTGCTTGTCGGCGTGTTATGCGTGCCGGTATTGGTTCCAGTGTTCGTATTACCGGAATTTGTTGTTGTGCCATGCGGAATCAGAGCATAGGCGAGTCCACCTGCCAGCGCGACTCCCGCCACCGAAAGGCCTGAGATGAGTACAGCGCGACGAGAGACACCACGCCGCGAGGGAGTAGTTTCCCTGGGAGCAGGTGGTAGACTCACCGGATTTGGCGCGAAAGTTGGCGTCTCGGGCTGTCCCTGCCGGGCTGCTTCAACTGCCGGAAGCACGATCTGGCGCGGCGGCGTATTGATCTGTGGCAGGGGCGTCACGGGTTGCGCGACCCGTGGCGCTGCAGGAAGTTCCCTCGGGTGAACAAGCTGGGTATGCGCTTGCTGTCCTACTGGCGGTGGTGTCACAGGCTGAGCTGGAGCAATTACTGGCGCGGACTGAGGGGCCTGGGCCGCCAGTTCGGTACGTTCAAGCGGCAAGGGGACTGGAGTAATTCTCTTCCCGTTCTGGGCTGCCTGTTGCAGAGCTGTGGCGAAGTCCTCTATGTTTGGGAAACGCTGCTTGGGGTCTTTTTGCAGCGCCGTCATCACAACTTGCTCGACGGCGGGTGAGATATTCGGGTTTTTCTCACGCAGGGGCGGGGGCGGCGTGAAAAGGTGTTTGGCTGCCAGTTCCGTAAAGTTGCCGGTGAAAGGACGCTGGCCGCTCAGCCACTCATAAACCACTATGCCCAGCGAATATTGATCGCTGGCTGGGCGAGGATGCGCCTGAATCTGCTCAGGAGCCATATAGGAAATGGTGCCCACCGTCTCCTGCGTAAGCTGCGTGCGCGTGCTTTGCACAACAATCGCAATGCCGAAATCGGTCAGCAAAATCTCGTTGTTGCGCCCCAGCAGCATATTTTCGGGCTTCACATCGCGGTGAATAACCCGCTGATTGTGCGCGTATTGCAACGCGCTCGCGGTCTGCTTTACATAATCGATGACGGTTGGCAGTGGCAATATTTCGCCGCTTCTATGGTGCTGGCGCATGGTGCCGTTTGGCGCGTAGTCCATCACCAGAAAAGGAGCCTTCCCCTGTTCTTCAACACCAAAATCGAGCAGGCGCACAATATGCGGATGGATGAGCTTTACAAGTGTGCGCGCTTCCAGCCGGAAGCTTTCTTCCTCGTCCTTCGCCAGATTGGCGTGTAACAATTTTATGGCGGCAAAACTATCGAGATAGATATGCTTGCCAAGATACACTTCCGCGAAACCGCCATAACCAAGAAGCTTCACTAATTTATAATTGCCGATCTGCTGGCCCGTTCGATCATTCATGGCAGGACTCCTTAAACGCGCAGAACAGGAGAAATAATGCTGTTCATCTGGAAAATGTTGTTAAACGAAGTATAAACGGATGAAAAGGTGTACACAAGTGCTTTTTTCACAAAAAAGATTTGCAATTGCTCTCATCCCCTGGCGATTACTCATACGTGACAAGAGATTCTTCGCTGCGCTCAGAATGACAATCTTCACGCATGTCATTCTGAGCGCAGCGAAGAATCTCTTGTCAGCCCTTGACAAACGAAGAATATCCGGTTATATTCGTACCATACGGAAAATTTCGTACAAGTTCATTTCTATCGAACAGGCGAGCGAGTCTTTTGCATGGCAGGTTAATAGGAGTAGAAAATGGCGAATCAGGAAGTGCATTCAAGGAGACAACCTTTACAGGTCGAGATCGAGGCCAACCTGGCGTATGAGTTCTTGATGTCCATCTGTGCCTTTAGCGATGTCGAGAGCTACGCGACCTACGAGGTAGGAAAAGCCTGGTTCGAGGCCGCCCGGGCAAAAGCTTCTTCCGATTTGATCGATACCATTCAGCAATTCAGCTTTCACAGTACCGAGGTCTGGGAGCATATGCTCGCCATCGTCTTTGATTGCCCGCCGCCTCGCAATGTGCCAACCTTGCTCGCCTTTCTCGAACAGCTAGACCCATTAGAACTGCGCCTGCACCAGCTTGGCTACTATGATCGCCAGCATCGCCGCGCCACTCCCCCCGACATTATCTATCACGCCGCTCAGGGAGACAGCGAGGCGCAGAAGACGCTGATAAAAACCTCGTTTCCCAACGACGCCAACTGGCAGCGCACGCTGCGCTGGTTGCTCTCGCTCGATATGGTTGCCACCAAAAACGTGCTGCTGGATATACTCTCGCGCTGGTATCACGAGGTATTTCAAGAGCAAGAGGCCGCTATCCTGCCCATCCTGGAGCGCGACGTCGAGGCCAAACGCGCTCTGGCAGCCACCGTTTCACCCGAGCAACTGATTGAGCTTGCTACAGGCCTGGAATATATCCCCGGACCCGGAATCGAGCGCATTGTGCTGATCCCATCCTATATCCTGCGCCCCTGGAACGCGGACGCTGAACGCGGCAACACCATGATCTTCTGCTATCCCGTCGCCGAGGAGAGCATCATAGCAGATCCCGACGCGCCCCCAACAAGGCTGGTCAATCTGACGAAGGCCCTAGCCGACGAACGCCGCCTGCGCATCCTCAAAAAACTGTCTACCGACAGCTACACCTTGCAGGAACTCGCCGAAGAGTTCAACGTAGCCAAAACCACCATGCATCACCATCTCATAACCTTGCGTTCAGCAGGTCTTATACGGATGCGAACCACCGATAAACGCTACAGTCTGCGTCCAGACATGATTGAAAGCGCGGGCGAACTCTTAGAACGTTACCTTTTTGGAACGAGAAGGAAATGAACATGTCTGTAGATCAAGTTGCTCGTCGTTCCCCTTTACGGCGTCCTGTTTTTGCGCGCCTGTGGCTTGGCCTCATGCTTTCTCGCCTGGGCGATGCTTTTACAGTGATTGCGCTGTTGTGGTTTGTGCTGCAACTAACAAGTTCGGGTGTCGCTATCGGGCTGGTTGTCCTGTGCTTTCAGTTGCCGACCGTTCTCTCCAGTCCCATGCTGGGAAAACTGCTCGATAGATATTCACCTCGCGCCATCATGGCGCTTGATAACGCGGGTCGTTGTGTTCTTATAGCTATGATGCCAATCTTGTATTGGTCAGGTTTGTTACAACTCTGGATGGTCTACGCCCTGACCTTGCTCGCGGGTGTACTTTCTCCTGCCACCGAGGTAGGAATGCGCGTCGTCGTACCGCGACTGGTCAAGGATGAGGAGCTTGAGCGGGCTAATGCCATGCTGGCGGTCAGTTGGGATTTCGCGACATTGGTTGGGCCTGCTATAGCAGGTGTGCTAATCGGTCTTATTGGCGCGCCAAATGTGCTGTTGTTTGATGCCGCCAGCTTTTTGTTGATGTGCGTCATGGTTCTCTCCGTGTCGAATGTGCGGAGCGAGGAGATAAACGAGCGGGAAAGGCCTGGAAGCTGGTTTGGCTTCGGCACGATTGCGCGTATGAGAGTAGTGCTGGTGCTTTCGCTGCTCACCCTGCTCTTTCTGTTTGTGCAGGGCATGACCGAAGTTGCCATACCTGTGTACAGCCAGAAAACATTGCTGGCAGGGGCGACCGGCTATGGACTGCTCATGTCGTCCTTTGGCCTGGGTTCGCTGCTCTCGTTGGCTCTGCTCAGCCAGTTCTGGACGCGCAGCCAGCATCCAGGAAGGGCTATGGCGGCAATCCTTCTTTTAAGTGGAGCATTGCTTGTGCCATTGCTTTTTGTCCATGCTTTGCCAGTAGCGATGCTGGTGATGGGACTGGCTGGATGCGCCGCCGCTCCCTACTACATCGCCGAGCAATCTGTCACTCAACGGCTGGTGCCTGCGCGATTGCGCGGCGAGGTTTTCGGAGCGCGTGGCGCGGTCAACGTGGCAGGCTACCCGCTCGGCGGCGCAATCGGCGGCTTGTTGATGGGTTTCCTCACGCCCCCGCTCGTAATTGGTAGTGCGGCCTTGTTATGTATGACGATGGGAGTTGCCTGTCTGGCTATTCCTCGCATTCGCACCTTGAGTAAGACCGATGGAAAGTTGTAGCTAGGCCGGTTCGCGCGCCTCCATGCGCTGTCGTACTGCTTCCAGGTCGGGAATGCCGGAGATGCCGACGTGTTCAATCGAAAGCGAGGCGACACAGTTGGCGAAATCTACGGCGGCGCGTGGGTCTCCATGGCGGTGCAGGTGGATCAGAAAGGCAGCGGCGAAGACATCGCCCGCGCCTGTAGGGTCAACTTCGTGGGCGGGATAAGCCGGGAAGCGCTCGGTCTGTCCTTGTCTGAAAAGGGTCGCGCCATGCCGACCATCGGTGGCGACAAGTAAGGGAACTTGCATGCTCCAGCGGGCCAGGATAGCATCTGCTTCAACGCGATTGCCATCGGCAAAAGGCAGCAGGTCGTCATGGCTCAGGATGAGCACATCGAGCAGGGGTAAAATTTCCGGGGCGGCAGTCCAGGGTGTGGGCCAGACGCGCCCATCTTCATCCCAGCGCCGCAGCCAGCCCTGCGGCGTGGCGGCAACTATTCTGCCCTGGCGGCGCGGAAACAGAGCGACCACCTCATTAGGAAGTTCCTGATCCAGCGGCCCGAGCAGGACAACCGGCGCATCCAGCCAGTCAGCAGGAAGCGTCGCCTCCTGCAAGAGTTCCGCTCTGGCTTTTAAGTATTGGGTGCGAAAACCCTCGTGGTAGATGTTGACGAAGGTAGTGGTTTCGGGAGAGGTATGTGCCGCGATACCAATCGAAGGTAGATGTGAGGGAAGCGCCTCAATCAGCTCTGCATCGGCGCAGGTCACAATGGCGGACGCCAATCCTAAATGATAGGCCGTCAGGGCAGCAAAAGTCACTGTGCCGCCCAGCGAGTACGAGCCATCAGGATGAAGGTCGCGTGTCACATGCCCGATAGTAAGAAAGTCCGGCGTTCCGCCGTTAGACGATGGTTGAAGCAGAGGCGACATAAACCCTCCCTATGCGCTATGCAAACACATCCGTTATATAAGTCAAAAAAGGCCCTTCGTAGTCGCTCCTATTATTGGATACCAGGGCGTTATTAAGTACCAGGGCGACCGCAAGGGTCGCCCCTACCATCCCCGTGTTTGTAGGGGCGACCCTTGCGGTCGCCCTGGCTTCCACTTAAAAGCTATATAGATATTTAACGTGCCGGGCGTTTCAATGAGATCACCACGCGCCGCGCGTCGCCTTCGCCGATGCTCTCGGTGCTGATGTCTTTGCTATCGGCCAGCGCGATATGTACGATGCGACGTTCGTGCGGCGGCATGGCCTCAAGGGCGATGGAGCGCCGGTAGTTGCGCACCTGCTGAGCTACACGCAATGCCAGCGAGCGCAGATTCTCTTCGCGCCGTTCGCGATAGTTTTCGGCATCGATGATGATGCGCATGCGGTGCTTCGTGCGATGGCCCACAATCAGGCCGACCAGCAATTGCAGGGCGGAGAGGGTTTCACCGCGCCGACCGATGAGCAGGCCAAGATTTTCGTTGATGCCCTGAATATTGAGCGTGAGCGGGTTGGTCGAGCGCACCTGCACATTGGCTCGAATATTCATGTACTGCAAAATATGCTGCAACACGTCTACCGTGATCTGAACATCATCCTCGCTCGGATTCTCAACCTCTATCAGTTCGTCCGAAGTTCCCTCTGACCCTTCTCCGGCGACCAGGTCGGGCTGAATAGCGGCGAGCATGGCTTCCGGCTCCAGGACGGGCACTTCAATGGCATCTTCCTCCGACTCTAATTCTTCCTCCTCGAATTCGCCATCCTCTTCTTCGTATTCGTCTTCCTCAAACTCTTCCTCCTCGAATTCGCCGTCCTCTTCTTCGTCGTAGGTCTCCTCTTCGCCTTCATCATCCGGGCCGAGCAGGGCGTCTGCCATCTCAGGCGTTATAATGGCTCCCACACTGGCGGGAGCAGGACGAACGGTTAACCGCACGCGGGCGTCTTTGTTGCCGATGCCAAATGCTCCACGTGATGGTTCCTGCACGATGGTGACATCTACTTCGTCGCGGCGTTTTTTCAAACGGGCCAGACCTTGCAAAATCGCATCATCAACACTTTTGCCACTAGCCTCAATGCTTTCCACAGTGAATTGCCTCCCTCTATATCAACTCGTGGATATATTTTTAACTGCGCGTCGGGTTACGCCTGGGCGCGTTTCCCCTACGGCGTGCCGAGGCGCTGCCGCGACGGCGTGTCGCAGAACCACCATTATTTGTTTGCATATTGCTCGCTACCGGGCCACTTCCGTCGTCGTTGTCGTTGGCCTGCTTCAAAACACGTGTCTCTTTACTTGAATCTCCTGTGTAGGTCTTACCCGAATTTTTTTTTGCGCCATTACCGCCACTATTACCAGCAAAGGAAAAGTTGGGTTTGATAAACAGCGAACCCCAGCCGGTTACGAAGTACTGCTGTACCATACTGAAGATCGAGGTGGTCGTCCAGTAGAGCGCCAGGCCAGCGGGGAACTGCAAGGCAAAGAAGAACGTAATGAACGGCATGATAAACTGCATGATCTGCATCTGCTGGGACATGGCGTCTTTAGTTGCGCTGGCGTTACGCGGCTGCGACATACGCAGTTGGGCGAAGGTAGCCAGACCAGCCAGAACAGGCAGGATATGGGTTGGATCAGCAGCACCAAGCGAGAAGTGCCACGCCGGATTGATCCACGCGAACCAGCGAAGATCGGTGAGCGTTGCGATATTGGTATTCGCGGCAAGCTTGGGCAGGAACGGGTAGATGATGCTATTGATGCTCTGCACCGTACCGCCTCGAACAACAGCGCTCAGCGCGTAGAACAGTCCGTAGAGTACCGGTAACTGGATGAGCAGGGGAAGACAACCGGCGGCGGGGTTGATGCCGTATTCTTTGTAAATCGCCTGCGTTGCTTCCAATTGCGCGCGCTGATCTTTTGGATATTTCTTCTTTACCTCGGCGATCAACGGCTGAATCGCCTGCATAGCCTTGGTTGATTTCAGTTGCTTCAGAGTGAGCGGGAACAGGATCAGGCGAATAACCACTGTCAAAACAATGATTGACAGGGCGAAATCACCCAGCACGTAGTTGAGCAACATCAAGGCGTTGAATATTGGATAGGTAAAGATAAGGTTAAAAAAGTAGCCTATCTGACCCACAAGTTATCTCTCCTGCCTTCTCTGATCTAATCGCCCAGATGTTCGGGGACAGGATCGTAGAGATTGCCATGATAAAAAGGATGGCAGCGCCCTATGCGTTTGAGGGTTAACCATCCGCCACGTATAAAGCCAAAACGCTGTATAGCCTCGTATCCGTACTGCGAACACGAGGGCGTAAAACGACACGACGAAGGTAAAACCACCGACAGAGTGCGTTGATAAAGCCGGATCAGGAAAAGTGCAATGTATTTCACTGTCGATGCCTCTACAGTAACTTTGCCCGATGTAACAATATCGATATATCTTGCTGTAGCGTGCGCAGATCCGCGCCAATAGCCGCATGTCTGGCACTGATAACAATATCGACGCCGGTAGGTAGTCCGGGCAGCGAAGCTCGAAGAGCCTCGCTGAGCAGACGTTTTACATAATTACGAACAACGGCATGTTTCGCGATGCGTTTGCTGACTACGAAGCCAATCCGAAGTTGGCCCTCGTCGTTAGGACTCCACGCGACAATAAGCAACCGGGAAGAAACGCTTCGTCCCTGTTGCCTGACTCGCTGAAAATCTCTATTTTTTCGCAGCCGCAATGCGCGAGAAAGTGCCACAATTAAACAGTTAATCTCCAGCGCCCTTTGGCGCGGCGTGCTTTGAGAACGCGCCGACCGTTGCGGGTCGACATGCGCTTCATGAAGCCATGTTCGCGTTTGCGCGGTATGCGCTTGGGTTGCCAGGTACGTTTCATGATACCCTACGCTCCTCCACATAAAAAATTTCTTGTTGATTATAGCGGGTATTCCTATCCAATGTCAAATCTTTTCAGCAGGCTAGGAATATGACTATCTCATCTCCGATTCAAGAAATGATGGTTGGCCTTTGCGTGGGTGCGCGCACCCACGCAAAGGCCAACCATCATTTCTTTAGGATTCCTTGAAGCGCAGCAGGACGCGGCCCAGTTTGATTTCGTCGTTGTCATGCAACGGCGTGGGGGTCTTCGGGGCGAGCTTCTGCCGGTTGAGGAACGTGAAGTTGGTGCTGTTCTCGTCCTCGATCATGTACTGGCCGTTCTCGACGAAGATGCGCGCATGCTGGCGCGAGACGCCACCCTCTTCACCGCCGTGAGGCGTCAGGTCGATCTCGGGGAAGATGTTGCTGACGGCATCCTCGCGACCGATCAGGATGTTATCCTTGCCGCTCAGGTCAAACTCCTGGTTGTCCGCTTCCACAATCAGGCGGGCGGTCAGGGGCGCGGCGGTGGCGACCGGTGATGGTGATGGCGCGGGCGCGGGCGCGGCGCTCACATCGGCGGGAGTCGTTACTGCTGCGGCTGCCGGAGCTGAAGCGGACGCGCCGCTGAGCATGCTGCCGCAGTTCGAGCAGAAAGCCTCACCTGCGGGGCTGACGGCTCCACAGTTGGGGCAGACCTGCGTGCCTGCGCTCTGCGCATCTGCAGGCTGGGGGCTTGCGTCAGCCGTTGCGGTAGCAGCAGGAGCCGCCGCTGCCAGTGGCTCGCCACACTCGTCGCAAAAGGCCGAACCGTCGGGGTTTTCGTGACCCAAAGAACAACGTACTGTCATGATTGTCTATCCTCCATTTCACTGTTTGTCGCTGACTAAGGTAAGATGTCGTCCAGGCGCTGTGTCAGTTTGCGTGTCTTATTGCCGATAGACTTCACCTGCTCTTGCGAGATTTGCTGCCCCTGGTTGATCTGTTCCAGGGCCTGCTGGGTTTCCTCGTCGAGTACGCGCGTCACGTTCGGCGCGAGGCGGGTTGTGGCCTTGCCGGTGCGCTTGTACTCATCCAGTACACGTGTCACCAGGCGATGCGCGTTGGCCTTTTCCGCGAAGTTCATCACCACCGGGTTGACTGCTGCCGCCTGGTTCGCGTCCTGCGTGAAGGTCACTTTGATATCATCACGAACCTTCTCGCCAACCAGATTAACAATCGGCACATCGTAGGACAGTTCGGCCTGCGCGATACGGAAGAGACCGGCAGGGCGAGGGTCGATCATCAATTCCAGCAGGACGGACTGCGGTTTGTCTTTCTCCAGGTCACCCAACGGAATCACGATCTGGCGGTCAGAAAGCACAGATGGGCCGAGGTCGCTGATGATGGGCAGCACCTTGACCGCCTTCTTGGGCGATACACCGACGGGCAGGCGCACAATCAGGGTCGCGTTACGGACAGCCACATCAACCGCGCTCTGAATCTGCTGCTGGAAGATGGTCAGCGCGTCAGATGGGTCGCGGATGAATTCAGCAGGCATACCGCCGCTGAGCTGTCCAATCGAGTCGAGCAAATCCTCGTCCCAGTCGGAGCCGATGCCAAGCGGGTAGATGGCGATGCCTGCCGCAGCCGCGTCACGCGCAAGCTGGCGGCAGCGTTCCGTGTCGCCGTAGGTGACACCATCTGTCAGCAGGATCATGCGGTTCACTGCGTTGGGAATGTTCCAGCGGCGCAGTTCATTGAGTCCCTGAATCATGCCGAGGGACATTGTGGTGCCGCCTGCATCGCGAATCTGGTCAATGGCTGCCTTCATGCCTGGCTTATCATTCGCGGGCATGGATGGAATAACGACCTGGGACGTATCGTCGAAGATGACGACGGACACGTAGTCGGATGGCTCCAGGCGATCGATCACCATTTTAACGGCTTCTTTCACGTTGCGCAGTTTCGCGCCTTTCATGGAGCCGGAATGGTCGAGGACGAGCGCGAAGTTGAGTGGCATACGTACCTGGGCCACCAGTTCGGTTGGTTTGGCTTCGAGCAGCACATAAGCAAGCTGGCTGCCACCCGTTACCGGCATATATTCTTTTCCAACCTGGTGCGCCAGTGTTACCTCACCGGGCATAGTATATAGCTCCTTTCGTGTCTGGCTTGACGTAGTATATCATATTGCTTTTGCAAAAAAACATTTTGCATGTACGTTAGCGCCACATTTGTATAAAGCGTACCGGAAGCCCATCGGTAGTGGGAGACCGCAAGCAGCTGGCTTCCGGTTCCCCACGCGAGCGGGTGGCTTCCGGTTCCCCACACTGTAATAAAACATTTTGTATGCACATTAGCGTACAAAAACCACAACGGCGCTGACGTTATCCTCACCACCGTTGGTATTGGCCGTGTCGATAAGCTGGGCGCAGGCGGTCTGAGGATCAGGTGCGTTATTCAGAATGCTTTCGATTTGCGGGTTGCGCACCATCTCCCAGAGGCCATCCGAACAGCTTAAGAGAATATCTCCTGGATGCAACTGCTGTTTAAAGACATCAATTTGCGTATTTGGCTTGTCTCCCAGGCTGCGGAAAATCTGGCTGCGCTGCGGATGCGTGTAGACATCATCGGGTTCGATGAGTCCACTGGCAACCAGTTGACCGACCAGGGAGTGATCCGTCGTCAATTGATAGAGCTGCCCTCCACGTACCATATACGTTCGACTATCGCCAACGTTGATAATATACGCATGTTCGCCCGCGATCATAAAACCGGTGATGGTTGAACCCATATCGGTCTTGTCCTGCTGGTTCTTCTGGCAGAGGGCGAGGTTGGCCTCTTCGATAGCGCTGTGGAAGAGGCCAATCATCTCATCCTCGTCCATCGGCTTGACCTGCTCTCCCGCCTTTTCGGTTGCCAGTGGGGCGCTAATGAAGTCGCGCACCATGCGCTCGGCAATGATGTTGATGGTCATGCGGCTGGCGACCTGCCCGTTATCATGTCCGCCCAATCCGTCCGCCACGATGAAGACTCCCACCGGCTCTGAAAACGACTCGTGAACGCGCTGGAGCATCAACACCAGCGTACTATCCTCGTTCGGCTCGCTGCGGCGCACGTTTCCCGCGTCAGAGTATGAGGCGGCCACCAGTTGCACACCATTGGGGAAAGCGCTGGCTTCCGCCTGTATCTGCTCGATGGCGTAGGTGTGGCCCTGATCGACGAAGGTATTGACGATGTTTCCCGTCAGCACGCTTGCCTCCTGTGACTGCACTCCGCCTGCCTGCGCTGATGGATACTCGCGCATGATATAAGGAACGTTGAGCAGGCTGGCCCCGCAATCGATGCAAAACTCGTCACCTTCATGGTTTTGCTCGGAACCGCAGTTCCAACAGCGTTGATAGCCCTGGCGGTCGATGACCTGATACACATGCTCCTGCTCGCCATCGCTGGTGACAGCCGTCACCTCGTAGCGCCCATTCACCAGTATACCAACGGCCAGTACAGGAAACTCGCTAGATTGCTCGGGTGAAGCCGTTGCATTCGTTTCTGATGACTGCTGTGGCTGTACTTCTGAAGCTGTTTCGCTCGTCTGCTGTTCAGCTGGCTGAGCTTCGCTGCTTTGCTCCGCGAGGTTTTCGTCTGCGGCGGTGATTCCGGCTGCGGCGGCGCTGGTTGCGCTCTCGTTCTCAGGCAACTCTGGCGGTGGCGGCGCAGATGCCTCGCTATCCGATGCTGGCTGCCAGGACGAAATCGGCATCTGGCTCGCGTTCTGCGCCTGTGCCTCATACGGGTTGGTTTCGTAGGGGTTGTGTCCCATCCAGACGGTCGGCGCTTCAGCTATATCTTGCTGAGAGCCTGTAGGGGTATTCGAAGTATCGTAGTGGTTGCTGTCCTGCTGCTGATAAGCTGCTTGCGCGCCAGCATCGGCTGGTGAACCGGCAAGCACAGTTGGCGCTTCAGCGCTCTGACTTTCAGATGTTTCTGGCTCAGGAGTATGATGCTCCGCCTTCTCTTCAAAGCGATGGCGATAGGCAACTACACGATCAGGCGTCAGAGTAAGGGTAGGAGCCATGCTCACATCCTCCTGCTCGCCCGCCTGGGTTGATTGCTCTTGTTGCTCAGGCGAGGCTGTTTGAACAGGCGAAGCGTTCTGGATCGCTTGCTCCTCCTGCGCGCCGGTTGCAGGCTGCTGTACATCGCCTGGAGTTGCAGTGGCAACAACGGTTGGGGCTTCGACGGCGTTGGGTACTTCCGGCAACGCCTGGGCCGGTTGAGCCGCGCGCAAGGGCTGACCGCAGCGCTTGCAAAACTTGGCGTCATCACGATTAGGTGTATTACATGACGGACAGACCATTCTGCCCTCCTTTTTATAGTGAATTACAACTGTTTTTGTAAACGGTTGGCTTCAATGCTATTTGGGTCTCGCTGCAAGGCTTCGCGAATCATCTGGCGCGCCTCGCCCTTTTTGTTGGTCTTCAGATAGCAGGATGCCATTGCGCAGTATACCTCTACGGCGTCTGGATTCCATTGCCGCGCCTGTTCAAGCGCACTCAACGCGAGCTTCCATTCGCGGGCCTTCATGTGCGCTCGTCCCAGTTCGTACCAGCCCTCCCACAACCCTGGTTCGCGCTGCGTAGCCTGGCGCAGCACGCTGATAGCGGATACCGCCTGGTTGGTTTTCATATACAGGCGGCCCAGGGCCATCAGAATGAGCGCGTGATCGGGATTGATCTTGAGTCCTTCCAGGTAGTAGCCCTCGGCTTCGCGATTGTAGCCCTGGTTGGCGGCGACATTTCCCAACTGGTAGTACAGGGCGGAGTCGCCCGGCGAGTACCGTAGCGCTTTTTTGAAGGCATCTATGGCCCTATCGTAGAGTCCGAGGTCGTTGTAGGACATGCCGAGCTGGAAATAGGCATCCACGGCATCAGGTCGTATGGCAAGCGCCTTCTCGAAGTACTCAGCCGCGAATTTCATGTTCTCGTTGAAGAGGTTTTTGTCTTTGTCCTTGACTCCCTGTCCGTACTGCCGATAGGCGCGACCAAGATTATACAGGACATCATAACCCGTCCTGCCGGGAACCAGCGCCAGCTTGAACTGGGCAATCGCCTCTGGATAACTCTTTGCATTGAGAAATTGCAGTCCCAACCGGTAGGCCGTCTGCGGATCATTGGCTGGAGCCACGCTGACCGATGCGGCGGCGGGACGAGCCGCCGGTTGCACCGGACGCGGCATAATGCGCGGTCTCGGCGCATTTGGACGAGCAGCAACCGAAGGGCGCAACTGCGGCGGCACAGCAATCGCGCCCTGCGTTAGCGGCTGCCCATCGCGCTTGCAGAATTTCGCTCCCGGGCGATTGCGCAGCCCGCACTTGGGACAGACCAGGCCAACTGCTGGCGCAGGTGCGGCATTGTTCGTGGGAACCACAATCGTTGCATTCGGCGAAATGGCCGGAATCTGTACGGTCGATGGCGCTGCCGTAATGGTGCTTCCAGGCAGGCAGTGCATCAGGGCTACGCGCATCGCCTCGGCGCTCTGGAAACGGTGCGCCGGGTCCTGCTGCATGGCCTTGATAATCACCTGTTCCACCGGGCAGACGATGCGCCCGTTCACCTGGATAGTGCGCAGGCGCGGATTCTTCGCCAGGATGCTGCCGGGCGCGGGCGTCTGAATGGGGTCAGGTTCGCGGTTGGTCAGCAGGTGATACATGGTTGCGCCAAGCGAGTAGATGTCTGAACGAGCATCCGTCTGCACCAGTTTCCCGGGATTGTGCGCCGAACGCCGCTGGCCAGGAGCCACAATCGAGCCGAGATGCTCAGGCGAGGCATATGAGATGGTGCCCAGGTTCTCGGTATTGGTGCGCTTGTTGGGATCAAAACGGCGCGCAATGCCGAAGTCAATCAGCATCACATCGCCCTCGGGTGTCACCATGATATTGCCCGGCTTCAGGTCGCGCAGGATAATCGGCGGCGTGCGTGTGTGTATATACGTCAGCGCTTCGCACACGCCCATCATCCATTTAATCACCTGGTCTTCTGGCAGGGGCGAATTCGTCTCTTCAAGTATCTTCTCCAGGCTTTTGCCGGGCACAAACTCCATCACGAAGTAGTAGTTGCCCCGCTCCTGGAAACTTAGAATCAGCGAAGGAATGCGCGGGTGTTTCAGACCAAAAAGCAGGTCGATCTCTTTGTTGAAGCGCTCTATGGCCTGCTTGCGCTCCTCTTCAGGCATACTGGGGTTAATGAGCAGTTCTTTGACGGCGCGAAAGTAGCCGGGACGGTCTACCTGTTCCACTTTATAGACGGTACCCATGCCCCCTTCGCCAAGCACCTGCACAATCTTAAATTTTCCATCCAGGATAGTTCCTATCGGAAGTGGCATACAACGGTCCTTATCATTTCACCTGGACAATCACGGCGCTAATATTGTCCTCGCCTCCGTTCTCATTCGCCAGGTTAATCAGGGTATCACAGATTTTTTGCGGCTCGGTCTCGCGTTTCAGCACGTCCTTAATTCCCTCGGGGCGCACCATCTCCCACAAACCATCCGAGCAAAGAAGCAACGTATCTCCCGCCTGCAGGGGTTCGTGAAACACATCAGGATCAACATTCTTATGACCTGCGCCCAGCGATTTATAGATCAGGTTGCGCTGGGGATGTGAATAAACATCCTCCGGCCCGATCTGCTTCTCCTCGACCAGCCTCTGCACTAACGAATGGTCGCGTGTGAGTGGCATGAGGTTGCCATCGCGGAAAAGATAGGTGCGGCTATCCCCAACGTTGACAACATAAGCCTGGGGCTGTTCATCCTGGAGGATCAGAACTGCGGTGAGGGTGCAGCCAAGACCACGCGCGCCGGATTTTTCTTCGCCATACTTCAAAATGGCCCGATTGGCCTGCGTTACAGCGGCTTTAAGCTGGTCTTCAACACTTTTCACTGTTGCTGTTTCAGGCAGTTTGCGTGTCTTCTGAGGCTTCGCGTCCTGCTCTCCAGAAGGATTCATGATAATGGTAGGCTGATCCGAAATGGGGGTAAGGCGAACGGTGGGCTGTTCGGAGATGGGGATAAGAAAGGCTTTCAGCGCCTTATCCATCTCATCAACCGCGATTCTACTGGCTACCTCGCCAGCCCGGTATCCGCCCATTCCATCAGCAACAATAAACAAACCCCGGTCCTGTTCTTCGGAAAGGTGAATATGTGGTGTATCTTCGTTTTGTTCGCGTTGGCGGCCTACATCAGTTTTAGCGGCGGCTATTAATTTCAGTGGCATTGATTTTTCCCTCACAGCAACGATTACATAAAGTAGTAGAATGTACGCTCACTATAACATATAGCTGTTTTCATGACAATTAATACTTGTTTTTTATGCAAAATGATTTTTTTAAGAAGCTTTGTTGTGGAGATATGCAGGTCTTCCATCCTGTCCCTCCCCGCTCCTATTCTATATACGCAGAAGCATAGAAAAGGTTGGAGCGGGGAGCTATCAGGATTTTTCGCGCTGCAGTCGCTCGATGATATCTTTCAAACGGCGTGTCTCGGCCAGGTGTTGCTCGCGCAGGCGCTGCAGTTCTTGCTCCATCTCCTGCTGCATCTGCTCCATGCGATCTTTCATATTCAAAATGGTCTCGACGCCCGCCAGGTTAACCCCGAGATCGCGCATCAAACGGCGAATATGCATCACCCGCTCAATATCGCGATCCGAATACAGCCTGGGACTATGCGGACTATTCCCCTTGCGCGCCGGAGAAATCAGCCCCAGCCGCTCATAATGACGCAGCGTCTGCTCATGCACATCCGCCTTCATCGCCGCGACGCTAATCACATACCACGCGCCATCTTTATCATCGCTCACAAAAGACACCTCCTTTCAGTGAGATATCTCACGCCCATTACAAACCTGTTTCCACATGTCATCCTTCGCTGCGCTCAGGAGCTAAGGTCCCCGCTGGCTCGCCACGGCAAGCGGGAGATCCTTCGCTGCGCTCAGGATGACATAGCTACATATACCCTCTTTATTTATCAAAATTCATCAGTTCACCGCCCGCCATACATCACCATATTTACGACGCTACACTTGCTCCTCTGGCTCTCGCTAATTTCTCAAAAAGGCTGCGTTCTTCGCTTGTAAGCTGTGTCGGCAGGACAACTTTGACACGCGCATAGAAATTGCCGTTGCCATCGCCCTTCAGGTGTGGCATGCCTTTTCCGGCCAATCGGAAGACGCGCCCGTTCTGTGTCTCGGGGGGAATGGTCAGAACAAGCTTACGTCCGTCAGGTAGGGCCAATGGCACCTCGCCTCCCAGAATAGCCGTGAACAGGTCTACCTCGATATCTGCGTAGATGTCATCGCCCTTGCGTTCGTAGAGCGGATCGGGTTTGACCGTAATCACCAGGTAGAGATCGCCGCGCGGACCGCCTCCAATGCCTGGCTGCCCCTCGCCCGCGACCCGAATCTTCGAGCCGTTGTCCACGCCGGGCGGTATCTTGACCTGGATGCGCTTGGTGCGGGCCGAGGTTCCCTGGCCGCTGCAGTTGGCGCAGACCTTGCCGCCAATTTCGCCAGTGCCTCGACAGAACGAACAGACCTCCGTGGATTGAATATTAAAGGTGCGCGTGCCTCCAACATAGGCTTCCTGCAGGGTGACTTCAACGGGTTGCTCGATATTGTCGCCTGCGCGGCGGCGAAAATCCTGCCGCACTCCGCCCGTCGTTCCCGCTCCCGCTCCGCTACGTCCAAACAGAGCCTCAAAGAAATCGGAGAAGCTGCTGCTGCCCGACGTGTCGAAATCGAAGGGCGTGCCGCGATAGGTAGTGCGCCTGCCCGCGCTTCCAGGACGAAAACCCGCGAATTGATCCTGCCAGTTAGGGCCGAGCGTATCGTAGCGCCTGCGTTTATCCGGGTCAGAAAGTACTTCGTAGGCTTCGTTGATCTCTTTGAATTTCTCCTCCGCCTTCTTATCGCCAGGATTCACATCCGGGTGATACTTGCGCGCCAGCTTGCGAAAGGCCTTTTTAATATCGTCCGCGCTTGCCCCTTTGGAGACGCCGAGTATTTTGTAATAATCTTTATATTCCATTGCTCGCTCCCTTTTAGCGGCCAGGATAACAGCAGTTTATGATTGCGCCTGCGTCGATGACTCGCTGCTCTGCTTATTGCCCGCGCTGACCCGCACGCGAGCCGGGCGTAGCGTCTCGTCGCCAAATTTATAGCCCTTCTGCACCTCTTCTACAATGGTGCCCTCCGGCTGATCGCTGTCCTCGACAGCCTCGATAGCCTCGTGAACATACGGATTGAAGTGTTCGCCCACGCTCGGTATCGGCGTAACGCCCTCGCCACGCATCACCTCGTTCATCTGCCACATCAGCATCCGCAGCGCCTGCTGCAACCCCTGCTTATCCATCGTCTCCTGGTAGGCCAGCGCCCGCTCGACGTTATCTATCACGCCCAGCACTTTCTCAAACAACGCCTTCTTCTCGCGCTGCAAGCGTTCCTGCGCCAGCCGCTCCTGCCGCTTGCGGAAGTTGTCCATCTCGGCCCGCTCGCGCAAGAACTTATTCCAGTTCTCCGCCGCCTGCTGCTTCGCCTGCGCAAGCTGCGCCTCTAGCTCCGCAATGCGCTGGCTCTCCGCCGAAACCGCCCCACCATTATTTCCACCATTTTCAGCACCCGTTGTATTATTGACAGCATCGCTGGTATTTCCATTTACCTGCTCTTCGTTCTGTCTATCCTGTGCATCTGCCATACGAAATCCATCTCCTTGTATCTCAATATAAAAGGAAGTAACCCACTTTACTGTGCCTTTAGTATAAAGTTTGAGTGTGTGATTGTCAAGTTTCTATAAGGCTAAAGGGTGCGCGCCAAACCTTTGCGCGCAGAGTGGCCCAAAGACTTTGCGCGGAGAGTGGCTCAAAGACACCCGCAAGGGGATGTCTCTACACCTTTGCGCTACTTGTAGAGACATCCCCTTGCGGGTGTCTTCCGGCCCCCGCTGCACTTCCGGCTCTCATACTGTACTTCCGGTTTATACTACACCTTTAACCCCCGCTGCACTTCCATCTCCTTAAAAACAGGTACTATATTGGGTACCATTAGACTGAACAAACAGAGAAGCTTGTGGTATACTATGCGTAGCGCTACACCTTAACCGGAAAGGTAGGGTTTTATGCCAACACAAGAGGAGCGGCTTACTGCCCTGGAACGCTTTCAAAAACAGGTTGCGGATCATATTCGTGAGACAGAAGAAAACACAACCATTCTTTTAGGGGTGATACGCAGTCAGGGCCGGGATATCAGAAACATGGTTCAGCGTCTAGAAGCTATTGATGGGCGTCTAGAGACCATTGATGGGCGTCTTGACACCTTTGAGCAACGCTTTAATGGTCTGGAACAGCGTTTTGATGGGCTTGACCAGAAACTGGCGCAGGTGTTACGGCTACTGGCAAGGCCGGATCAGGAACCGTAAATTTGTCACGTTTCACATACATGAGGCTTCAAGCCGCCCGGCTTGAAGCCTCATGTATGTGAAACTTATCTTTGCTTCGCCAGCCACTCCCTCAACGCAGGCATGTGATCGCGATAATGCTTAAAAGAGTTCCCCGCAATAAGCTGCCAGGGACTCCACTGCTCTGGCATATCCTGAAAGCGATGCGGATCATTCAAATCCTCGTCGCTAAGCGTCTGAATGGCCTCAAAAAGATCGTTATAGGCCTGCCGCTCATTGCGAATAATGTCCTGTAATGGGCGGTCCTTCTGTTGCTGGTACACAATCTCGTTGCGCTCGTCATCGGTCAAATTCCACAGTTCCGAACCTACCAGTTTGCGCGTGCGCAACACAGGCGCAATTTCTCGTTCTCCCCATGTCACATGCGCGATCACATCCTTTACCGTCCAATTGCCTGTAGCCCCCGGCGTAAGCATCTGATCCTCGCTGAATTGCGCCAGCAGATTCTCCCATTCCGCCCGCGCCTCGGTTAGGGTCTGGATAAGCGTCCTTTTGTCCATGTTGTCCTCCTTGTATTCAGGAACGTTCATAAAAAAGACCGGCTATTGTAGGGACGCGATTCATCGCGTCCTGCCTCTCGTGCGCGTTCAGACAGGTGGACGCGCTGATGGCTTTTGACACAATATGGGGGTCTAGTACCCCCTGTCATCCTGAGCGCAGCAAAGGATCTGCGGTCGCGACGCGCGCCTCGCCGGGGGACCACGATCCTTCGCTGCGCTCAGGATGACAGGCCTGGGTCTTCCCTCTTTCTTTGTCAAAGTTCATCAGCGCGTCCCTACAGAATCATGTCGTATCTTATTGGAATGTTTATAGGATTTGTACATTTTCATACCGCCATAATTTAGTATAGTACTGAATGAGGGCATTTGGAGTCCGGTTTATCAAAGCTCAGGAAAATAAGGTGTAAAACGTCTTGAAAAGAGGAGCTTACCCTTGACTTTTTCTCATATATGAGATAATATTTCAAATATGGAAGATACATATACAGATACAACCTCTATTGATTGGCACATTGCTCAGCGTCTGAAGCGTTTGCGCGCTGAACGTGGTTGGTCCTTAGACGAGCTTGCACGACGCAGTAACGTGAGCCGCGCTACCCTTTCTCGCCTTGAGAATGCCGAGGTCAGCCCGACGACGAGCGTGCTGGGAAAGCTGTGCGCGGCGTATGGCCTGACCATGTCACGGTTGATGCACCTGGTCGAAGATGACTTTGTTCCTCTCGTTCCCCAGAGCGCGCAACCGGTCTGGATAGATCAAAGCGTTGGTTTTCGGCGTCGTTCGGTCTCTCCTCCGGCCCGAGGTCTTGCTGCCGAGATGCTTGAGTGCGAGCTTGAGCCAGGAACGCGCATCACTTATGATCGTCCACCCAGATCGGGTCTGGAACATCACCTGCTCCTGACCGAGGGGCATTTGGAAGTGAGCGTCAACGGGCAAACCTATGATCTCAGGCCCGGCGACTGTCTGCGCTACCAACTCTTTGGCCCGAGTGCTTTCGCGACACCTGAACACTGCCCGGCTAAATACATTCTTGTTATCCTGTGAGGCCGTATGACCAGAGCCAGACGACCTTTTGATCTTTGCAGACATATGCAATAACGAATGAATCAGCGGTCAATCAGAAATATCCCGATGGTTAGAGAAAGCGAGGAAAGCATGTATTCCCTGAAAACCGTCACGCCAGAGCAAGGCCAGACCATTCTTCCGCAACTTGTCACCTTGCTGCAAGATGCGGTAGCAAGTGGTGCCTCTATCGGTTTTCTTCCTCCTTTGAGCGAGGAGGAGGCGCGAGCCTACTGGACTGCTGTCCTGGAAGACATTGCTCACAAGAAGCGTGTGCTTCTGATCGCGCGTCATTCTACACAGGTGGTTGGCACTGTCCAGCTTGAGTTTGCGACAAAGCCAAATGCGCAGCATCGAGCAGAAGTCCAGAAGTTGCTGGTGTTACAGCGGGAGCGCCGACACGGCATTGGACGCTGCCTGATGGAAGCTATTGAACCGCTTGCGCGAGAACATGGACGTACCTTATTAGTTCTCGACACCCGTTTAGGAGATGATGCCGAACGCCTCTACCGGAAATTAGCCTACATAGAAGCTGGCATCGTTCCTTCCTATGCCCGAAATGCTGAGGGGACGCTCGATTCCACCATCATTTTTTATAAGCTGTTGTAACGCTTTGGCCCAACGCCAACCACCTCCTCCATAGGAGAAAAAGAGCTGTCACCCACACCCTCGACAGATCGAATAATCTGCTCTCGCTCATCTCCAGGAGCGGTGCGCAACCGGTATGTGTGGGAGCTGACGCATCTGAACCATTGATTGGATACTCAGCAAGTCATGTTGATTCTGCAAAGCCGTCTTCTTAGAGAAGCTGCCCCCAAAACTCTCTCACATAGCGTTGAAAATAGGCTACGGCTTCAATGCATCGCCAGCTTATGCGCATCAGTTCCTCGCGTCTCTTCTCTACTGCCTCGATAGCTTTTTCTGGTCGGCCTGCTGCCAGTTCATTGAGGACCGCATGGATCACCTTGAAGTCGTAGCCAGCTTCTCGGAGCAAAACCACTACGCGTAGGCGGCGCATCTGTTGCTCATCATAGAGGCGGTAGCGGCTGCTCTTGTCGCGTACCGGGCGCAAAAGGCCCTGCTGTTCCCAGAAATGCAGGGCCGAGACGCGCACACCTACTCGCCGGGCTGCCTCTCCTACGCGCAAGCGTTGGGGAGAGTGAGAACTTTGTTCAGGAGGGAGTTGCTCGGCCAAAGCGTGTAAAGCCACAAGCGTTTGCTCGCAGTCCTGGCGTTTGCAGGCAAGTTCTGCGTGGCGTTCGTCAATAGTAGCAAGCGCGGTTGCCAGATCACCCTGATGGAGCGCTTGCATAATTTTTGGCGTCCGCTGCCAGCCGTAACCAGCGACCAGGCTGCGCGTGGTTTTGAGCGCAGCCAGATGCTGCTGCGTATAGAGACGGTAGCCGCTCTTGCTTCGTGAAACCGGTGGCAGCAGACCAAAGGCTTCATAGTTGCGCACCTGCTGAACGCTAATTCCGGCAGCTCTCGCCAGATCGATCGTGCGCAAAGCAGTGTGAGGTATCATCTAAAACTCCCATCTCGATAGTAGAGACTTTTCTTTGATAATCTATCACATGGATCGGGCATAGTAAGACTGCTCTCCTCTTTTTTTACATCCATGCGCACCCTTCTCGCTCTTATGTACCCTCCAATCTTGCATCTGTGTTGTACAGTAGAGATGTGATCCAGAAGAAGCCCGGCCAGCCTGGATCGGAGACGCATGCATGCAACCTCCATACGAAATTTGCCTTGCTCTCGTAGAGTTAGCGTGCGAGAGCAGAGGAGGGAGAAGTAGCAGAAGGAGGAGAGTTTCCATTAGATGAATGCTCCACTGAAAACAATGGAGGGAAGACACATGACTTACTCAGCAGCCAGACCTGCGACTCTGGACGATTGGATTGCGCGCGAGGCAATCCCATGCTCGCTTGATTCTCCGGCATCCTTCAACGCTGTTGATAAGGTGATCGCTTCATCTGGCGATTCGGTAGCATTGCTTGGCTTTGGAGAAGCACTACATGGAGGGGAAGAGCTGCTTGTCCTGCGCAACCAGCTCTTCCAACGCCTTGCCGAAGCTCATGGCTACAGCGCCATTGCTATTGAGAGCAGTTTTCCTCGGGGACCCATCGTCAATGAATACGTGCTTGGTCGCGGTCCAGCATCCTATGAGGCGGTGCAGGATACTGGATTTAGCCATGATTTCGGAAAGTTCGAAGCGAATCGAGAACTGGTCGAGTGGATGAAGCGATACAATGCAAATCCCGCGCACCAGATGAAACTCCAGTTCTATGGGTTCGATAGCCCGACCGATGTGGTGGCAGATAGTCCCCGTCAGACACTCCACGTTGCGCTTGATTACCTCAGTTCAGTTGATGAGGCCCTCGGCCAGGAGTATCGAAATCGTATCGACTCACTGCTAGGACAGGACGCTGCCTGGGAGAATCCGGCTGCCGCGCTGGACCCGACGCAGGCCTTTGGCCAGTCAGCAGAGGCAAGAGCATTACGCATTGAGACGGAGGAACTCATTTCAGAACTGCATGTGCGTCGTCCCGAATTGGTGACAAAGAGCGACGAGGGCCGCTATCGAGAAGCCGTTCATTATGCGGTGATGGCCCGGCAGCTTCTGAACTACCATGCAGAGTTAGCGCAAGCGTCTGAGCAACGCGAGGCCCGCCTGCTCGGTATCCGTGACGCAATCATGGCAGAGAATCTGGCGTACATTGTTTCCCGCGAACAGGGGAAGGTGCTGGTGTTTGCCCACAATGCTCATCTCAAGCGGGGAAAGATACAATGGCAATGGGGGAATAAGGCGGTAATCTGGTGGCCCGTTGGATCTCATCTGAATGCCATGTTCGGCCGCCGCTATGCCGTCATCGGCTCAGCCGTCGTCTCCTCGCCCGCCAACGGGATCGGCCAGCCCGAAGCCGGGACGCTTGAGGCGCGGCTCGCATCCGCTCCCGGGCCGGTGCGGTTCATTCCCACCCATCAAGGGCAAGGACTTCCTGCCGAGGAAATCGCGGCCCTTCCGATTCGCTCTGGCAGTAAGAAGAACGGTTCCTATGTTGAAACACTGGGCCCGCACAGCTTCACTGATTTCGATTGGTTAGCCATCCTGGATACAACGGCATACGCCCGGGGCTGGCTACCTCTAGAGCATTGGAGCGCAGGTTCCGAACAATAACGTCCTCGCCTTTGAAATGCGCGGAAGCTCTCGTTCTAAGGCACACTAAGAAAGGGAGACCGGAAGCCATCCGCAAAGGGATGACTTCCGGTCCCCTCTGCTTCCGGAAACTCTCTATGCAAAAATATGATGCACACCCCCTGAATCATCGCCCCCTTGCTATTCTCCCAAAAATCAGGCTACTATACATAGCCTGCTTGCTCTCTTGCAAGCAATCTCTCCTTACCAACCTCTTTGTGAATGCAAAAAAACGGTGGCACAAGTGGCACAAACGTCTCCATTTCCCACGTTCCCTACGCCGCGTGATATGATAATGGTAGCGTAATTTGCTATCGTAACCCCGAACTTGTAATTGCAATGGAGCAATAGAGATGACCGATACCGGTAATACAACGACCGCGCTTAAACGCACCCCGCTCTACGATGAACACCGCGCCCTGGGAGCGCGCATGGTAGAGTTTGGTGGCTGGGAGATGCCCGTCCAGTACAGCGGCATCCTCGATGAACATCGCGCGGTGCGTACTCGCGCTGGCCTTTTCGACGTCAGCCACATGGGCGAATTTAAGGTGGAAGGACCCGAGGCCGAGAAATTTCTGCAATATCTCGTTCCCAATGACATCTCGCGCCTCGCCAATCAACAGGCCCTTTACAGCCAGCTTTGCCTGCCCAACGGAGGCACCATCGACGACCTGCTGATTTATAAGCTGGCCGACAATCACTACATGCTAGTGGTTAACGCGGCCAATATCGAGAAAGATTTTGCCTGGGTAGAGCAGCAGGCGCGTAATTTCGATGTCAACGTTACCAACCAGTCCGACACGACGGCCCTGCTGGCATTGCAAGGCCCGGAAGCGCAGGCCATCCTGCAACCCCTGACCAGCATCGATCTTTCCGGCATCCGTTACTATCATTTTGCTCCTGGCGAAGTTGATGGCATTCACTGCATCATCTCGCGCACAGGCTACACGGGCGAGGATGGCTTTGAACTCTATTGCGCGCCCGTCGATGTCGCTAAATTGTGGCGCGACCTGCTGGCTGCTGGCAAGGAGCGCGGCCTGTTGCCCGCCGGACTCGGCGCTCGCGATACCCTGCGCCTGGAAGCCGGCTACTGCCTCTACGGTCACGAACTCGACGACAACACCAATCCTCTTGAGGCCGGACTCGGCTGGACGGTCAAGCTCAACAAAGGCGACTTCATCTGCCGTGATGCCTTACAACAGGCCAAAGAACAGGGGTTGAGCAAGAAATTAGTTGGCATTGAAATGGTTGATCGCGGCGTCGTGCGCGGCGGCTATGCTATCTACGATGGCGACCGCCAGATCGGCACTGTCACCAGTGGCGCGCCCAGCCCTACGCTTAACAAAAACATCGGCATGGGCTACGTCGAAACGGCGGACGCCACGCCCGGCAAACAGGTACAAATCGACATTCGCGGCAAACGGGCGGCAGCGCAGATCGTCGCCCTGCCATTCTATAAACGACAAAAGTAGAGAAGGGAGACCCTTATTTATGGCAAGTCTTAATCATCCTGACAATCTCAAGTACAGCAAAACCGACGAATGGGTGCGTGTCGAAGGCGACCAGGCCACCATCGGCATCACCGACTACGCCCAGGACCAGCTTGGCGACATCGTCTACATCGAACTACCCTGGGACGCCAGCCAGAGCATCTCACATGAAGGAAAGTTCGGTGATATCGAGTCCGTCAAAGCGACCTCGGAACTGGTTTCCCCCGTCAGCGGCGAAATCGTCAAGGTCAACGAGGCGCTGCGCGACCATCCCGAACTCATCAACGACAGTCCATACGAAGAGGGCTGGATGCTCGTCGTAAAGCTCTCCAACCCCTCTGAAGTCGATCAACTAATGGACGCCAACGCATACAAATCCTATCTTGAGGGCCGCTAACAATACAGTTGCTGTTGTGAGACAATCATTATGAACTTTGATGAAATAACGAGGGACACCCCTCATGTCATCCTTCGCTGCGCTCAGGATGACATGCCTGGAGAGACCCTTTTTATTGGTAAAAAATCATGTTGATCGTCTCGCAACAGAAATCCACCTACCCGTTCCCATCTAAATGGAGACCAACCCATGAGCTATATACCAAATACGCCGGAAGACCAGCAGGCCATGCTTGCCAGACTGGGCCTTTCCTCGCTTGAGGACCTGCTCGCGCCCGTGCCAGAAAACGTGCGCCTGCGCCGCCCGCTCGATCTTCCGCCCGCGCTGCCAGAACCAGACCTGAAACGGCTGATGATGAACATGGCAGCCAAAAACAGCAATCTTGACACGACAATCTCGTTCCTGGGCGCTGGCACCTACGATCACGCCATTCCGAGCGTTGTGCCGCATTTGCAGCGCCGTTCCGAGTTCGTCACCTCGTACACGCCCTACCAGCCCGAAGTCAGCCAGGGCATGTTGCAGGCCATCTACGAGTTCCAGACGATGGTGTGCCAGATCACCGGCCTCGACATCGCTAACGCCTCGCTCTACGATGGCTCGACCGCCGTTGTCGAAGCTGTCCTGCTCGCCCTCGGCCCTGGCGGTCGCGGCGAAGTAGTCATCTCGGAAGGCGTTGACCCGCAATACCGCCGCGTCCTGCGCACTTATGCTCACGCGCGCGGCTTCAACGTCAAAGAGGTACAAACGCGCAACGGTGTCACCACGCCGGAAGACCTGGATGCCGCCGTCAGTCCCACTACTGCCGCCGTCGTGCTGCAACAGCCCAACTTCTTCGGTTGTATTGAGGATATGCGCGCTTTGGAACCCATCGCGCACAAGGGCAAGGCCGTGTTCATCACCAACATCACCGAACCCGCCTCGCTCGGCATTCTTGCCGCGCCAGCCGACTACAACGCGGATATTGCCGTTGGCGAACTCATGAGCTTCGGCAACCCGATGAGCTACGGCGGCCCCGCGCTTGGCTTCATGGCCGCCAAAAACAAGTACATGCGCCTGCTCCCCGGTCGCCTCGTTGGGCAGACCGTTGAAGAGGGCGGCGAGAAACGCACTGGCTATGTGCTGACACTCCAGACCCGCGAGCAACACATTCGGCGCGAGCGCGCCACCTCTAACATCTGCACCAACCAGTCCCTGTTGGCTGTTGGAGCGACTATCTATCTCGCTGCTCTAGGCAAACAGGGCTTCCGCGAGCTTGGCGAACTGTGTCTGCAAAAGGCTCATTATGCTTTCCGCCAGATCACCTCGGTTCCAGGCTTTTCGGCCACCTTTAGCAGCCCGTTCTATGACGAGTTCGTTGTCACCATCCCTGGCTCCATCCAGCAGCTACAGCGTTCGCTCTTGCGCCAGGGCATCATCGGCGGCTACGATCTGAGCCGCGACTATCCCAATATGAAAAACGCCATGATGTTCTGTGTCACCGAGACGCGCACAAAAGAAGATATCGACCTGCTCGTGACTGCCCTGAACGAATACTCGTCCAGCCTGGAGAGCCACGCAAGTAGCCAGAAGGAGGAGGTGCAGGCATGAGTACCGTCGAACCCCTGATCTTTGAAAAAGGCGCACCCGGTCGCCGCGCCGCCACTATGACCGCGATGGACGTGCCAACCGAGCCGCTGGACAATCTCATTCCAGAGAGCATGATTCGCAAAGAACCCGCCAAACTGCCGGAGGTCAGCGAAATCGAGATCGTGCGCCACTACACGCACCTTTCGCAGCGCAACTTCGGCGTCGATACGGGCTTCTACCCGCTCGGCTCCTGCACCATGAAGTACAATCCTAAGCTGAACGAGGACATGGCTGCGCTCCCCGGCTTTGCCCGCATCCATCCCTTGCAGCCGGACGAGACGGTCGAGGGAGCCATCCAGCTTATCTACGAATTGGAGCAATACCTCGCCGAAATCTCCGGCATGACCCGCGTTACTTTGCAGCCCTCGGCAGGCGCGCATGGCGAACTGACCGGCCTTATGCTCATCAAAGCCTATCATGAGAGCAACGGCCAGGGCCACCGCAACCTCGTCCTGATTCCTGACAACGCTCATGGCACCAATCCCGCCAGCGCCACGCTTGCCGACTACAAGGCCGTCGAGGTCAAGACCGACCCCAAAACCGGCGGCATCGAGATGAGCCATCTCAAGACGTTGCTCGACAACTATGCCGATAACGTAGCGGCCATCATGATGACCAACCCGAACACGCTCGGCATCTTCGACAGCAACATCCTTGAGATCGCGCAAATGGTTCACAAAGCAGGCGGCCAGCTTTACTACGACGGAGCCAACGCCAACGCCGTATTAGGCATCACGCGCCCCGGCGATATGGGCTTCGACGTGGTGCATTTCAACCTGCACAAGACATGCAGCACTCCGCATGGTGGCGGCGGCCCAGGTGCAGGCCCCATCGGTGTTAAGGAACACCTCGTTCCCTTCCTACCCGGCCCGTTGCCTGTCAAAAACGAGCAGGGCTACTACTGGCAGGATGCAGGCCCGCAGTCGATTGGCAAGGTGCGCGCCAACTACGGCAACTTCGGTGTCCTGGTTCGCGCTTACACCTACATTCGCACCTATGGCCCCGATGGCCTGTTGCACGTCGCCCAGAGCGCCATTCTCAACGCGAACTACCTCAAGCACGAACTGGCCTCTGACTACGAGATCGCCTTCCCCGTCACCTGCCAGCACGAGTTTGTGGCAACCGCCGAGAAGCAAAAGAAGGAAAATGGTGTCACCGCGCTCGACATCGCCAAGCGCATCCTCGACTTCGGCATGTACGCGCCCACCATCTACTTCCCGCTCATCGTCCACGAGGCCATGATGATCGAGCCAACAGAGACCGAGACCCGCGAAACGCTCGACTACTTCGTCAGCGTCATGCGCCAGATCGCCGAAGAGGCTCGCGCGAACCCCGACATCGTGAAGACCGCCCCCCACACCACGCCCGTCGGACGCCTCGACCAGGCCCTCGCCGCCCGCAAACCCAACCTGCGCTGGAACCCCGGCCAGGAAGTGACCCACTAAACCAAAGGGGATGTGCCGGAACCCATTCAGCACATCCCTCCCTCTCTTCCTCCTCGTTGGAATTGCCCCGTTTTAAACCTTTCGGGTCATGGTCTATCCAACATCCCTCTAGCGCGTTACAATGAGGCATCAAAACCTCTACCAAATCAAATAAGATGACTTCTGGACAATCCGCATTGTGCAGTGAAATAGCCTTTTCGTGAATGAGCGCGGGAACCAGGGCGACACAAGCGCTCTCCCTTCCCGCCCGTCATCTCCATTCCTGCCCCTACACCATTTATCTTAGATATGCTACAATAGCGCCAATCTTCAAACAGAACATAGCAAGTCATGAAAAAGGTTTTCTCGCCTGTCATCCTTCGCTGCGCTCAGGATCTCTGGGGTAGGCATGCGATCCTGTTGGGTGACGCAGATCCTTCGCTGCGCTCAGGATGACAGGCGAAGACAGGTTTGTAATAGCATGACATGAGGAACGAACATACATGGAATATGCGATTCTAGGTGGTGGCGCGTTAGGATTGGGCGCGGCATACCGGCTGAGCAAGGTCGGCCATTCAGTAATGGTTTTTGAGCAGGAGCCGCTCGCGGGCGGGCTTGCTGCCGGTTTTCGCGTGGGTGATACATGGTTAGAGAAGTTCTATCATCATCTCTTCAAGACCGACAAAACCGCCATCCGTCTGATCGAGGAACTTGGCCTGGGAGACCGCCTGGAATGGTCGCACCCGCGCACCGTCTGCCTGATTCGAGGCCGCTTCCAGCAACTGGACTCGCCTATGACCCTGCTGACCTTCTCGCCCTTGCGCCTGCCTGAACGACTGCGCGTCGCGGCGGTAGCTGGCCTGCTCAAATTCACGGGATCATCTCTTTACGAGGGCAAAACGGCTGAACCCTGGCTGCGCCGTTGGATGGGCAAGCGGCCCTATGACATGATCTTCGGCCCGCTTTTCGTCTCCAAGTTCGGCAAGATGCACGACCAGATCGCCTTGCCCTGGTTCTGGGCGCGCTTCCATGATCGCACAACCTATCTGGGCTACCTGCGCGGCGGCTTCCAATTACTCTACGAGCGCCTTGTCGAGCGTATTCAACAAAACGGCGGCAAAGTCCTGCTTTCAACCCGTGTCGAACAGGCTCAGCCCACTGAGGATGGCCGTTGGGAGGTGCGTACCAGCAAAGGCACCTGGAGCTTTGATAAGGTCATTTCCACTTTGCCCACCCGCCTCACCTGTCGCCTGATTCCCGCGCTCCCCGAGGACTATCGCCAGCGTTACGATTGGGGGCAGGCATATGGCGCGCAATGCCTCATTCTCTCGCTTGACCGCCAGTTGACCGATAGCTACTGGATCAATCCCTGCGACCCAGGCTATTCTTTTACCAGCCTGGTCGAGCATACCAACTATCGCCCGCCCTCTGAATACGGCGGTCGCCATCTCATCTACCTCGGCAACTATCGCCCCATGACCGATCCGCTTTTCTCCATGACCAAAGAGCAGGTTATCGCCGAGTTCCTGCCCAACCTGAAGCGCATTCACCCATCCTTCGATACCGACTGGATTCAGGAAAGCTGGCTCTTTTCGGCCCCTTTCGCCCAGCCGATTGTTACGACGGATTATCGTCAGCACATCCCGCCGCTGCACACGCCGCTTTCCGGCCTCTACGTTGCCAATATGTTCCAGGTTTATCCACATGACCGGGGCCAGAACTACTCGTTTGAATTGGCCGATAAATTGGTGAAAGAACTTGTGTAGGGACAGGGGGACATGGGGGGCCGGGTGGGGGCCTTGTGCCTGTCCCTGTGCCGGGGTTACAGAAAGCGCCGTTTGATGGACATTTTCGCGTATTCGATGGGGGACAGGCACAAGGCCCCATCCACTCCGCCCCACAATCCCCCTGTCCCTACGGATTCGAGCGGAATTCTTGACAGGAGATGACAGTTATAAGGCCATATACTTTTACCTGAAACGTATGGTATTTCCTCATCAATTACAGCAGGAGGAGTAAACATGCCCGGCTTTATCCCCTGGCGCAAGGTTGATTTACCGCTTCAAGCGTTGCGCTCCATCTGGATCAGTACAACGCGGCCTGATGGGCGACCGCACACCGTTCCCGTCTGGTTCATCTGGGATGGCAAAAGCATTTACTTTATTACGCGGCGCGATATGCAAAAGGCGAAAAACCTCGCGCACCAGCCCTGGACGATTGTGCATGCCGGTGATGGCGACGATGTGATTATTCTCGAAGGCCCCATCGAAATCGTCACCGACCAGGAAGAACTGGCGCGTGTTGATGCCGCCTACCAGGAAAAGTACGTTGACCCGCACAGCGGCGGCAGAGATACCATCTTTCATGAGAACTGCGACCTCTACCGTGTCAACGTAAAGCATGTCATGACCTGGGAATACGGCACCGTCGGCACGCGCACCGATTGGAGGTTTTAGGGCAGATTGCACTTCGTAGGGACAGGGGCTGTGGTGCGGGGTGGATGGGGCGTGCCTATCCCTGTGCGGGCATGTAGAAAACGTAGTTTGAAAGGCATTTTCCGCATCCCACAAGGGACAGGCACCAGGCCCCCGCCACTCCACACCACAGCCCCCCTGTCCCTACTACAGGAATAGAAAGTAAGTTTATTTTCCAGTGGTGATGCGTCCGATCTTATCACCCTGGTATTCTAAAAACCAGAGGTTATGATCCGACCCGATCACCTGGTTATAAGGTTCACTGCCAGGAGTGGGTACAACAAATTCGGTGATGGTTCCTGTCATGGTAATCCTCAAAATCTTATTGGCCTGGAATTCTGTAAACCAGAAATGGCCACCAGGGCTTGCTATACAGACGACAATGTGGGAAGTTTCTCCCTCTCAGCAGTCTCTCGTGTAAAGCCTCTGTTGAAAAGCTGTAGCGGACCGATGTAGAAAAGAGAAAAGATCAGATATATAAATCTATTGTTGAGGTATTGTATGCGGCGGGCCTTATTCCTGTGGCTTCTCATTGTTCTGATCTCCGGTGGTGTGTTCTTTATTCATTCCCAGCAGACGGCTGCATTGCAGGCCGGAAGCTGTATCGATATTCCGGCCAATCCCGACTACCTGGTGACTGAAAATGAGCAGGATGCCATCGCTGCCATCAACTATGCCCACGCACTGGAGCATCTACCACCCTTGCGCCTGCCAGCCAATTACTATCAACTCGATCCGGCGCATAAGCAGTTCGTGCTGCTCAACCTGGAGCGTACCGCTCGCGGCTTGAAGCCGTTGCAGTGGGATGCCAATCTCGCGCAGATGGCGGCGGGCTACAGTCGGCAGTTGCGCGACCTGGAATTCTTCTCGCACACCAGCCTCATCTCAGGCACATTTTCCCAGCGCATCGACGGCAATCCTGTTCTAGCCAATCACTACAGGCTGGCCGCCGAGAACCTCGCAGGCAATCCAGTTCCTGGTGCGGGAGCCATCTACGAGTACATGTACGATGACAGCATCGAGAACTGCGGCCACCGCGACAACATCCTCGATCCGCAGCTTACCCTTGTCGGCATTGGCTGGGTGCCGGGAAGTTCCTACGGCACCATCTCTGCGCAGGAATTTATTGCTTCTGCACCCTGGAATCCTTATACAGGGATGCAGCCTGTAAGCGCATCACCGCAGGTAAAGATTGTTCCGGCAAACCTCTCTTCTACAACTGGTAAGGCCAGCGCCACTCAAGTACAGTTCGAGGTACGGGTTAAGGATGTGCTTTCTATCGAGCGCGTCACCTGGTTTCTGGATAGTACTGCGCACCTCCTTTCTACAGGGCAGGTAGTGATGCTTAATGTGCGTGCAGTATCGAAAGGTAGGCATACATTAATTGCGTATGTGGTAGATGCGGAGCAGAATTATGGGGTCGCGAGATTTAGTATTGCCATTTAGGCCGGCTCAGGCGCTCTCCTCAAGTTCTTCGTCGCTGATAGCGTCGCGGTCTTCCCAGCGTTCGCCGCGCTCTAACGTGATTTCGCCGAAGAGGTCGGATTGGGTGACGGAGAGGCGGGCGCGTTTCCACATTTCGAGGACGGCCAGGAAGGTGACGATGATGACGAGGCGCGAGGTCTCGCGTTCCAGCAATTCGGAGAGCAGGATGCGCGGTTTCTGAGTGAGGCGGTCTACAATTTCGGCGATGCGTTCGCTGACGCGGACGCGGGCGATGGGCATGATCATTGCATTGTTGCCTTCGTCGCGGGCCTGGAGTTCGAGCAGGCGACGGAAGGCCTTGGCCAGGGAGTTGACTTCCAGGCCAACCAGGGTAGGCGGCGTCCAGGTGAGTTGGGCTTCGATGCCTGCGAGGAGACCGGAGCGCCCGTAAGTTTGCAGGCCCTCTTCCTCGCGCTGGCGCAGGTAGTGGGCAATCTCTTTGGCAAGCTTGTATTCCATCAGGTGGGCGCGCAGTTCTTCGGCCATTGTGGCGGCGCTCTCCATTTCGCTGTTCAACTCCTCTTTCGAGGTATGGGGCAGCAGGCTCTGTGATTTGATGTAGAGCAGGCGCGAGGCGATGGAGACGAAGGCGGCCATGTTTGCCAGGGGGGGGTTGTCGCTCTCCTGCCATTGTTGCAGGTAGGCCAGGTATTGATCCGTGACGGCGACCAGCGAAATGGTGGTGATTTCCATCTGGCGCTTTTCGATGAGGTGCAGCAGCAGGTCGAGCGGCCCCTCGAAGACTGGCAGGTGGACTACGTAGCGGGCGTGCTGTTCTTCAATCTCAGTGCGCAGGTTCTCGTCAGAGAAAGCGGGTTCTTTCTGGTCAAGCATGAATTATGAAGCCTCGTCAATAATATGCAACGCCGCTGCTGGCCCGTTGGGCTGGTGATGCGTGCGAATATACAACACAGCTTGCTCGGATAGTCCGGCCTGTTCCGCCAGTCTTGCGCCAACTTCGGCATGCCACCATGCATAGCCAAGGGAACGCTGCCAGCGAGGCAGGCGGGCATCTTCAGGAGGGTACACCGCTAATCGCGAGAGCAGGCGCGGCGCGCACAATTTGCCGATGACGATTGCCGGGCGCGTCCAAAACGGTACTCGCCCCTGCGCCTTGCCCACGTCATGCAGCAATGCCGCCGCCAGCATGTCTTTGTCCGTACAGCCCTGCGCCAGCAAACCCTGACAAACGCGCAGGGAGTGTTGTTGATCGGCGGCGGACATGGTTTGAAAGAGCGGGAGCGCCGAAGCGGGCAGCCAGCAAGCTACTTCCTTCCGCTCCACATCTGTGAGGGGCGAAGCGAATAACTGCTGGCGCACCTGCCAGAGCCGGTAGAAGACTTTACGCAAACCTGTTCTCCTACAGTAAGAGGTAAAGCGCCAGGATGTAGTTCCCCAGGCCGGAGACCAGCCCGACGAGATTGCTCGCTCCCAGCAAAATGTAGTAAGGAATATGGAAGATGAAGAGGCTACCCAGGCCGGTAAGCTGACCCAGGAACGGCAGTAAGAAGATGAGCGCCAGGATGATAAAAGGCCCATAGGTGGCCGAACGCGCAAATCCTCGCGCCTGCTTGCTCGGCAGCAGCGCATAGACGATCTGGTAGCCGTCCAACGGGTGGAGCGGAATAATATTGAAAATCGCTACCGCAATGTTGGTGATGGCAAAGACGGCAATCAACTGCGGAATGCGCCCGAGCAGTCCATTTACCGGTTCGCCGCCTGTGAATATCGGGAAAAGCGAAGCTGGCAGGAAATGTAAAATCAGAGCAAAGAGCAGCCCTACAACCAGGTTCATTAGAATGCCGCCGAGAGCGACCAGCAGCGTACCAACATTCGGCCCGCCGCGCAATTTCCAGGGATCAACCTTTACTGGCTGGCCCCAACCCAGACCTACTGGCCCGGAAAGCGCCGGAAAGAAGGCCAGAATCACGCAGAGCAGGGTTCCCAGAGGGTCGATATGCGGTCGCAAACTCAAACTTAAGCGGCCCTGCAGGCGCGGCGTGGGATCTCCTAGCCAGCCTGCCACCAGGACATGTCCCAGTTCGTGTAGAATCTCCGCCACCAGGAAGGAGCCAATAATCATGAATGCCAGTACTACATTTATAGCCATTGTTAACCTCACTGTAGGGGCGTGGGCTTGCCCCGCCCAATGAATGTACCCGCCCTCTATGGTTCAAGTCTCTATTTGCTATTTGCTAACAGATCAATCTCCAAACCTTCATACGCCGTAGTGGTACGCGGAAAAAGCTTGCGCGCCTCGGCCTGGATCTTATCCAGTTTGTCATCGTCATAAGTTGGCTCGTGATGGAACAATACCAGTTCTTTCACTCCGGCCAGTTGCGCCACCTCGGTTGCCATCTCGATGGTGCTGTGTCCAAAGCCCTGTTTGTCTGGATAGTCGTCCGGCGTATATTGCGCGTCGTGTATCAAGACGTCCGCATTAGAAATAAACGCCAGGAAAGTTGGGTCGCAGCGCTCTTTCCATTCTACATCGGTAGCAAACACCAGTCTTCGTCCCGCGTACTCGATACGATACACCACCGCGCCATCGAGGGGATGACTGTTCGTCATGATTGCCTGCACCTGCACGTCCGTCTCTTTCACCACGACCGGCTGCAGGTGTATTTCTGGAAGCGAGGAACCAGCCCGCCAGACAAATTGCTCCCGTGTTGAGATGGTGTGAAAAGTACGAAGCGAAGGAAGTGTTCGCATATCCACAGGAAAATACGGTTGAGACATAAGCGGGGTTACAAGTTGCTCGATATTCCGGTCTGCCAGTTGGGGGCCATAAAAGTGAATTTCTGCATGTGGATTGTATAGCGGACTAAAAAATGGTAGACCAAGCAGGTGATCGTTATGGCCGTGTGTGATGAACAGGGAAATGGAAAGCGGTCGATCCTGAAAGCGGCGCTGCAAATTCTGTCCAAGCCGGATGATGCCACTCCCGGCATCCAGAATGAAAAGCTGCCTGTCTACTTCCACCTCGACACAGGCGGTATTGCCACCGTAGCGCACCGTTTGCGGCCCAGGGGTGGGATAGCTGCCGCGCACTCCCCAAAAACACACTCGGAAGCGCGGCTTCCCCGGTATCTCCGTCATTTGTATATACTCCTATCACGGCCTATGCTGTCGTGATGCATATTGTCCACATTATATCTTGTAGTGTCAAAGGTGGATAGGAGGGGAGATTGTGCCATTTGTGCCATCGCTTTCATGATAGTCATGCGCCGGGTTCAGCCTGGAAAGGGGAGCGAGCAGGCATTGTGCCGTTTGTGCCACTTGTGCCATACTCTTTTACCATTGAATGGAGAGATGTTCGTTCGTGGGAAGCAAACACCGGATTGGGTAGAGCAAAACAAGAAACGAACGAAGAGAGCAATGCTAGCAAGCTAGCGTTAATATAAGTATACCTGAGATGTGGCAAAAAGGCAAGACCGGGGCCGGGTTCGGGGTCATTTTTTGCTAGTCGCCAGATGTCCTATTCTCTCGTGAGAGGCAGGGACGCGCTTCATCGCGTCCCTACAGAAAGCTTCCGCATTATCTTATCAACGCAGGTGGCTCATGAACTGATGCCCTTTTTCTCTCTATACGGCGCGTAATACCCTTTGAGCGAGCGCGGCAACCGTCCTGTGATGCACGTTCCCTCGGGCAGGTGTTCCTCGCGTTCGACGTGGCCGCGCCGGTGGAACAGTTCTACCAGTTCAGCTTTATTGAAAGGAATCAGTACCTGTACCTGCTCCATGCTGGCGGCCAGTACCCCGGCGATCTTTTGCAGTAAGGCGTGCAGGCCGATTTTGTGCAGCGCTGAGACGGGTACGGCGTTGGGATAGAGCGAGGTATCGATCACCGAGGGGTCGTCAAGCAGGTCAATTTTGTTCAGGGCGGTGACGCGGGGCTTGTCGTTGGCCTCCAGATCGCGCAGCACGTCGCTGACGGTCTCGCTCTGCTCGATGGCGTTTTCATGGCTGATATCCACCACTTCCAGCAGTAGATCGGCCTCGATAACCTCTTCGAGCGTGGCGCGGAAGGCGGCGACCAGTTTAGTGGGCAGCTTTTGAATGAAGCCTACCGTGTCGGTCAGCAGGGCCTCCTGGTTATTGGGCAACAGAATATGGCGCGTGGTGGGGTCGAGGGTGGCGAAAAGTTTGTCCTCTGCTACGACGTTGGCCTCAGTGAGGGCGTTAAACAGCGTGGATTTGCCAGCATTGGTGTAGCCGACGACAGCGACGACCGGAATAGCCTGCGCGCTTCGCTGACGGCGGTGCAGTTTGCGCTGCTCGCGTACCGCCTCGATCTCTTCACGCAGTTCGGCGATGCGACCGCGAATGCGGCGGCGATCAATTTCCAGTTTTGTTTCGCCGGGGCCGCGCACGCCAATCGCGCCGCCAACACCAGCCGCGCCCCGAGAACCACCGGCCTGCCGCGACATATCTACACCGCTTCCGGCGAGTCGCGGCAAATGGTACTCAAGCTGGGCCAGTTCGACCTGCAAACGGCCCTCGCGGGTGCGGGCATGTTGCGCGAAAATGTCGAGGATCAGGGCGGTGCGGTCGATGACGCGAGCATCAAGGGCTTTTTCCAGGTTGCGCTGTTGCGAGGGGGAAAGTTCGTCGTCAAAAATGACCAGGTCGATATCCTGATGATGTACGGTATCGCTTAATTCCTGCACGCGGCCTTTACCGAGGTAGGTTGCGCTATCCGGGTGGCGCAGGCGCTGGATCATCGTGCCGACCACTTCGGCCCCCGCCGTCTGCGCCAGCGTCTCCAGTTCGCTCAATGAGTCTTCAACGCTCCACAAGCTTTCGCTTTCATCATGTTCTACGGCGACCAGGAAAGCGTGTTCCGGCCCTTCACGTGTTTCAAGCAGTCGTTGTTTTGGCGTAGTTACCCTCCACTATATAACTATTCAAAAACCCGATTGGCCTACTGTAGGGATACGATGATGAACTTGAACAACCAACATTGGGAAGCTTGCCCCTGTCATCCTGAGCGCAGCGAAGGATCTGTGTCCTCGGATGATTCGCGCGTCGAGGCTGGAGATCCTTCGCTGCGCTCAGGATGACATCAAACAGGATGACATACCAGGCATGACCGGATTTGGTCGTACAAGTTCATCATCGCATCCCTACAGGTTATATATATCCTATAATCGTATTGTAACACCTCGCCCTGCTATTTGTGTGGCAGCAGTGAGCTGATATGCACAGGCAACGTCTTAATGATAAAGCCGTTCACATGCGCGAACAGGCTATTATTCAAGGCCTGATTGTAGGCATTGAGCCAGTCCTGATACTGAGTAACGGTGATGTTGAGTCCTGGAACGACCTGCGAACCGGCGTGTATAGTGTTCTGAATGCCGCCCAGGAAGTTGCCGATCACCAGCAGCACAATCACCCAGAGCAGCCAGGCCTCGATAAACCCGATCAGCCCGCCGAGCAGGACGTCGCCGAGACCCAGGAACGGGACGGCGCGCACCACGCCGCGAATCATCGTTCCTATAATATGTATTACGAGGATGGTCACAAAAAAGAGGACGATATACGCGATCAACGGCGAAACAGAGAGGCCGTTTGAGTTCAAGAACATAGTAAAGGGCTTGCCGAAAAAGAGCGTGACACCTAATGCAATAGGAATGCCAAGCAGGTGAACGAGGCTAAAAAGCGCGCCATTGCGCAGGCCATTAAAGACCAGCAGGGCAATCGTCACCAGAAATGCGAGATCTATCCAGTTAAACGGGCCAATCATAGCGATGTTCCTCCACGCGCAAATTACTACTTTGTTTAGTAGATGTGTTTATTATCTAATATGCTTAGACGTCAGGGGAAGGGGCGTTGTAACACGTGGAATGTTGGTTAGTTCACATTCGCGAAAATAGCGCACTTTTTGCATTTACAGATCAAACAGTCTGGATATAATATGAATTCTGACGAAGAAAGCGTGGATATTCATCATGTCATCCTTCGCTGCGCTCAGGATCTGCGACGTTGGCACACGAATCGTCGGGCCACGCAGATCCTGAGCGCAGCGAAGGATGACAGGGAACAGCATCCATGCGGAAAAGAAAGGAACGATCATGGTAGTTCATCCAGCAGATACCATCAAAGTAATTGGCGCGGGCTTCGGGCGAACGGGTACGCTCTCCCTCAAGGCGGCTCTCGAAGAACTCGGCTTCGGACCCTGCTATCACATGACGGAAGTATTTCACCATCCTGAGCATGTGCCGCTCTGGGTGGCCGCCAGCAATGGCGAGCGCATTGATTGGAACGACATTTTCGCGGGCTATTCAGCCACTGTAGACTGGCCGGGCTGCGCTTTCTATGAAGAACTCATGCAGGTTTATCCAGACGCAAAAGTGATTCTGACCACCCGCGACCCCGAAGCCTGGTACGAAAGCGCCCTCAACACCATCTACCAGATATCCCGCCGCATGAATCAAGCCACTCACCCAACTCTTATGGAGCACGTAGCAAAGCGATTTTTCCCCGGTGGGTCTGGCATCGGTCGCATCACTCAAAAGCTGGTCTGGGAAAACACCTTTCACAACCGCTTCGAGGACAAAGCCTATGCTATCCAGATATTTAACCAGCACATCGAAGAGGTCAAGCAGCGCGTCCCACCAGACAAATTACTCGTCTACAGCGTCAAAGAAGGCTGGGAACCGCTCTGCGCTTTCCTCGGCGTGGACGTGCCTGCTGGAACACCTTTCCCGCATCTTAATGAACGCGGCAGCTTCGCAGGCAACAAAATAGTCGAAAGAACCCGGAGAATGGTCGTTGCTGTCGCGATTGGAGCCGCTGCTCTGCTGGCGCTTGCGCTTTTCTTCCTGGGAAAGCGCGCAAAATAAATGGGGGAACGCGGCAAAAAGAGAAACGCTCACACCCCCAACAACTCCTGCAATTTCAACGCATTAAAAATCGCATAACCCTGAGGATCATTATTAAAATACGCAAACACCTCATAGCCCTGCTCTTGATCCGCTCGCATGCGCCCGGCCCAGAAGGCCAGTTCATCGTCGCTCAGGCCGGTGCCATATTTGCCGTTGTGGAAGCGATAATAGCGAAATGGGCCGATAGCGGGAATATCGAGCGGCGTGGGCTGCATCCCGCCAACGGCTACAACCAAAGCGCAATTCGCAGTAGTCAGTATACCTTTCAAGGCTTGCAGCGTTGCGCCTTGAAACCAGGATGGGTCGCGAAATTCAACGGCAGTCTGGTAATCGGCAGGCAGGCAGGCCAGGAACTCGCGCAGCCGTTCCAGGTCGGCTTTCCAGTGCGGCGGCAACTGGTAGAGGAACGGCCCCAGCTTGTTTCCAAGCCCCTGCGCCGCGTTCAGAAGACGCGCAATAGCCTCCTGCGGCTCCTTCAGCTTCTTCATATGCGTCAGGTAGCGGCTGGCCTTCACGGCAAAAAAGAAGTTTGGAAACTGCGCTGTCTGCTCTGCCCAGGCAGCGAACTGCTCGCGAGAAGGCAAACGGTAGAAACTGCGATTGATCTCTACCGTCGGAAAGCGTTCCGCGTAATAGGCCAGCCACTCCTGCTGCGGCAGTTCTGGCGGATAGAAGCAGCCAATCCAGTGCGGGTAAACCCAGCCCGACGTGCCGATGTAGATGGTCAGGAGATACCTCCCTCAGGATCACCTCTTTTTAGCGTTAATGCACAACTTCAAAGACGAGTTTGCCGTCCTTCGCGTCGATATCGACAGTGTCGCCATCGCGGATGGTGCCGTTGAGGATATCTCGCGCAATACGGTTCTCGACTTCGCGTTGGATGACACGCTTGAGTGGGCGCGCGCCAAATTGCGGGTCGTAGCCTTCCTGCGCGAGCAGGTCTTTGGCGGCATCGCTGAGGTGCAGCGTGATATGCCGTTCCGCGAGGCGCGGGCGCAGGCGATTGATCTGAATCTCGACGATGTTGCGTATCTGATCCCGTTTGAGCGGGTGGAAGATGACGATTTCGTCGATACGGTTGATGAACTCGGGACGCAGACCCTCTTCGCGCAGGCGCTGGCGTACAATGCGCTGCACGTCGTCTTCATCCATGCCCTCGAACTCACCCAGCCAGGATGTGCCGACGTTGCTGGTCATGATAATGACCGTGTTCTTGAAGTCAACGGTGCGGCCCTGCCCATCGGTGAGACGCCCATCATCGAGAATTTGCAGCAGGACATTGAACACATCCGGCGCGGCCTTTTCGATTTCGTCGAACAGCACGACGCTGTAGGGGCGGCGGCGCACAGCCTCGGTCAGTTGCCCGCCCTCTTCATAACCAACATAGCCGGGGGGTGCGCCAATCAGGCGGGAGACGCTGTGTTTCTCCATGTACTCGGACATGTCGATACGAATCAGAGCATGCTCATCGTCGAAGAGGAATTCGGCGAGGGCGCGAGCCAGTTCGGTTTTACCAACGCCGGTTGGCCCCAGGAACATGAAGCTGGCAAGCGGGCGATTCGGGTCTTGCAATCCGGCCCTCGAACGGCGGATAGCGTCCGAAACAACCTGCAAGGCCAATTCCTGTCCCACCACGCGCTCGCGCAGGCGATCCTCCATAGTGAGCAGTTTCTGTACCTCGGCCTCCATCAGTTTGGTGACGGGGATGTGCGTCCACTTGGAAACCACCTCGGCGATGTCCTCGGCATCGACCTCCTCTTTGAGCATGCGCGAACCTTGATTGCTGCTGAGTTTGGTTTCCAACTCGTGCATGCGCTGCTCAAGCTTCGGAATGGTGCCATAGCGCAGTTCGGCCATGCGGTTATAGTTATATTCGCGCTCGGCCTGTTCCAGTTCAACCTCGGCCTGGTCTAGCTGCTGCTTCAGGCGGCGCATCTCCTCGACAGGTTCGCGCTCGCTTTCCAGCGCCAGTTTGAGCGAATGCAGTTGCTCGTTGAGATTGGCAATCTCCTGCTCAACACGCGCGCGGCGTTCGCGGCTGGCCGGGTCGGTCTCTTTTTTTAGAGCCTCCTGCTCCACCTGAAGCTGGCGTATACGTCGATCAAGCGCGTCAATCTCGGTCGGCGTGCTGTCAAGTTCCACGCGGCGGCGGCTGGCGGCCTCGTCAACCAGGTCAATCGCTTTGTCGGGCAGAAAGCGGTCGGTGATGTAACGATTGGAAAGCACAGCGGCGGCAACCAGCGCGCTGTCCTGAATGCGCACACCATGATGCACCTCGTAACGCTGCTTCAGACCGCGCAGGATGCTGATGGTGTCCTCAACCGAGGGCTGATCGACCATCACTGGCTGGAAGCGGCGTTCAAGCGCGGCATCCTTTTCGATATATTTGCGATACTCGTCAAGCGTGGTCGCGCCGATACAATGCAGTTCGCCACGCGCCAGCATGGGCTTAAGCATATTAGAGGCGTCCATCGCGCCCTCGGCTGCACCCGCGCCGACCAGCGTGTGCAACTCGTCGATGAACAGGATGATGCGGCCCTCGGAACTGGTGACTTCCTTGAGGACTGCCTTTAAGCGTTCCTCGAACTCGCCGCGATACTTGGCTCCCGCCACCAGCGCGCCCAGGTCAAGCACCACTACCTGTTTGTCCTTCAGCGTCTTGGGAACGTCACCGCGCACAATACGCTGCGCCAATCCCTCAACGATAGCGGTCTTACCAACGCCCGGCTCACCAATCAAAACTGGATTGTTCTTGGTACGGCGGCTCAAGACCTGGATGACGCGGCGAATCTCTTCATCGCGTCCAATCACGGGGTCGAGCTTGCCCTGCGCGGCCAACTGCGTCAGGTTGCGACCATAGCGTTCCAGGGCCTGGTATTTGCCCTCTGGATTGGGGTCGGTGACGCGCTGCGAACCGCGAATCGAGGTCAGCGCCTGCAAAACGTTATCGCGGGTCAAACCGGCGGCCCGTAAAATGCGCGGGGCCGGGCCATCGCCTATATCAAACATGGCGAGCAGCATATGTTCAACACTGAGATATTCGTCCTTGAAATTGGACATCTCTCGCCATGCCTCTTCCAACAATTTACGCAAGCGCGGAGAAATGCTCGGCTCGCTGCCGCCATAGACACGCGGCAAACGCTCGATCTCCTCGTTTACCATGCGCTCGGCGGTGGCAAGATTGGCTCCTACCTTCTCGAATACCTGCGGCACCACCCCACCCTCTTGAGTCAGCAAGGCCGCGAGCAGGTGTTCAACCTCGATCTGGCTGTTGTTATGCTCTTTCGCCAGTTCGTTCGCCTGGCTCACAGCCTCCCGAGCTTTTTCAGTGAATTGCTCTATTTTCATAAAAATCTCACCTCGTATTAATTATTTATTACCCTCAGTATACCATACTTGAGTGGTTTATTGCAATAAGTTTGAGTGTATTGTTATCAAAGTTTATGATAAAGACGAACTAATAACAAGGACAACTTTTTTAGAACATAATGAATGCTATAGTTCGTAAGATGTCATCCTGAGCGCCGCGAAGAATCTCCGGCGTCGCCGCGCGAATCGTCGGGGACGGAGATCCTTCGCGGCGCTCAGGATGACATAGCACACGGATGACGTAACTACAACGATTACCCCTTTTGATCGTGTCATTTCATCATCGCGTCCCTGCAGAAATTACCACATCATTTCTAGAATATTCATCACGTCCCTACATATATCACGATGAAATCAGAAACCCCGGATGGCGGTAGGGTGAATGCGCAGTGGAACCGAATAGAGCGAGACGAAATCTTCAGGCCTGGAAAAGAGGTCGGCTGCTCGCCTGCCATACTTCGCGACGTAAGCAGGCACCTGATCGGCGAGCGGGCCGCTTGCGTTAATCTCTGCGGTACCCGTAATGACGATCACGTCATCGCCATCATCGGTACTATTGAAATGAAGCGAGACACGCGGATTCTGCTGAATATGCGCCAGCCGTTTCGCGTCATTCCTGCTGTATATAAGGATTGTTCCAGTTGCGTCATCCCATAAAAACCAGACGGGCGCGGGCTGAGGTGTGCCTTTCAAGTCAACGGTCGTGAGCCAGATGACAATCTCCTCGCGCAAACGACGGGCCACACGCTGGCCGAACTCGGATGAGGGGTCGGGAAGTTGAAATGGCATGAGGTTGTTTCCTTTCATTTTCTGCATGTTATTGGTCAATATGAGAATTATACCCCCAAATTCCCACATGACAGCCGCCATGCAATATGCTACACTGCGCATAGCACAACATGGCAGGAAGGACATGGCACAGCATATCGAGAAAATACCGGAGACAACGGCGCATATCGCGGCGGCAATTGAGAGTCTGCTGTTTGTTTCGGGCCGCCCCTTAGCGCATGCCGAATTGCGCAAACTGCTTGATACCGATGATACGACTCTGGCAAACGGCTTGCAGGAGTTGAGTTACCAGTTGGAGAGCCAGAGGCGCGGCATCCGGCTGCAACGGTTGGGAGAGCAGATTCAACTGGTGACAGCACCCGAGAACGCCCGTTACGTGGCTGGTCTGCTTGGCTTGCCGATGACCGCGAAGCTGACGACGGCGGCGATGGAGACCCTGGCGGTGATCGCGTATCGCCAGCCTATCACACGCGCCCAGATTGAGGCGGTGCGCGGCGTGAACAGCGACCGCGCCCTGGCAAGTCTGATCCAGCATGGTTTAGTCGCGGAAGTTGGGCGAGCGCAGACGGTTGGTCGGCCCGCGCTGTTCGCTACCACACCTGAATTTCTCCAGCAATTCGGCCTGACCAGCCTGGACCAACTGCCGAAACCGGACATCCTGGAAGAGGGGGCATAGTTACATGCGGCTTGGTCGTCACATGCCCACACACTCCAATCCGGTCAAGGCGGCAGAGATCGCCCGACAGATCGGGTGCGAGGCTATTCAAATATTTGCCAGCAATCCTACAGGCTGGCGGCCAACGGGCAATGGAGTTGCCGCCGCGACCGCCTTCGCGAAGGCCGCACAGGAGAATGGGCTGAGTCCCGTCGTCATTCACGCGCCCTATCTGATTAACCTCGCCTCACCGGAAGAAGGCACCTGGGAAAAGTCTATCGCCCTGCTGCGCTGGACGCTTCTGCGCGGTTCGCTATTAGGAGCCAGCTACGTGGTTTTTCATACAGGCAGCCATCGCGGCTCGGGCGTGGAAGCGGGCATTCGCCGCATTGTGGAAGCTATCGAACGCATCTTGCCGGAAACACCGGAAGAGGTTATGCTGCTGTTAGAAAATGATGTTGGCGCGGGAAACTCACTTGGTTCCAGCTTCGAGCAGCTTCAAGCTGTGCTGGAACAATTGCCGCAATATCAAGAACGATTAGGCATTTGCCTCGACACGGCGCACCTGTGGGGCGGTGGGCATGATATCTCAAGCGAGACCGGGGCACAGCAGGTATTACAGCACTTCGACGAAGTGGTCGGCCTGTCCCGTTTGAAGGTGTTTCATCTCAATGATACGGAGATGGGCCTGGGAAGCCATCGCGACGTGCATAGCCGCCTGGGCGAGGGAGTAATCGACGAAGAGGGGTTGCGCGCCCTCTTTCAAGACCCGCGCGTGGAGCATGTCGCCGTCATCCTGGAAACACCTATTAAGACCAACGAACAGGAAAAAGAGGACTGGGAACATGATCGCCAGCACCTCGCGAGGGCCAAAGCATTATTGCCGCCAGGTGCATCTCTGGATATGTAAGGAATCCATATCGAGGAACCGGAAGCCACCCGCAAGGGATGGCTTCGGGTGGGAAGGAAAGTCTATGGAACAGTCATATGCTGATGCGCAAAACAAGCCGCTCTATAATATGCTGGGAGAAAAGGTAGCGCTGGGGCCACTACATAAAGGCATACTGCCCGCGCTGGCCCGCTGGCAAAACGATTTCTCGGTCACACTCATGAGCGGCGATCCGCTGCACCCCGTCACACCTGAAGCCATTGAAGTCGAATTTGATCGCTCTGTAAAAGACGTCCCGAATCGTTTCATTCCTTTCGCCATTTATGAGCGGGCCAGCGCTCGCTTGATCGGTACTGCTGATCTGCACCACATCGATTATACACGCCGGACCGCGTACTACGGCATCTTAATCGGCGAAAAAGATTGCTGGGGCAAGGGCTACGGCACCGAAACCACGCGCCTGATGCTCGACTACGCCTTTACCATCCTCGGCCTGCATACCGTACTCCTCAGCACGTACAACTATAACGAGCGCGCCATTCGCGCCTATACCCGCGCAGGTTTTCGCGTAGTAGGCAAATGGCGCGAAGCCCACCGCCTGGGCAACGAGATTTACGACATCGTCTTTATGGATTGCCTCGCCAGTGAATTTCATTTTCCGGCCAGGCGTGTGGTGGATATTCCTTAAACAGGGACGCTCCCATGTGTAGGGACAGGGGGCAGAGGTGTGGAGTGGTGGGGGCCTCGTGCCTGTCCCTGACACTTTTTTAGGGCATGGGTGGTCGAATACGCTTTTGCCCCGCCGCCCTGCCCCTGGGACAGGCACGAGGCCCCCTCTCCACGCCCCAGGAGCCGCTTCGCGGCTCCCACAAAAAAACATGCCAGGGAGGGACGCTCCCCTATTCCAAATGATATACTATAACGTATTTCGCCAGCAGGCGTTAAAAACGTGTGTTTGTATTTTCCTGAAGAGGAGTAGTATGACCGAGAATTACCGATATATTTTAGTCGAGCGCAACGAAAACATTGGCATTGTGACGCTGAACCGGCCTGAGTCGCTCAATGCCCTCAATATGACGCTGGTGGGTGAACTGGCGCAGGCGCTCTACGAATTTGACCAGGATGAGAGCGTGCGCTGCATGGTGATTACGGGCGCGGGCGAGAAGGCTTTCGCGGCGGGAGCCGACATCAAGGAGATGTCTGACAAGTCGCCCATTGATATGATGTTGAGCGGGTTCGAGGCCTGGCAGCGTATCAAGAACATTCACAAACCGCTAATCGCGGCAGTTGGCGGCTATGCGCTGGGCGGCGGCTGCGAACTGGCGATGAACTGCGATATTATCATTGCCTCAGAGAATGCGCGCTTTGGGCAGCCTGAGATTCTGCTGGGTGTCATTCCCGGCGCGGGCGGCACGCAGCGATTAGCGCGCACGCTCGGCAAATACCGCACGATGGAAATTGTGCTGACGGGCGCGCAGGTTACGGCGCAGGAAATGGCCGCACTTGGACTTGTTAACCGTATCGTGCCAAAGGGCGAACACCTCACCGAGGCCCTCAAAATGGCAAGAACCATTGCCGCGCAGGCTCCTGTAGCTGTCCGGTTGGCAAAAGAAGCTGTCAACGCGGCCTTTGAGACCTCGCTGGAAGAGGGGCTGGAGATCGAGCGCAAGAATTTCTTCCTGCTCTTTGCCACCGAAGACATGCGCGAGGGCATGAAGGCATTTATCGAAAAACGTAAAGCGGATTTCAAAGGGAAATAATAATAGGAACAAGCTATGGAAGAAGCCGTCATCTTATCGGCGGTACGCACGCCGATTGGCAAATACGCGGGTAGTCTGAAGGATGTGCGACCGGATGATCTGGCCGCGTTAGTTATCGCTGAGGCGGTGCGGCGCGCAGGCGTTAATCCTGCGAGTATTGAGGATGTGATTCTCGGCTGTGCCAACCAGGCGGGCGAGGACAATCGTAACGTGGCGCGTATGTCGCTGCTGCTCGCCGGTTTGCCTGTAGAGGTCGGCGGACAGACCGTTAATCGGCTCTGCGGCTCCGGTTTGCAAGCCATCAATAGCGCGGCGCAGGCCATTCAGGTGGGCGCGGGCGATACCTTTGTCGCGGGCGGCGTGGAGAGCATGACGCGCGCGCCTTTTGTGGTAGGCAAGGCCGATAGCGCCTTCAGCCGCAACATGAAGATGGAAGATACCACGCTTGGCTGGCGCTTCGTCAATCCTAAGCTGGCCGCGATGCACTACCCCTACAGCATGGGCGAAACGGCGGAGAACGTCGCCGAACGCACGCATATCAGCCGCGAGGAACAGGACGCCTTTGCGCTGCGCAGCCATCAACGCGCCATTGCGGCGCAAAAGGCCGGACGCTTTCAAGATGAAATACTCCCAGTCACCATTCCGCAGAAAAAAGGCGAACCGATTGTGGTAGCGGTTGACGAGCAGCCACGCGCCGATACCACCCTCGAAAAGCTGGCTAGCCTCAAGCCCGTCTTCCGTAAAAATGGCACTGTCACGGCAGGTAACGCCTCTAGCATCAATGACGGGGCTGCCGCGCTTGTTCTCACCTCGCGCCGGAAGGCGGAAGAACTTGGTGTGCAGCCGCGAGCGCGCATTGTAGCAACCGCCGTCGCAGGTGTTGACCCTGCTTACATGGGCCTGGGGCCAATTCCCGCCACGCGCAAGGTTCTACAGCGCGCAGGTCTCTCGATTCAAGATATCGACCTCGTGGAACTGAACGAGGCCTTCGCGGTGCAATCGCTGCAATGCATACGCGAACTGGAAATGGACGAAGAGAAGGTCAACGTCAATGGAGGCGCTATCGCCATCGGCCATCCCCTGGGCTGTAGCGGCGCTCGCCTTGTGACAACGCTGATCTACGAGCTGGAGCGGCGCGGCGGACGTTATGGGCTGGCGACCATGTGCATCGGCGTCGGCCAGGGTATCGCCACGATCATTGAACGTTTGTGAAAACAGGGGTCAGTCGTCGCGGACGTAAGAGGAAAGGCCGGAGGGCAGAATAAAATGAGCTGGAAGCCCCCCGCAAGGGGCTGGCTCTACAATGGGAACGCGCTTGTAGAGCCAGCCCCTTGCGGGGGGCTTCCAGCCCTTCCTTTTACATAACGGGAAAAATGATTTTATTGCTGCACCTCTTCTCCATGAATCGCCGATTGATAAGCATCGGCCAGGCGGGGAACGGTTTCGTACTGACTTAAATCATCTGGCGAGATCCAGCGCATCTCCGTGGCTTCCCAGTCGAGCTTGACGGCATCGGGAGTCAATACGTGAAAGAGGTAGGGATGGATAAACCAGTGGCGGTCTATCGAGGCGTCCGCGTAGTCGATGACCTGGCCTCTTCGAAGCATGCGCACCTGGTCGCGCTGCAGGCCGGTCTCTTCGCGAATCTCGGTGTAGGCCTGCTCATCGGGCGGGACGCCTTCTTCGACGAAGCCGCTGACGCCAGCCCAGTGGGCGTGATAGCTGCCGACGCGCTGGCTGCGCCGGACTAGCAGAATGCGCGGTTCGTTGCCGTCGGTGCGCATCAAAAAGCAGGTGACGACGGGTGTTTTACGTAGTGATGATGAAGTCATGCTGTATACTCCTGCAGGTTCTGGCGTGTTATCCCCCATTGGTAGCTTGACAGTATAGATACCACTCCTATATAGTATGCTTGGCGTATCTTATGCTTTTGGCTGATAGCCAGCTAACATACTTATAACCACAATTCATTATAACCTTTTTCACCCGAGAAAGGCCTGTTTGCCTTTACTATTGGAGGTAGGCCACAGTGCAAACCATTGAAATCGTCATTGCCCTGATTGGCGTTGCCGTTCTCGTCGTTCTGGGAGCCTGGCTGGCTCTCAAAACGGGCATGGACCTGGGGGCAGCACGAAATAGACAGATGTTTGAGGAGCGCCTGCGCCTTGAGAAGGAAGCCAGCGAACAAAAGCTGGTGGAACTTCAGTTGCAGCAAAGGGAAGCGCTGCAAGAGGCGCGGGAAGAAACCGCTCGCCTGCGCTCATCAATGGAGCGCGAAAACGCGGAGCGCAGGGCCGAATTGCAGAGGCAGGAACGCCGCTTGCAACAAAAAGAGGAGGCGCTCGATCGCAAGATTGACACCCTCGAACAGCGCGAGCGCAAATTGAACCAGCGCGAGCGCGCTATCGAACAGACCCGCGAGGAGGTCGAAGGCATCAAGCGCGAACACCTGCGGGAGCTTGAGCGTATCGCGCAGATGACCGAGGAGCAGGCCAAAGAGGTCCTGCTGGAACGAATTGAGAGCCGCGTGCGAGCGGAAGCAGCGAAACGCATTCGGGCTATCGAGGAGCAGGCCAACGAAGAGGCCGATACTCGCGCGCGTGAAATCATCACCCTGGCTATCCAGCGCTGCGCCTCCGACCAGGTTGCGGAGGCGGTTGTCTCGGTCGTTCCCCTGCCCAACGACGAGATGAAGGGCCGCATCATCGGACGCGAGGGCCGCAATATTCGCGCTTTAGAGGCGGCAACCGGCGTCGATTTAATTATTGACGATACGCCCGAGGCCGTGATTCTCTCCGGCTTCGATCCCGTAAGGCGCGAAGTCGCCCGGCTGGCGCTAACGCGGCTCATTCTTGATGGACGCATCCATCCGGCGCGCATTGAGGAGGTCGTAGCAAAAGCGCGGCAGGAAGTCGATCAGATCATTCGTGAGGAGGGCGAACGGGCCGCGATGGAGGCCAACGTGCATGGCCTGCAGCCCGAATTGTTGAAGCTGCTCGGACGCCTGCACTTCCGCACCAGCTACGGACAAAACGTGCTGGCACACTCCGTCGAGGTCTCGATCCTGGCCGCGACAATGGCTTACGAATTGGGGGCCGATGTCAATGTCTGCAAAACGGCGGCGCTGCTGCACGACCTGGGCAAAGCGATTGACCAGGAGGTCGAGGGGCCGCATGCGATCATCAGTGGCGAGGTCGCCCGTCGCTTCGGCAAATCACCCAAGATCATTCACGCCATAGTCGCTCATCACGCTACCGAATCGGAGCCGCAAAGCCTGGAGGCGGCTATCGTGCAGGCGGCGGACGCTATCTCAGCGGCGCGTCCCGGAGCGCGGCGCGAGACCATTGACCTGTACATCAAACGGCTGGAAGCACTGGAAAACATCGCCAACTCGTTCACCGGCGTGGAAAAATCCTTTGCCATCCAGGCCGGGCGCGAGGTACGCATCATCGTCAAACCCGAAGAAGTTGACGAGTATACCGCCAACCGGCTGGCAAGCGATATCGCGCATAAAATCGAAGAAAGCCTGGACTACCCGGGCCAGATCAAGGTATGCGTGGTGCGCGAAACACGCTCTATAGACTACGCCCGGTAACATATGACAGAATGTAAGGAATGTTCATCATGTCATCCTGAGCGCAGCGAAGGATCTCCGGGCGTGGCGCACAATTCTGCCGGGCGACGGAGATCCTTCGCTGCGCTCAGGATGACAGGGTGGGATGGCTGGTCTTGGGTGTGAGGTTCATGATCGCGTCCCTACAAACCATGTGTTATGTTGTAAACATTCATCGCATTTCATCTTCTAATTTTGATGGAGGAAGAGGGATTACCCTCTCAAGGGGATATTCCGCATAACCACAAATGACAAATTATATTGATTTACATACCCATTCGACGGCCTCGGATGGCATTTATTCGCCAACGGAGCTTTTGCGGCGTGCCAAAGATGTAGGGCTGCGGGTACTGGCCCTCACCGATCACGATACGACCGATGGCATAGTCGAAGCGGCGCAGGCGGCGGCGGAACTGGATATCGACTTTATTCCAGGCATCGAGATCAACACCGACGTGAGCGGCGGCGAAGTACACGTGCTTGGTTATTTCATTGAATACGAGCGACCGGCCTTTCAGACGCATATTAAGGTGCTGCGTGACGCCCGCGAACGGCGCGGGCAGCGTATGGTCGAATTATTGAATGAGCAGGGCGTTAACATCTCCTGGGACCGCGTGCGCGAAATTGCCCAGGGCGCAGTCGGACGCCCGCACGTGGCAAAGGCGCTGCTGGAAGCAGGATATGTACAGACCATCGGCGAGGCCTTCGACAGGTATATCGGCACAGGCTGCTTCGCCTACGTGCCGCGCTACCGCCTGACACCCGAGGACGCGGTGCGTCTGATCGCCAGCGGCAACGGCCTGCCCGTCATCGCGCATCCCGCCGACCATCCAGGCCTGGATGAACTGCGCAAATGGCTGCCGGGATTGTGTGAAGCTGGCATGATTGGCCTGGAAACCTACTACGGCCCCTATACGCCAGAGCAGGAGCAGGCCCTACTTGCGCTTGCCAACAAGTATCATTTGATTCCTACTGGCGGCACCGATTTTCACGGCCCGGGCATTCATCCTACCCCTCTAGGTGGACGTTATGTGCCACCCGAGGTAGTGGAACAACTGAAAGAGGCTGCCGCGCAACGCCGGGGCAAGACGCCGCCCGCCTTTGAGCTGCCCCCACCCGTTCAGGAAAAATAAGCGAGGAGAACACGTGAGCCAGCGCTCTCAGCGAAGACCTCAGCATAGCGAAAAGGATATCGAGCGGCGCTATCGTCTGATACGCGAGATTATTGAGACGATTACGCTCACGCTGCTAATGTTCCTGGTGCTGCGCCTCGCTGTCCAAAACTATCGCGTGGATGGGCAAAGTATGGAGCCGACGCTGCATAACTATGAATATATTCTTGTAGACAAGGCGGCTTACCTCTTTCACGCTCCGGAGCGCGGCGATGTGATCGTCTTTGCCTATCCGCACGATACCAGCATCGATTATGTCAAGCGCATCATCGCCATTCCCGGCGATACCATTAGCGTCGTGGGAGAGCGCGTGACGGTAGATGGCGTGACGCTGCACGAGCCGTATGTCAATAAGGACGATCCCTATAATCCCTTTCCGCCCATCGTCCACCTGCATGTCGGCTCCAACGATTACTTCGTTATGGGCGACAACAGGGGCAATAGTTCGGATTCGCGGCAATGGGGTTTCGTGCCTCGCCAGGATATTCTCGGCAAGGCCGATTTTATCTACTGGCCCTTCAATGTAAATAATTACGGCCTGTTGCAGGATTATTCAAGCGTCTTCGCGGGGGTACATTGAAAAACATGGTGTGTTTATCACCACCCGCGAATCGCCTCGCGCCTGCCATAGTCGCGCCAGCGATTGGTTTCCGCGCCGTTTTCGCCGACGGGCTTTCTGCGCAGCTTCTCCTCTTCGACATGCTCGTGCAGCAAGAGGCTGCCAACAAGCGCGGCAACCTGCTCTGGCGTCAGCTTGCCATCGCTGGAAGCCGCCTGCTCAGCGGTGATGGCTTGCGTTTCAGGTTCGCGTGTATTCCAAACTTCAGCGATGAAATCGGTGGAGAAGTCACCGGCATTGAAGCGGGGATTGTCCATCAGCCAGCGCGCAAAGGGAATGGTTGTGGAAACGCCGAGAATCTGGTACTCATCCAGGGCGCGGCGCATGCGAGCAATGGCATGCGGGCGGTCCTTTGCCCAGACGATCAGCTTGGAGAGCAGCGGGTCATAGAACAGCGGCACCTGCAAGCCAGGATAGAGGCCGCTATCGACGCGCACGCCGGGGCCTGATGACTCTTGTAACGCGACGACGGTGCCGGTGGCAGGCAGGAAGCGGTTATCCGGGTTCTCGGCAGAGATACGCACCTCGATAGCCGCGCCGCGCAGCTTAATATCATCTTGCGTAAAGGAAAGGGGCAGACCGGCTGCCACACGGAACTGTTCCTGCACCAGGTCGATGCCGGTACACAGCTCGGTTACAGGATGCTCCACCTGTATGCGGGCATTGACTTCCAGAAAATAAAAGTTACGGTCAGGGCCGACCAGAAATTCAGCCGTACCGGCATTGACATAGGAGATCGCGCGTATAAGCCTGAGCGCGGCTGAGGTCATGCGCTCGCGCAACTCTTCATCCATGATGGGCGATGGGGATTCCTCGACCAGCTTCTGGTGGCGGCGCTGAATGCTGCACTCGCGTTCGCCCAGGTGAACGGCGTTGCCATGCGTGTCGGCGATGAATTGCACTTCGATATGGCGCGCCGGATAGACGGCCTTTTCCATATAGACGCGGTCATCGCCGAAGGCGCTTTTGGCCTCGCTGCGGGCTGTGCGCAGGGAAGCGGCAAGCTGCTGCGGTTCATGCACGAAGCGGATGCCCTTGCCACCGCCACCGGCAGCCGCCTTGAGCAGGATGGGATAGCCAATTTTTTCGGCCACAGCCGCAACCTGGTCGATATCCATATTATCAAGCAGTGCGCCAGGGACGATGGGCACATCGACGGAGCGGGCGGTGTTGCGGGCCGCCGTTTTCTCGCCCACGGCTCGTTGTACATCGGCAGGCGGGCCAACAAAAATTAGCCCGGCCTCGGTGCAGGCTTCGACGAACGAGGCGTTCTCCGAGAGGAAACCATAGCCGGGGTGTACGGCCTGCGCGCCGGATTTTTTCGCGACCTCGATGAGGGTGGGAATATGCAAATAGCTTTTCGCGGCCTGCGATGGGCCTATATGATACGCTTCGTCAGCCATGCGCACGTGCAGGGCATCGCGATCGGCATCGCTGTATACGGCAACCGTCGCCAATCCTAGCTCGCGGCAGGCGCGAATAACGCGAATAGCGATTTCGCCGCGATTAGCTATCAGTACTTTTTGAAATGGCCAGTTCTCTACGGACATACAGAGGCTCCTCTACCAGTTTGTCAAACGTCGTGTCATGCTTCGCTGCGCTCAGCATGACACGACGTTTGATCGACTACTACGCTGAATGTTCTGTGTTCTAGCACAAAGTATAGCACGCAGAAAACAACCTCACATAGGAAAAATGGGTAGGTTATGTCCGCCAAAAGTTTCATTTTGGCTGAATTTGGAGTAAAGTAGATTGCAGTGTTTTTCGGGGTGTTATTTCCACCGCTCGGTTGATAGATTGAAGTGCATCTCTGCGATAGACAGGCGAAAGACCTGAAGGAGGCAAGTAGTGTTACCGCGACGTTTTACCAGGATGAGGTTATTTTTCTCCATTCTTTCTGGTCTAGTTATGATACTTGGGGGATTGAGCGCCTGTAGTTCAAATCAAGGCCCACAATTTACCAACTCTAACCCCATTACGATTGGAATTTCGCTATCTCTTACGAAAGACTTTGCGCAGGATGGTCAGGCCATGAAGCAGGGCTACCAGCTCTGGGCGGACCTGCTCAATCAGCGTGGTGGGCTGCTTGGCCGCCCGGTACAGCTCAATATTCTTGATGATAAGAGCGACCCGGATCAGGTTGCGAAAAACTATGAGACGCTCATCAGCCAGGATCATGTCGATCTTGTCCTGGGTCCGTTCTCCTCTTTGCTGACAAAGGGTGCTGCTCCCGTCATTCAGAAGCATGGATACGCTTTCATTGAAGGCGCGGGCGGAGCGCCATCCGTCTTTGACAAGCACTGGAACAACCTGTTTGATGTCTCGCTGCCGGTTCAGAACAACCTTCTCACCTTCGCCTACTACATTCTTTCACTCCCGCCCGATCAACGGCCTCACACTGCCGCGTATGTTTCTTCAGATGATCCATTCACCTTTCCGCAGGTGCAATTGGTGCAGCAGTTGTTGGAAAGAGGGGGAATAAGGACGTTATTCCCCTATACGCAATATCCCGAGGGCAACGACCCGACACCATTTGCGCGCAAAATTGCCCAGGCTCATCCTGACATGGTCGTGCTTGGCACCCTGCTCCCCGATATCCAGACCGAAGTGAAGGTCTTTAAGCAGATGCATTATAACCCGAAAGCGATGATTGCGACGGCGGGACCCGACCTCGGGCAGGACTTCGTCAAAGCGGTGGGTGGAGTCAAGTATACAGAGGGCGTCTTCGTGCCGAATGGCTGGTATCCCCAGGCAAACAACTTCGAGAATGCCACGATGGTGCAGGCCTATACGGCTCGCTATAATGTCACACCCGACCAGATCAATGGTGATGTTGCCGAGGCTTTTTCAGCTGGTCAGGTGCTGGAACAGGCGGTGACGAAACTTGGCAAAATCGATAACGCGGCCATCATTCGCGAACTGCACTCCGGCGAGGTGTTTAACACCGTCCAGGGCACCGTTGTCTTCGCTGCTGATGGAGAGAATACCGATGCCATCGCTTACCTGTTCCAATGGCAAAACGGCCAGTTCATCCCCGTATATCCGTTAACGGCTTCCCAGCAAAACCCGGAATATCCGAAGCCAGTTGACTTCTAGATAAGCAACGGGCAGGGAAAAGCGATCTAGTCTACATTCCGGCAAATGCCGCTTTTCCCTGAACATATCTCATTTGTATGAAAATGGTAGGAAATTCAGGTGAGTCAATCACCCAAAAGTTCCATTTCTCGCAGTTGTGATGTACACTACAGGAGAAAATAGTCTCAGGGGTTGGCCTGTCTCATTGAGATACATCAATGTGCCTGGCAGAGCATACACGTGCTGTTTCACAAGCTATTCCTCTACCTTAGTAACGATTGTGCCTGCCATGCAGGGCAGAATTGTTCTCCGGTTATCAGGATCAAAGCCTGTGATGAGCAGTACATGGTGTATGAGAAGGGATTGAGTTGATATGATCAAATTTTTCTCGAACATACCTATCTTCCGACGCCTCTTCATTGCGTTTGCGGTAGCGGCTGTCATTCCAGGTATCGTTATTATTTTGCTTGGCAACTTTTATATTAACTCACTGACCATTCAAGGCCAGGCAGTAGCAACAAGCTTCGACGCGCAGAGTGTCGCGGCCCAGCAGCAGGCAAACCTGCAACGTATGAACGCGCTGCTGCAAACCGACTTTAACCAGGTCTTTGCCAGCCTGAGTAATGTGGTGAAGGACTCCTCGCTCTATGCATCAGGTGGGTTGAATGATAAAGAACTGCACTACCTCGAGGCACAATTTCAGCAGACGCTGACGACATACATAGGTAAGTACGAACTCGCCACTTCGGGCAATATGGCTAATGTTCGCACCATCCTGCTCAATGACGACCCGACCAACGGTAACAACATTATCACTGCTCAGAAAACGGCTCTCGATAATACCTCTGGTTACTGGAAGAAATACAAACAGAGCCAGGATGCCCTTTTAATCACCCTGGATACTTTGCAGCAGGATGTGCTAAACGGCAACATTCCTTCTCAGGCTCAGATCAATGCTGATTATAACAAGGCCTATCCCACGATGTGGCAGGCCAACTTCGATTTCACCAACCTGAAAAATAGCTGGCAGGATGTCGTGGATACGGCGTCAAACATGGGCAAGTCCGTAACCGCAGTCGGTGCCTCACAAACGCAGCCTGTGATCGTTGCGACCGCAGCCGCCTTTGTCATGACCATCCTGGTGGTTATCGCAACCGGTTGGCTTGTGAACATCACCATCACACAGCCGCTGCGCCGCCTGGCTTCGCTCACGAGGCGCATCGCAAAGGGTGATACGCGAGCCAGGGCTACTGTTACCAGCCGTGACGAAATTGGCCGCGTAGCAGAAGCCATGAACAACATGTTGGAAAACATCGTTCACCTTATCCAGGAAGCGCAGACCCAGCGCGATGCCCTGCAGGGTCAGGTGGAGAAACTGGTCAGCGAGGTGAGCGGCGTCGGTGAAGGTGATCTGCGCGTGCAGGCCGAAGTGACAGCAGATGCTCTGGGTGTGCTGGCCGACTCCTTCAACTACATGGTAGAGGAGCTGGGCAGCCTGGTGGTGCGCGTGAAAATGGTGGCCCACGAAGTTGAGAGCTCCACGACGATGACTTTCGAGCGCATGTCGCAACTGGTAGAATCAGCCGATATGCAGATTAGCCAGATCGGGCAGGCCGCTATCGAAATCGAGCGCATGGCCGAATCGAGCCGCCAGGTCGCCGAACGCGCTCAGATCCTGTACAGTATTGCGCGTGAAGCGCGCCAGACAGCCCAGGGAGGACGAGCCTCGGTGCTACAAACCATCGAGGGCATGGGACGCATCAATAACTACGTGCAGGAAACATCCAACAAGGTGCAGGCCCTGAGTGAAAGCTCACGTGAGATTAACAACATCGTAGAAGTGATCTCCAACATCGCTCATCAGACGAATCGCCTCGCTCTGGACGCCGCCATTCAAGCGGCAATGGCTGGTGAAAACGGTAAAGGCTTTGGCGCGGTCGCCGCCGACATCCGGCGGCTGGCCGAACGCGCGAAGGAGCAGGCTGGTTCGATTGCGCGTATCGTCCGCAGCGTCCGCGAAGATATCGGCGCAGCGGCGGTTTCGATGCGTGACACGGAACGCGAAACAGCGAGTGGAGCGAGACTGGCCCAGGAAGCTGGGGCATCGCTCGAATCGATCTTCTCGGTTGTTGAGCGGCAGGGCCGCGAAATTGAAACCATCAACCAGATGGCGAAGCAGCAGGAGCAGTCCTCCAGCATAGTAGTGCAAATCATGCAGGCGGTCTCCAATGCCACGCAGCAAAGTAGCTCCAGCACACGCGAAGCCGCGCAGAACATGGAACGCCTGGCCCGCCTCGCCGAGCAACTGCTGGCCTCGGTGGAAGCCTTCAAGCTGCGCGACAACCTCAACTACTATACGCCTACTAATGTAATGGCGACACCGGAAACGGAACCCGAAGGCATGCTCTCAGTAAGCGGCTACTTCCGCACCGTCACGGCAGGGAGCGCTTATCCTGCAAATGGAGGAAACGCCTTCTTGCCACCAGGTCCCTCACAGTATCCACCGTATGCCCCGTTACCCAGTCCGCAAAATGGATACGGCAACGGCACAAACGGGCGTTCATCACATCCACAGTGGCAGTAGAACAGCGGCCAGAACTATCCTCTTCCCTGGAAACCGGGGAAGAGGATTTTTTTATGCCGACGAATCATAAGTTTTTAGTTATAGTTAGCATCCATAACCCCTATCCAAATCCATAGACAGAAGCAAGCGCGGCCTGTTAGACTTGAATATAGACAGATAAAACTTGTATGGCTGTTTTCATATAAGTTGAGCTATATAAATGCATTAAAGGAGACCGAACATGATTGCACAGAGAATGATCACCAACAATGGAGTTGTATTGAGCGATGACGCAACTGTGCAGGCAGTAATGGCGATCCTTACCCGCAACCAGCCCGTAGCCTCGTATCATTGGATATGCGAGACCTGCGGCATGATTCATACCGGCTCCAAACCAGAAGCATGCGAAAGCTGCGGAAAAGAAGTATCCCCTTTGCATGATACCGAATTGCGCCGCGAAATGTTCAGTCGCTGGTAAATACCTATATGGCCTGACATAAACCTCCTTTCTTGTAACTCACAATACTATCTCGGGTAAATCGACGTACAAAAACGCGGACAACCATTGCGGTTGTCCGCGTTTTTTCGTTTTGGCATCCATAGTCACAAACCTGCTGTTAGAAAATTGTTAGAAATATGTCTAAAAATCGTTAGAACACTTGACAAAATTTGAGAGGTGAGTTATCTAAAATATAGAACACTGCTCTTTGGTGTTCTACAACAGAATCAGGAGAAAGGAGGATGTCTATGGTGACAAGCATTGCTCTCTTACTTCTGCGACTGACAGTGGGTATCATCTTTCTTCTGCATGGGGCGCAAAAACTCTTCGGTGTGCTGGGTGGACATGGCCTGAACGGCACAACCCAGTTTATGGAGAATCTGGGCCTGCGTCCGGCCCGGTTCTGGGCGATTGTGGGGGCGATAGGCGAGTTTCTGGGCGGTTTGCTGGTGGTTCTGGGCTTCCTCACCCCCATTGGTGCGCTTCTGGTTACGGGCGTTATGCTGGTTGCCATCGCTAAGGTTCACTGGCCAAAGGGCTTCTGGAACATGCAGGGCGGCTACGAATACAACCTCGTGCTTGGCATCACCGCCGTTGCGCTCGGCCTGATGGGAGCCGGGGCCTGGTCGCTGGATGCTGTTCTGGGCTGGAGCGCGCTAAGCGCGACCTTCTTCGTGGTCGGGCTGGTGGTTGTGGCGATTGTCCTGCTCATCGCCATCCCGGCGGGCAACTGGATCGCCGAGCATTCCGGCTTCGGACGCGACCGCATGGAGCATCCAGCAAGCGTGTAATGCCCAGGTCGAGAGGCGGTCTGTTATCGCCTCTCGACCAAATTTTTTGAATAAGGGGCATTGCAAAAATTAGAAGGGGAGAACAACCAGTTATGCCTGATATCCGAATAAAGGAGGAGACAACTATGGCAAACGAGACAAAGCCTTCTTCGAAGGAGACAGCACAGCGCCGGCTTCCGCAACGCCAATTTGATTCCAATAGCACATCCGATAAATCCTCGCAGCAAAATAATTCTCCCAAACGGTTTCGTTTCTGGTTACGCCTACTTTTGATAATGTTCCTGGTCAACCTGTTTTTCTATGGTCCGCTTTTTTTCAATCTGTTCAGCTTCAATCAAACCCCGACGGTTGATTTACCATACAGTACCTTTTTGCAGCAGGTTGAGAAGGGCAATGTGAGCAGCGTAACCATTCGCAGTGATAACTCCATTCTTGGTCAGTTCAAAACGCCTTATACAGAGCAGCTACCGGGACAGGGAACCGTCTCGGCTACCCAATTTACGTCGTTTGTGCCAACAACTGGCGATTCCAACCTGCTTCCAATATTGGAAAAACAAAATGTCCAGATTCGCGCCGAGCCAGTTCAACCATCCTGGTGGGAAACCGCGCTCTCCTGGATTATCAATCTGCTGCCCGTACTCCTACTACTCTACATTGGCTTCATGAGTTGGCGCGGCATGCGGGATATGCAGAATTTGCAGGGGGGCGGCCTGTTTGGCATTGGTCGCAGCCGCGCTAAACTCTATAACGAAGAACGACCTACTACCACCTTTGCCGATGTGGCAGGCGTGGACGAGGCCAAGATGGAATTGCGCGAAGTTATCGACTTTTTACGCGACCCGGAGCGTTTTCTCAAAATTGGCGCGCACATTCCAAAGGGCGTGCTGTTAGTTGGGCCGCCCGGGACAGGTAAGACGCTACTGGCCCGCGCCGTGGCTGGCGAAGCTGGCGTCCCATTCTTCAGTTGCAGCGCAACCGACTTTGTCGAACTGTTCGTTGGCGTAGGCGCGAGCCGCGTGCGCGATCTCTTCGCGCAGGCCCGCAAGAATGCGCCCTGCATCATCTTCATTGACGAAATTGATGCCATAGGCCGGGCGCGCAGCGGAGCCGGGACAATCGCCAGTAACGACGAACGAGAGCATACGCTGGAACAGTTGCTGGTTGAGATGGATGGCTTTGAACCGCACGAAGCGATCATCGTGCTTGCCGCAACCAACCGGCCCGACGTACTCGATCCAGCCCTGCTACGGCCTGGGCGCTTCGACCGGCAAGTCACGGTTGACCGTCCCGAACGACGCGGTCGGGAGGCCATCCTGCGCATTCATACCCGCAACGTTCCCCTTGCTCCCGACGTCAATCTTGAGGAACTGGCGCGTGGCACGCCAGGTTTCTCCGGCGCAGACCTCGCCAACCTGGTCAATGAAGCCGCCCTGGCTGCCGCTCGCCACGGCAAAACACAGGTAGACCGGCACGATTTCCAGGAAGCCCTGGACAAGCTGCTGCTGGGTGGAAAACGGGAAGCGCTTATGGACGAGCGCGAGCGGCGCATTGTGGCCTACCATGAAAGCGGGCATGCCCTGGTGGCCGCCATTCTGCCCGATGTTGATCCGCTCTACAAAGTCACCATCGTGCCACGCGGTCGTTCGCTCGGGGTGACACAATTCCTGCCTGAGGATGACCGCCGCAACTATTCGCGCTCCTACCTGTTGCAACGGCTTGCCGTCGCCCTTGGTGGCCGCACCGCCGAAGAGGTGGCACTAGGAGAGATCACTTCGGGAGCGGAAAACGACCTCAAAGAAGCCACTCGCATTGCAAGGCGCATGGTGACGGAATGGGGCATGGGCGAACAAACAGGCGTTGTGGCCTACGACCTGGAAGATCAAAACTCCTTCCTCGGCCCGTCGCCTATGCAGGAACATAGCCGCATCTATGCCGAGGCCACCGCGCAGCGCGTAGATACCGAGGTAGAGCGCATCATGGAACAGGCTCACCAGCAGGCGCGCCATGTGCTAACCGAACATCGGGACGCACTCGAACGTCTCGCGCAGGCCTTGCTCCAGGAAGAAGTACTCGAACGCGAACAGGCACTGGCCATTATTCACAATGCGGCCTCGATGCAGCCTGCTCCCCTGGCGCAGGCTGCATCGAGGCTATAAATGCGGCTTCTGCAGGAACGCGATGATGAACATAAAAATTGGAGAAAAAATCCCTCATTTGGGAATAAAAATAGCGCTTCCAGTGTTGCAATTGGTGGAAACGGAAAGTAGGCTCAGGCAATCGACAAGCGCCGGATGACCTGAACCCCTCACCGCCACAGATTGGAATAAAAAACAGAAGTTCGGTGTTACAACAAGTGGAAACGGAAAAAGGGGTTGGGCAACCGGCGAACGCCGGGCTACCTCAAATCCCTGACCGCCACAGGTTAGCAACGGCCTGAAGTTGGAATAAAAAACAAAGATTTAGTGTTCCAATAGGTGGAACGGGGAAAAGGGATGAGGTGGCTGGCGAGAGCCAGGAAGCCGAAATCCCACACCATCACAAGAAGCGATGATTTCACAAGGAGGTGAGAGCATATGCTGACTCGCTATGATCCATTCCGCGAAATGCTTAGCTTACGTGATGCGATGAACCAGCTCTTTGAGCAGAGCTTTGTGCGCCCGACCTTTGGCATCAACACCGCTGGCATCTTGAGCGCGCCAATCGATGTCCTGGAGACTGAGCAGGGCTATTCGGTCAAGGTGCTGTTGCCGGGCGTGAAACCCGAAGACATTGATCTGACGGTTCGCCAGAACACCCTGACCATCAAAGGCCAGTATACTAGCAACGTCGAGAACAAACAGGGCAACTGGCTGGTGCGCGAGATCGGCGAGAGTTCCTTTGAACGGACTGTCACCTTTGATAAACCCATCGATGCCGACAAGGTCGAGACGCAGTACGAAAACGGCGTGCTGACCATCTTCCTGCCCATTCATGAGGCCAGCCGCCCGAAGCGGATCAGCGTCTCCGCTGGTCAGCAAAAACAACTGGCTGGCGCGCATTGATCCCTTTGAAGCAATTCCTCTTTGACAGGAGGAGCCGGAAGCCATAGATAGTTGGGCTTCCGGCGTTTTTCATTTTTGGCTATATCGCTGCCTTACCGCCTCATACAAAATAATTCCCGCCGCCATCGCCGCGTTCAACGACTCCACATTATTCGCCAGCGGAATCGTAATCGTTCTGGTCGCGAGTAGCCGCGCTGCTTGAGAGGGGCCATGTGCCTCGTTGCCTATAACCAGGGCAAAAGGTGTGCATAAATCTTCATGAAAATAGAGGTGCGGACTGCCTGCTTCAGCAAGTAGTACGCGCCGCTGATTCGCGCAATGCTTCTCGATGCGCTCCTCAATAGCCGACCAGGATATATCTGTCCAGATAGGCAACACACAATGCGCCCCCGCCGCCGAGCGTACCACTTTGGGATTGAAGCAATCGACGCTATCAGGAGTGACAAGCGCCTCAGCTACATCGGCAGCCAGCGCGGTGCGTAAAATGGTTCCCATATTTCCAGGGTCTGAAAGGCCATCAAGAATCAGCAGGGCAGGACGATCGGCAGGCTTCCGGCGCGCGCTCACCTTATCGGGCGCAAAATCAGCGAGCGCAAGGACGCTGATGACGCCCTGCGATGTCTGCACTTCGCCAAGCGCCTCGATTACGCGCTCGCTCACTTCTACCAGCGCATTCCGCGAGAGCGTTTGCAGCATGCGTTCGAGCAACAGTTGTCCCTCAGAAGTGCGCTGCAACAAGGCGGGCTGGTAATAGACCTCGCGTGGCGTGATGTGCTGGTCAAGCAGCACTTCCAGAAGATGCGGCCCTTCCATGAGAAAAAGCCCCTGTTTTTTGCGCCCGCGAGGAGTGTGCAGGTCTTTTAGCTTGCTGATGCGCGGATTGGATGGGCTGGTGATGAGCGGCATAATCATCCTCTAAAAACAGGTAGAGACGCGATGACCTTTAACAAAATACGTGAATCCTCCCCTCATGTCATCCTGAGCGCAGCGAAGGATCTCCGGCCTGGGCGCGCGACCCTGCTGGGAGACGCAGATCCTTCGCTGCACTCAGGATGACAGGCCCGGATAGGCCCTCTTTCTTTCTCAAAAAGCATAATCGCGTCCTGCCCTATAGACCCTGAAGACCTGATCGGGCAGGACGCGATGAAGCGCGTCCCTACAGATTTGCGAATGCTATGAAAGCGCGGCGACCGCCTTTTCGAGCAGGGCGGTGAAGGCCGCTTCGTCGTTCACTGCCATTTCGGCGAGGATTTTGCGGTCCACGTCGATACCGGCAAGGCGCATGGCATGCATAAACCGGCTGTAGCTAACGCCATGCATGCGAGCGGCAGCGTTAATGCGGATAATCCAGAGGCGGCGCATGTCGCGCTTGCGGGTGCGCCGGTCGCGATACATGTACGCCAGCGAGCGCATGACCGATTCATGCGCGGGACGATACAGTTTGCGGCGGGTGCCATAATGCCCTTCGGCAAGTTTGAGTACTTTCTTATGCTTCTTGTGAGCAGGTACGCCACGTTTTACCCTCGGCATAGTTTGTTCCTTTCTTTATCCTGAACTCTTCGACAACTAGCTAGAAGGAATAGGGGAGCAGACGTTTCAGGCGGCGAGTATCGCCGGTTGCCAGGGGAAACGTCTTGTCCGCCGAGCGGATAGAACGATACGACTTGTTGCGGCGCAGGTGGCTGATGGCCACTTTGCGGCGCACAAACTTGCCGGAGCCGGTGGTGCGCACACGCTTCGCCATCGCTTTGTGTGTTTTCAGTTTCTGCTTCATCTCTCTTCTTTCTTTCCATTTCCGCGAGGTGTTTTACACAACAAAAATACTGCCATTCTCACTCCTTGAATAGAGGAGAGAAGCAGTGTGGGGAGGATTGATACGTTTTACACTTCAATCCGCCGGTCGTCTCGTCGAGGCGCAGAGAAGCCTGTTCCGAGAAGTACCCCGCATGTGACGCCAGTATAGCACACCTTCGCGGTTTGCGCAATAGGTTTGGCCTTATTTCCTGCGCGTTCCACCCGGTCGTGAAAACGAGGGCCAGGGTGGTCGCGAGAAACCTGCCCGCCTTCCTGTCGTGGGTGGCGGCGCTGGTTGTCCCATTGCTTCCTGGCGCTTCATTTGCCACGTCGAGGCGAAAAAGAGTGCCCACCCCCATGTGAGAAGGGGGACACCAATAGTGACGAGCGCGAGTCCACCCCAAACCTGCGGCCAGAGCCAGAAGTAGTAGGTCAGCAAATAGCCGCCTGTGAGCAGCAGACCCAGCAGGACTGTGCGCGTATAAGCGCTGGTGATTGCCAGTGTGAGAGCCAAGAACAGGAACCAGGGCCAGTTCACCGGGAAAAATACATTGTACGCAAAGTACACCCAGGCGGCAAAAAGCAGGATCAATTCCAGCGTATCCCCTATCCACATGCCAACCAGCAGCAACGCGCCCACCGTTCCCCAGGTAATGACCGTCCAGACTGGCGGTGCCGCGAGCCAGGAGAGAGCCACCGGTACGCCGGATGGAATATGGATGATGGCCGCATCTATTGAATTGATGGCGCTGCCGGGCAAAAAGGTAGCGCGCAGGGAAGCAGCCAGACCGGCAAAACCCCAACCGGGCCAATACGGCGCGTAGGCCAGCACAATAATCAGCACCGAAATGCCGAGCAGCGTCAGCCACCAGAGCGAACGGGTCCAGCGCGACATGGCGCGAGTTTCTCTCCAGAACAGTCGCGCAAACAGCGGGAGCAGCAACAAACAGATAGTGCTTGCCAGCGCCGCAAGCAGCAGGCAGACCCAGCCCAGCAAGAGCGTCTGGCGCTGGTAGCAAAAAATGCTGAACAGCACAAATAGCACAGCGACCAGTTCCAGGTGCATTTCGCCGACGCCGAGCAACAACACCAGTGGATTCCAGGCATACAGCAGGGTGCCCGCCACGCGATATTCAGGTTTGAGCCGGGCGAGAATAGACCAGATCAACACCGCATTTGCAAGATGGACAATGAAGCCAATCAGGCGGAAGCTCACCAGGGCCGAAGCGGCGCTGTTATGCGCAAACAGGGCAACCGGCAGAGTAACATCCATCCAGAGCGGGCCGTAGGGGGCCACACCCAGGTTATGTGGCACCAGCCCAGCAAACAGACCCGCGGGAGGATGCACCACGTATGGGTTCAGGTGATTGCCCACCACCATGCGACCATATAAAGCATACGTGAAAACATCGGAGTAAAGAACTGCCGGAGCAAAGACAAAGACGAGGCCAAAAACGGCGGTGAGCAGCAGCAAAGTCCAGAAAAGCAGACCGGATTCAGCCTGTGAAAGATTCTCGCGCCCGATTCTGTTTCCAATGCGCGCTGCCAACAGTAGTAAGACGAGTCCTGACAGGAGCAAAAGGAGCAGGAGATTGGCGTTTCCGGCTGGAGTAGCCAAATTAAACAGAGTCAGCCTGCTCAAACCATGCGCTAACCCGGGCAGGCCATTCGTCCAGTAGAAGTGGGGCAGCCAGGGGAACGCGCTCGCCACCACCTGCTTTGCCGCGTCACGATTCTGTATCGCTCCGGCAAACAAGGGATAGTCGGCCAGGTAAACAAGCAGCAGCAACGCGCCCAGCAACAGCAGCTTTACAGCGGCGCGACGAGCGGAACTGGAGCGATTGTTTTCCTGCCTTGCAACCTGCTGTCCATCAGTCAGCAAAGGGGTAGTGGGAACTGGATAGCCAGGAAGAGCCGGTTGTGTTCTTCTCGCCCGTATTGAACGCGAGGGCTGATTACCAGGAGATTGCTGCATATGCTCTCCATTGGCCGCAAAACTTGTTACTCACCCACACAGTATCTGCTATCCATGTCTATATGTCAATAAATTCAGACGAAATAACAATATTCCGCGTTTCAAAAAACGCTTATTTTCATACGCTTTTCCGTTTTTCTGTAGAGAAATAAGAATAGTCCCACAGAATGAATAACCAGCGCGACTATGCGTTGGCATTCGGCGTATTGTAGGGACGACCGCAAAGGACGCCCTGGTCACCATCAATTTGGCCGATGAGATGAGATTGGTCAGGTTCTATTGCCAGAAACAGGCAACAATGCTATAATAGCGAGGTGCTTCCGGTCATGAGAAATGAACCCGGCCATCTCCTACAAAGGAGAGAAGCATATGTAACCAAAAAGAAAGCCGCGTGCCTCTCAATAGATCGCGGCAGAACATCATTGGCGTCAACACAACGCATTGTTGATGCTCCACCTGCTCTGGCCTTTGCTTTTGCTCTTACGCATTGGCACAGAAGCATACCCAAAGGAAGGAGGTCACTTCGTGAGGCGTGACTATGAACTTGGCTTCATTATCCACCCTGAAGCCACAGAAGAGCAAACACGCGCTATAATTGAGCGCATTTCAACTATCGTGAACAATCATGATGGTGAGGTTGTCCGGGTCAATCAGTGGGGGCGTCGCCGGTTGGCATATCCCATTAATCATCTGAGAGACGGCAACTATGTGTTTGTCGATATGATTTTAACCCCTGAGACCGTTGCTGAACTGGATCGCACCCTCAAGGTAACTGAAGAGGTGATGCGACACCTGATTATCAAGCGCGATCCGAAGGCAGTGCAGCGGGAACGCGAGGCGCAGGCCGCCGCAGCCGCTCAGGCAGCTGCTCCTGTTGAACAGGAACAGGAACAGGAGATAGCTGAGCAGCCTGAAGAAACAGCGCCTGTCTCTGAGGAAGAGGCTCCCGTGGAAGTCGCTCCCGAAGAAATCGAGGAGTTTGTTCCACCTGCCATCGAAGAAGACGAGACTGTCGAAGCGTAGTTAAGGGATGAGGGTAGAATGGATCGTCTGTAACGGTCTCAGTGAAGGAGTCGTCACAACGTTTCCAGCGTTGAAAGGATAAGGAAAAGATCGCATGCTGAACAAAATTATGCTGATCGGGAATCTCGGAAGGGACCCAGAACTGAATGTCACACCTGATGGCACTCCTGTCACCAAATTTTCGTTGGCTGTAAGCAGGTCTTACAAATCAAAGTCGGGCGAGATGGAAAAAGAGACCGAATGGTTCAACATTGTCGCCTGGCGGCAACTGGCGGAAATCTGCGATAAATACCTGCATAAAGGATCAAAGGTATATATCGAAGGCCGCTTGACGCAACGCAAATACAACGACCGAGAGGGAACCCCTCGAGTTTCTGTCGAAGTTATCGCTTCAGATATGAGGATGCTGGATTCTAAACCAGCATCGGGCGCTTCCGACAGCTACTCGACGACGAGTTCCTCGGACGATCCATTTCTACCTGATTTCCCAGATGAGTAAAGACCGGATTGCCATCCTTTCCTAAGAAAGGGATGGCGCTCAGGACTAACTGGGATAGAGGAGAACCGTTCGTGCAAAGAAGGACTGAAACAAGCGGCGCGACAGGCACTGCTACGCGCCCTTCACGCCCATCCGGGCCGCGTGGCGAGCGCATGCCGCGCAGGAAAATTTGCCAGTTTTGCCACGATCATGTACGCGAGATTGATTACAAGGATGCCCCGCGTTTCATGAAGCGCTACATTTCAGACCGTGGGAAGATTGAGCCGCGCCGCAAAACAGGGACGTGCGCCAAACACCAGCGCCGTCTCGCCGTCGCCATCAAACAGGCGCGGCACATGGCGCTGCTGCCCTATACCGCGGAACATATTCGCGGCATGTAGAGGCGGCCATGCAGAACACAGTAGAGAGACAGAGAGATATATTGTTGACTCCCTGCGTATTATAGAGGGAGAAACAAACTCTTGTATCTTTACTGTGTTCTGCATGTTATTATGGTCAGGCTTGCTTTCGCCTGAAACACAAGGGGAACAGTATGAAAAGTCAGACAGAGCGTCCGGTGCGACAGCCCGAGAGTAAGCGCTCAACCAGATCGAGCAAAGCAAATAAGTCGAAGCGCTACCGCAGGCAAACGGCGCGTATAGAGGCGCGGCGTGATGGCAAGCCCCTTATTTTTGGATGGGGAAAGCACCTTTCGCATAGTGAAAAAGTCGTCATTCAACGCAGGGCAACCTGGGGGTTAACCGCGTTTATCGCGGTGCTGATCGTCGCTGTGGTTGTCGGATTCTGGATCAACAACAATATCATTCAACCAGGGCTGCCGATTACCAGCGTCAACGGGCATCAGATTCCGCAATCGCAGTATCGCAAGATGGTCGCCTTCAAAACGCTGCAGGAAATGGAAAAGCTCTACGGCCCGCATGGTCTGAACCAGCAGGTAAAAGACTTGCAGACCCAGGACGCGGTCCAGGTCAAAATCATCGACGACCAGACCAAGCAGATTGACGACCTCAACAAGCAGATTAAGGCGCTGCCTGCTGGCAGTAGCGCGAAGCGCACACAGCTCAATAACGAGTTGAAAGCAGCGCAGAAAAAGGCCACCGATGCCCAGAACAAGCATCAAAGCCTGCAATCGCAGATCACCAACCTTACTCAGACCACCATTCCACTGGAGCAGCAGATCTTCGCTGTGCCGCAGATCAGCAGCGACAGCGTAACCTGGTTACAGAATGACGAACTCATTCGCGAGTGGCTGGCTAATCAGAGCAGCGCTATTCAGGCTCGTATCAATCCTTCAAATAGCCAGATCGATAAGGCAATGAAGGATTTGCTGGCAAATATCCCCAAGACCAACAGCTACAATAACTTGCTGAGCGCGATGAGCGTGACCAACGACGATATGCGCGCCATGATGGCTATCAAGCTGCGCCGCGACAACATGCAGACTTACCTGGCCAGCCAAATTGTCTCGCCCAACTACCAGGTGCTGGCCCGCGTCATCGTCACCGATACGCAGCAGAAGGCCAATAACATCCTGAAGCAACTGAAGGCTGGTAAAGATTTCGGCACGCTTGCCAAAGCGCAGTCGCAAGACCCGACGACCAGCAGCAAGGGCGGCGACCTGGGCTGGGAAGCGTATGGTCAGTACGCGCAGAGCCAGGGCGCGGCAGTCGTCGAAAACTGGATGTTCGACCGCTCGCGCACGATCAACCAGATCAGTCCGGTCTTGAAAGAGAACGGCTCGTACCATATCGTGCAAATCCTGGGTATCGATCCCTCGCGCAAAGTTGACGCCAGCACATTGAAGACGCTCAAGGACAACGCCCTTCAGGACTGGCTCACTGAGCAGCAGGCGCTGCCCAGCACCAACATTACGCCGGTCGATCAAAACAAAGAGCTTGATCCGAACAACCTGCCGCCTACCTCAATCCTGCCGTCAAGCCCGCCGTCGCAGAACCCGAACGGTGGTGCCCCTGGCGCACCTGGATTGCCATAACAGGCAGGTTTTATTGGAAAGATACACGTTTCTCAGGGGCGGCTATGAGAGCCGTCCCTGTGGAACAGGACAAACATGGTTATTCATCTACCCGAGCAACAGCACAGCACAACCGAACATATTTCCGACCTGTTGGAAACCGTCGCGCTCTATCTTCATATTCCTTTTTGTCATATCCGCTGCTACTACTGCGATTTCAATACCTATGCCGGTATCCTGCCTCTACGCGAGCCATATGTCCGCGCTCTGATAGACGAAATTCTGCTGCGGGGAGAACTGGCGCGGCATAATGGAGCGCCGAGACGCGCCCGCACGATCTTCTTTGGCGGCGGCACGCCCAGCCTGCTTTCGACCGGGCAAATCTCGCGCATTCTTGATGCCTGCCGCGAAGCCTTCGCACTGGACGAAGACGCCGAGATTACGCTGGAAGCCAATCCAGGCACACTCAGTCTGGCCTCGCTCGAGGGTCTGCGTGCAGCGGGCATCAACCGGCTGAGTATGGGCGCGCAGAGCTTTGACGCGAAGCTGTTGAAAACGCTCGGGCGCATTCATTCACCTGCCGAAATTTCGCAGGCCGTCTTTAACGCGCGCAAAGCCGGATTTCGCTCGCTCAACCTCGATTTCATGTTTGGGCTGCCAGGGCAGACCATGCAGCACTGGAAAGACACGCTCGATTCGGCTTTGGCTCTGCGTCCCGAGCATCTCTCGCTCTACTCCCTGATTATCGAGGAAGGGACGCCCTTCTTTACCTGGACGCAGGAAGGGCGCATTGTGCCTGGAGACGAAGACCTGTGCGCCGATATGTATGAGTACGCGGACGAACGCCTGCAGGACGAAGGCTACGAAAACTACGAAATCTCGAACTGGGCGCTGCCCGGCCACCAGAGCCGCCATAATCTGACCTACTGGCAAAACCTGCCTTATCTTGGCATGGGCGCGGGCGCGCACTCGTTCTATGCTCACAGGCGTTTTTCCAACGTGCTTGACCCGAATGACTACATACGGCGCGTCAAACAAGGTGAGCTACCAGAGGCCGAGAGCGAAACGGTGGAACGCGCCCAGGAGATGTCAGAAACCGCCTTCCTCGCGCTGCGCACAGCTCAGGGCCTGCATTTACCGACCTTTGAGCAGCGTTTCTCCGAGTCCTTTACTGAGTATGTAGGAGATCGCCTGCGCGTGGTAGACGAGGCGGGACTACTCGAATACGCCGGGGAGTGGTTACGTTTGAGCAAGCGCGGGCGTTTGTTAGGGAACGAAGTATTTATGCGCCTGCTGCCGGAAGCATAAGTGGGAAAGGATACGCAACGTGGAGATAGCTCTTTCACCGTCCTGGACTGTCTGCGCGCCATTGACGCGGGCAGAGTATGAACCGTTTCACGCCGCCGGTATCGAATACCTCCACGCTCAATTGCTCTATAATCGCGGCCTTAGAAGCCCGGAAGCCATGCACTCCTTTCTGGATGCGCGCCTCGATCAGATACCCGACCCCTTTGGCTTGATTGACATGCAACCCGCCGTCGAGCGCATTCGCAAGGCGCTGGCAAACGGCGAGCATATCACCGTCTTTGGCGATTTCGATGCCGATGGCGTCACCTCAGCCGCCCTCGTAACCCGCGTCTTGCGCTCGCTCAAGCAGCCGGACGCCATTGTGGACAGCTTCATTCCCCACCGCATTAATGATGCGCGTGGCGTCAGCAAGGACGCGCTGGACAGGCTGCATGGAGGGGGCACCTCGCTTATTATCACCACCGACTGCGGTAGTTCGGACGTGAACGAGGCCGAATACGCGCAAACACTGGGGCTGGATATCATCATTACCGACCATCACCATCCCCCAGAGCAATTGCCGCCGGTCTGTGCCATGATTAATCCCTGGCGTCCCGACTGCGCCTATGGCGAGCGCTACCTCTGCGGCGTTGGCATTGCTTTCAAGCTGGCTCAAGCCCTCTTACGCACCTACGGACGCGAAAACGAGGCCAGTAAACTACTCGACCTCGTCGCCATCGGCTCGGTCGGCGATGTTGCGCCGCTTTTAGGTGAAAATCATACCCTGGTGCGCCTGGGCCTGCGGGAATTGAATACGACGCGCAAGGCCGGTCTGAAGGCCCTTATTGCGGCGGCAGGTCTACAACAGGGCCGGATACGCGAGCGCGATATCTCTTATATGCTGGCCCCGCGCATCAATGCCGCCGGTCGCATGAAACACGCCAATATCGCCTTCCAGTTGCTTGTCACGGACAACGAACGCGAGGCTCGAGCCTACGCGCAGGAACTGGAAGAACTCAACCAGGCCCGCCAGCAGATCACTGAGGAACTGATGAAACTGGTGCGCGACCAGGCGCAGAGCCAGTCAAACGAGCAAATCGTGCTGGTCTACGGCGACAAGGAGCAATGGCCCGAAGGCATTATCGGGCTGGTCGCGGGCAGGCTTTCAGAGGAGATCAAACGGCCTGTTTTTGTGCTGAGCCAGGACGCAGAGACAAGCCGAGGCTCCGCCCGCAGCTACGGCGATTTCAACGTCATCGAGGCCCTGCGTCATCGCGCCGACCTCTTCGAGCGACACGGCGGTCATGCCCAGGCGGCGGGCTTCACCATCGCCAACGCCAATATCGAAGAACTGCGCCGCCACCTGCAAGCCTGGAAGGGCCAGAACGGCACGCTTCCACCAACCCCCGAAGACGTGATCGAAGACGCCGCCTCTTCCGCCCTGGCAGAAGTCGTCCTCGAACCCGGCACGATCTCGACCGACACGCGCAAGATCGATATGGTTATCACCAAACCCGAACTGATTAACGCCGCCATGTACACCAGAATCAGCCTGCTCAGCCCCTACGGCGCAGGCAACCCCGAACCCACTTTCCGTATCGACGGCATGCGCCTCACCCGTCGCTGGCCGAGCGGCAACGAGGGCCGCAACATGCGCCTGCGCCTGCGCATCGGCGACGTCATCCTCAACGGCACCTATTTCCGCGCCGGTTCCCGCGTCGCCGAGTTCCCCGAGGGCACTAAGGTCAACGTCATCTTCTGCCTCGAACAAACGCTGAATCCCGTAGACTACGAGGGCAGGCAGGATGTATGGTTGAAGGTGGTCGATATGCAAAAGGCTTGAAATACACGACGGAAGCCACCCCACGCCTGGGCGGCCGGAAGCCGCCCGCAAGGGAATGGCTCTACAAGCCACGCCGTATGGTAGAGCCAGCCTCTTGCGGGTAGCTTCCCTTACCCTGCACAAAGGCCAGACACCTTCACGAAACACGCCGGACTTGATTTTTGGGACCACCATATACTCCATCTGCAGGCAGAGCATACACGCTATCATGCATAATTCTGTTGTCTGGATTTCTGCTACAATCTACCGCTCACCGTCCGCCCTCAAACTGCTCCTCAAATACAGGCCGGAACTCGTTGATGGTGGAGTTTCTGGCGGCATCATCGTGCCTGCGCAACATGACGCGGTATTGCACGCGGTCGGGCCGGTAGTAGCGGTCCTGAACATAAACCGGTTCGTCTCCGGTCGTGTAGGAGATGCGTTGAATGAGCAAGAGCGCGGCTCCAGGAGAGATATCCAGCAAATCAGCCTGCCGTTTATCAGCAGTGGTGGCCGTGATCGAGAAAGCCCCGGAAATCACCGGGATGCTATAGCGGGTCTCCAGAATATGATAGATGGTTTCTTCGGCCAGATTCATGCCTGTCAGCAACTCGCCGAAACGCAGGGGCAGCCAGGTGGTATCGAAAGCGATGGGCCGCCCGTTAGCCAGCCGCAGCCGGTCCACGCGCACTACCTCCGTTCCCTCCTTCAGATGCAATGCTCGCACAACAGCAGGAGTGGCCTGCTCGTGTACACATACCAGCACGCGCGAGGACGGATTCTGCCCCGCCTGCTGCATATCCTCCATAAAGTCGGTCAGGCGAACCAGTTCCTGCTCTATGCGCCGCTCGGCTACATATGTTCCCTTGCCATGCCTGCGCAGGATCAGTTCTTCGGCCTCCAACTCATCAAGCGCCTGGCGAACGGTAATGCGGCTCACGCCATACTCGCGCATCAGTTCTGGCTCCGAGGGAAGGCGATCTCCCGGCTTATACACGCCCCGCTCGATTTCATTTCGCAGGACCTCTTTCAACTGGTGATATAAAGGCACAGGACCCGCATTCAGACGTTGCGCCATATTATCTCTCCTTCGTACATGTTCTCATTGTTCCTTGCATTGCGATAATATCACAATTTCGTCACAAAACAGAACTTGTCATAACTTGTTATGTCGTTATGTTGACTTTTATCAATAACTCTATTATACTTAAGCCAGAGCCTCTAGAACAGTGTAGTGAGTCAGTTGTGTCATAGATAGGTGTCCGCTTCGTCCAGGTCAATGCAACGAAGCGGGCAGGAGATAAGGCATGAAAATTGAACAGTTCTTTCTTGAAGGATTGGGCCACCAGTCCTACTTCATAGCGGAAGAAAAGAGCGGCGTGGCAGCCGTTGTCGACCCCCGGCGCGATGTTGATGTCTACCTTGAAGCCGCCAGCCGGGCGAATATGCCAATTTCATATGTATTGGAAACGCATGTTCATAATGACTACGTGAGCGGCGGGCGCGAACTGGCCGCGAAAACAGGGGCGAAGATTATCGCTGGCGAAATCGACCCCCTGGTATACGCCGATCGTTCCGTTCGCGAGGGAGACGCCATTGCCCTCGGAAAAGCACGGTTCCAGGTATTGCACACGCCGGGTCACACGCCGGAGCATGTCAGCTATCTGCTGTTCGAGCCAGGAAACGAAACGCCCTCCTCGCTCTTTAGCGGTGGGAGCATGCTGGTTGGCAATGCCGGGCGCACAGACCTGTTGGGGCCAGCACACACGCTTACCCTTACAAAACAGCAATATGCCACGCTCAGGCGACTGCTCGATACACTTCCGGGGCAGGTGCGCGTCTATCCGACGCATGGAGCCGGTTCGTTCTGCATGTCTACCACGGCATCCCCTGCGCGCACAACCACCATCGCCCAGGAGCGTTTGACGAGTCCCGCCGCGTTGGCAAAGGACGAGGAAGATTTTATTCGCAGGCAAATGGCCGGATACATTGCCTATCCTACATACTACAAGTACATGCACGACGCCAACAAATATGGGCATCCCGTCCTGGGGTCGCTGCCCGTTCCTCCGGCCCTCTCCATCCCAACTGTGCGCGAGCAACTGGCGCAGGGCATGCCCTTGATCGATGGGCGCGCGCGAGAGAAATTTGCGCGAGAACACATCCCCGGCTCGCTCAATATTGAACTCGACAGCCAGTTCAGCACCTATATCGGCTGGTTACTGCCATACAATACGCCCTTGATGATCCTGGTCGAAGATGAAGAGGGCCGCCGCGAGGCCGTCGTGCAACTGATCCGCATCGGCTGGGATGATATTCATGGCTTCGTGGATGGCGGCATCTCCTCCTGGAAGGCCGCAGCTTTGCCAACCGAGCAATTTGAAATGATCGATGTTGACACGCTGTATAAACGCTGGTCGCAGCGCACCAATCTTACTGTGATCGATGTGCGCAGGGATGACGAGTGGAAAGAGGGACATATTCCAGATGCCCTGCACCTGCATATCGGCGACCTGCCGCAGCATCTCGACGAAGTGCCACGCAACCAGCCCGTCGCGGTCATCTGCCGCACCGGACACCGGGCTGAGATGGCGGCCAGTATCATTGTTGCCACCGGAAGGGAGGTCATTGTGGTCGGTGGAGGCGGAGTGCCGGATTGGGCTGAGCGTGGCTATCCCATAACAACTGAGGATATCACCCCGCATGCCGCGCATCACGAGCATGCAACGCATGCTCATCCATAGTTATGAACAACCGTAAGCTACTTAAAGGGCGAATGTAATGGAATTGCTCACCTTGCTCCAGCAGGTACTGGCCGTTTTCTCAGGCATACTGGTTGGCTTCACTTTGGGGCTGATCGGAGGCGGCGGCTCGATTCTGGCGGTGCCGCTGCTCCTCTACGTGGTCGGCTACCATAATCCCCACGTGGTGATTGGCACAACGGCGCTCGCTGTTGCCCTGACCGCCTATATCAACCTGATACCGCACTGGCGGATTGGCAATGTGCGATGGCTGCCCGCCATCGCCTTCGCCATCCCTGGCGTGGTGGGAGCGGCAGTCGGCGCGGAGCTTGGCAAAATCGTTCCCGGCAAACAACTGCTCTTTCTCTTTGCCCTGCTCATGATTGGCGTGGCTATTACCATGCTGCGCCCGGCGAAGTCCACCAGGCCCAAATCTGCTCCTACGGGCCGGAAGATGATCGCCAGAACCACCCCGGTCGGTTTCCTGGTCGGCGCACTCTCGGGCTTTTTTGGCATCGGCGGCGGCTTCCTGATTGTGCCCGGGCTGATGTTTGCAACGGGCATGCCGCTTCTGAATGCCATAGGCACCTCGTTGTTCTCGGTCGGCATGTTCGGCACAACTACTGCTCTCTCGTATGCCTTCTCAGGCCTCATCAACTGGGTCATCGCGCTTGAATATGTTGCTGGCGGCGTACTGGGCGGCCTGGGCGGCGCGCGGCTGGCAACACGCCTCGGCAAGCAGAAAAAGACGCTCTCACGCGTCTTCGCGGGTGTGATCCTGGCAGTTGCCATATATATGCTTTATGTCAATTTTACAGCGATACATTTATAGGCAACAGGGAAATCAGTCCCTGTTAAGGTGAAAGGAGGGCGTCTATGAGTTATGATGCCCTGGTCATCTCCGCTCATCCTGACGATGCCGAATCTCAAATGGGTGGCACGCTAGCCAAACTGTCAGATGAGGGAATGCGTATTCTGCTGGTTGATCTGACAGATGGCGAACCGACGGAGTTTGCCGAAGCGGGCGCGCGCGCTCTGCAGGCAGACGAAGCGGCTCGCATTCTCGGCGTAGAGCGGTTGACGCTCGGCCTGCAAGACCGCTTCCTGGACGACACCATGAACACGCGGCTCCGGCTGGCCCGGTTGATCCGCGAACACCGCCCGCGCATCGTCTTTGGCACGGGCGAGGCCTGCGTCCATCCCGACCACGCCGCTATGGTTGGATTGACACGCGCCGCCGTTTTCCTGGCGCGATTGGGCCAGTGGGAGCGCGTGCCGGGCGGCGAATTACTGGCCGATCAGGACCCCTGGATCGTGAATCGTCTCTTCTTCCCGCACTGCAAAATGGAGCCGCCCTGGAGCGAGTTCGCCTTCGCGGTTGATGTGAGCGATGTCTATGAGCGCAAACGGCAGGCACTCGCTGTTTACCAGTCGATCTTTCGCCCCAAAGATGATCGCCTGCTGGCTCTCTACGAGGCCGAGGATCACTACTACGGGCGCATGCTGGGCGTGGCGTATGCCGAGATTTATCGCAGCGCAGCCCCTTTGCTGGTGGATACGCCCACCGTTTTTCGCCCTGCGCCTCATGGATAGTTCCTCTGACAAACGTTTCAGAAAACGATACGGCATATTGTAGGGAGGCGATGATGAACGTTGACAAAATAAGGGGGAGACGTTTGTAGGGGACGCGATGAAGCGCGTCCCCTACAAAAACCCCGGCAGGCGCGGTTGTGACAGGATCGTGACCATTAAGCCTTGCTACCGGTGAGCAGGAAGATATAGACTGAACAGAGAAGACACGCTGTAAGGTGAAAGACTATTGTACCTGGCATATGCCATAAATGGAAAGGAGGGAAAACAGATGGCATTGATCTCACAGGAAGATCGACAAACTCTGCAAACGCTCTTTGAGCAGGAACTCCAGGATGATGTAAACATTACCTACTTCACCCAGCGCGAGTCCGTGCTGATTGTTCCCGGCCAGGAGTGCGCGTACTGTAAGGAGACGCGCGAATTGCTGGAGGAATTGACCGATATCTCGGACAAACTTCACCTGACCATCAAAGATTTCGTCCATGATGAGCAGGAGGCGCAGAATCTTGGCATTACGCGCATTCCTGCGTTCGTCTTGCAGGGTCATACGAAAGGTTCGGTGCGCTACTTCGGCATCCCGGCGGGCTACGAGTTCTCCACCCTGATCGAAGATCTCATCGATGTCTCCAAAGGCACCACCAGCCTGAGCGAAAAAACCCGCGAGGCCCTGGCAACGGTCGATCAGGATATCCATATCCAGGTGTTCGTCACTCCTACCTGACCCTACTGTCCGCGTGCGGCCAGGTTGGCCCACAAGCTAGCAATCGAAAACGAGCATATCACCGCTGATGTGGTCGAAGTCTCCGAGTTCATCGATGTGGCACAGCTCTACCGGGTGCAGGGCGTTCCCAAAACGGTAGTGAACGACCGCGTCGAGATTGTAGGCGCGGTACCTGAACCTCGCTTCGTACAGCAGGTCTTAGAGGCGCTGGATAAGGGGAAAAATAAGCCCGCATAGAAAGCAAAGGGCCTATGATTGATGTTCATAGGCCCTTCATTTATCTCCTGATTTTAGCAGCTCATCGTTTTATCGGGAACCCTCGCCTTGTCCAGCTCATCATGCCACCCGTCATGCTGCTCACCTGTGTAAATCCGGCGCGTTGCAAGATCAAAGCGGCGCTGATACTGCGGTTTCCGCTGCGGCAGACCGCTATCACCTCTTTTGAGGGGTCCAGTTCCCCTACGCGCCCGGCAAGGCTTCCCAGAGAGATGAGCTTCGCTCCAGGAATGTATCCCTCGCGCCATTCATACGGTTCACGCACATCGACGATTACCGCCCCGGCCTTCTGCCTGGCCCTCGTCTCTTCCACCGAAATTTCCTGCACAGATGGTCTCTTAAACAAATGCTGAAACACTGTAAAAACTCCTGATAGGTAATATAATTTCGTAACCGTCTCTGAACAAGAGAGACGGTTACGACTTGATCTGACCCTTATGCCTGCTTTTCCAGCGCGGCTACAACACGCTGAAGACGCTGTTTGGCCTCGTCAGCCACCACACTCAACTGCTCGCTGCCCACAATGCCGAGCATGGCCTGTGGATCGGCAATATCTACGCGGCTGGCTGATCCTTCGGCGCGCACAACCACATTACAGGGAAGGAGCAGGCCAATATCCGACTCCACTTCCAGCGCCCGATGCGCCAGCGGCGGATTACAAGCGCCCAGGATAATATAAGGTTCCATCTCCACACCGAGCTTCTCGCGCATCGTCTTACGCATATCGATCTCAGTGAGTACGCCGAAGCCCTCAACTTTGAGCGCGTCTTTCACACGCTGAACGGCTTCCTCGTAGGCAAGATTCAAGCGCGTGCCAAAGCCATAGGTTGTTTTCGTCATGACTTATCTCTCCAACTCGTATTTTCAGGACCACTCAAACCCAATTTGTTTAACCCTCTTTCTTCCCGACCAGCATCGTTGCCAGCGTTCCCTGCTGCATGAGCTGCTGGAGCAAGATTTCACGGGTGATGCGGCAGGCATCCAGAATCCGAGCATCCGCCAGCGAATAGTGCATTTCGTTGCCTACACGCTCAGCGCGCACAATGCCGCGCTGGCGCAGCAAGGCCAGGTGCTGGCTCACCTTCGCCTGTCGCTGGCCAAGAAGCTCTACCAGTTCCTTTACAGCCTTCGGCTCTTCGCTCAGCAGATACAGCAATTCCAGGCGCGTTGGATCAGCCAGCGTCTGGCAAAGCTCGGCCTGCCTGCGATAGAGTTCCAATTCTTGCTCTCGTTCCATATACTGATTTACCTTAAGAATACATTCACTATATCGAATAATCGAATTATACCATGCATGTGAGGATATGTCAAGAACAATTGGGGTTTTTCTTGCCCTGCTGCATACTTATGGGGTATAACGGAAAGAAAATGTACGGAATTTGAGCTATCAGTGAAGTAACTTATGCCAGATTATCATACACTCTTCGACATACAGGGCCAGACAGCCGTTATCACAGGTGGAAGCGGACATCTTGGCCGGGCAATGGCACAGGCGTTGGTCGAGGCTGGAGCCAAAGTCGTCATTGTCGGTCGTCATCAGGAAAAGGCCGAGGCGATAGCGGCAGAAATACGCTCGACAGATAGACAGGTAATCGGCCTGGGATGTGATGTTACACGCAAAGAAGATATTGAGCGCTTACAGGCTGATATCACGGCAAGATTTGGAGATGTGCATATCCTCGTCAACGCGGCGGGCGGCAATTCACCTGGGGCGACCACTTCGCAAGAGCAGCCGTTTTTCGCGCTGGAGAGCGAGGCGATCAACCAGGTCTTTGCGCTGAATTTCACCAGCCTGCTTTTGACCTGCCAGGTCTTTGGGCGAGGTATGGCTGAACGCGGACAGGGCTGTATCGCCAATATTGCCTCGATGAGCGGTTTGAGATCGCTGACCCGCGTTCCTGCCTATAGCGCCGCAAAAGCTGCCGTTGTCAACTTTACGCAATGGCTGGCGGTGCATATGGCGCAGGAATATAGCCCCCATATTCGCGTCAACGCTATCGCTCCCGGCTTCTTTATGACCGAACAGAACCGCTTTTTATTGACCGATGCCGCGAGCGGTAAGATGACGTCACGCGGGCAGGCCATTATCGATCATACGCCAATGGGACGCTTAGGGAAGCCGGATGACCTGGTAGGCACCCTGTTGTGGTTGGTCAGCCCGGCTTCAGCATTTGTGACGGGAGTAGTGGTGCCGGTGGATGGAGGATTTTCGGCTTTCGGCGGGGTCTAGTAAGCGAGCAATTACCATGATCGGCAAAGGTTCAACACAAACCACCCTCAGCGAAGACGATGTACGGCACATCCTCGCGCAAACATGCGAGCAGTTGCCCGTTAATGGCAGGCGCGTTCTCGTCCTTATTCCTGATGGCACACGCACCGCGCCTATTCCTCTGATGTTCCGTTTGCTTTATGAGCAGCTAGGAAAGCGCGTTGAGCGACTGGATTACCTGATCGCGCTTGGCACGCACGCGCCGATGTCGCAAGAGCATATTGAATCCTTGCTTGGCGTGGATGCGCGAGAACACGAGCTACGTTATCCCAACGTGCATATCTTCAATCACGAGTGGGACAATCCTGAGATATTGCAGACTATCGGCACTATCTCGCGTTCAGAGGCCAACCGGCTGACGGATGGCCTGCTGGTGGATGAAGTGCCGGTCACGCTCAACCGGCGCATTTTCGATTACGATCACCTGCTTATCTGCGGGCCGGTATTTCCGCACGAGGTCGCGGGTTTTTCCGGGGGAGCGAAATATCTGTTTCCTGGCATTGCCGGGCCGGATATCATCAACTTTACGCACTGGTTAGGTGCATTGGTGACGAGTATGCGCACCATCGGCGTCAAGGATACGCCTGTGCGACGGATTATTCATCGCGCCGCAGAATTTGTGCCTGTGCCGATCTGCTGTTGTGCGCTGGTGATGCAGGGGCAGGCGCTGCATGGCCTGTATACGGGTTCGTATGTTGAAGCCTGGGAGCAGGCGGCAAATCTTTCCGCGCAATTGAATATTCTGGTTGTGCCGAAGCCGTTTAAGCGCGTCCTCTCGATGGCTTCGGAAATCTACGACGACCTCTGGACGGGGGCGAAGGCGATGTATAAAACGGAGCCTGCGATTGCTGATGGCGGCGAGGTGATTATCTACGCGCCACATATTCGCGAGATCTCCTATACGCATAGCAGGCTGATCGACCAGATAGGCTATCACGTCAAAGACTATTTTCTCAAGCAGTGGGAGCGCTTCAAAGACGTGCCGGGCGGTATCCTCGCGCACAGCACGCACGTGAAAGGAACAGGAAGCTATGACGCGGCAAGCAGGATAGAGACGCCGCGCATTTCGGTCACGCTGGCAACGGGCATTCCAGAGGAGCGCTGCCGCCGCGTCAACCTGGGTTACTGCGATTATCGCGAGATCGACCCGCAGGCCTGGGCCGGGCATGAAGACGAGGGCATCCTGGTGGTGCCGCACGCGGGCGAAATGCTCTATAGAGCGGAGGGGTTGTCATGACGGAACCACTGCGCTTCGGACTGGTGGGCTGCGGCGTGATCGGGCCGATGCATGCCGAGGCGCTGAAGATGCTGCCGGATGCGCTGCTGGTAGCGGCAGCCGATACACGTGTCGAACGCGCTCAGAAGCTGGTGGAACAGTACGGCGGCACAGCCTACTCCACTTTGCGGGAGATGCTGGAGCGCGTGCCGTTGGACGTGGTGATCGTGTGTACGCCGAGTGGAATGCATGGAGAACACGCCTGCCAGATCATGCGCGCAGGCAGGCACGTAATTGTAGAGAAGCCAATGGAAGTGCGGCGCGAAGCCATCGAGGAGATGCTGCGGGTGCAACGCGAGACGGGCGTGAAGCTGGCGATCATCAGTCAGCACCGTTTTGACGATGCCAGCCAGCAGGTGCGCAAGCTGCTGGATGAGCAGGCCTTCGGGCGGCTGGTGTTGGGAAACGCTATCATCCCCTGGTGGCGCTCGCAGGCCTATTATGATAGCGGCGCGTGGCGCGGCACCTGGGCGCTCGATGGTGGCGGCGTGCTGATGAACCAGTCCATTCATTTTATCGACCTTTTGCAGTGGTTTATGGGGCCGGTCAAAAGCATCTCTGCGTATACTGACACTCTGGTGCATAGGATGGAGACGGAGGACGTGGCGGTGGCTGTGCTGCGCTTCGCTAACGGTGCGCTCGGCACCATCTCAGGCACAACTGGAGCCTATCCAGGCACAAGCGCGCGTGTCGAAATCTACGGCGACAAAGGCTCGGCGCTGATCGAGAATGATAAGCTGGTCTACCTGCGTGTGGCAAAGGACGAGCAGGAAACGGCTGGTATGTACGGCGCAAGCGAGGGGCCGAAACGCGCTACAACGTCAGATGAAGGGCAGGCGGCGCAGAATCCGGCGGCGCTTTCGGCAAACAGCCATGCGCGCCAGATTGCGGACATGATACGGGCGATACGCGAGGATGGCACGCCACTGGTAGATGGATATGCCGGAAAGCAGCCCGTCGAAATTATCCTGAGCATCTATGAGTCGGCCCGCACACACAAAGAGGTGATGCTATCATGATTCGTCTATCAGCCTTCGCGGACGAGATTTCGCCTGACCTGGATGAGCAGCTAGCGGTACTGGAGCGCGAACAGATCGCCTATCTCGACCTGCGCGGGGCATGGAACACCAACGTGCTTGATTTCAGCGACGAACAGGTACGCACTATCCAGGAGAAGCTGGCCGCCAATAATATCCAGGTTGCCGCCATCGCTTCGCCTATAGGAAAAACACCTATAGACCGCCCTTTTGAAGAGACGCTGCGGCAAATGGAGCGTGCCGTTACGCTGGCCCACACCTTCTCCACATCCTATATACGCATATTCTCTTTCTATCCACCTACAAATGGCCTGGAAAGTGAAATTGACCTACCAATGTGGCATCAGGAGGTCGTGGATCGCCTGAGAACTTTAACAGCACAGGCGAAAGAGGCAGGCATCATCTTGCTACACGAAAACGAAAAAGACATTTACGGCGCAACCGTTGTGCGCTGCCTGGATATCATGCAAAGCTGCGAAGAACCCGCCCTGCGCATGGCCTTTGACCCGGCAAACTTCATCCAATGCGGCCAGACACCCTTTCCCGATGCCTACGAGGTGCTACGTCCCTGGGTAGAATATGTGCATGTGAAGGATGCTCTACCGGATGGAAAAGTGGTCGTAGCGGGCGCTGGAGCCGGACAATGGCGAGAATTTTTGCGCCAGCTACAGGCCGATGGCTACGAGGGTTTTCTCGCCCTTGAGCCGCACCTGGCCGCCGAGGGACAATTCGGCGGCTTCAGCGGCGCGGACTTGTTTCATCAAGCTGTCCATGCTTTGAAGGGGTTATTAGAGGAGATGAGGTGGGAATATTCGTAGGTTTTTAAAGCCGTATTTCTCCCTGCTGCACCTGCCCCATCAGCCTTGTCCAGGCACGAAATTGCGGAATAGAGACTGGCAGGGTAAAGATGTAAGGCTGGTCATGGTCGCCACCAGCACCCATTTCCAACTCAAAGCGCCGCCTCTCTAACGCGGTCACGCTCTGCTCCTGGCGAATGGGTTCTGGCACGCGGGGTTGAGGAAGTGGCGCGAGTGTGTCCGTATTCGCTCTACGCGGCGCTGACATGCTTTCAGCAGCGTCTTCTTGCTGCGAACCACCCGATGAGATTCTTCTCTCGCGCAAGAATTGCCCTGCGCTGACAGAATTGGTTATCAGTCCCTCGTTCTCCTGCGCTAGCAGAATATCCAGTTCCTCACGAGAAGAGGCATTGAATATATGCAGGCGCTTCTGCGGAGCCGCGCTGTAAAACCGGAGAAAACGAAAGAGGCCTTCCAACGAGGACAGGGGCGTAGATCTCCACTGTAAGCAGGTGTCATTTCCTGCCTGGATTGCTACTCGATAGTACATAGGGTTTTTCGCCTTTCTTTATTACATAAAGAGTTTTTCTGTTATTTCATAAAAAGCCTGTGTTAGCGAATGCCGCAACAGTATCATTCCGCGTATAAACGTTTCAGTTTCCACTTTTTTTCGGTTAAAAGTGGAAGCGCTACCTTCGCAGCAGCTACTTTCGCCGACCGTAAGCGATATGGAACGTGACGGTGGTGTGGTACTGCTCAACTTCCTGTTCCATCTCTTTTACAAGCGCGTCAAACGCTTTTGATGACATCTGCATCTGAACCGTTACCAGTGGTTTCATCGCCTGCACGATAGTGACAATATCGCGTAGAGCCATTACGCCGGGTTGTTCGCCCCACTTGCCAACTGGAATCTCGCGTGTCATCATCTCGACATGCTTTAAACCGGCTGCGCGTAAAAATGGATCAATGTGCTGCGCGATATCCGGGTCAAGGGTGCGCTGGCGCGAGAACTGGACGATCAGGTCTACTACGCGCCCGGTTGCCGGGCCGCTGTTCTTTAAAAAAGGATTGACTTCAACAAGTTCTACCCAGCCGTTGGGCCCTGTAACACGCGCCAGCTCATTCACCAACGGCTGCCAGTAAAGTTGGGGAACGGCGAACATCAGCAGGCGCTGGTGAACGAAGTCAAAAGAAGCATCTTCAAAAGGGAGAGGAAGCAGGTAGCGCAGCATATAATGCTGAAGATCGAGACGATCAAGCTCCTGGCCCTCATCGGGATTCGGAAGTACATACGGCGCATTCTTCTCCGCCTGCTGACTCTCCCATGCTCGACGCTCCTGCTGATTAGAAGCGATAGGTGAGATAGCAATTTTCCTTTCAAAAGTTAGTTAGTTAACTTACTAATTGGGTTCAAAAAAAAAGTTTTGCTCCTTCATTAACATTCTGTTGCGGTTAAATAGAAAGCAGCCAGGTCTCTAAGCGCTTCATCTTGCGCTCCAGAAGTTCGGGCGAATGAAAGCTATTGGTCAATAAAAACGTGCCTTGCAACGAAGAGATAAGATCGAGCGCGAGGTCCTGGGCTTCCTCTTCATCCTTGCCCAGCAGGCGGAACTGCTTTCGTGCCCAATCGACGTAGACTTGAAACATCCGGCCTGCCGTACTGGCCGATTGCTCGCCCTCTTTGTCGAGTTCCTGGCACAGGCTTCCATGAGGGCAGCCATAGGCCGCCAGTTGCTCCTTATTCGACTCCGCGCCTCGCAGCAAGCCCAGCAGCCGCTCGCGTGGATTCGGATTTTCCTCTAAGCGCGCAAACCACGTTTGCAATTCCTGAATGTGCGCCTGTATCACGGCCTCAACCAGTGATTCCCTGGTCGGGAAGTAGTAATAGACGTTACCTAGAGGAACCTTTGCTTCGTGCGCGATATCTGCCAGCGTCGTGCGAGTCACTCCCTGCTGATAGAAAAGCGTTTTGGCCGCCTCCGTAAGGCGCTCTCGCTTTCCGCTGCTAATCATTACTAAACCTCCACGCTTCAAGTTAGTCAGCTAACTAACTTATTTTCTATGTAGGGAAGTGTACCTGAGACATGGCAGACCTGTCAAGGGATAATGGAGCCAAAATCGCGCCTTTTCAAAAAATGTGAAATGTGACCATTTTGGGAAAAAACCTTTTCGCCAATGTGTTTGACGAAAAGGTTTTTTGTTTGTCGTTATGCCTACGGATACACGCCGCGAATCTCGGTGGCTTCGGCGACACGCGCAACGGCGAGCAGGTAGGCTCCCATGCGCATGTTGGTGCCCTGCTCATCGGTCCTGGCTCGCACAGCTTCATAGGAGCGGGTCATGATCGACTCCAGGCGGTTATTGATTTCGTGTTCCGCCCAGAAGAAACGTTGCAGGTCCTGCACCCATTCAAAGTAACTGACGGTGACGCCGCCAGCGTTGGCGAGAATGTCGGGAACAACGGTGATGCCGCGATCATTGAAGATGCGGTCGGCCTCTGGCGTGGTGGGGCCGTTGGCGGCTTCGATAATCAGGCGAGCCTTGATGCGAGAGGCGTTTCTGGCTGTCAACTGGTTTTCCAGGGCCGCCGGAATGAGGACATCGCAGGGTAGTTCGAGCAGTTCAGCATTCGAGACAGGTTCAGTATCGGGCAGGCCCTTGAGCGTGCCGTGTTCTTTAGAGTAGCGCAGGGCGCGATGCACATCGATGCCATTGGGATTGTAGACGCCACCGTTGATATCGCTCAGACCGATAACTTTGCAGTCGAGTTCATCGTGGAGCAGGCGGGCGGTGATGCTGCCCACATTGCCGAAGCCCTGCACGACGACCGAGCAATCCTCCGGGCGCATACCATGATCGCGCATGGCCTCGCGTGTCACGACCAGCACACCGCGAGCGGTCGCTTCCAGGCGTCCCTCGCTGCCGCCGATGGCAAGCGGCTTGCCAGTAATTACGGCGGGAACGGAGTAGCCACTGTGCATGGAGTAGGTGTCCATGATCCAGGCCATGATCTGCGGGTTGGTATTCATATCGGGCGCGGGAATGTCGCTATCGGGGCCAATCAAAATAGAGATTTCGGTTGCGTAGCGGCGGGTGAGGCGTTCCAGTTCGGCGCGTGACATTTTATGCGGGTCACAGATCACGCCGCCCTTCGCGCCGCCAAAGGGAATGCCGACGACCGCGCACTTCCAGGTCATCCACATGGCAAGGGCGCGCACCTCATCAAGCGAGACCTCGGGGCTGAAACGGATGCCGCCTTTGGCAGGGCCGCGATTGATGTTGTGCTGCACGCGATAGCCGGTGAACATTTCTACATCACCGTTATCCATGCGAACGGGAAAATTCACGATGAGTTCGCGTTTCGGCTTGCGTAAAATAGCGCGCATAGCCTGCGAAAGGCCGAGGCGTTCGGCAGCTTCGTCGAATTGAGCTACAGCCACTTCATAGGGGTTCATTACTTCAATCGCCATAAATCTTGTACCTCCTGACAATTTGACCGATCGTTGGTCATACATGCAGCGCTGCATTATGAAGCAACATTGCTTCCTGCGTTTCCTATGCGCTCACGTCTCACCGATGACACGCACAGGGACAGCGCAATCGTCTACATAGATGAAAGCCCGCCAGGAACGTCAGGCGGGCCACGGGGCCGTATTACTACATCTATTACAGTATATCACCCGACTGGCGGGGGTTTCAAGGCATATAAGACGCCAGGGGGCACCAAGCCAGGCAGAGCGCGCGAAAGACACCGGCAAGGGGATATCTCTACAAGCCAAACAAAGGTGTAGAGACATCCCCTTGCCGGTGTCTTTTATCCCCTACAGGTGTCTTTCGTACCCTTTCTCCCTGGACTAGTGTTGCAACAAATACACCCCTGACCAGTCACCGAAGTAGAGGCCAGTGTTGTTGAGGCTGACTCCCTGGACATAGGTAGGAATAACAGCCGCCATCGCTTCGTGATCGAGTGGCAGCCAACCAACGTTGGTAATGGCGATCTGCTCGGCTTTATTGTACAACTGGATGCGTTCCTGGCCGGAAGTCTGTTCGGCCTGTTTGACAGTGTTGTCGAACTGGGTATTGCTCCACAGGCCATCGTTGTTGCTGGCATTGGTAGTCAGATTGAGTGTCAGCCAGTCATAGGGATCGGGATAGTCGGCAGTCCATTGTGTAAAGCCAAACTGAATAATGGGCGGGCGGCTCTGCGTCTCCTGGTTGTAGGCGTTTAACTCGACGGCGTTCAGCTTCACCTGAATGCCGAGCGCGTTCTGCCACATCTGCTGCAACACCTGGGCCTCAAGCGGAGAAACCTGGGAGTTAGGATAGGAGAAGGTGATCGAGGGCACCTTGCTCACATCGGGATAGACGGATTGCAGGAGCTGGCGCGCCTTGTTCTTATCATAGGGCAGTCCCGGATAGTTTGCCTGATAGCCGGGCATACCTGGAGGAATAATGGTCGGCGCGGCAATGGCTCCTCCCTTGAACACAGCAGTCACCAGCGTTTGCTTATCAATCGCATAGGCAAAGGCCTGACGCATGGCAACATTATTGAAAGGCGGCTTCGTATTATCGAAGAACAGCAGGTCGGTCTGGAGCAGCGATTTGTTGGTATAACCGGGCATACCCTTCGCCGTTTGCAAATCTTGCGCGCCGATGTTCCAGACAAAATCATACTCGCCTGCCTCATACGCTTTAAAGGCAGTCGAGGGGTCGTTAACAAAGAGCATATCGACTTCGCGCAGTCTCGTCTTCCCGCCATACCAGTGTGGATTGGGCACCAGGATCATCTTCACATTGTGATCCCACTCCTTGACCATGAAAGGCCCGGTGCCGACGCCATTGCCCGCCACGTGATTAGCCCAGTCGGTATTTCCATATTGCTTGATAAGCTTGCTGTTGAGCGGAAAGGCGATGGAATTGGCCATGATATCCAGGAAATACTCGGTCGGCTGCGTCAGCGTAATTTGCAGCGTAGTATCGTTAAGCGCCTTGACTCCGGTAAGTGTGCGCGTCTTACCGTTGGCAAGATCATTCGCGCCTACAATATTGCCCAGGAAAAAGGTAGCGATAGGCGATTTGGTCTCCGGCAAGAGCGCTCGAGTCAGTGTATAGACGTAGCTTTGCGCGGTGACAGGAGTTCCATCAGAGAACGTAATGCCCTGCTTGAGGCTAAACGTGTAGGTCTTCCTGTCGCTTGAAATACTCCAGGTGGCCTGGTCAGGTACGACGTTGAGATTTTTATCAAATTTCACCAGGCCCGTATAGACCATGCCCACCGCCACTGCTGAATTAGCATCGGGTCCCTGCGCCGGGTCCATCGTCGCAACGTCCTGCGTTCCCACGTTGGGGAACGTCAACACCTGGCTGGAAGCAGGAGCAGGACTCACGCCAGGAGTAGGAGTACTGGAATTGCTGCCGCTGCAGGCAGCGAGAATGAGCAGAAGGATGCTCAAGAAAAAGGCCGTTGGTGAATGACGTGTTTTACGTCTATTTCGACCACACAATGTATGCATGATCGCCTCGCTTTCCGTTTCAAGCTAGTGAAAATAAGTTTGTGTGTATTCTATAATGTTTGAATAGTTCAGGCAAGCGGCAGATTTAATGAGATGGGAAGTCACCCGCTTGCCGAGGGGAACCGGAAGCCCTACGCATTGGCCCATTACCCCCGCAGCAAATTGGCTCTCGACATGCAGGCCATTTAGAGGCTATAATTAGATCAGTAACTCTGTTCTGTTCAATGGCGAACAGGAGGAATACATGATCTTGAACGGAATAAGCGTACCTTACGCGGGCAAACATGCGCAGCACCCGGCGCGTGAGCCGATTCGCTTCACCGGTCGCTTTGACCCCCGCTTATTCTCGACGTTCAACGTGATGTCCTCTCCGGCGACTGTTCCCCAGACCTGCAAAGCGGCACGTATCTTCCACATGGTCAGGCGCGTATTACGATGGATGCTGGCCGGAAACAGGCAGTGTTCCGGCACTTCGTTTCTAGCTCTCGACCCGAGTACTTTAAGACTAGAAACCAGAAAAAGGAGGGAAGATGAGTAGCAAAGAAGCTGCTTATCAAGACAAGATGAATTCAAAAATACTGTTTATGAATGGCAATTTCATACCCGCTGAGCAGGGCGTTGTTTCGGTGCGCACGCATGGCTTCGCTTACGGCACCGGCTGCTTCGAGGGTATTCGTGGGTACTGGAACGAGCAAGAGCAGCAGTTGTACCTGTTCCGGTTGCGCGAGCATTATGAACGCTTCCTCCGCTCGTGCAAGATACTCCAGATCTCGCTTCCCTATACTGTCGATCAATTAATCGATTTGACGGTCGAACTGGTGCGCCAGAACGACCACAAGGAAGACATCTACCTGCGCCCGATGGCGTATAAAGCCGACCAGGGTATCGGTGTGCGTCTTCACGGTTTGCAGGATGACCTGGTTATAACCACCGCAGCATATGGAAACTATATCGATATTAACGGGCTTCGCTGCGGTGTCTCCTCGTGGCGGCGAGTCGATGATAACGCCATTCCGGCACGCGCCAAAATCACCGGCGCATATGTGAACTCGGCCTTCGCCAAAAGTGAGGCCCTGCAAAACGGCTTCGACGAAGCTATTATGCTCACTCACGAAGGGCATGTATCTGAGGGGAGCGCGGAAAACATCTTCCTGGTCATCAATGGTGAGCTGGTGACGCCGTCTCCGACTGAAAATATTCTGCTTGGCATCACACGCGATACGGTCATTGAGCTGGCGCGCCGCGAATTCGGCATGATTACCCGCGAGCGGCAAATCGACCGCACCGAGCTGTATACCGCCGACGAAATCTTCCTCACCGGCACCGGCGCGCAAATCGCGCCCGTCATCGTGGTCGATCACCGTCCTATTGGCGATGGCAAAGTTGGCAAGGTGAGCCGCTCCATGCAGGATTTGTACTTTGAGGTGGTGCGCGGCAAACGCCCCGAATACCGCAACCAATGGTGTGTGCCCGTCTATGCCAGCGTTCCCGCGCAGGGGTTATAAACGACAGATAAAAAATGTCCGCAAACCGGTCGGTTTGCGGACATTTTTTATCTGAGTGCCTTGCAGGTACAGGAAACGACAATTAGCGTTTCGTGTACTGCGGGGCCTTGCGGGCACGCTTGAGACCGTATTTCTTGCGCTCCTTCATGCGTGGGTCGCGGGTAAGATAACCGGCCTTGCGCAGCGTCTGCTTCCATTCGGGATTGACGCGCAGCAGGGCGCGTGCCACGCCATGCCGAATTGCTCCCGCCTGCCCGCTGACGCCGCCGCCGACCACGCGCACAGTCATGGTGTAGGCGTTGTCCAGGTCCAGCAGGCGCAGGGGCGCGGTCATCGTCGCGTTGGCAGCCGGGCGGTCGCCAAAATACTGTGCCGCCGCTTTGCCGTTGATGGTGACACTGCCGTCACCATTGGGATAGAGGCGAACGCGGGCTACAGCCGTTTTGCGTCGTCCCATACCATAGTAGTATTCGCCTTTGATGGTATCGACCACAGTAGCTTCTCCTCGTTAGTTACTCTTCCGCAGCGGCTTCGGTGGTGTTCGCGCTTTCTGCGGCCTGCTGCTTCTGCTTCAACAATGCCTCGGGACCAGTCCAGGGAATGGGCTTCTGGGCCTGGTGCGGATGCTCAGGGCCGGGATAGACCTTGAGGCGAGACATCAACCTGTTGCCCAGGTGATTGTGCATCACCATACCGCGCACGGCATGGATCAAAGCGCGCTCCGGGAAGCGTCCTTCTAACGTCTGGCGCAGTGTAGTTTGCTTCAGACCGCCCGGATACTGGCTGTGGCGGTAGTAGACCTTCTGATCCATGCGCTTGCCCGTCACGGCAATTTTACGCGCATTAATGACCACCACAAAGTCACCACAGGGCATATGCGGTGTGAAGGTTGGTTTATGTTTGCCGCGCAAAATCTGCGCGATCTGGGATGCCAGGCGGCCAAGAACCTGTCCTTCAGCATCGATGATGTACCACTGCGGTTCCAGGTCAGCGGCCTTGGCGCTATATGTCTTCATCATGTGTCACCTCTTTGCTTCTCAAAATCCCCTCTGGATATGTCACCCCTACCAGGCATAGCCCATGCGGTGGGGCCGCCGAACCAGGGTGCGTTATTTCAGCGCGTTGCACGATAGCGGCAAATTCGCCGAGGCTCAGTCGTTTCTGCCCTACGAGCAACAGTGTTCCAACCATCCTGCGTACCATTCCGGTTAAGAAGGCGTCCGCAGTAAAATTACAATAGATAAGTGCATCTTGACGCTGGCAAGAAGCATGGAGCAGAGTGCGCACGCATGAATGCGGCCCCGGCCTGCGCGGATTATGCTCATCCGGGCTGCGCCCAAAGGCTCCAAAATCTTTGCGTCCCAACAAAAGACGGCACGCATCGTTCATCAAGTCCACCGCCAGCTCTCGCCACACGTGGGTGGTATATCGCGCGTGAAGAGGAGACGGGGCCTGCTCGTTCCAGATCGTGTAACGATAGGAACGGCTCAACGCGCTGAAACGCGCATGAAAGCTGTCCGGGACTTCCGAAATCCACCGTATCGCCACGCTACGGGGCAGGACAGCGTTCAAGGCTCGCATCCACACCTGTGGCGACAGGGGGGAGTCTGCGCTGAAGTGGATTACCTGACCACTGGCATGAACTCCTGCATCGGTACGACCGGCCCCGTAGACCACAACTTCGCGGCCCGAGATACGCTTTATAGCCTCTTCCAGAGTTCCCTGGATGGTGGGGCCACGCTCCTCGGCCTGCCGCTGGAAGCCGTGATAGTCGGTGCCGTCGTATTCAATGCCACATGCGAGTTTCATCTACTTCGCTTCCGGGTATGCCTGCCGGGCACATCCCCAGGACGCGCTACCTCTTTCCTTTACACGAGCGCGATCTGCACCATCTGCGCGGCATCGCCCTGCCGCCGACCAAGCTTGGTGATACGAGTGTAGCCACCATGTCGTCCCACGTAGCGAGGCGCGAGTTCGTCAAAGATACGCTTGACGACCAGCTCGTCGGGCAGAGATTTGAGGATGCGGCGGCGGGCGCGCAGCTCAATCACCATCGCCTCGTAAGCTGCCTGCAGGCCCTTTTCGGCCTCATCCTCATTGGAGATGATGCGCAGCAGCTCATCGCGGCGCGCCTTCAGCTTCTGCTCCTGGAAACGACGACCCTGATCGGTCAGAGGCGGCTTACCAAGGTCGGCGCGCTCCTCGTTCGAGAGAACTCGCTTTGAAAGCGAGAACCGGCCACGCCGGGCAAAGGCGAGCAGTTGGTTTGCCTTGTCCTCATCTTCCACGACGGTGCGCAGGTGCGCCCTGGAAGCTGTATAGCCTTTGACCGCGATGGTCAGCAGCTTTTCGGTTTCGCCACGAATAGCGCGGGCGCGGGTCTCGGTTGTCTTAATCCGGTCGTAGCGGAACAGACCAGCCATCAAGTTACGACGCGCAGACTTGCGCTGCGCCTCGTGCATACCCATTTTTATACCAGCAACTCGGTGCCTCAACTCATTCCTCCATTTCTTGATCGCCGCTCATATCGGCCCCGACAGCACTGGTACGCGGGTTGGGCAGGAAGTTTCGCGCCAGGAGTTTCTCGCGCAATTCCTGCAAGCTCTTTTCACCGAAGTTACGCACGCCGAGCAGGTCGTCTTCGTTCATGGTCAGCACCTGGCCGACTTTGGTAATGTTGCTGCGTTTCAGGCAGTTGTACGCGCGCACAGAAAGATCGAGTTCCTCGATGGGGGTATCGTAAACCTTCTGTGGTATTGGTATGCTGCTGAGCGGCTGCTTCTCCGGTTCGGCGAGAACCGCCCGGTAGTTGGCAAGCTGCGTAAAGTGGCGCACCAGGATGTCGGCGCTCTGACGGAGAGCTTCATCCGGCGTGATGGTACCATCAGTCCATATATCAAGAACGATTTTATCAAAGTTAGTCATCTGCCCAACACGGGTGTGTTCGACAGTGTAGTTTACTTTTTGCACAGGTGTGAAGATCGCATCAACAGGGATGACCCCGATGGGCTGATCTTCTTTCGAGTCGGCAGGGATATAGCCCCGGCCAGCCTCGACGACCAGTTCCATTTCAAGACGCGCATTCTCGTTATCGAGGGTGGCGATATACAGGTCCGGGTTGACGATTTCCACAGTGCTAGGGGCCATGATATCCGCCGCCGTTACCACCCGCTCGCCGCTCACCTCCAGGCGCATAGAAACGGGATGGTCCGAAAAGCAGCGCAAACGGAGCTTCTTGATGTTCAAGACGATGTCGGTGACATCCTCCATCACATTGGGGATGTCCTGAAACTCGTGCTGCACCCCATCAATGCGAATCGATGTCACCGCAGCGCCGGGCAGAGAGGAGAGCAGGACACGCCGGAGCGCGTTGCCCAACGTCATGCCATACCCCGCCTCTAAAGGCTCAATATCATAGCTCGCATAGTTTCCCTGTGTCTTCGTGTTCTTAATGCGAGGCAGAGTAATTTCTTGCAAGGTGTTAACCTGCCTTTCTTTTCCTATCGCCGCTTATAGGACTACCCAAATGGTTAGCGCTGGTAGTACTCAACCACCATCTGTTCTTCAAAGGGCAGCTCAAGTTCTGTGCGAGAGGGCAGAGACATGACACGCCCGGTCATTGTATCGACATCGAGACGCAACCAGGAAGGAACGCCCTTCTGAGCCAGCATCAAAGCGCGGGTCTTGAAGTACTCCAGCCCTTTGCTGCGCTCGCGTACAGAAATGACATCGCCTGGTTTGGCGATAAACGATGGAATATCCGTTTTGCGGCCATTGACAGCAAAATGCCCATGATTGACAAGCTGGCGCGCCTGGGCGCGAGAATCGGCAAAACCGAGACGATAGACCAGGTTGTCAAGGCGCATTTCAAGAATTTGTAAGAGGTTCTCGCTGGTGCGGCCGGAACGGCGAGCGGCGGTCTCAAAGTGCTTGCGGAACTGTCGCTCGAGCAGGCCGTAGGTGCGGCGAACCTTTTGTTTTTCACGTAGCTGCAAGGCATATCCCGACGCCTTGCGAGGTCGGCCCGTCCCATGCTGTCCGGGGCGGGTATTGCGGCGCTCAAGGGTGCATTTCATCATGCACTTGTCGCCTTTCAAAAAGAGTTTTACCCCCTCACGCCTGCAAAGTTTGCAGACGGGGCCGGTATAACGCGCCATGTAGTGTATTCCTCCTCACACGCACAGCCTTAGACGCGACGCCGCTTCGGCGGTCGGCAACCATTGTGCGGAATAGGTGTAACATCAACAATCGAAGTGATAGTTAAGCCAGCCGACTGCAAAGCGCGAATGGCGGCCTCGCGACCGGAGCCAGGCCCCTTGACAAAAACGTCGATCTGTCGCAGACCATGATCCATCGCCTTGCGAGCCGCGGAATCGGCTGTCATCTGAGCGGCAAAGGGGGTACTCTTGCGCGAACCCTTGAAGCCTTGCGCGCCCGCGCTGCCCCACGAAATCACATTGCCGTTGGGATCAGTAAGCGTTACTATCGTATTATTAAAAGTAGCCTGAATATGGGCTTGCCCGCGCGGAATCGATTTTCGTTCACGCCGCCTGGGCTTGCCTGTTGTCTTTTTCTTGTCTGCCATACCTGCAATTCCTCCCCGGCGTTACTTCTTGGCTGTCGCCTTCTTCTTGCCAGCAACTGTTCTCTTTGGACCGCGACGGGTGCGCGCATTGGTGCGCGTTCGCTGACCCCGGACGGGGAGGTTACGGCGATGGCGCATGCCACGATAGCAACCAATCTCGATCAGCCGCTTAATGTTCATATCTACTTCGCGGCGCAGATCACCCTCTACTTTGTATTCGCGGTCGATCAACTCGCGCAGGCGGTTGACCTCTTCTTCCGTTAGATCTCGTACCCGTGTGTCGGGATTAACGCGCGCTCGCTCCAGGATTTTACGGCTTGTGGTGGGGCCGATCCCGAAGATGTATGTTAGCGATACCTCTACGCGCTTGTCGCGTGGAATGTCAACGCCAGCAATTCTAGCCATCTTTCCTCCAGCTTGCTTTGAGCCTCGGGGTTCAAGCTCGCTTGAATCCCGACCTTCGCTATTTAGCCCTGCCTCTGTTTATGCTTTGGGTCTTTACTACAGATAACCATGACAACGCGATTGCGGCGAATGACTTTGCAATGCTCGCAACGCGGTTTCACCGATGCTCGAACTTTCACGTTTGCCCTCCTCGTGTGCCGAAAAAAATCAAAAAGCGGGTAGGGTCAAAGATGAGACGGAACGTGTCTCTAAACTACCTGCCAATCAATCGATGCTGTGCAGAAGGAGCAGAAAAGAGTGAACGAGAGGGACCGCCACCTCACGATTTCACACGCCATGTGATACGACCTCGCGTCAGGTCGTAGGGAGACAAAACAACCCGCACTTTATCACCCGGCACAATACGCACAAAATTCATGCGAATGCGACCTGAGAGAACCGCCAGTACCTGGTGGTTCTCGTCAATCTCAACCCGGAACATGGCATTGGGGAGGGCTTCAATGACCTTACCCTCTACTTCGATTTCATCCTTCTTTGGCATAGCATCCTTTCTCTACGACGGTCTTTTTTTCTTTCTCTATCTGGCTGATGATTGCAATTTTTGCCCTCGCCCTCTCCAACTCCCCACCGATAGATAAAATGGTGCAGCAGTTGGTCACTGCTGCAGCCAACTGTGAATTATAACACACATATCAATATTTGTCGAGAGGGTATTTCTGGCCCCCTCATCAGGGCAATGTCAGGATTTCCGCGTCTCCTTCGGTGATGGCTACCGTGTGTTCAAAGTGGGCGGAAAGGCTGCCGTCCACCGTCACCACCGTCCAGCCGTCAGCGAGTTCGCGCGTTTCCTTCGCGCCCATGTTCACCATTGGCTCAATGGCGATCACCATGCCGGGACGCAGCACCGGATTGGGATAGCCAGGCTCCACGTAGTTCAGCACGCCCGCCGGGTCCTCGTGCATGCTGCGACCCACGCCGTGTCCGCCGTAATAGCGAACAACGGAGAATCCGGCGGTCTCTACGTGTCGCTGTACTGACCGTCCAATATCCTGTAAACGGTTGCCAGCGCGGGCAGCCGCGATGCCCCGGTAAAGGGCTTCTTCCGTCACCTTCAGAAGGCGCTGCGTCTCCGCAGGAATCGCGCCGACCGGTACCGTGATAGCCGAGTCGGCATGCCAGCCATTGTAGGACGCGGCAAGGTCCAGCGTGATAATATCGCCGTCTTTCAAGACGCGCTTGCCCGGAATACCATGTACGACCTCATCGTTTACAGACGTACAAAGCGAGGCGGGGTAACGATAGGGGCCATGTCGGTAGCCCAAAGAGCTAGATTTGGCGTTATGTCTCTTCAAGGCCTCTACTGTCAGTTCGTCGATCTCGCCCGTCGTGATGCCAGGCCGCACAGCCATGCGCAGTTCGGCCAGAATATCCGCGACGATGCGCCCCGTCTCCCGTATATGTTGTATGTCAGCTTTCGATTTTAGAATGATCGCCATAGTATCCCTTAGATGTATGTGATGCCAGGCAGGACGCACTGATGACCTTTGACAACACAGGGAGAATCCTCACCTCATGTCATCCTGAGCGCAGCGAAGGATCTCCGTTGCCCTGCCAGATCGCGCACCCGGCACGCAGATCCTTCGCTGCGCTCAGGATGACATGCTTAGATAGACCCTCTTTATTTGTAAAATTTCATCAGCGCGTCCCAACCCGGTTATGCGCTTTGAATGGCCTTTAGTAAGGCCGCCTGCACCTGGTCGATGCTCTGGTTGCCGTTGATCTCCTTCAGCTTGCCCTGCCTGCCATAGTAGTCAAGCAGTTGAATAGTTTCGTTGAAGAAGATGTCCAGGCGTCTCTGCACTGCTTCTCCCGTGTCGTCCGAGCGCTGGTACAATGGGCTGCCATCGATATCGCACACCCCTGGTACTTTTGGGGGGCGCGTATTCACGTTATAGACGTGCTGATTGGCCTTGCAGATATAACGCCCCGAGAGGCGCTTCAGCAGTTCCTCGCGAGGAACCTGAAGGTAGAGCGCAAGATCAATCTGCTTGTCCACTTTGCGCAAACCGTTATCGAGGGCCTGTGCCTGGGCAATCGTGCGCGGAAAGCCGTCGAGAATGACGCCAGTTACGCAATCCGGCTCATTCAGGCGACCGAGGACCATCGCCACCGTGATGTCGTCGGGAACGAGTTCTCCCCGATCCAGGTAGGCTTTGGCTTGCATGCCCAAATCCGTCTGCTCGTCGATCGCTTTGCGAAACAGGTCGCCGCTCGCGACATGAGGAAATCCAAGTTTCTCAGAGAGAAGATCCGCCTGGGTTCCTTTGCCTGACCCCTGAGCGCCGATCAGGATAATATTCACCTTGTTGTACCTCCGGTGGTGTAAAGCCTCGACTTTGAGACTTTACGTGAGGAAGCCCGAATAGTTACGCATGACCATCTGGGCTTCGACCTGTCGAACAGTGTCCAGAACCACCCCTACCACAATCAGCAGCGCCGCGCTGCTGAGCAACTGATTGCCACCCACTTTGGCGAAGAAGGGCAGAATGGCCACAACGCCGAGGAAGACGGCTCCTCCCAGGGTGATGCGATTCAGAATATCGTTCAGGTATTTCCGTGTGGTCTCACCAGGACGATACCCTGGAATATGCGCACCCTGTTTTTGCAGATTTTCAGGAATATTCTGCTGCTGCCAGATCACATAGGCATAGAAGTACGTAAATGCGACTACCAGGACGAAGTAAATGAGCCAGTACCACCACTGCGTGGTATTAACGATATACGTTCCCACGAAGTTGGAGAAGCTTGCCAGCCACGAAGTGTTACTCACCGCCAGGTACTGAGAAAGCACTGCCGGAAAGATGAGCATAGATTGCGCGAAGATGAGCGGAATCATGCCCGCGCTGTTCACCTGCATGGGAATGTAGGTGCGCTGCGCCGTTCCAACCAGCATACCACGCCCGACCATGCGCTTGGTCGGATACTCGATGGGAACACGCCGCTGGCCCTGGTAGACATAGACAATACCGATAATCGTAATCAGGCCAACCAGGCAGAAGATTGCGACGCTGACAATGCTGCCGCCCGCGCCCGTACTGGCCGTATACCCCTGCTGGATGAAGCCAGGAATACGGCTCACGATACCACCGAAGATGATGATCGAGATGCCGTTACCAATGCCCTTCTCCGTAATCAGCTCGCCGATCCATACCAGGACCATTGTTCCGGTGGTCAGCGAGAGCAGGATTGCAAAAGACTCCAGCGCGGAACTGGGATCAAACAGGTTGAAGTTGGTCAACACGCCATACCGCACAAAAATAGCCGCGCTGCCAATGGCCTGCAAGAAGGCCAGCGGAACGGCCACAATGCGAGTAATCTGGCTAAACCGCAACCGGCCAGCTTCCCCCTCGCGCATCATATTGTCAAGCGCCGGAATGATCGGCTGCAAAAGCTGCATGACAATCGTAGCGGTGATATAGGGGTAGACTCCCAACGCCACAATCGAGAACTGCTGCAACGAGCCGCCGGAGAAGACATCCAGCAGACCAAGCAACTGTCCCAGATTCTGGTTGCCGTTCGTCGAGAACAGGTTATTGAGGGCGACCAGCTCTGTGTGCGTTAAGGGCACAGTGATATGGGCGAGGACACGGAAGACCAGTAACATCGCCAGTGTGAAGAGAATCTTTTTGCGTAGATCGGGAATGGTCCAGATGCTGCGCAGTCGTTCCCACATGGGAGTCTCCTTTCACGAAACAACAAAGACGGTTTGTATTACAGAACGCTCAATTATGCTTGAGCGTTCTGCTGCGCTTTGTTGTTTTCGTCCTTGCGCCGTTTGGTTTTCTCGTACTCTTTCCTGGGAATGATCTCGATGCTGCCTCCGGCCTCTTCGATCTTGGCCTTCGCGCTGGCCGTAAACTTATGGGCCTGCACAGTGAGGGCGCGATCAAGAGCGCCATCGCCAAGAATCTTCACCAGCCCTTTGCTCTCGGCATTGGTAATCAAACCGGACGCGGCGAGTTCGGCGGGTGTGACACGCGAACCGGCCTTGAAGCGTACAAGATCCTCTACATTTACTATAGCAAAGTCGTCACGGAAACGGGCATTGCTGTTGCCAAGACCGCGCAGGAACGGCAGGCGCTTCGAGAGGCGGGTCTGACCGCCGCTAAAAGCGCGATGGATTTTTCCACCGGTGCGCGCCTTCTGGCCCTTCGTGCCACGTCCGGCGGTTTTACCCCGCCCGGAGCCGTGTCCGCGACCTACTCTTCTTTCGGGTTTATGCGAACCAGGAGCTGGTCGCAAATCAGAAAGCTTCATGCGTTTACTTCCTCTACCTGAACAAGGTGTCTCACCTTGCGAATCATACCACGAATGGTGGGCTGATCCTCATGTTCAACTGTCTGTTGCAGTTTGCGAAAACCGAGCGCCTGGATGGTTGCCTTCTGATCTTTGGGGTAACCAATAGCGCTTTTTACATATTTCACACGCAATTTTGCCATGTTTCTCTCCATTCGTCGCCTGGAAGCATAGGAACACGCGCTGCGCGTCCTATGCCTGGACGAGACGACTTACGATGTGCGCGGCTGGCGCGAGCGGCGCTCACCACCACCCCGGCGCTCAGAACTCTGGCCCTCGCCGCGATCTCGCCTGCGCGAGGGGCCCCGACTCTGCTGGGCCTCTTCATCGCGAACGGCGCGCGCAACGGCAGCCTGTTCGGCGGCGACGGCGGCAGCGGCAGCCAGGCGTTCAGCCTGCTTTTTACCAACGATCTCGGCAACCGACTTGCCGCGCAGGACAGCCTCTTCATCGGCGGAACGCAGATCTTGCAGCGCTGCAATACAGGCCTGTAAGACGTTGGCAGGATTGGTGCTGCCAAGCGACTTGGTCAGAATATCGCGGATACCCGCCGATTCGACGACAGCGCGCACGGCTCCGCCCGCGATCACGCCCGTACCAGGGGCGGCGGGCTTCAGCATCACCTCAGAAGCGCCGAAACGTTTGTTAATCAGGAAAGGAATGGTGGTTCCAACCAGGGGAACTTCGATCAGGTTCTTCTTGGCGTCTTCGACTCCCTTGCGGATGGCGTCGGTGTATTCGGCCGCTTTCCCAAGACCGAAGCCCACGTGTCCGTTGCGATCGCCTACGACGACAAGCGCGCGAATGCTAAAGCGACGTCCACCCTTGACGACTTTGGCGACGCGGCGTACCTGCACGACGGTCTCTTCCAGGTTGAGTTTTGAAGCATCAATTCTTGGCATCTTCACTCCTCGGCCTTAAAAATCCAGACCTACTTCACGAGCGCCCTCTGCTAACGCCGCGACGCGCCCATGATAGGCATAGCCACCGCGATCAAAGACGACCCGATTGATCCCTTTATCTTTAGCGCGCTGGGCAACCAGCTTGCCAACTTCACGCGCAACAGCAACTTTATGGTTGTTCGAGATAGCCGCAAGCGCCTCGACCGGAGTTTTCTTCGGCCCTTTCTGCGCGGTTGGCAACTGCGTCTTCACCTGGGCAGGCTCGTTGCCGCCTTTGCCCTGCTGACCCTTTTGCTGCTGGCCCTTCTGCTGCTGGGCGGGCGCTTTCTCGGCCTTCGCGCTCTTGCCCTTTTTGGTGGGCAGAGCCTCGGCCGCCATCTCCACTACATTAGAGACGGTGTCGGCTACGGTACCGGCAACCGCTTGCGCCACGTCGCCTGCTTTTTCCAGCAAGGACTCATCTTTGCTGGTTTTGAACTCGCGCAGGCTCTCTTCCAGGGAAGAGGCAGAGACCAGGGTTCGACCGGTTGTATCATCGATAACTTGCGCGTAGATATGTGTATCGCTGCGGAAAACGCACAGGCGCGGACGCTGGGGCGTTCCCGAGACGCGATAGCGCATCCGCCGGTGTCGCTGCTGGCGCGCCTGATTTGCATGAAATTTCTTAATCATTTCTTCTTACCACCGCCTTTTCCGGCTTTACCGGCCTTGCGACGAATCGCCTCACCCGCGTAGCGAATGCCTTTGCCCTTGTACGGCTCAGGCTTGCGAATCCGGCGGATCTGGGCGGCGATTTCGCCAACCCGCTGTTTGTCGATACCGCTGACGCTGATGCGCGTGGCTTTGGTCGCCGGATCAACGCCCTCGACATTGAGCGTAATACCATCAGGTGGCTGCACCTCGACGGGGTGGGAGTACCCAACCAGCAACACCAGGTTGTTCCCCGCCTTCACAGCGCGGTATCCTACTCCATGAATTTCCAGTTGTTTGGTAAAACCTTTGGTCACACCCTCGACCATATTGTTCAACAGGGTGCGATAGAGGCCATGCATGGCTTTATGCTTTTTGCTATCTGATGGACGAGTCACCTTGAGTTGACCATCTTCAAGCTGTAAGGTCAGCTCAGGGTTGATCTGATAGCTCAGTTCGCCCTTCGGGCCTTTGACCGTCACCAGATTCTCTTCGTTCCAGGTCACCTGCACCTTTGGCGGCACAGGGATTGGAGTTCGTCCAATACGAGACATGTATGTTCCCTCCTGCCTACCAGACGTAGCAGACGACTTCGCCACCCAGACCCTGAAGGTAAGCGCGATGGCCCGTCATCAGTCCCTTAGGCGTTGAAAGAATAGCAATTCCCAGTCCACCACGGACGCGGGGGATTGCAGCCCGTTTTGTGTAGACGCGCAGACCGGGCTTGCTCACGCGCTTGAGTTGCGTGATGACCGGGCGCTTGTCTACATAGCGCAGCGTCAGGCGAATCGACCCTTGTGGCGTATCCTTGACGACCTCGATATCCCTGATGTAGCCCTCTTCCTTCAGGATTTTGGCGATGGCCAGCTTCATTTTCGAGGCCGGGATTACTACCTTTGTGTGCCGCGCTCTGGCCGCGTTGCGAATACGAGTCAACATATCCGCGATCGGATCAGTCATATTCATGAAACATCATCCTCCGATTACCAGCTCGACTTTGTGACGCCAGGCAGCTCGCCGCGTAACGCACGTTCGCGGAAGCAGATACGGCACAGACCAAACTTACGCATATAGGCACGAGGCCGCCCACAGACTTTGCAGCGATTGTGCTGTCGCACTTTGAATCTTGGCTTGCGCTGCGATTTCACAATCATTGATATTTTTGCCATTCCACTCTCCAGCGTTATTTCTTAAAGGGCATGCCCATCAATCCGAGCAGACGCCGCCCCTCTTCGTCAGTGCGAGCCGTTGTCACAATACTGATTTCCATGCCGCGCACTTTATCAACTTTGTCGTAATCAATTTCTGGAAAGACCAGTTGCTCGCGCAGGCCAAGCGTATAGTTGCCGCGCCCATCGAAGGCTTCCGGCGAAACGCCCTGGAAGTCACGCAGGCGAGGCAGCGCAACGTTCATCAACTTGTCCAGGAACTGGTACATACGCTCGCCGCGCAGCGTCACCATACAACCGATCTGCATACCTTCACGCAATTTGAAGGCGGCGACGGAACGCTTTGCGCGGGTAATGACGGGGCGCTGGCCGGTAATTGCCGCCAGGTCTGAGACCGCAGCATCCATCGCTTTCGCGTTCTGGATGGCCTCGCCCATACCAATATTGACGACCACTTTGTTAATCGTCGGGACCTGCATCGGGTTCTTGTAGTTAAACTCCTTTTGCAGGGCAGGCACGACTTCTTTCTGATATTTATCTTTCAGTCTGGATGCCATGTTTAACTACTCCTCGTCCGGTCCTCAATAACCTTGTGACATTTCTTGCAGACGCGCACGACCCGCACTTTCTGATCCGGCCCCAGCGGGCGGCGGTCATGCGCGACACGAGTGGGCTGTCCGCACTCAGTACAAATGAGCATGGTGTTGGAGACGTGGATGGGCATCGCTTTTTCGATGATACCACCCTGGCGAGTCTGTCCCTGCGGGCGCACGTGTTTCTTCGCGATGTTCAGACCCTCAACAATCACCTTGTTGACCTGGGGCAGCGCCCGCGACACTGTTCCCTGCTTTCCCCTATCCTTGCCTGTCAGGATCAAGACGGTGTCACCCTTCTTGATATTCATTTTCGCAAGGTGGAGAGGCTTTTTTTCTTTCTGTTTAATTGCCATCTTCTTCCTCTACAGTTTGCCGTTTGTCTTTGTCGCACTCGCGGAACGACAAACGTCAACGCAAACTTCAAAACCAACCTGTTCCCGCGCCCCTTACAGGACTTCGGGAGCCAGCGAAATGATTTTCATGAAGTTTTTCTCGCGTAGCTCGCGGGCCACCGGTCCAAAGATACGGGTGCCGCGTGGGTTGTTACCGGCTGCAATAATTACGGCTGCATTCTCGTCGAAGCGAATATGGGAACCATCCGGGCGGGCGTATTCTTTCGCCACGCGCACGATGACCGCGTTCACCACTTCGCCTTTTTTCACCTGCCCGTTGGGCGTTGCCTGCTTGACGGAGGCTTTGATAATATCCCCCACCTCGGCATAGCGCTTGCCGGAGCCGCTCAGAATGCGGATGCACATGATCTCTTTTGCGCCGGTATTGTCGGCGACTTTCAGGCGCGTCTGTGGCTGAATCATGTCGGTCTCTCCTTATGCTTCCTCGTCTTCGCCTTCAGCTTCGCCGGACGTCAGATCTGGATCGACCTCGGCCAGGACTTCATCCACAGGCACGATGCCGCTGCCAGGACGCACGATTTCGATGAGCCGCCAGCGTTTCAATTTGCTCAATGGGCGGCATTCTTCGATGCGCACCACGTCGCCAATCTGACACTCGTTGTTTTCATCGTGCGCGTAGAAGTGCCTGGTCTGGCGATAGGTACGCTTGTAAATGCGATGCTTTTTCAGCGACTCTACGGAGACGACGATGGTTTTATCCATTTTATTGCTGATCACCTTGCCAGTCTTCTGTACGCGGCGGCTTTTCTGCTTTGCCACCTGCTGGCCGGTGGTCGGTGTTACTTGCTGCATCATTGTTCAGCCTCCAACTGGGTTATACGGTGCAGCACGCGGGCGATATCCTTGCGCGTCTGCGTGAAGATGCGGTTATTCTTAACCTCACCGCGCTGTTGCTGCAAGCGGAGGTTGAAAAGCTTCATGCGCAAGTCTTTCAGTTCGCGCTGCGCCTCACCGTAGGTGAGTTCAGCGATCTGCTTGCGACGTTCCTTAACCTTCGGCACTTTCTGCCTCCCCTTTGACTAAGAAGCGGGTCTTGATGGGCAGCTTGTGGCTGGCCAGGCGGGCCGCTTCCTTCGCGATATCCTGGTTCACACCGCCGATTTCAAAGATAATGCGTCCAGGCTTGATGACCGCCACGTAGTGATCGACCGCGCCTTTACCGCTACCCATACGAGTTTCAGCCGGTTTGGCCGTGATGGGCTTATCAGGAAAGACGCGAATCCAGACCTTACCACCGCGCTTCATGAAGCGGGTCAGCGCAATACGAGCCGCTTCAATCTGCCGGGCTTCCAGCCAGACCGGCTCAAGGGCCTGAACGGCGTATTCGCCAAAGGCGATGGTATTGCCGCGATGGGCGGTGCCTTTCATACGACCGCGATGCTGTTTGCGGTATTTATATCGTGATGGTGCCAGTAACATTGGCTTCCTTCTCCTCTACTCGCTCTCAGTAGCGCCCGTCTCCGGCGCGGGTGCTGGCGGAACCTGCGGCGTGGGAGCCTGCTCAATAATTGGCGCGGTCGTAGTCGTCTGCACCGGAGCCTGCTCAGTTCCCGACTCAGTTCTAGGAGCCGGTCGCTCGCCTCTCGGCTGTCGCTCTCCCTGACTGGGGCGCGGAGTGCGCTCGCGTGGCGGACGCGGCGGACGCTCGCCTCTCGGCTGCCGCTCTCCCTGGCCTTCGCCTCTGGATGGACGCTCACCTCTCGGCTGCCGCTCTCCCTGGCCTTCGCCTCTCGGCTGGCGTTCGCCCTGGCCGCGTGGTGGGCGCTCGCCACTGCGACGCTCGCCGCCCCGACGCTCGCCGCGTGGGCCGCGCCGGTCGCCCCGACGCTCGCCGCCTTCGCGCTCCCCTGGCGTCACAGGTACAACTGCTTCCTGGTGGCCATCGGTGAGTTCGCGGCGCTTATTGGGAAGAATATCGCCTTTATAAATCCAGACCTTTACGCCGATCACACCGAAGGTGGTATGGGCTTCGGCCAAACCATAGTCGATATCGGCGCGCAGGGTATGCAGAGGAATCTTCCCCTCGATCTCTTTCTCGCTGCGGGCAATTTCAGCGCCGCCAAGACGCCCGCCGACGATCACCCTGATGCCTTTGGCGTTGGCGCGCATCGTCTTCTGCACCGCCTGCTTCATGGCGCGGCGGAAAGAGACGCGCTTCTCAAGCTGCTCAGCGATGCTGCGCGCAACCAGGGTCGCGTCCAGCTCGGGCTGGCGAATCTCAAGAATGTTAAGGCGCACACGCTTTTTGGTCATGGCCTCCATCGCGGCGCGCAGTTTATCAACTTTCTCGCCGCTCTTGCCGATGACGATACCCGGCTTGGCCGTGTAGATCGTCACGGAAACCTGGTTGGCGGCGGCCCGCTCGATCTCGATGCGTGAGACAGAAGCGTTCGCCAGGTCTTTCTGGATCATCCTGCGCAGGGCCAGGTCCTCCGCCAGCAGATCCTTGTAATCGCGCTCAGCGTACCAGCGTGACTGCCAGCCTTTAATGACGCCGAGCCTGAACCCAATGGGATGCACTTTGTGTCCCAAAATCGTCCTCCTTGCAGTCCTTTAGCGTCTCCTGCTGCCAGCATCAGCCGGATCATCTGAGACAATAACGGTTATATGACTGTAACGGTGCAAAATTTTGCCAAAGCGGCCATGCGAGCGCGCTTTGAATCGTGGAATGCGCCGTCCTTCGTTGGCCACGATATTCAGAATATACAGGTCGTCCGGGTCCAGATTGTAGTTGTTCTCCGCGTTGGCGGCGGCTGAAGCGACTACGGAGCTGACCGGTTTGGCGGCCGCCTTCGGTATAAACTGAAGGTACGCCAGGGCCTCGTTGACTTTCAGACCCTTGACCGCGTTGGTGACCAGACGCACTTTGCGCGGCGACATGCGAATATCTCTAGCAATAGCTCGTACTTGCATCTTTCACCTCAGCGGACCGACGTGGTCTTTTCACTCTTGCCGCCTGCGTGGCCACGGAAATGGCGCGTGGGGGCAAACTCACCCAATTTATGGCCTACCATATTTTCCGTAATGTAGATAGGCACGTGCGTCTTGCCGTTATGGACGCCGATGGTCATGCCCACCATCTGTGGAAAGATGGTCGAGGCGCGAGACCAGGTCTTGATAACCCGGCGGTCGCCGCTGCGCAGCGTGGCAAGCACCTTTTTGCGCAGCGACTCGTGAATATATGGTCCTTTTTTACGTGAGCGTGACATTGCTACTTCCTCCTGCCAGCATTGCGTCGGCGCACAATGTACTTATCGGTGCGTTTGTTGTGGCGCGTCTTATGACCAAGAGCAGGCTGCCCCCAGGGCGTCTGTGGCTGTCCGCCAATCGGTGAACGCCCCTCGCCACCACCATGAGGATGGTCGCGTGGGTTCATCGCCGATCCACGGACGGCAGGACGACGGCCCATATGACGCGCGCGCCCGGCCTTACCGATGCTCTGGTTCTCGTGATCCACATTGCCAACCTGTCCAATGGTCGCCATGCAGAGGATATGAACGAGTCGCTGCTCGCCTGAAGGCAGGCGGATCAGCGCGTAGTCACCCTCTTTCGCCATCAACTGCGCGCCCGTTCCAGCTCCACGCACCATCTGGCCGCCCCTTCCCCGGTACAGCTCGATGTTGTGAATGGTAGTGCCGGTCGGAATATTCTTCAGGGGAAGCGCGTTCCCCGGTTTGATATCCGCATCTGGTCCTGCCACAACCCGGTCGCCGACTTTCAAGCCAACCGGAGCAAGAATATAGCGCTTCTCGCCATCCAGATAGTGCAGCAGGGCGATACGAGCCGATCGGTTGGGATCGTACTCGATGGCTGCCACTTTGGCGGGTACACCCAGCTTATTGCGCTTAAAATCAATCAAACGATAGGCCCGCTTCGCGCCGCCGCCACGATGGCGGACCGTGATGCGCCCCTGATTGTTGCGCCCCGAATGTTTCTTCAGGCGCACCGTCAGCGATTTCTCGGGCTTCGTCTTGGTAATCTCCTCGAATGTCGAAACCGACATGCCGCGACGTCCAGGAGATGTTGGTCGGTACTGTCTAATTGGCATCTCTCAACACCTTATTCTGCTATCCACACCTCTCACACCGCCAGCTAACCGGGAGGAGGGAGATGTGCCAGGAAGCTTTACGCCTTCAATATATCGATGGACTCCCCTGGAGCCAGGGTGACAATCGCTTTCTTCCACTCGCGGGCCTCCAGCGTGCGAGGAGCAGCCCCTCGACGATGCAGCCTGCGCTTCTTACCAGGCATGCGCATTGTATTCACAGCGACGACATGCACGTTGAACATCGCCTCTACTGCCTGGCGAATCTGTATCTTGTTCGCTTTCAACGCTACCTTGAAGGTATACTGGTTATGTTTTTCCTGCTGTCGCACCGATTTCTCGGTGACGATTCCGTAGCGTATGACTTCGGTGATCTCCACAGCTTATTCCTCCTCGCTGCCTTCGGCGGTCTCCGAGGTCTGCGGAGTCTCTTCCGCGGCTTCGGCTTGCTCGCTGTCTTCCGCCTCCGAGGTCGTTTCTTCCGAGGTCTCTGTCTCCTCGTTCTCTACCTCTTCCTCGACCTCTTCGGCAATTCTCCGGCTTGCTTCCTCGGCGCTCAGGCCTTCGCCAAAGACCAGTTCGATCCAGCGAACGGTCGATTTCGGCATTATCACACAGTCATGTTTGAGCAGTTCGACGACGTTGATGGATGAGACATGCTGCACCTTCGCCGACGGAATATTGCGCGCTGAAAGCACGATGTTTTCATCGCGCTGCGGCAGCATCATCAGAATGCGCTTCTTGCCCTCGACCGGCAACTTGTCGAGGAGAGCCAGCATATCTTTGGTGCGCGGCGATTCCAGCGTCAGGTTATTGACAACAATCAACTGCTCGTTTGCAACTTTATCCGACAGGGCCGACTTGATGGCCAGACGGCGCATCTTCTTGGGCACATCGTGATGATAGGGGTGCGGTTTGGGGCCCCAGACGACGCCACCATGCCGGAACTGCGGCGCGCGCGTGCTACCCTGGCGGGCGCGGCCCGTTCCCTTCTGTCGATACGGCTTTTTATTGCCGCCCGAAACCTCAGCGCGAGTCTTCGTCGAAGCATTGCCTTGACGGCGATTCACCAGTTGCGCGGTGACAACCTGGTGGAGTACCGCCATATTGGGGATAACTCCGAATACCTGCTCGCTCAGTTCGAGCGATCCAACGGCCTCTCCGGCCATGTTATACACTTTAGTCGAGGGCATCGCGGTTACCTCTTCACATGCTTCTTAATCATGAGCAAACCGCCATTGGCTCCGGGGACCGAACCCTTGACTAGCAGCAGATTTCGCTCAGGATCAGCTTGAATGACTTGCAGTTTCTTAATGGTTACGCGGTCATTTCCCATGCGCCCGGCCATGTGCGTGCCTTTGAGGACGCGACCTGGCGTGGTACCGGAACCGATTGAACCAGGGGCGCGGGTGCGGTCAGACTGACCATGCGTCTTCGGGCCACCGGAGAACCCCCAGCGCTTCACACCACCCTGGAAGCCCTTACCTTTCGAGGTGCCCACGATATCAACCGCTTCACCCTCAGTAAAGAGGCTGACATCAAATTTCGCGCCAAGTTCGATGCCATCGAGGTTCGCGCCTTCCTGCAACCCGACCTCGCGCAATACCTTGAACGGGCCAAGTTCGGGACCCGGGCGGCGCTGGCGGTTCTGCGAGACCTTCAGCAGCTTCTCGATCTGTTTATCTTTCTTCGCGCCGTTTTCCTTCGCGGCCTCGTCGCTCGTCCCGGCTTCTTCACCCTCGGACTTCTTGCCGCGCTGCTCCTGCTGGTAGCCCTGCAGGCGTTTGCGCTGCGCCTTCAGCAGGGGCAGGCTATGCCCAAGATGTCCCAGTTCCGGGCGCTTCGCTCGTTTTGCCGGCTTCTGTTCGAAGCCGATTTGAATGGCTTCATATCCGTCACGGGCAGCGGTCTTGATCTGAGTGACAACGCAGGGACCGGCCTCGATCACTGTCACCGGTATGGCCTGACCATTGGGACCAAATACCTGGGTCATACCGACCTTTCTGCCCAATATTGCGTTCAGCATATCCTTTCCTCTCTAACCTGCTATAGGAAGCGCCTTTCCTGAGGCGCTCATTCCGGCAATCGATGCCTTCCTATAGCTTGATCTCGATATCAACGCCTGCGGGCAGATTTAAGCGTGTTAAAGCCTCAACCGTCTTGTTAGTTGGATCGATAATATCAATCAGGCGTTTGTGTGTCCGAATCTCGAATTGCTCACGCGAATCTTTATCGATGAAAGGAGAGCGTAATACGGTGTACTTGTCGATCTCGGTCGGTAATGGCACCGGCCCTGAGACCCGCGCTCCCGTCTGCTGCGCAGTATCGACAATCTGAATTGCCGATTGGTCGAGAATACGGTGATCGTATGCCTTCAGGCGAATACGAATGCGTTGTTTTGTTCCTGTCGCCATTGTCTCTATCTCCTTGTAAGAGCGGAAGTTTCAACTTCCGCTCTTACAGTTAGCAATCCTTATTCTTCGACGCGCACGCAGACACCCGCGCCAACGGTGCGGCCACCCTCACGAATGGCGAAATGCACCCCCTCTTCCATCGCGACCGGCTGGATCAACTCGACGGTCATCTCGATGTTATCGCC
>Ga0209810_1000199_pt1 | contig 172090 bp, 162 predicted proteins | sample Coa_R1_7_FD_187159 | JGI IMG/M metagenome (GOLD analysis project Ga0209810, IMG submission 187159) | Surface soil microbial communities from Centralia Pennsylvania, which are recovering from an underground coalmine fire - Coalmine... | ecosystem: Environmental > Terrestrial > Soil >... | reverse complement strand
CGAGGTGATGGCGCAGATCTACGATGCGTTGCTGCAGGTCGACGCCAAAACCTGGAAGATCGGCCCCGATCTCGCCACGGCGTACACGATCAGCCCGGACGGGAAAACGTGGACGTTTACCCTGCGCAAGGGGGTGAAGTGGCAGCGGGGCTACGGCGAGTTCACCTGCGCGGACGTCCAATTCACGTGGGACTTCAATAAAGACCCGGCCAATCACTCATTCTGGCAGACCCAGGCCTCCATCGTCGACAGCGTGACGTGTCCCGACCCGTACACGGCGGCGTTCCACCTGAGCGCGCCGTTTCAGGGTTTTATCTGGAATGTCGTCAACGTCGAGCCGTCGACCGGGTGGGTCATGTCGAAGGCGGCGTGGGACAAGCTGGGCCGGGCCGGCTATGACAAGACGCCGATCGGGACCGGGCCGTACATGCTGCAATCGATCACCCCCAATCAAGATGTCGTGATCGTGCGCAACCCCGACTACTGGGGCTCCCGTCCGGCGATCGACGAGATCGACTTCAAGGCGATCGCCGACAGCCAAACGGCCGCGCTGGCGGTGAAAACCGGGGCCGTCGACATCACGAGCACCGATCCGATCATCGCGACACAGTATCAAAACGTCCCCGGCATGACCGTGATCGCGAAGCAGGCGCTGCGCATCGACTACCTCGAGCTCAACACCACGGTGAAGCCGTTTGACAACCTCAAGGTCCGCGAGGCGATGCGGTACGCGATCGACTATCCCGGATTGATCTCGACGGTGCTCCGCGGATTCGGCACCCCTGGGTACGCGGGGCTGCTCCTGCCGGGGATGACCGGGTACGACGCGTCCGCCAATCCGCAGAACACCTACGACGCCGCCAAGGCGCGGGAGCTCCTCAAGGAGTCCGGCGTGTCACTGCCGATCAAGGGGTTCGTTGACACCTACAATGACACCGCGGACATCAACGCCGCGCAGTTCCTCGCCGCCAACTTCGCGCAGGTCGGGATCGAACTGCAGCCGCGGCCGCTCGAGCGCGGCACCCTCGTGCAGGATCGAATCCTGCCTACGACCCCGGCGGTGGTGATTGGCGACGCGCTCTCGCCGGACCCGGACGGACAGATCGCGTCGTTCATCGGCCGCCGCATTCCCCCGGCCGGGCTCAACATTCCCCGATACACCGCGGTCGATCAGCTCTTCGAGCAACAGCGCACGGTCGCGGGTAAGGCGGAGCGGGCCAAGATCCTCCGCGAGATCCAGCAGCGGTTCGCGGCGGATGTCCCGGCGATCGAGTACTACGTGCAAAAGGAGATCTTCCTCACCAGCGCACGGGTGCACAACTATGAACCCTTCGTGCTCTTTGGCGGCGATCCGCTCGCGAGGGTGAGACTCTCGGCCAAATAGCGGACGTCTCCACGCCCGATGCCGGGGCCGATGGGCAGTCCGCGGCCGAGCCGGCGCGCCCGCCGGGTCGTGGCGCTGCGTGCCGCGGCATGCGTCGCGCTCGCGGCGGCGGCGGGCGGCACAGCGGACCGGCCGGCCGCGGCCGTGGCGGCCAGCGTCGGACCCGGGGTGGTGCTGCTCGTGACCGTGGACAAGCACACGTGGCAGCCGTACGAGTACGGCTCCGCGTTCTTCTTCGATGGGTCCGGCGACGCCTACACCGCCTCGCACGTGGTCGCGGATGCGGTCCGGGACACGAACGTCATGCTGGTTGCCGTGGTGAATCACGCGGAATATGCCGCGCGGGTGGCGTGCTGGAATCCGGCGATGCTCGGCGCGCCCGGAGCAATCGGTCGCGACGTCGCGATCGTTCACGTCGGACCCGAAGTCCCGTTGTTCCCGCTCTGGGGGTTTGCCCCCGCCACATCCGCGCTGGCCGCCGTCCCGCTGCGGATCCGAACGTCCTCCGCGCCGCCTCGAGCTGGCGCTGTCCGCGTCGTCGGCTTCGGGGGTCGCGCCGGGCATTCGCCCATCCCGGTGGAGCGGGAGGGGCGCTTGACCGGCACCGCCAGGGCGCCCGATGGCGCGACGATCCTCACGATGCGCTTCCCCGCCGCCGCGGCGCCCGTGAACGGTGACTCGGGCGCTCCGGTGGTGGATGGCGGCGTCGTCGTGGGCCTCGCGGCATGGGTGCGCACCCGGGCCGTCACCACCGAGGTCGATGCCGTGGCCGCGTCATCGTTCGGGTGCGTGGCGCACGTGCCCGCGGGACAAAACCCGCTCCGTCCGACCGACGCTCCCATCCGCCGCCCCTGAGTTCCCGGCAGCCGCGGCTCTAAGGATCGCGGTGCGCGCGCCCCCGGCGGCAGGGGAGGCCGTCATCGACGCCCAAAAACACTCTAGGAACGGCTCGCTGAGCTCATCGGTCTGTCCACGTTTCGTGGCCGAAGCGTCGCCAAGGCTGCCCGACCCTACCCGCGGTTTCGAGAGGGGTGACAGTGGCGGTAGTCGCGACGCCTGCGGGGCAGGGCGCGCGGGCGCATCCCGGCAAGTGGGTCGTCGCCGCCTCGGTCCTCTCAGGCTCGATGATGGCCTCCATCGATACCAGCGTCGTCACCGTATCGCTCCCGCACATCCAGGCGGCGTACGGCGTGACGACCCACGAAGTCGCGTGGGTGACCACCTCCTATCTGATCACGCTCGTGATCACCATGCCGCTCACCGCGTGGGTGTCGTCGGTCCTCGGCCGCAAACGGATGTTTCTGGCTGCGATCACCATCTTCGCCGGAGCCTCGCTGCTGTGCGGGCTGTCGCGCACCCTCGGCGAGCTCGTCGCCTTCCGCGTGCTCCAGGGGCTGGGCGGCGGCGCGCTGCAGCCGACGGCGCAGGCCATCATGCGCGAAACCTTTCCGGTGGAAGAGCAAGCCCAAGCCATGGCCTTCTACGGCATGATCGTCCTGCTCGGCCCCGCGGTCGGCCCGACGCTCGGGGGCTGGATCACCGAGGCACAATCGTGGCCCTGGATTTTCTTTGTGAACGTACCCGTGGGCATCGCGGGGCTGTTGCTCGGCGCGCAGTTCATTACCGACCCGCCGTACATGCGGGCCAGGGGGCTCCGACGGCTCGACGCGGTCGGGATCGCCCTCATGGCGATCGGGTTGGGGGCGATGCAGGTCGTCCTCGAGCAGGGCGAGCAGGACGGATGGTTTCAGAGCGACGTCATCGTGACGCTCTCGTTGCTCTCCGCCCTGGCGCTCGCCGGGTTCATCGTGTGGGAGCTCCGCACCGCCGAGCCCGCGGTCAATCTGCGGATTCTGCGCAATGTGTCGTTTGCCGCGGGAACCCTGATCGGCGGCCTCGTGAGCCTGACGCGGTTCGGGAGCCTGGTGCTGCTGCCGCTCTTTCTTCAAAACGTGCTGGGGTACAGTCCGATCCGGTCCGGCGTGACCGTGATGCCGCGGGCGCTGACGATGGTGCTCGTGATGCCGGCCGCGGGGGCCTTGTACAATCGTGTCGGCGTGTACGTCATGTTGCTCGTGGGCATCGGGCTCAGCGCGCTGTCCTGCTTTCAAATGGCGCGGTTCAATCTCGCCAGCGGACCCGCCCAACTGCTCCTGCCGCAAGTCATCCAGGGGCTTGGGTCCGCGTTTGTCTTTGTCTCGCTCACGACCACGTCCCTGTCCACGATCCCCCGCCGGTTGATGCAGAGCGCGACCGGCATCAACAGCCTGCTGCGACAGCTGGGCAGCAGCCTCGGGACGGCGATTGCGATCACCCTCGTGGACCACCGGACGACGACCGCGAGCGCACACTTGATCCGCTACGCGTCATTGTCAAATGCCACGTTCGTGCGGTGGTGGGCGACCTACGAGGCGACCTTCCTGCGGCATGGGAGCGCCCCCGGCGTGGCCCACTGGCAGGCGCTGTCATGGCTCGAGCGGGTGCTCGATCAGCAGGCGGCCGTGGTGGGGTACGACTACGCGTTCGGGGTGATCGGCCTCGTCTCGCTGCTGTGCCTGCCGCTCCTGGTGTTCCTGCGACGCGGCAACGCCGCGAATGGATAGGTCGGTGCCGGCGGGGGCCCGGAGTTAGCTCGCCATCCGGTCCGGCCCGCGCGATTGGTCCGCGTCGGGTTCACTCTGCGGCCCCGCCGGAGCGTATTCGGGCGCGACGTACGCGCTCCACACGTACGGATCGGCGTCCGCCATGTAGAGGGACCACAAATACGGGTCTTGCTCCGCTACGCCGGCCCCGGGAATCCGCAGGAGCCCGCTCGCGATGAGCGCCAGTTCGACGGCCACGAGCGCCGCAAGGCCCGCGACGATGAGCCACAGTGCCACATGCTGCCCGAACGCAGTGCCCATGACGGGCCCCTCCCGCGCGCGTCCTCGCATCGCATGATAGCAGGCTCACGTTAACGTTGCGCGAAGTCTCTGCAAAACTGCCGCGGCGGGTTGCCGGCGCCGCCGGTCTCCGAAGCCCTGTGCCGCTGCCGGGCCGGTGCTCGATCGCCCGTAATACCCCCGCGTCAGGGACACAGGCAACCGCCGCGATCTCCATGGGGCCGTTGTGGCTAATTGTAGCGCGATAGACGGCCACGTTGGACTTTTCCCCACAAATTCCGGACACCCAACAGACCGGCCATGCCGCCTGGGCGCACACCGTCACTCGACCGAGGAGCGGGGGGCACCCTGGAGAATTCTCGTCCGCGGAGTCCATCGGGCATGGCCTGCTCTGCCCGTCCGCGTTCACGCTGGCCTGGGGACCCGACCAAGGGGGGAGACAACGATGAAGTTGATCGCCGCATGCGTGTTCTCGTTTGTCGCCGGATCCGCCGTTGCCGCCGTCGCGTCGCCGGGAGCGTATTTCGAAGGTATTGCCGATATTCAACGTGACAGCGACTCGTTCAAGAACGGGTACGCGGCCGGCGTCTACGATACCGTCTCCGTGTTCGCGGCAGTCGCGCAGGGCGGTGGATCGATCAGCAGCCAAAAGACGCTCGCCCTGTTCCAGTGCCTGGACTCCCGCGGCGACAAGCTCGGTCTCTTCCGCTCCTGGGCGGACGGTGTGTGGGGCGGAGGGGGCAACGGGTCGGCCGTGCAGGCGCTCGTGGATCACTGCCTGTAGCGCAACGCAGCGGTGAGGAGCCCGGATCGAGCGATGATCGATGGCTGAGCGGCGGGGTACCCGAGCTGATCCGCGCGACCGGCTGATCGTGGCGCTGGACGTCCCGGCGCTCGACGAGGCCGAAGCGCTCGCCGACCGGCTCCGGGGCGTGGTGCGCTGGTTCAAGATCGGATCGCAGTTGTTCACGGCCGCCGGGCCGCGCGCGATCGCCGCGATCGCGCAGCGGGGACGCGTCTTTCTCGACATGAAATTTCACGATATCCCGACGACCGTCGGCGCCGCCGTCGGGGCGGCTGCGGGGCACGGCGTCGCGCTCTGCACCGTGCACGCATCGGGCGGGACCGAGATGATGCGCGCGGCGCGCGAGGCCGCCCATGGCGCGTTTCGTGACACCGGCGCCGGGCCGGCGCGGGTCATCGGGGTGACGCTTCTGACCAGTATCGACGAGCGGACGCTCCGAGAGATCGGTGCCGCCGGGACGCCCACGGAGGTGGCGCTGCGCCTCGCGCATCTCGCCGGGGCCGCGGGGCTCGACGGGGTGGTGGTATCGCCGCTGGAGGTCGAAGCAGTCCGGGCGGCGTGCGGCCCCGAGTTCCTCCTCGTGTGCCCCGGTATCCGTGCGGCGGGCGGCGCAACGGACGATCAACGCCGCGTGCGCACCGCGGGCGCCGCCGCCGGCGCGGGCGCCGACCTGCTCGTGGTGGGGCGGCCGATCACACACGCGCCCGACCCGGCCCGGGCCGCCGAGGAGGTCCTGCGGGAGATCGAAGACGCTCCCGCGCAGCCGCGGCCCCGGGCGTAGGGGCTCCGCTACCGCGCTTGGCCGGCCGGACGCAAAGCGGCGGGCCGCCCGCCGGTTCACGGGTCCCCTCCGCGTGTCGCTCTGGTGTCCCGGCCTTATCGGTGGGCGTGGACATGCGAACCGGTGACTCGAGTGTGACACCCCCGCCATAATCTCGCCATAATATGGAGGTGGCCCGCGGGACGGCCCGGACGGCCGATCGTCCGATTGGGCGGGCCCGGGAGGTACGTGCCATCATGATGCACGGACGGCGGAGGGGCTCGATGCGGTGCCGGCCCGGACCCGTGGCGCTCGCACTCGTCATGGCGGTGACGCTGCTCCGGGCGGGAACCGCCGCGGCGGCCGCAGGCACCGTGGGCGTCGTGGACTTCTACGCGCCGAGCCCGCTTGCGGTGATCGGCAGCGTGATCCCCGAGCGCACCGCCGCCGACGAACTGTCCGCGTTCCTGGCGCGCGCGGGCAACGGCGTGACCGTGGTGCCCCGGGCAACGGTCGCGCAGGCCGAGCGCGCGATGGGGTGGCGCGAGCAGGATGCGCTGTCGTTTGATCGCCTGAGCGCGCTCGCCCGCGCCGCCGGGGCCGACCGGCTCGTGGTCGGGTGGATCCGGACCCTGAGCATGGGGGGTGCCGGCAGCGAGCCGATGGTTCCCGATGGCAACGGGGTGCGGCTGGCGCAGGCGGCGGTGGTGGTGCAGGTCTTTGACGCCGGCCAGGGCCGCATCGTTGCGGAGCGCAGTGCCGCCGGGACCGCGATCGGCGTTGTGCCGGAAGTGCTCGTGCGCGACGTCCTGCGCAATGCGCTCGCACCCGCCGTGCCCTGGCTCGTGACGCAACTGGCGCCCGCATCGGAGCGGGTTCGGCCCGGCTGCTGCGGCTGACCGCGGCGCGATTGGCGCGATGCGTTGAGTTGCTAATGCACGGCGGCGCCGGTATACTGGCGTGAGGGATACGCAGGAGGTGCTGGCGTTGCGCAAGTCGGTCCGAGTCGCAGCCGCCGTTGGATTCTTGCTCGCGCTGTCCGTGTTTGCCGCGGATTTCACGGTGGGGTGCGGGCAGCGTTACGTGTACGGCATCGTCTCCGCGAAGTATCCGGCTACCGGGGACAACCAATCGTGGACGATCCAGGTCGTGGACGAGTGGTACACGGTGCCCGAGAACTTCTATTATGAGACCCAGGTCGGCGACACCGTGAAGTTCGACGGCCGGGATTGGACGATCGTCAAGTCGGCCGGCACGACGCTTCCAGGCAAGCCCGGCAGGGAGCCCCAGCAGCCGCCGCCGAACGTGCCGCCGAGTCTTGCGAATCCCCCAAACCAGCCGACAACGCACTGAGCCCGCAGTGTAGAGGTGGCCGCGGGGCGGGAGATCATCCCGCCTCGCGGCGCGTCGTGCCGCGCGCGACGCGGTCGCGTCGTTTGACACTAGCGAACGTAGGTACTATAATGCGCCTAATTATCCGGACGGCCGCCACACCGGATATCCGTGGAGGATCGGCGCCGAGTGTCGTTATTGGATGACGTCGCGGAAGTGTTGATCCGCGAGGACGAGCTGCAGGCTCGGGTCGCGGATCTCGGTCGACAGATCAGCAGCGACTACGAAGGCAAGACCCCTCTCCTCGTCGGCATCCTCAAGGGCGCGTCCGTCTTTCTCGCCGATCTGATTCGCCAGGTCACGATCCCGTGTATGCTCGACTTCATGGCCACGAGCGCGTACGGGAGCGGGACCGAGGGCAGCGGCATCGTGCGCATCCTCAAGGATCTCGATCAGACCATTGAAGGGCGCCACGTCCTGATCGTCGATGACATCATCGATACCGGCTTCACGATGGATTACCTGCTCGAAACGTTGAAGGCGCGGTATCCCGCGAGCCTGCGCGTGTGCGCCCTGCTCGACAAGGTGACACGGCGGCGGCGCCGGGTTGGGATCGACTACCGGGGTTTCGAGATCCCCGACAAGTTCGTCGTCGGATACGGGTTGGACTACGGCGGGATCTACCGCAACCTGCCGTTTATCTGCGTGCTGAAGCCGGAAGTCTATACGTGAACCCCGGCGCCGCCCTCGCGAGAGGGCGGCGCCGGCCAATGCGGACACACGCTGCGAGGAGGTGACCCTGGGTGGAGTTCATCGGCAAAGGGCGCCCGGCCCGCCGGACCTACGGGTTCGAGGAGATCGCGCTCGTGCCGGCGTCGGGGACGATCGATCCGGAGGACGTCGACCTATCGTGGGAAGTCGCGGGCCGGACGTTTGCGCTGCCGGTGATCGCCGCCGCGATGGACAGCGTCGTCGATGTGCGGCTCGCGATCGCCCTCTCCAAGCTCGGCGGCATGGCGGTGCTCAATCTCGAGGGCATCCAGACCCGGTACGAGCGGCCCGACGAGGTGCTCGACCGGCTGGCCGAGGCCGCGCCCGAACGCGTGGTGAGCGTGATGCAGGAGGCCTACCGGGAGCCGATCAAGGACGACCTCGTCGGCCGCCGGGTGGAGGAGATTCGCAAGGGGGGAGGGGTGCCCGTCGTGTCCACGACGCCGGGCGCCGCGCCGCGCCTCGGGCCGCTGGCGGCGGAGGCCGGCGCGGAGTTGCTGCTCGTGCAATCCACGGTCATCACCGAGCACCACCGGAGTGAACGAGGGCGCACCGTATCGCTCCGCGATCTGACCGCCTCCACCCGGCTGCCGGTGATGGCGGGCAACTGCGTGTCGTACGAGGCGGCGCTCGGGCTCTTCGAGGCGGGCGTCGCCGCGGTGTTTGTCGGCGTCGGCCCCGGAGCGGCCTGCACGAGCCGCAAGGTGCTCGGGGTCGGCGTCCCGCAGGCCACGGCGATCGCCGACGTCGCCGCGGCGCGGGCGGAGCACCTGCGCCGGACGGGCCGGCGCGTGCCGATCGTCGCCGACGGGGGCATTACGGTCGGCGGCGAGATCGCCAAGGCCATCGCCTGCGGCGCCGACGCCGTGATGCTGGGGTCGTTGTTCGCGCGCGCCGAAGAAGCGCCGGGGCGCGGGTTCCACTGGGGCATGGCGACGCCGCACGCCGCGCTGCCCCGCGGCACCCGGATCGCGGTCCGGACGACGGGCACGCTCCGCGACATCCTGCACGGCCCGGCGCGCGTGGACGATGGTTCGCAGAATCTGATGGAGGCGCTCCGCACGGCCATGGGGATGTGCGGCGCCCGCACGCTCGGCGAGATGCAGCAGGCCGAGGTCATCATCGCGCCCGCGCTCGTGACCGAGGGCAAGGGGATGCAGATCGTGCAGCGCGTGGGCCAGGGACGCTGATGCCGGGCACCCAGGTGCAGCAGGAGCGCACCCGCCCGCAGGAACGCGCCGCGGCCCAGGTGATGCCGCCGGTCGACGACCTCGTCATCGTCCTCGACTTCGGCGCGCAGTACAGCCAGCTGATCGCCCGCCGCATCCGCGAGTTGCGGGTGTACAGCTTGATCCTCCCGTTCGACATCCGGCTCGAGGACCTGCTGGCCCTCAAGCCCAAAGGGATCATCCTGTCCGGGGGACCGGCGAGCGTGTACGAGGACAATGCGCCGCGATGCGACCCGGCGCTGTTCGGAACCGGCGTGCCGACGCTCGGCATCTGCTACGGCATGCAGTTCATGGCGCATGTGCTGGGCGGCGAGACCGGGCCGGCGGTCCGCAAGGAATTCGGTCGAACCCGGTTGTTCGTGGACGAGCCGGAGCGCGACGGGAGGCTGTTTCGCGGCCTGGAGCGGCGGCTGATCTGCTGGATGAGCCACGGCGATACGGTGCACCGCCTGCCGGCGGGGTTCGAGACGCTCGCGCATTCTGATCACACGCCCCATGCCGCGGTGGCCGATCCCGCGCGGCGGCTCTTCGGCCTGCAGTTTCACCCCGAGGTGTCCCACACGCCGTGGGGCGCCGAGGTGCTGCGCAACTTCGTCTACAACGTCTGCGGCTGCGCGCCGTCGTGGACGATGGCCTCGTTCGTCGAGCAGGCGGCCGGCGAGATCGCCGCCGAGGTCGACGGCGGGCGCGCGATCTGCGCCCTGAGCGGCGGGGTCGACTCCTCCGCGGCGGCGGCGCTCGTGTTCCGGGCGATCGGCGACCGGCTGACCTGCGTCTTCGTGGATCACGGGCTCTTGCGGCTCGGCGAAGCGGAGCGCGTGGTGGGCGTGTTCCGCGATCACTTCGGCATGCCGCTCGTCCACGTCGACGCCCGGGCGCGTTTCCTGGACCGGCTGCGCGGGGTCGCCGATCCCGAGCACAAGCGGACCTTGATCGGGCAAGAGTTCATTACCGTGTTTGCGGAGGAGGCGGAGCGCCTCGGCCGCCCGGAGTTTCTCGTGCAGGGCACGCTGTATCCCGACGTCATCGAGAGCGGGACCCGCACCGCGGCGCGGATCAAGACCCATCACAACGTCGGCGGGCTCCCCGCGGTGATGCCGTTTCGCCTCATCGAGCCGTTCCGGACGCTGTTCAAGGACGAGGTGCGCGTGGTGGCGCGGACGCTCGGGCTGCCGGACGAGCTGGTGGGGCGCCACCCATTTCCGGGGCCCGGGCTCGCGATCCGCGTCCTTGGCGACGTCACGGAGGAGCGGCTCGCCGTCCTGCGCCAGGCCGACGCCATCGTCACCGGCGAGATCCGCCGCGCGGGGCTCAGCCGGGACATCTGGCAGGCGTTTGCCGTGCTCTTGCCCGTGCAGAGCGTCGGCGTGGCCGGCGACGCCCGCACCTACGGCAACGTCGTCGCGGTGCGCGCGGTGACGAGCGAGGATGGCATGACCGCGGACTGGGCCAGGTTGCCGGCGGATCTCTTGGAGACCATCAGCAACCGCATCACGGGCGAGGTCAAAGGCGTCAGCCGGGTTGTGTACGACATCAGCAGCAAGCCGCCGGCGACCATCGAGTGGGAGTAGCCCGTCACACGCGCGGGACCGCCGCGTCGCCCCGCGCGTCCGACGCCGCCGGCGCGATGATACACTGAGAAGGATGACGCCCGCGATCGACCTCGACGCCCTCCTCAACCCCCGGCAACTGCAAGCCGTGCGCCATCCCGGCGGCCCCCTGCTCGTGCTGGCCGGCGCCGGATCCGGGAAGACGCGCGTCTTGACGTATCGCATCGCCGCGCTCATTCGGGATCGGGGCGTGGCGCCGTCTCATATCCTCGCCGTCACGTTCACCAACAAGGCGGCCGGGGAGATGCGGGAGCGTCTCGTCCGGCTGCTGGGGCCGGCCGCCGCGCGGGCGTTGTGGATCGGGACCTTTCACGCGATCGCGAGCCGCATCCTGCGCCTCTCCGGGGCGCCGCTCGGAGTGGATCCCCGGTTCGTGATCTACGACGGCGACGATCAGCGCGCGCTCATGCGCGAGGTCATCCGCGAGATCGGGGTGGACGATCGTCAGTTCCCGGCGTCCGCCGTGCTCGCGGAGATCAGCCGCGCCAAAAACGATCTCGTGGATCACGTCGCCTACGCGGCGCGGGCCGAGTCGCGGCGCCACGAGGTGATCGCGAAGCTCTACGCCGCGTACACGCGCCGGCTCGACGAGTGCCATGCCCTGGACTTCGACGACCTGCTGGGCCGCGCCGTCGAGTTGTTCCGGGAGCACCCCTCCGTGCTCGCGGAGTATCAGGCGCGCTTTGTCCACGTGCTCGTGGACGAGTACCAGGACACCAACCACGCGCAGTACGTCTTCGTCAGCCTGCTGGCTCGTCGTCACCGCAACCTGACGGTCGTGGGGGACGACGATCAGGCGATCTACCGGTGGCGCGGCGCCGACGTGCGCAATATCCTGGAGTTCGAGCGCGACTATCCCGAGGCGGCGGTCGTCACGCTGGATCAGAACTACCGTTCCACCCAACGCATCCTGCGCGTGGCGTCCGCGGTGATCCGGCACAACCCTCACCGGCACGACAAGGTCTTGTGGACCGCGAACGGCGAGGGGGACCCGGTGACGCTGTTCGAGGCCTGGGACGGGTACGAGGAAGCCCGGTACGTCGGGGAGCGGATCAAGCGGCACATCGCGGCGGGGGGCCGGGCCGGCGAGGTGGCCGTGCTCTACCGCACGCACGCGCAGTCGCGCCAGTTCGAGGAGATGTTCCTCCGCCTGGGGGTGCCGTACCGGATCGTCGGCGGCCTGCGCTTTTACGAGCGGGCGGAGATCAAGGACGTGCTCGCGTACCTGCGCGCGGCGTACAATCCCGCGGACGAGGCCAGCGTGCGGCGGGTCCTCAACGTGCCCCGGCGCGGCATCGGCGACACGACGGTGCGGCGGTTGGAGGCGTGGGCCCGGGTGGAAGGCGTGTCCCTGTGGGAGGCCCTCCGGCGTGCCGGGGATGCGGGGTGCAGCGCGCCCGCGCGGCGGGCCATCGAGGAGTTTGTGCGCATCGTGGAGCAGATCGCGGCCTGCGCCGTGGATCATCCCGCGCGCGAGGTGCTCGACCGCGCGGTCGCGGTGAGCGGCTACCGGCGTCTGCTCGAAGCCGAGGGGACGGACGAGGCGTCCGCGCGGCTGGAGAACCTGGATGAGCTCGCGGCGGTCGCGCAGGAGGTCGAGGACAGCACGGGCGATGCGTCGCTGGAGATGTTCCTCCAGCACCTCTCGCTCCTGACCGATGAGGACGCGGGGGACGACCGCGCCGACCGTGTCGTCCTCATGAGCCTCCACAGCGCGAAGGGGCTCGAGTTCCCCACGGTCGTCCTCGCCGGCCTGGAGGAGGGCTTGTTTCCCCACGCCCGCGCGCTCGAGGATCCGGCGGGGATGGAGGAGGAGCGCCGCCTCTGCTATGTGGGGATGACCCGCGCCCGGTCCCGCCTGTTCCTGACGTACGCGCGGCAGCGCACCGTCTACGGCACCGCGCGACCGGGGGTGCCGTCGCGGTTCCTTGCGGAGATCCCCGAGGACGCCATCGTCCGCGAGGTCACGGCCCGTACCGCCACCGAAGACTGGCCGGATACGGCACGCCCCGTAGCGGCCGTGGCCGTCGGGGACGCGGTGCGGCACAAGGTGTTTGGCGCCGGCCGCGTGTTGGAGGTGGACGGGGACGGGCCGCGCGCGATCGTCACGGTGCGGTTCGACGCCGCCGGCACGAAGCGCCTGGCGCTCGGGTACGCTCCGCTCGAGCGTCTGTCCCCGGCGCCGCGGGATGGGAATCCGGTAAGCAGCAGCTCGTGACAGGAGGGCCTGCCACCGTGCGGGGATCCGTGTTGATCGCGCTCGTGACGCTCGCCGCCGCGGCCTTCATGCCCGCCGCCACCGGCGGGGCGACGGCGCCGCATCCGAGCCTCCCCGGGTTGCCCGATCCCAAAGTCATGCTCGGGCAGCCGGGCCGCTACGGCGGCGTCTTTCTCGATTCACAGCAGAGCGATCCGTCCACGTTCAATCCGATCCTCGCCAATTCCACCTCGTCGACCGGTCCCCTGGCCAACGTGTTCGACGGGCTGGTCGAGGCCAACGGGAAGACCACCGACATCGAACCCGGTCTCGCGGAGTCGTGGAACGTGAGCAAGGACGGCCGGACGTGGACGTTCACGCTGCGCCAGGGCCTGCAGTGGGCCGACGGCACGCCGGTCACCGCCGACGACGTCCTGTTTACGTTTCGGGTCGTCTACGACAAGCGCATCCCCAACAGCGCCGCCGATGTCCTCAAAGTGGCCGGCAAGCCGATCGAGGTGACCAAGGTCAATGCGCGCACGGTCCAGTTCCACACCGCGGAACCGTTCGGGCCGTTTCTCCGCGAGATCGGCAACGCGTCCCTGATCCCGGAGCACGTCCTCCGACGGGCGTACGATGCCGGCCAGTTCAACCAGACCTGGGGCGTCAACACGCCCCCGAGCCAGATCGTCGGCACCGGGCCGTACAGGATCACCGAGTACCGTCCGGCGCAGCGCATCGTCTACGATCGGAATCCGCATTACTGGAAGGTCGATGCGCGCGGGCAGCGCTTGCCGTACATCGACCACATCGTCCTCACGATCGTGCCGAACCAGAACGCGCTGCGGCTCCTCTTCCAGGGCGGCCAGGCGGACAGCTACGGGGTGCGGCCGGCGGAGTACGCCGAGTTCGTGCGCGGGGCCAGGGCCGGCAACTACACGGTGTACGACGGCGGTCCGAGCTTCGGCTCGGAGTTCCTGGCCTTCAATCAAAATCCGGCGTCGGGGATGCCGGACTACAAGCTGCGGTGGTTCCAGACCCAGAAGTTCCGGCAGGCCGTGTCCTACGCCATCGACCGGCAGGCGATCATCAATCAGGTCTACGCCGGCCACGCGGTGCCGGAGTACGGTCCGGAGAGCCCGGCGGACAAGTTCTTTTTCGATCCGCACGTGATGCAGTACCCGTATGATCTCCACAAGGCCGCCGCGGTCCTGGCGGAGGCCGGCTTCACGAAGGGGACGGACGGCGTGCTGCGCGACGCCGGCGGGCACGCGGTGCAGTTCGTGATCACGACGAACGCGGACAACCCGGACCGGGTCGCGATCGGCAACATCATCCGGCAGGACCTCACCGCCCTGGGGATGCAGGTGACGTTTGCCCCCGAGGCGTTCAACACGCTCGTGGCCAAGCTCACCGACTCGTTCAAGTGGGAGGCGTTGGTGCTCGGCCTGACGGGCGGCATCGAGCCGGCGGACGGGCAAAACGTGTGGAAGTCGTCAGGCAGCCTGCACATGTGGTACCCGCGGCAGGCCAAGCCGGCGACGCCGTGGGAGGCGGAGATCGACCGGTACTTCGATCTCGCCGCGACGACGGTCGACCAAAATCGCCGGCGGGACTACTACAACCAGTGGCAGGAGATCGTCGCCGAGCAGGTGCCGCTCATCTACACGGCGATTCCGCGCGCCTACGTGGCGGTCCGCAACAAGTTCGGGAACATCGAGTTCACGGCGTTCGGCGGTCCGTTCTGGAACTTCCCCGTGATCTACATCAAGTAGCCACCCGGTGATCCGCTACATCGCCCGCCGCCTCATCCTGCTCGGGCCGCTGCTGGTCGGGATCACGTTCGTCAGCTGGGCGGTGATCCAGCTCGCGCCGGGATCCAGCGACTACTTCCAGTCGCTTGTCCTCCAGTACCCGCAGATCAGCCCGCAGCGGATCGCCGCGCTTCGGGCCCAGTTCGGCATGAACCAGCCCCCGCTGGTCCAGTACCTGCACTGGCTGTGGAGCATCGTGCACCTGAACTTCGGCTACTCCTTCGCCTACAACGTCCCCGTGGCGTGGCTGATCGGCAGCCGCGCGCTCAACACGCTCCTATTGTCGGTCACGTCGCTCATCGCGGCCTGGGCCCTGGCGCTGCCGCTCGGCATCTATTCGGCCGTGCACCAGTACTCCGCCCTCGACGGCCTGTTGAGCGCTGCGGCGTTCGTGGCCATCTCCGTGCCGAGCTTTTTCAGCGCGCTGCTGCTCCTGTACGCGGCGTTTTGGACGCATCTCCTGCCGCTGCAGGGGCTGACGAGCGTCGACTTCGACTTCCTGCCGTGGTGGGACAAAATCCTCGACGTCGCGCGCCATTTGGTGCTGCCGACGATCGCGCTCGGCGTGTTCTCCGTCGGCGGCCTGATGCGGTACATGCGCACCAACCTGCTGGACGTGCTGCGCTCGGACTACCTGCAGACGGCGCGGGCCAAGGGCCTCCCCGAGCGCGCCGTGATCTTCCGCCACGGGGTGCGCAACGCCATCAATCCGCTCGTCACGCTGTTCGGCTTCGAGCTCGGCGGCCTCTTGAGCGGGGCGGCGTTCGTCGAGAACGTCCTCGGCTACCCCGGCCTGGGTCGGCTCGTGCTGGAGGCGGTGCTCAAAAAGGACGTCTTCGTCGTGATGGGGAGCCTGCTCATGGGGAGCGTGCTGTTGATCCTCGGCAATCTGACCGCGGACATCATGCTCGCCTACGTCGATCCCCGGATTCGGTACGACTGAATGAGCCAGGACGCGGCCGCCGCGCCGCGCGTCGCCGCGTCCCCGGCCCCGGCCGGCCGGGCGCGGACGCCGCTCCAGCTGGCCTGGCGACGGCTCCGGCGCTACCGGCTCGCGGTTGTGGGCGGGGTGACCCTGGTCTGCCTCTATGCCGCGATGGCGCTGGCGCCGTTTTTGGCGCCGTACGCGCTCGACTACTCGGATCGGTCGCTGTTCTACGCCCCGCCGGTCGGGGTCCATTGGGTGGACGCCCGCGGGCGCCTCCATCTGCGCCCGTTCGTGTACGCCTACCGCGTCGTCGACGCGTCCCTGCCGGCGTACGCCCCGGACACGTCCCGTACGTACGACATCCACTTCTTCGTCCGCGGCGCTCCGTACCGGTTGCTGTGGATTGTCCCGGGCGACGTGCACCTGCTGGGCGTGGACGCTCCGGCGCGGCTCTTTCTGCTCGGTACGGATCAGTTCGGCCGCGACCTGCTCTCCCGGCTGCTCTACGGGAGCGCTGTTTCGTTGCTGATCGGGATTCTGGTCGTGCTGATCACGTTCCCCATCGGGATGATCCTGGGGGGGATCGCCGGGTACTACGGCGGCTTCATCGACAACGTGATCATGCGGAGCGTGGAGGTGTTGGCGGCGTTCCCGAGCTTCTACCTGCTGCTCACCCTCGCCTCGGTGCTACCCCCGACGCTCTCCAGCGGCGCGCGGCTGTTCATGATCTCGGCCGTGTTCAGCTTCGTGGGATGGGGTGGGCTCGCGCGCGTGCTGCGCGGCATCGTGCTCGGCATCCGGGACGTGGAATTCGTCCTCGCCGCGCGGGCGGCGGGACTGTCGGACCTGCGGGTGATCGTGCGGCACGTGCTGCCGACCACGACCTCCTACGTGATCGTCGCGGCGACGCTCACGATCCCGGGCGTGATCCTCGGGGAGAGCGGCCTCTCGTTCCTCGGGCTGGGCGTCCAAGAGCCCAGTACGAGCTGGGGCCTCCTGCTCGCGCAGGCCCAGAGCATCGAAGCGCTCACCCAGTTTCCGTGGCTCCTCACCCCTGGAGTGCTTATCGTCGTCGCGGTGCTCGCGTTCAACTTTCTCGGCGACGGCGTCCGGGACGCACTCGATCCCCGCCAGCGGGTGGCGTGACGGCCGGTGCGGAGCCGTGCGATGATAGGAGCGATACCCGCCGGGTGCCGGCCACGGCCGGCCGGGGAGCGGCGGGCAGGGCGGAGGGGGCGGCGCGGATGGCAAAGGCCGTAAGGTCGGGGTCGGCGGCGCGATTCGGGTCCGGGGCCGGGGCTCCCGGTGGCCCGGCGCGGCGGGGGGCGCCCGGGGCGGGGCCTCCGGCTCGGTCCGGACGGCGGTCCGGGCTCATCATCGCCGCAGCCGCCGCCGTGGTGCTCGCCGCCGGCGGGGTCCTGTTCGCCCAGCGGGTGATGCAGGTCCAGCAGGGTGCGGTGACGCCGGACGTGCCGCAGGGGGCGACCCTCGACCCGGCGCTCCGGGCCCGCGGCGCCGTCATCACGATCTCGGGCGAGGCCAGCCGCCCGCAGGCGTCGTACGACCCGGCCTCGGGCACGGTGCTGCTGCGGTTCCAGTCCAAGTACTACGACCCCAAACACTCCAAGGCGCTGAACCGGCAGTATCTCGCCACCGAGGGCCGCCTGGTCGTGCAACTGGCGCTCTACAACGCCCCGGAGGCGGGGCGGGTGGTGGCCGAGCTATACCACGGCCGCGACAAGCTCGCGACGGTGAGCGGGGCGTCCGGGGACGACTACAAAAGTTACGTGGTGCAATACGCGAGCACGCTCCCGTAGGTCCCGGGCGCGGGGGGCCGGGAGGAGCGCCGGGAGGCGCAGGAGAGGATTTAGCGGGGGGTTGTGGAATCCGCAAGCATTGACGGCGTAGCGCCGGTGCGCTCCGAGGTCGGCGCCGGAGGAGGGTTCGCGTGGCCGAACCGTTGCTGTCGGTTCGAAACCTGAAGACGTATTTCTACACCGACGAGGGCGTCGTACGCGCCGTGGACGGCATGGCGTACGACCTGCACAAGGGCGAGACCCTCGGCATCGTGGGCGAATCCGGGTCGGGCAAGAGCGTGCACGCGCTGTCGATCATGCGGCTGATCCCGTCGCCGCCCGGGAAGATCGTCGACGGCGAGATCTTGTTCGAAGGGCGCAACCTGCTCAAGCTGTCCGACGAGCAAATGCGCAGGATCCGCGGCAACCGCATCGCGATGGTGTTCCAGGAACCGATGACCTCCCTGAATCCCGTGCTGACCATCGGCGAGCAGATCGCGGAGGCGGTGATCCTGCACCAGCGGTTGGACAAGCGCGCGGCATGGGAGCGCGCGATCGAGATGCTCGAGCGCGTCAAGATTCCATCGGCGCGGCAGCGCGTCAAGGACTACCCCCACCAGTTTTCCGGCGGTATGCGGCAGCGCGTGATGATCGCCATGGCGCTGTCGTGCAACCCGTCGGTGCTCCTCGCCGATGAGCCGACGACCGCGCTCGACGTGACCATCCAGGCGCAGATCCTCGAGCTCATGCGGGAGCTCCAGCGGGAGTTCGGCACGGCCATCATCATGATCACCCACAACCTGGGCGTCGTCGCGGAGATGTGCGACAACGTCGTCGTGATGTACGCCGGGCGCCCCGTCGAGGAGACCGACGTCAAGCGGACGTTCCACGATCCGCGGCACCCGTACACCTGGGGGCTGCTGCATTCGGTGCCGAAGCTCTACGAGCGCAGCGAGCGGCTGATCCCGATCGAGGGGCAGCCGCCCAGCCTCGTGGACCTGCCGCCGGGCTGCTCGTTCGCGCCGCGGTGCCCGTTCGCCATGGAGGTCTGCACGCAGGTGGACCCGCCCAACGTGCCGATCGAGGCCGGGCACACCGCGCGGTGCTATCTCTACACCGACCAGGCCACGGAGAAGGACAAGGAGGCGGCGACGGCCGCGGGACTGGCGGCGTCGGCGCGGAGCCGCGGGGTCTGACAGCGCCGCCCGGGAGCTCGTGGGGAGGGACTATGGCTGGCAACGGTGAGATTCTCCTGGAGGTCAAGCACCTCGTCAAGCACTACCCGGTCACGAAGGGGTTCATCTTCCAGCGACAGGTCGGTGCGGTGCGGGCCGTTGACGGCTTGGACTTCTACATCCGCAAGGGCGAGACGCTGGGCCTCGTCGGAGAGTCCGGGTGCGGCAAGACGACGACGGGCCGCGTGATCCTGCGGCTCCAGGAGCCGACGAGCGGCGAAGCGCTGTTCGAGACGCGCGACATCTTCAAGCTGGGCAAGGAAGAGCTTCGCCGGATGCGCCGTAACATGCAGATCATCTTCCAGGATCCCTACTCCTCGCTCAACCCCCGGATGACCGTCGGCGACATCATCGGCGAGCCGCTGGAGATCCACAACCTGGCGCGCGGCAAGGAAAAGGTGCGCCGCGTCCAGGAGCTGCTCGAGGTCGTCGGGCTGTCACCGTACCACGCCAACCGCTACCCGCACGAGTTCAGCGGCGGGCAACGCCAGCGCATCGGCATCGCGCGGGCGCTCGCCGTGAACCCGAAGTTGATCATCGCCGACGAGCCGGTCTCCGCGTTGGACGTGAGCATCCAGGCGCAGGTGCTGAACCTCCTGCAAGAGCTGCAAAAGGAGTTCGGCCTGACCTACCTGTTCATCGCGCACGACCTCTCGGTCGTCAAGCACATCAGCGACCGTATCGCCGTCATGTACCTCGGCAAGATCGTGGAGCTCGCGGACGCCGACGAGCTGTTCTCGAACCCCCAGCATCCGTACACCGAGGCGCTGCTGTCCGCGGTGCCGATCCCGAACCCGGAGATGCGGCGGGACCGGATCATCCTCCCCGGCGACGTGCCGAGCCCGGTCAACCCCCCGTCCGGCTGCCGGTTCCACACGCGCTGCCTCTACGCGCAGCCGAGCTGCAGCGTGGACGAGCCCGAGTTCGTCGACATCGGCAACGGCCACTTCGTCGCGTGCCCCGTACGGCCGTTCAAGACACAACGAAGCAAGGCGGCGGTGTACCGCCCGGCGGCCAGCGCGGCCAACTCGTAGAACCGGACGGGCGCGCCGGACGTACCACACCACAGGGACGACACAAGGGTGCTGAGGCCGGGGGGAGGCGCGCATCCGCGTCGGCGCGGGGGCGCGTGCGTGGCGGGACGTTCTCACCGGTTCGAGTCGAGACGAGAGGCGGTGAGCGTCGTGGCACAGCGCGGGCTGGCGGTGGTGGCGATCGCGGTGGTGGCGGTGCTGGCGTACGGCACCGGCGCCCGCGGCGCCGCGGAATCTGTGCGGAACCCGGACACCCTGATCATCCTCACCTACGGAGACCCCCAGAGCCTGGACCCGGCGTACGCGTACGACACGGCAAGCGAGGGCGTGATCTGGCCCGGGATCTACGAGACGCTCATCACCTATGACGGCAGCGTGCTGTCCCGATACGTGCCGCGCCTGGCGACGACGGTGCCGACCCTGCAAAACGGGCTCATCAGCAAGGACGGGTTGACCTATACGTTCCCGATCCGGCAGGGCGTGCACTTCCACGACGGCACGGTGATGACGCCGGAGGACGTCCGGTACTCCATGCTGCGGTTCATGCTGCAGGACCGGGACGGCGGCCCGTCCTGGTTGTTGCTCACGCCGCTGCTCGGCACGGACAGCACCCGCACGAAGGGCGCCGTCACGGTGCAGTATGCCGACGCGGCCAAGGCCGTGACGGTCGAGGGCCAGGACGTCGTGTTCCACCTCAAGCATCCCTACGCGGCGTTTCTGAGCATCCTGGCCGCCTGGTCGTTCGTGTTGCCGGAGAAGTGGGCGGCCGCGCACGGGGACTGGGACGGGACCGCGGCAACGTGGACGAAATACAATAACCCCAAACTCCAGGACCGGTACGAGTTCGATCACACGAACGGCACGGGTCCGTTCATGCTGCAGACCTGGGACCGGCAGGCCAAGGAAGAGATCCTGGTCCGCAACGATCACTACTGGCGCGCGCCGGCCAAGCTGGCGCGGGTCGTGATCCGCACGGTCACGGAGTTCCCGGCCCGCCAGCTGCAGTTGCAGCGCGGCGACGCGGATGCGATCGCGGTGGACCGGCCCGACCAGTCCAAGGTCACGGGGATGGCCGGCGTCACGGTGCAGGATGGGTATCCGGCGCTGGTGATCCAGGTCTTCCACTTCAACCAAAAGATCGACGTCGCGGGCAACCCGGACGTGGGAAGCGGCAAGCTGGACGGCAACGGCATCCCGCCGGACTTCTTCTCGGACGTGCACGTCCGCCGCGGCTTCGCCTACGCGTTCGACTACGGCACGTTCATCCGCGACGGGTATCGGGGCAAGGCGCTGCAGCCGAACGGCCCGATCATCCAGGGCCTCCTCGGCTATGACCCGTCGCTCCCGAAGTACACGTTCGACAGGCAAAAGGCGATCGCGGAGTTCAAGGAGGCATGGGGCGGTAAGCTCTGGGACACCGGCTTCCACTTCACCGAGACCTACAACACCGGCAATGCCGTGCGCCAGATCGGCGCCCAGATCGTCAAGGATGACGTGGAGTCCCTCAACCCGAAGTTCCACATCGACATCCGCAACATCCAGTTCTCCTCGTTCCTGCAGTTGACCGTGCAGCACAAGGGGACCCTGTACGCGCTCGGCTGGGCGGTGGACTATCCCGACCCTGATGACTTCGCGCAGCCGTTTCTCGCGAGCAACGGTCAGTACCCGAAGCAGAACGGCTTTTCCGATCCCCACGTGGATCAGCTGGTGAAGCAGGCCGCGGAGACCGCGGATCCCGCCAGGCGCGCCCAAATCTACCGCGAGCTCACGAAGTTCGCGTACGATAACGTCCTGGCCATCTACGCCGCGCAGCCCACCAATTTCGTGGTCATGCGTTCGTGGGTCCACGGATGGTACTACAACGCGGTCCTGCCGCCGCTCGCGAACGTGGGGTTCGACTTCTATACCATGTCCAAGCAGTAGGGACGTACGCCGGCCGGCCGACCCGCTGAATGAGCCGGTTCATCGCGCGCCGCCTGCTGTTGCTCCCGTTCGTCGCCCTCGGCGTGACGGCCCTGATCTTCTCGCTCCTGCAGCTGCTCACCCCCGCGATGCGCGCCAGCCTGTACATCACCGACCCCAAGCAACTCAACGCGCTGCCCGACATCATTCGCAAGTACCACCTGGACCAGCCCGTGTACGTGCAGTACTGGGAGTGGCTCCGCCAGGTCCTGCACGGCGACCTCGGGTGGTCGGAGACCGCGCGGGAGCCCGTGCTGACGGCGATTCGCGGCTATTTCCCCGCGACGTTCGAGCTCGCGCTGTACTCGTTCGCCTGCATCCTCGTGCTCGGTATCTGGCTCGGGACGCTCTCCGCGGTGCAGAAGGACAAAATCGTGGACCACCTGAGCCGCTCGACGTCCATCAGCGGCGCCTCGCTGCCGACGTTCGTGTGGGGGCTCGTGCTGCTCATGGTGTTCTACGGGCACTTCGGGTGGTTTCCGCCGGGCCGGCTCGGGCTCGACGCCGACCTCTTCGTCCGCAGCCCGCAATTTCACCCCTATACGGGGCTCCTCACGATCGACGCGCTCCTCAACGGCCAATGGTGGCTCCTGTGGGACGCGCTGCGCCACCTCGTGCTCCCGGTGGCGACGCTGACGTACTTCATCACCGCGACCCTCGTGCGGATCACCCGCTCGTCCATGCTCGAAACGCTTCGCGCGGATTACGTGCGGACCGCGGAGGCGAAGGGACTGCCGCGGGACGTCGTGGTGGACAAGCATGCCCGCCGCAACGCCCTGATCCCGGTGATCACGCTCGCGGGCCTGCTGTTCGTCGGGCTGCTCTCCGGGGTGGTCATCACCGAGACGGTGTTCAACTGGCCCGGCATCGGCCGCTGGGGCGTGACGGCGAGCCAGCAGCTCGACATTCCCGCCGTCACCGGTTTTGCCCTCATCTTCGCGGGGATGCTCGTGCTCGGGAACCTCTGCGCGGACGTCCTCTACGCCGTGGTCGATCCGCGCATCCGGCTGCAGTGAGCGCGGTCCGCGTCCCCTCGCTCGTCGCGCCGGGCGCTCCCACGGTCCCGCGCGTCCAGCCGAGCGCGTGGCAACGCACGGTCCGCCGGTTCCGCCGCAACCCGCTGTCCGTGCTCGGCCTGTGCATTATCGTGTTCTTCGTCGCGGTGGCGCTCCTGGCGCCGCTGCTCGCGCACCCGATCGAGCGCAACCCGTACATGATCCCGCACCAGGGATATGCGAGCGATCCCCGTCCCCCGGGGCCGGGCCACCCGCTCGGCACCACGGAGGAGCAGTTCGACTTATACTACGGCGCGGTATGGGGAGCGCGCAGCGCGTTTGTCGTCGCGTTGACCGTCGTCGGAGCCGGCATCGCCGTCGCGCTGACGCTCGGGAGCCTGAGCGGGTACTACGGCGGCTGGATCGACGAGGTGGTGATGCGGGTCACCGACATCTTTCTCGCGTTTCCCGGCCTCATCCTCGCCGTGGTCATCGTCGCCGTGCTCGGCCAGAGCGCGCGCAACGCCATGATCGCGATCGCCGTCGTGGCCTGGCCGACGTACACGCGCCTTTTGCGGGCGGAGTTTCTGCGCGTCCGCGACATGGAGTACGTGCAGGCCGCCCGCGCGATGGGCGTCCGGGACGTGTTTATCATCATCCGGCACGTCATCCCGAACACGATCTACCCCATCATCATCCTGGCGTCGCTGGACATGGGCGGCATCGTCATCAACTTCGCGGCGTTGTCGTTCCTCGGGCTCGGCGCACCGCCCGGGTATGCCGATTGGGGGCAGCTCATCAGCCTGTCCCACAACTGGATCCTCGGCACGGCCGGCGACCCGTTCCAGTATTGGTACACGCTCCTGGTGCCCGGGGTGGCGATCTTCCTGTTCGTCCTGGGGTGGAACCTGCTCGGCGACGCCTTCCAGGACATCTTCGACCCGCGCCAGCGCGGAAGCGTGTAGGGCAGTGGCACGGAGCGCCAGCGTACCGCAGGCTCAGAGGAGGAGGCGTGACATGCGTATGCGGCCATGGTCGATCCGCACCGCGGCGGCGTTCACCGCCGCCATCGTGTCCCTGTCGCTCGGGGCGCTCGTCGCCCGGGGCGCGGGGGAGCCGGTCAAGAACCCCGATACGTTCGTGGAGTTGCAGTTCGGCGACGTGACGAGCCTGGATCCCGACCTGGCCTACGACATCTACTCCGCGGAGCCGATCTGGCCGAACGTGTACGAGACGCTGATCATCTACAGCGGCTCGTCCCTGGACAAGTTTTCGCCGATGCTGGCCACCGAGGTGCCGAGCCTGCAGAACGGGCTCATCAGCAAGGACGGGATGACCTATACGTTCCCGCTCAGGCAGGGCGTGCGCTTTCACGACGGGTCGGTCATGACGCCGGACGATGTCGTGTACTCGTTCCGCCGCTTCCTCCTCCAGGACCAGGCCGGCGGCCCGGCGTGGCTCCTGTTGAGCCCGTTGCTCGGGGTGGACAGCACGCGCGACAAGCAGGGCAAGATCCAGGTCACGTTCGATCAGGTGCAACGGGCCGTGTACGCCCAGGGCAACAGCGTCGTGTTCCACCTGAAGCGGCCGTTCGCGCCGTTCCTGACGATCATGGCCGCGTGGGGCGGCGTGATGCCGCGCAAGTGGGCGGCCGCGCACAACGACTGGGACGGGGGCGCGGCGACCTGGCAGAAGTACAACAATCCCAAGACCGAGGACCGGTACCAGTTCGACCACATGAACGGCACCGGGCCGTTCATGCTCGAGCAGTGGGACCGCCAGAACAAGGAAGTGATCCTCGTTCGCAACGACCACTACTGGCGCCAGCCGGCGCGGCTCCGGCGTGTGATCATCAGGTCGGTGACGGAGCTCGCCGCCCGTCGCCTCCAGCTCCAGCAGGGCGACGCCGACCTCATCGTCGCCTCCCTGAACGAGCAGTCGCAGCTGCGCGGTCTGCCGAACACGGTCATGCAGACGAAGCTGCCGCAGATCGCGGTGCAGACGCTGCAGTTCAACTTCAAGATCAACACCGACGGGAATCCGGACGTGGGGAGCGGCAAGCTCGACGGCCAGGGGATCCCGTCCGATTTCTTCGCCGACATCCACGTGCGGCGCGGCTTCGCCTACGCGTTCGACTACGCGCAGAACCTGAGCAGCGCGTACGCCGGACAGGGCATCCTGCCGCACGGGCCGATCGTGCAGGGGCTGCTGGGCTACGATCCCTCCGTGCCCACGTACGCCACGAGCCGCGACAAGGCGATCGCGGAGTTCAAGGAAGCGCAGGGCGGGAAGCTGTGGGATACGGGCTTCAAGTTCACCGTGCCGTACACCGCCGGCAACACCGCGCGGCAGGTCGGCGCGACGATCCTGCGCGACGACGTCCAGGCGCTCAACCCCAAGTTCCAGCTGAGCTTCCGCCCGGTGCCCGCGAGCGCGCTCAACGAGATCTTGTTCAGCCACAAGGGGACGATGTACTTCCTCGGGTGGTTCGCCGACTATCCGGACCCGCACGACTTCGCGCAGCCGTTCCTCTCGGCGAACGGCTATTTCCCGGTGCGCGGCGGGTACAACAACCCCGAGGCCGACCGGCTGATCGATCAGGCCGTGGCCACGGCGGATCCGGCCAAGCGCGCGGCGATCTACAAGCAGCTCTCCATGATCGCCTACAACGATCTGCCGTATCTGTTCCTCGTGCAGCCGACGACGTACTACACGATGCGGTCCTGGGTGCACGGGTGGTACTACAACCCGATCTTCCCCGGGCAATACTACTACACGCTGTACAAGCAATAGCCTCCGGCCCGGTCGCCTGCCGCGCCTCGGCGGGAGGCCGGCGGCCAGGGCGGGCGGGGAGCGCGTAGACCGCGCTCCCCGCCGCATGCTACCATGGCGATACTTCCCGCGAGTGGAGGGTGACGTGTCCGAGGACCGGCCGCCAGCACCGCCGATGATCGACGCCGCGACCGTCGCCCACGTCGCCCGCCTCAGCCGGCTCGAGCTCACCCCCGACGAACGCCGGCTGTTCCAGGCGCAGCTGGGCAGTATCCTCGAGTCATTCCAGCAGCTCGCCACGCTCGACTTGGGTGACGTCCCCGCGGCGGTGCCCGGGGACCCGGCGGCCGGGGTCATGCGCGACGACGTCCCGGTCGCGTCGCTGTCCCGCGAGGACGCCCTCGCCAACGCGCCCGAGACCGCGGACGGCTACGTCGTGGTCCCGCCGGTCATCGAGGACGACGGGTCCCGGGCGCCATGACGGGTCCGCATCCCGCGTCGCCGGCGGACCGGCCGGCCTGGGATCTCCGCGCCTGCTACCGCCGCGGGGAGTTGAGCCCGAGCGAGGTCGTTGACGGCGTCCTCCGGCGCATCGAGGCGGTGGAGCCGCAGGTCCGGGCGTACTTGTACCTCGACGCCGACGCCGCGCGGCGAGAGGCGGCGCAGTGGGACCGCGCCGCGGGCGCGGAGGACGCGCCGCCGCTGGCCGGGGTGCCGGTGGCGCTCAAGGACAACCTGTGCACGCGCGGCGTGCCGACGACGGCCGGCTCGCGCGTCCTCGCGGGATTTCGCCCACCCTACGACGCGACCGTCGTCACCCGCCTCCGGCGCGCCGGCGCCATCGTGCTCGGCAAGACCAACTGCGACGAGTTCGCGATGGGGAGCAGCACGGAAAACTCCGCGTTCGGCCCCACCCGCAACCCGTGGGACCCCGATCGCGTGCCCGGCGGCAGCAGCGGCGGCTCGGCGGCGGCCGTCGCGGCGGGGGAAGCCACCCTCGCGCTCGGCAGCGACACCGGCGGAAGCATCCGTGAACCGGGCGCGTTCTGCGGCGTCGTCGGGCTCAAGCCGACGTACGGGCGCGTCTCCCGATACGGCCTCATCGCGTTCGCCTCCTCGCTCGACCAAATCGGCCCGTTTGCGCGGGATGTGCGGGACGCCGCGCTGCTCCTGCGCGAGATCGCCGGACGCGATCCCGCGGATGCGACCTCGGCCGGCGTCGAGGTGCCCGACTACCCCGCGCTGCTCACGGGCCGCGTCGCGGGCCTGCGCCTCGGCGTGGTGCGCGAGTTTCTCCAGGACGGGCTCGACCCGGGCGTGGCCGGCGCCGTCGGCGAGGCCATCCGCGCGCTCGAGCGATCGGGGGCGCGCCGCGTGGATGTCTCGCTGCCGCACGCGCCGTACGCCTTGCCGGCGTACTACATCGTTGCGCCGGCGGAAGCGAGCAGCAATCTCGCGCGGTACGCGGGCGTGCTCTACGGCCACCGCACCACGCGGGCCGCGGATCTCATCGGCATGTACGCGCGGACGCGCGACGAGGGCTTTGGCGCGGAGGTCAAACGCCGGATCATGCTCGGGACCTATGCCCTCTCCGCCGGGTACTACGACGCGTTTTATCTGCGGGCGCAGCGGGTGCGCGAGCTGATCCGCCGGGAGTTCGCGCAGGCGCTGGAGAGCGTCGACGTGCTCGTGGGTCCGGTGGCGCCCACCCCGGCGTTCCCGCTCGGCGAGCGTGTGGAGGATCCGCTCGAGATGTACCTCGCCGACGTGTTCACCGTGCCGCTCAATCTCGCCGGCCTGCCCGGCGTCTCGGTGCCGTGCGGGTTTGCGGGCGACCTCCCCGTCGGGCTTCAGATCGCGGGGCGCGCGTTCGACGAAGCGACGGTGCTCAACACGGCCTACGCCCTCGAGCGGGCGCTTCCGGCGCCGGGGCGGCGGCCGCGCGTGGTCACGGCCGCGGAGCGGCGGAGCAGCCCGGCATGAGCGGATCCGCGGCGGCGGCGGCCCTGTACGAGACCGTCATCGGGCTGGAGGTGCACGTGCAGCTCAGCACGCGCAGCAAGATGTTCTGCGGGTGCGCCTGCGCCTTTGGGGCGCCGCCGAACACCCTCACGTGCCCCGTGTGCCTCGGCCTGCCGGGGTCCCTGCCGGTGCTCAACCGGGCCGCCGTGGAACTCGGCGTCCGCGCGGCGCTCGTGTTGAATTGCACGGTCCGGCCGGACAGCCGGTTCCACCGCAAGAACTACTACTACCCCGACATTCCCAAAAACTACCAAATCTCGCAGTATCAATACACCGGCCACCCGCCGCTGGCCACGGACGGCGTGCTCGCGCTCGAGGCCGGCGGCGTGACGCGGCGGGTCGGCATCCGGCGCGTCCACCTGGAGGAGGACACCGGGAAGCTCGTGCATGCCGGCGGGCGCAGCCTCGTGGACTACAACCGGAGCGGCACGCCGCTCATGGAGATCGTGTCGGAGCCGGACCTGCGCTCCGCGGAGGAGGCGCGCCTGTTTCTCACGCGCCTGCGGGCCGTTCTCCAGTACGCCGGCGTGACGACGGGGCGCATGGAGGAAGGAACCCTGCGCTGCGACGCCAACGTGTCGCTGCGCGATCCCGGCGGACCTCACGGGACCCGCACGGAGATCAAGAACATGAACTCCCTGCGCTCGGTCGAGCGCGCGCTGCGCTTCGAGGAAGCCCGCCAGCGCGATCTGCTGGCCGGTGGCGCCGCCGTCGTGCAGGAGACCCGGCATTGGGACGAGGCGCGCGGGCTGACGTTCTCGTCGCGGGAGAAGGAGGAAGCGCAAGACTACCGCTACTTCCCGGAGCCCGACCTCTTGCCCGTCCGCGTGGATGCCGCGTGGATCGAGCGCATCCGCAAGGACATCCCCGAGCTGCCGGAGGCCCGCCGCCGGCGCTATGTGGAGACGTACGGGTTGCCCGAGCACGACGCCGGGCTGCTGACCGAGACGCGGCCGATGGCGGAGTTTTTCGAGGCCACGGTGCAGTTGGGCGGCCATCCCCGGACGGTCGCCAACTGGCTCGTCGGCGACGTCGCGGCGTACATGAACGCCGCGGGCGTCGAGATCGAGCAGATCGCCGTGCGTCCCGCCGCACTGGCCGGGCTCCTCGCCCTCGTCGACCGCGGGACGATCAGCGGGCGGTCGGCCAAGGAGGTGCTCGAGGAGATGCTCCGCACGGGGCGCGCCGCGGACGAGATCGTCCGCGAGCGGGGGCTGGTCCAGATCAGCGACACGGACGAGCTGATCCGCCTGGTGGACGCCGCGATTGCCGAAAATCCCGGCCCCGTCGGCGACGTCAAGGCCGGCAAGGATCGCGCCGTCACGTTCCTCGTCGGGCAGGTGATGAAGAAGTCGCGAGGCCGGGCGAACCCGGAGATGGTAAACCGCCTGCTCCGGGACCGCATTGGCGCACCCTAACCGCCCCCGGCGGCGGCGCGCCCTCCTGGATGCGGGCCGCGCCGGGACGGGAGGTGTCTTGCGGGGCCGGCACGGCCCACGGAGGGCGGCGCCCGGCCACCCGCGGGCGTTGGCGCGCGGGGCCCGCATCACCTGTACGTTCGAGCAGATGGGGCCCGACGGCGAGGCGCTGGGGCGGGGCGGCGGCCGGATCGTCGCCGTCCCCTACGCCGCTCCCGGCGACCAGGCCACCGTGGAGATCACCGAGCCCGACCGCAAGCCGGCACGAGGACGCCTCGTAGCGCTGCGCGAGCCCGCGGCCGGCGCGGGCGAGCCGTTGTGCCCGCACTTCGGGGACTGCGGCGGCTGCCAGTGGCAGCATCTCGACTATGCCGTCCAGCTCGAGCAGAAGACGCGGCTCGTGCGGGAGGCGCTCGGGCCGGGACTGCCGGATCTCCCCGTAGAACCGGCCGTCGGGTGGGGTCCCCCGTGGGGCTATCGATCACTCCTGGAGGCCGCCGCGGCCGCGCCGTCTCAGTCGCCGGCGCTCGGGTTCTACGCCTGGGGCAGCGACCGCGTGATCGACATCCAAACATGCCCCGTGCAGCACCCGGCCAACGTGGTCCTGCTCGAGGCTGTGCGCGCGCGCTGGCCCCGGCTGCCGGACGGCCCGCGGCTCCGCGGCGTGCTCGGCCGCGTCGGCAGCGCGACGGGCGAGGTGCTGCTCGGGCTCGCGGTCGGAGGGCGCCTCGATGCCGGGGCGCGAACGGCCGTCGTCCGCGCGCTGCTCGACCGGATCCCCGGGCTCGTCGGCATCGTGGAGATCGCGGCGCCGCCCGCGGGCCATCTCCTGCGGAGCCGGCGCAGCTCGTTGTTGTGGGGCCGCGCATGGGTGCGGGAGGAGGTGGCGGGGGTCCGCTATCGCGTCCCGCTGCTGGCGGAGTTTCCCGCGAACCCCCGCGCGTTCGCCGGCGCCGTCGAGTTGGTGCTCGGCGCGCTGGATGCGTCCCGTGACGACACGGTCGTGGAGATCGGCGCGGGCATCGGCGCATACACGCTGCAGCTGGCGCTGGCGACCGGCCGGGCCGTCGGTGTGACGACCGGAGCGCTGCTTGCCGCGGCCCGCGCCAACGCCCGCCACAACGGCCTCGAAAACTGCACGTTTTACGCCCGCGACGTCGTCCGCGCCGTGGAGAAGGCGGCGCGGGTACGGGGGGTCGGCTGCGCCCTGATCCGGCCGCAGGGCGGCGCGCTCGCCCCGGCCGTGGTGCGCGCGCTCCGGCGCGCCGGCGTCCGGCGGCTCGCGTACCTGGGCCGCTCGCTCCGGGGCCTGGACCGTGACGCCGCGGCCCTGCGCGCGGGCGGATACCTGTTGCGATGGGCGCGGCCGCTCGACATGAGCCCGCACACCAGCCGGACCAGCGTGCTGATGCTCGCAGAGGCGCGCTGAGCCCGCCGCGTCGGTGAGCCCGGTACGGCGCGCGGATGATCCTGGGACCAGAGGGCTTCTGGTACAATAGACGAGACGCCTCCGAAGGGGACGCCGCATGTCGAGTGAGTTCGTCCACTGCCACCTGCACACCGAGTACTCGCTCCTCGACGGCGAGAGCCGAATCGACGCACTGATGACGCGGGCCGCGGCGCTCGGCATGCCGGCGATTGCCGTGACCGACCACGGCGTGATGTACGGCGCGGTCGAGTTCTACGAGGCGGCCCGCGCCCACGGCCTCACGCCGATCATCGGTGTCGAGGCGTATGTGGCGCCGCGCCGCCGGACGGATCGCGACCCAAAGCTGGACGCCTCCGCGGCCCACCTGGTGCTGCTGGCGGCGACGGACGAGGGGTACCGCAATCTCCTGCAGCTCACCACCGCCGCGCATCTCGAGGGGTTCTACTACAAGCCGCGGATCGATCGCGACGCGCTGAGCCGGCACGCCAAGGGGCTGATCGGCCTCTCGGGTTGCCTGCAGGCCGAGATCCCCCGCGCGATCATGCGGGGGGACCTCGCCGCCGCCCGGGAGATCGCCGGCGCCTACCGCGACATCCTGGGGCCGGACAACTTCTACCTGGAGCTGCAGAACCACGGCCTCGCCGATCAGCAGACCGTGATGCGGGGGATCGTGCCGCTGGCCCGCGACCTGGGGCTGCCGCTCGTCGCAACCAACGACGTGCACTACGTGGAGCGGGACGAGGCCGACGCGCAGGACGCGCTGATGTGCATCCAGATGGGGATGAGCCTCGAGCAGCGCGACAAGCCGCGGATGGGCGACACGCCCGAGTTCTACCTGAAGAGCGCCGAGGAGATGGCGGCGCGGTTTGCCGAGTTCCCGGAGGCGCGCCGCAACACCCTCGCCATCGCGGAGCGGTGCCGGGTGACGCTCGATACGGGGACGCTCAAGCTGCCCCACGTCGAGGTGCCCGCCGGGGAGACTCCGGAATCCTACCTGCGGCACCTGTGCGAGGCCGGGGCGCGGCGGCTGTACGGCGAGATCACGCCGGCCGTGCGGGACCGGCTCGAGTACGAGCTGGGCGTGATCACCCGGATGGGGTATGCGGCGTACTTTCTCATCGTGCAGGACTTCGTCAACTTCGCGCGGCGCAGCGGGATTCTCACCACCGTGCGCGGTTCGGCCGCGGGGAGCCTCGTGCTGTACACGTGCGGCGTGACGGAAGTGGACCCGCTGGCATACCGTCTGCCGTTCGACCGGTTTCTCAACCTCGAGCGCTACACGATGCCCGACATCGACGTGGATTTCATGGACAGCCGGCGCGACGAGGTCATCAAGTACGTCGTGGACCGCTACGGCGCGGACCGCGTGGCGCAGATCATCACGTTCGGCACGATGGGGGCGCGCGCCGCGATCCGGGACGTCGGCCGCGTGATGGGGCTGCCGTACGGCGACGTGGATCGGATCGCGAAGCTCGTGCCGGGCGCGAACGTCTCGCTCAAGGACGCGCTGGCCGCGGAGCCGGAGTTGCGGAGCGCCGCGGACGGATCGCCGCAGATCCGCCGCCTCATCGACATGGCGCAGCGGCTGGAAGGCGTCGCCCGGCACGCCAGCACCCACGCGGCGGGCGTCATCATCTCGCGCGACCCCCTGACGGAGCACGTCCCGCTGCAGCGGGCCACCAAGGGCGAGCTGCTCATGACGCAGTACGACATGAACAGCGTCGCCCGGCTCGGCCTGTTGAAGATGGACTTCCTCGGCCTGACCAACCTCACGATCCTGGACACCGCGATCACGCTGGTCCGCGAGACGCAGGGCGTCGACATCGACCTCAAGCGCCTGCCGCTCGACGACGCGCCGACGTACGCGCTGCTCGCGTCGGGCAACACGACCGGGATCTTCCAGCTGGAAGGTCGCGGCATGACGCGGTACCTGCGGGAGTTGCGGCCGGACCGGATCGAGGACGTGATGGCCATGGTCGCGCTGTTCCGGCCCGGCCCGATGGCCAACATCCCGTCCTATATCCGCCGCAAGCATGGGGAGGAGCCGGTCACGTATCTCCACCCGTCCCTGGAGCCCGTGCTCCGGGAGACGTACGGCGTGATGGTCTACCAGGAAGACATCATGACCGTCGCGCAGGCCGTTGCCGGCTACACGCTGGCCGAGGCGGACGTGCTGTGCTACGCCATCCGCAAGAAGATCAAGGACCGCCTGCTGGCGCAGCGGGCGAAGTTCGTGGCGGGCGCCCGCAAGAACGGCGTGCCTCCCGCGGTCGTCGACCAGATCTTCGAGCAGTTCGAGCCGTTCGCGCGGTACGGCTTCAACCGGGCCCACGCGGCCTGCTACGGGCTCATCGCCTACTACACCGCGTACCTCAAGGCGCACTACCCGGCCGAGTACATGACGGCGGTGCTCAGCAGCACCGCGGGCGACCTGGAGCGCATCGCGCAGGCGGTCGGGGAGTGCCAGCGCATGGGGATCACGATCCTGCCGCCCGACGTCAACGAGAGCCAGGCGTCGTTCACCGTGTCGGCCGGCGCCATCCGGTTCGGCCTCGCGGCGATCCGCAACGTCGGCGTCGGGGCGGTCGATGCGATCATCGCCGCGCGGGACGCCGGCGGGCGGTTTGCGAGCCTCGCTGACCTGTGCGCGCGGGTCGACACCCGCCAGGTCAATCAGCGCGTGATCGCGAGCCTCGTCAAGGCCGGCGCGTTCGACTCGCTGGGCGCATCCCGGGCGCAGATGCTGCAATCCCTCGACGAGACGATCGATCAGGCGCAGCGCAGCCAGCGCGCGCGGGCGCAGGGCCAGACCGGGCTGTTCGATCTCGCCGCCGCGGAGCCCGAACCGCCGGACGAGACCGGCGCGGTGGCGGAGTTCAGCCCCGAGGAGCGCCTCACGATGGAACGGGAGATGCTCGGCCTGTACATCTCCGACCATCCGCTGCGCCGGTGGGACGCCGTGCTTCGAGAGAAGGCCACGGCATCCATCGCGCAGCTGCCCGATCTCCGGGATCGTCAGGAAGTCGTGATCGGCGGCCTCGTGGGGGCGATCAAGCGCAGCATCACCCGATCGGGATCGGCGATGGCGTTCCTCACGCTGGAGGATCTGACGGGGAGCGTCGAGGTCCTGGTGTTCCCGCGCGCGTACGAGGAGCAGGGGTTTGCGCTCAAGCGGGACGCCGTCGTGCTGCTGCGGGGCAAGGTAGACCTCGAGGAGCAGGGCGCCAAGCTGCTGTGCGAGGAGGTCATCCCGCTGCCGTCCACGCCGGAGGAGGCGATGCGGCTCGAGGTGCCCGTGCCGTCCGCCCGGCCGCGCGACCGGTACCGCGCTGGCGGCCCGCCCCGCGGGGCCGGAGCGCAGGGCGCGCGGGCGAACGGCGACGCCCGCACGCCGAACGGGCAGGCCGCGCCCGCGGCCCGAGCCCCGGGCGCGGCGGCCGCGCGTCCCGCGCTTCGCGTGCGCGTCACGACGCGCGAGGAGATCGAGCAGCTCTGCCAGTACCTCGAGGCGCACCGCGGGACGCGGCCGGTGTGCGCGCACGTCGTCACCGACGCCGGCGAGCACGTGATTCCCGTACAGATTCGCTTAGGGGACGGCGTCGAGGTCCAGCAGGAACTGGAGCGAATTTTCGGCGAGGGGAATGTCTGGGAAGAGTAGCGCGGTGCGGTCGCAGGGCGCCGCCGCGCCCGGCCGGTCGATGGCATCCGCGCGGGAGGTGCTTCGAAGCCGGGGCGTTCGGTGGCAGGCGCTGCTGACGCTGCTGCTGATGGCCCTCGGGTTTCTCGTCACGGTGCAACTGCGGGCGGGCCGGACGCTCTCCGGGCAGGAAGGCGTGCCCACCCGTAACGTGTACGCCCTGGCCACGATGCTCGGACAGGAGCGCGACACGCGCCGCGGGCTGGAGGCGCAGGTCGCGGCGCTCACGCGCCGGCTCGCCGAGTTCGAGTCCGCGGCCGCGCAACGGCGCAGCGCCGACCAGGCCCTCGCGCAGGAGCTCGAGGAGCTGCGGATGGCGGCGGGGCTCGTCGCGATCACCGGCCCGGGGGTGCGCGTCCAGGTTACCGACGGGACGCCGCCGGCGGCGGGGCAGGCGCCGGCGACGGTGCAATACGTCGACCTGGCGAGCATCGTGAACGAGCTGTGGGCGGCCGGCGCGGAAGGCGTCGCCGTGAGCGGGTATCGCGTAACGTCCACGACGGGATTCAGCCAGGTCGGCGGCACCGTCATCGCCAACCGCCAGCGCCTGGCGGCCCCGTACGAGGTGGTGGCCGTGGGCGACCCGCCGGCGCTCGCGGGCGCGCTCAATATCCGCGGGGGCGTGGTGGACGGGCTTCGCGGCCTCGGCCTCCGCATCACGGTGACGCCGCTCCGGACCGCGACCCTGCCTCCGGCGCGCGCGCTTCCGGCATTCCGGTTTGCGCGCCCGGCGGCGCCGTGAGGCTCGTCGTCTACGGCCGGCCCGGGTGTTGCCTCTGCGAGAAGGCGGAGGACATCGCCCGCCGTCTCGAGCGCGAGTACGCGTTCGCGACAGAGGTCGTGGACATCACGGGCGACCCCCTGCTGTCCGCCCGGTACCGGGAGGTCATCCCGGTGGTGGTGCTGGACGGGATCGAGATCGCGCGGGGGCGGGTCGGATTCGCCGGCATGCGGGCGGCGCTCGCCCGCGCCGGCGCCGCGCGGCCGTGAGCGGGGCCGACGTCGTCGTCGCCGGCGCGTCGTTCGCCGGGCTGGCCGTGGCGCGTGAGCTCCCTGGCCGGGCGCTCTTGATCGATCATCAGGACGTCGGGGACGGGCAGACGTCGGCGTGCGGCACGCCGATCAGCGTGCTGGCCGCGCTCGGCGCCGCGACGAGCGTACAGGAAACGCACGGCGACCTCGTGATCCATACGCCGGGCCGCACGGTGCGGTGGCCGCTGCCCGAGCCGTTCTGCACGTTCGACTACCGCGCGTGCTGCGCGGCGGCGTACCGGGGGCTCGACGCGCCGCTGCTCCGGGCCTCGGTGCAGGGCCGCCGCGGGGGTGTGGTGCGGACGTCGTCCGGCGATGTCACGGGGCGCGTGCTCGTCGACGCGACGGGATGGCGCGCGGTACTCTCCGGGGCGGGCCGCCGTCCCGGCCGTCCCCGCGGATTCGTGGGCTTTGGCCTCGAGGCCGCCGCGCCCGTGCCGTTCGAGTCCGGCCTGCATTTCTACTTCTGGCCCGATCTCCTGCGCGACGGGTATCTCTGGGCATTTCCGGCCGGGGCGACGACGCGCGTGGGATTGATCAGCTACCGCGCGCGCACGCAGCTGGGCCCGGCCCTGGACCTCTTCCTCCGCCGGCTCGGCGTGCCGCCGGGCCCGAGACACGGCGGCTTTCTCGGCGGCAGGTTCGGGCCGGCGACGGCCGGCGATGTGTTTGTCGTCGGGGACGCGGCTGGGCATTGCCTGCCGTTTACCGGGGAGGGCATCCGGCTCGCCGTTCGGGCGGGCGGGGTTGCCGGGCGCCTCATCGCCGATGCGCTGCGCGGCCGGATCGGGCTCGACGAGGCCCGCGCGCGGTACCGGGCGTTTGCGCTGCGGGCGCGTCGCTCGTACCGGTTCCTGGAATGGGTGACGGCGGCCTCGCTGATCCTCCCCGCGACGGTCCTCGGCGCCGTCGCAGCGTGGGCCTCGCGGCCCGGCCCGCTCAGGATGCTGATGGGCCACTATCTCCGGATCTTCTCGCCGGATACGGGGGAACGTCCCTGATGAGGCACCCCAACGATCGTTGCAGGAAGCGTCCCGCCCCGTTTCAAAACGATCTGCCGGCGGCGCTCGAGAGACGTCGCGTTGGACGGTCCTGACGCAGCGAACGACGGTCCGATCGTGGCAGCGAAGTCGATGAACAACAATCCTCCCCGGCTGAGCGACATCCGAGTGGGTCCCGACATCATTACGGTCCACCGCGGCGACGCGTTCATCGTCAGCGCGGTCGACGGCGGAATCCGGGGGCACGCCCAACAAGGGTTTTTCGCCCGCGACACCCGATTTCTGTCCCACTATCGCTACCGCATCAACGGGCGGACGTGGAAGCTCGTGACGTCGGCGCCCGTGTCTCACACGGCGGCGCGTTTTGACTACACCAACCCCGCACTGCTCAGCGCCGCCGGTCCGATCCCCAAAGATGTGCTCGGGTTCACCGTGGAGCGGCGCGTGTCGACGGCCATGCACGAACACTTCGCCGTCGTGAACTATCACCGGGAGCCCGTCCGGCTGACGTTCGAGCTGGAGATCGGCGTCGACTTTGCCGACATCTTCGAGGTGCGCAGCCATCACCCGCGGATCCGCCGCGTGATCGCCACCGCGTGGGACGGCGAGGCCCAGCGGCTCTCCGCGGCGTATCATCGGGACGGCTACGCCGCCCGCGCGATCTATCACATCGTGGAGTCGACGACGCCCGCATGTCATGCACGCCATTCGCTGCTGTTCGACTTCACGCTGGCGCCCGCGTCGCGGTGGCACGCTCGAGCGACGCTCATCCCCGAGCGCGAGGACATCGTGCATCCGCCGGCGGCGCCGCCCGGCGAGGCCTCGTCCGCCGCGCGGGCGAGCCGCGCCCGCGAGTGGCGCGCGACCTGCGCCCATGTGCGGACGAGCGACGTCACGTTTACGGCCACGCTCTGGCAATCGGCGGACGACCTCGTGTCCCTGCTGCTCGACGGGACGCAGGGACCCGACGCCCCCCGCGTGCTGGCGGCCGGCGCGCCGTGGTTCATGGCGCTCTTTGGCCGCGACAGCCTGATCGCCGGGATGCAGACGCTTCTGCTGCACCGGTCGTTCGCCGCCGGGGCCCTGACGTCGCTCGCGGAGCACCAGGCCGCGACGTCGGACGACTTCCTGGACGCGGATCCGGGAAAATTGCCGCACGAACTGCGCGTGGGCGAACTGGCGCGGTTCGGGCTCATTCCGCACAGACCCTACTACGGCACGGCGGACGCCACGCTGCTCTACCCGATTCTCCTGCACGAGACCTACCTGTGGACGGGAGAGCGTCAGTTGCTCGCCGCGCACATGCCGGCGGCGCAGCGCTGCGTGGACTGGATGGACCGCTACGGAGACCGTGACGGCGACGGGTTTCAGGAGTACCGCACGCGTTCCACCCGCGGCATCAAGCACCAGGGGTGGAAGGATTCCGGCGACGGCACCGTGTACGCGGACGGACAACCCGTGGAGCCGCCGGTCGCGCTGTGCGAGCTCCAGGCCTACGCCTACGATGCGAAGCGCCGCATGGCCGCGCTCTACGACGAGCTCGGCGACGGGGCGCGCGCCGGCCGCCTGCGCGAGGAAGCCCGGCGGCTGGCCGAGCGGTTCGACACGGCGTTCTGGCTCGAGGATGAGGGAACGTTTGCGTTCGGGCTGGACTCCCGCAAGGCCCCGATTACGAGCGTCGTGAGCAATGCCGGCCACTGCCTCTGGTCCGGCATCGCCGCTCCGGCGCGGGCGGCCCGCGTGATCGCGCGGTTGATGCAGGAGGATATGTGGAGCGGGTGGGGCATCCGCACGCTCAGCGCCGCGCACCCCGCGTTCAATCCCTACGCCTACCAGCGCGGCGCCGTGTGGCCGCACGATAACTCGCTGATCGCCGCCGGCTGCCGCCGCTACGGCGACGCCGCCGCGGCCGCGCGGATTACGCGGGGCATCCTCGACGCGGCCGCGGCGTTCCAGCGGTACCGCCTGCCGGAGCTGCTCTCGGGCCTGGCGCGCAGCGACCCCGGCTTTCCCGTGCAGTATCTCGGCGCCAACGTCCCGCAGGCCTGGGCCGCCGGCAGCGCCTTTTTGTTCCTGCAGGCCATCCTGGGGCTGCAGGCGGACGCGCCTCGCGGCCGGCTCTTTGTCGCCCCGGCGCTCCCGCCCTGGTTGGATTGGGTCGAGGTGGACAACCTGGAGGTGGGGCGCGCCCGCGTCGCGCTGCGGTGCTGGCGCGAACGCGGGCGGTCGCGCGTGGACGTGCTCGACGTGAGCGGGCCGTGCCGGGTCGAACAGACGGATGCGTGGATCGGGCCGTCTCCGGCCGAACGGCACGGTTGAGTTTCGGACCGGCCGCGACTGACCTCCGCCGCCGCCGCGCCGTTCGCGCGGCGTCATTCGGTTGACAGCGCCGCGATCGCATTTTTACAATTCTAGTGCGGCAGCTAAACCACACGCATACGCAACGGGCGGACGTAGCCGGTCAGGGCTCCGCGGGCGTCCTCATCCTGGCGGTGTGGACGCGACGGGAACAGAGGTCCATAGACGCAGGGCGCTGCCGGGCGCCCTGCGTGTGCGTTTGCGGGGGGGGGGGGAGGTCCGAATGCGCATTGCCCAAGTGGCGCCATTGACCGAGGCCGTGCCGCCTCGGCTGTACGGCGGGACGGAACGCGTCGTCTACGGCTTGACGGAAGCGCTCGTGCGCCGCGGGCACGACGTCGTGCTCTTCGCGAGCGGCGACTCGCGGACGTCGGCGCGCCTGGTTCCATGCTGCGCCGAAGGGCTGCGGTTGAATCCCCGCGTGCGCGACGGCATCGCCTACACCATTCGGGAACTCGGGCGCGTCGCCCGGATGGCGGCGGAGTTCGACGTGATCCACAACCATGTCGACTACTTTGCGTTCCCGTACGCCCGCTTGATCCGCACCCCGCTCCTCACGACGACGCACGGCCGGCTCGACCTGCCGGAACTCGGCGAGGTGTTCGCGGACTTCCCGGAGGTACGGCTCGTCTCGATCAGCGACGCGCAGCGCGCCCCGGTGCCGTCGGCGAATTGGCTGGCCACCGTGTACAACGGCATCGACGTGCGGAACTTCACGCTCCGGGAACGGCCCGGCAACTACCTGGCGTTCCTGGGCCGCATCTCGCCGGAGAAGCGGGTCGACCGCGCGATTGAAATCGCCCGCGCCGTGGGGATGCCGCTCAAGATCGCCGCCAAGGTGGACCCGGTCGACCGGGAGTACTTCACCCACGCGATCAAACCGTTTCTCGGCGCGCCGGGCATCGAGTACCTGGGCGAGATCGGGGAGGCCGAGAAAGACGAGTTTCTGGGGAACGCCTACGCGTATCTCTTTCCGATCGACTGGCCCGAACCGTTTGGCATCACGATGGTCGAGGCCATGGCCTGCGGCACCCCGGTGATTGCCATGGCGCAGGGGTCGGTGTCCGAGGTCGTCGACGACGGGCGGACCGGCTTCGTCTGCCGCACGATCGCGGACATGATCGCGGCCGTCCGGGAGGTGCCGCGGATCGACCGCCGGCAGTGCCGCAGGCGCGCGGCGGAGCGATTCTCCGTGGAGCGCATGGCGGACGGGTACGAGGCGGTGTACCGGCACGTGCTCGCGGAAGCGCTGATGGCGGGGGACGGGGCCGCGAAAAGCGCGTAGGCGACCGGCGCGCGACCCGCCGGCAAGGGAATCTTGCGTCGACTATCGTATCCTCTGTCGTTCGCGTTTCAGGGCGGGGCGACCCGCGGCGGAGGATGGTACGTGGCGAAGCGACTCCTGATCCCGATGCTGTTGATCGCGCTGGTCGCACCGGCGGCGTGGGGCGCCGCTGGCGCGACGGTCACGGTCGGCCTGGCCGTGGGCATGACCGGCGACATTGCTGTGTACGGGACACCCATCCGCAACGGGATGGAGTTGGCCTTCAAGCGGATCAACGACAAGGGGTCGGTGCACATCAACCCGATCCTGGAGGATACCGGCGGCGGCCGCGACGGCGCGATCAACGTCTTTCAGAAGTTCATCGAGCGCGACCGGGTGGCGGCGATCCTCGGCCCCGTGTTGAGCTCGCAGGCGTTCGCGTCCGATCCGCTCGCGGTCAAGGCGGGCGTCCCGGTCGTCGGCGTGAGCAACACGGCGAGCGGAATCCCGCAGATCGGACCGACGGTGTTCCGGGTGTCCGCTCCCGAAGCCGTGCAGATCCCCAAGTCCGTCGCGGTTGCCAAGAAGGTCCTGCATCTGACCCGTGTCGTCGTCATGTATGACAACGCGGACGATTTCACGATCTCCGGCTACAAGACGTTCGTCGACGAGCTCAAAAAGAACGAGGTCCAGATCGCGGACACGATCACGTTCGCGCGGGGCGACAGCGACTTTTCCGCGCAGCTCACGCGGGCGAAGGCGGCGAACCCGCAGGCGATCGTGGTGAGCGCCCTGGCTCGGGAGGGCACACTCCTCTTGATCCAGGGCCGGAATCTCGGGATCACCGTCCCATTCGTCGGCGGCAACGGTTTCAACGATACCAACATCATCAAGCGCGCCGGGGCCGCCGCGGAGGGCCTCATCGTCGGGACGGCGTGGGTGCCGAGCGTGCCGTCCGCGGCGAATCTCGCCTTCTACGATGCATACCGGCAGGCGTACAAGCAGGAGCCCAACCAGTTCGCGGCGCAGGCGTACACCGGCGCCCAAGTCGTGGCGGAGGCGATTCGCCGGGCCGGCCTGACCGGGACCGAGCCGATCCAGGTGCAGCGCGAGAAGATCGTCGCCGCGCTCTACACCATCAAGAACTTCGAGACGCCGCTCGGCAGGATCGGCATCACGCGGGACCGCGACGTGGACCAGCAGCGCACCTATGTCGCGATGGTCCGGAACGGCCGGTTCGTTGAGCTCGAAGCCCCGTAGCAAGGGGCGGCGGGCCGGGCCGCCGGGGCCGGCCCGCCCTCCCGCTCGCCCGACGCAGTGACGGTCTTTCTGCAGCAGCTCGTCAACGGGATCTCGCTCGGCTCGGTGTACGCGCTGTTCGCCGTCGGCTTTACCCTCGTGTTCGGCGTCCTCGAGATCGTCAACCTCGCGCACCCGGCGGTCCTCGCCGTCGGTGCGCTCGTGGCGTACACGCTCCTCTCGACCCTCGGCGTCGGGTTGCCGCTTGCGATCGCGGGGACGCTCCTTGCCACCGGGCTGCTCGGCCTCGCGCTCGACGCCGCGGCGTTTCGCCCGCTGCGCGCGCGGCGCGCCGGGCCGCTGGCCTCGCTCATCACCTCGATCGGCGCCGCGCTCATCCTGGTCAGCGCGGCCCAACGGGTCTGGGGCACGGAACCGCTCGGCTACCCTCCCGGCATCGTGCCGCTGCGCTTCTTCAGCGCGGGCGGCGTCACCATCAGCCTGCTGCAGATCGTGATCCTGGGCACCGTCATGGTCCTCGTCGTCGCGCTGCGGCTGCTGATGACCCGCACGCGCGTGGGCATCGCGATCCGCGCCGTCGCCGAGAACCCGGAGACGGCGAGCCTCCTCGGGGTGCCGTTCAACCGCGTCGTGGCGTTCACGCTCTTCCTGACCTCCGCCCTGGGCGGGGTGGCGGGGCTGCTCGTGGGGATGCTCTTTCAGGGCAGCGTGTCGCCGTTCATGGGCGACACCTACGGCCTCAAGGGTCTCGCGGCGATCATTCTCGGGGGCATGGGCGATATCACGGGCGCGATGCTCGGCGGCCTGGCGATCGGGGTCGGGGAGGTCATGATCGTCCAATACCTGAGCAGCAGCTACCGCGATGCCGTGGCGTTTGGGCTGTTGTTCCTCGTGCTGGTGATCCGGCCGACCGGTCTCCTCGGGCAGCAGCGGAGCCGTGAGGCGTAGCCCGCGCGCGCACCGCCCGACGATCCCGTGAGCGCGCTCGCCGCGCTCTACGCGGGGTACAGCTCGCTGATCCTGCTGGCGGGTGTCGCCGCGCTCCTCGCGCTGTCCGTCTACGTCACGCTGATGGCCGGCCAGCTCTCGCTCGGCAACGCCGCGCTCGCGGCGATCGGCGGCTACACCGCGGCGATCTTGACGCGTGATCATCACGTGCCGCTCTGGCCGGCCGTGCTGGCCGCGGCGGCGGTCGCGACCGCGGCGGCGGTGGCGATCGGCATCCCGGCGCTCCGCCTCCGGGGCATCTACCTCGCCCTGGCAACGCTCGCGTTCGGCGAGGTCGTGCGCGCCGCCGCGCTCAACCTCAAGATCACGGGCGGGGCGCTGGGACTGATCAACATTCCACCGCTGGCGGGGTTTTGGCAGGTGTACGGCGCGCTCGCCGGCGCCGCGCTGTTCTTCTACCGCCTCGAACGGTCCCGGGTCGGCCGGGCGTTCGCGGCGATTCGCGAAGACGAGGCGGCCGCGCGGGCGATGGGGATCAAGGTGACCCACTACAAGGTGCTCGCGTTCGCCATTGCCGGCGGGCTCGCGGGCGTGGCCGGCGCGCTCGCGGCCCACTTCGCGTACGTCATCACGCCGGCCCAGGCGAGCTTCACCGAGGCGGTGAACATCCTGACGTTCGCGGTCGTCGGCGGCACGTCGACATTTGTGGGGCCGATGGCCGGCGGCGTCCTGCTCACGGTCCTCCCGGAGGCGCTGCGCGGCCTCCGCGAGGAGCGGCTGCTGCTCGACGGCGCGATCCTCATGGCCGTCACGATCTACTGCCCGAACGGCATCTCCGACCCGCGGCTCTGGCGGTGGCGGCGTGCTCGCCGTTGAGCGGTTGTCGCGCCATTTCGGCGGTCTCCGCGCCCTGGAGGACGTGTCCCTCGCCGTCCGCGACGGCGAGATCCTGGGGCTGATCGGGCCGAACGGGGCGGGCAAGACGACGCTGTTCAACGTCGTCACCGGGTTCCTTCGGCCCACCGCGGGGCGCGTGCGGTTTCGCGGCGAGGAGATCACGGGCTGGCCGGCCGAGCGCGTGACGGCGCGCGGGATCGCGCGGACGTTTCAGAACATCCGCCTGTTCCGGGAGATGCCGGCGGTTGAAAACGTCGTCGTCGGCGAGCACGTGCGCACCCGCGCGACGCTGCTGGATGCCCTCGCGCATACGCGCACGCATCGTGCCGAAGAATCGGCGGGCCGCGAGCGCGCCCGCGCGCTGCTGGCGCTGGTCGGGCTGGCCGGCCGGGAGACGACGCCGGCGGGTGCGCTGGCGTACGGCGACCAGCGGCGCCTCGAGATCGCGCGCGCCCTCGCGACGCGGCCGGCGCTCCTCCTGCTCGACGAGCCCGCCGCCGGGATGAACGCGGCCGAGACGGAGGCGCTGATGGCGCTCATCCGGCGCCTGCGCGACAGTCTCGGCCTCACGGTCCTGCTGATCGAGCACGATATGCGGCTCGTGATGGGCGTGTGCGATCGCGTCGCGGTGCTGAACTTTGGCCGCAAGATCGCCGAGGGCTCCCGGGAGGAGGTGCGGCGCGATCCCGCCGTGATCGACGCCTATCTGGGACGGCGCGCCGAGCGGCGCGCGCCGGCCGCCCAAGGCGCCGGGGACGTCGTCCTCGCGGTGGAGGACCTGCGCGCCGGGTACGGGCGGGGGGACGTCCTGCACGGCGTCTCCCTCGAGGTCCGGGCCGGGCAGATCGCCACGTTGATCGGCGCCAACGGGGCCGGGAAGTCCACGCTCCTCCGGACGATCTCCGGGCTGCTGCGACCGCGGACCGGGCAGATCCGCCTGGGCCAGGTCGCCATCGGCGGCGCGGCGCCGGACCGCATCGTTGGCCTCGGCGTCGCCCACGTGCCGGAGGGACGTCAGATCCTCGCCCGTCTGACCGTCGAGGAGAACCTGCGCGCCGGCGCATACGCCCGGCGCGACCGCAACATCGAGCACGATCTCGCGGCGCTGGGCGAACGGTTTCCGGTGCTCCGGGAACGGCGGGCGCAGCCCGCGGGCACGCTCTCGGGCGGCGAGCAGCAGATGCTGGCGATCGCCCGCGGTCTCATGGCGCGCCCGCGCCTCTTGATGCTCGACGAGCCGTCGCTCGGCCTCGCCCCGCAATTCGTCGATCGCGTCTTCGAGGTGGTGCTTGGGGTCCAGGCCGGCGGGGTCCCGGTGCTCCTCGTCGAGCAGAACGCGCAACGGGCGCTCGAGACCGCGCACTGGGGCTATGTCCTGGAGTCGGGTCGCATCGCGACGCAGGGCGCCGCGATGCGGCTGCTCGGCGATGCCGCGGTGCAGCGGGCGTATCTGGGCTAGGCCGGAGTCCTGCGCGTCGATGGTGCCGGAGGAGGGACTCGAACCCCCACGGGCGTGAGCCCACGCGATTTTGAGTCGCGATCGTCTGCCTGTTCCGACACTCCGGCGCGAATCGGCGCGACTAATCGTACCACCGCGCTCAGGCGCGCTCAAGCGGGGGAGAGGCGGAACGGCGCGCCGGCGCGGAGAGATCCGCGGCGGGCCGGCGATGGCCCGAGCTCGGAGCCGAGCATCACACGCGTCTGGTACGATTGATACCGGAGGACACGCCCGTTCGGCAGTCGCCCGCGGCTTCCGATTCCGGAGGAGCGCGGGGATAGGCGGGGAAGATGGCGGAGATGACGGCCTCGGCGAAACGCGACACGCTCTTGCTGATCGACGCAAACGGGCTTGTCTACCGGGCGTTCTATGCCCTCCCGTACTTCACGACCCGCGACGGGCGTCCGACCAACGCCGTCTACGGGTTCACCACGATGCTGCTCAAGGTCCTGGACGAGATCGATCCGCAGTGCGTCGCCGTCGCGTTCGACAAGCCGGGGCCGACGTTCCGCCACGAGGCGTTTGCCGAGTACAAGGCGACGCGGCGGAAGATGCCGGATGACCTGGGGCCGCAGATCCCGCTGGCCAAAGAGGTCGTGGAGGCGTTCGAGCTCCCCATCTTCGAGATTGCCGGGTTCGAGGCCGACGACGTCATCGGCACGCTGGCGCGCCTCGCGGAGGCGCGCGGCATGGACGTGGTCATCGTGACCGGCGACCTGGATGCGCTGCAACTCGTCTCCCCCCGCACGCGCGTCATGGTCACGAGCCGGGGGATCAGCGAGACCACCATGTACGATGAGGCCGGCGTGCGCGTCAAGCTCGGCGTCGAGCCGGCGCAGGTGCCGGATTTCAAGAGCCTCAAAGGAGATACCACCGACAACATCCCCGGCGTGCCCGGCGTCGGCGACAAGACCGCAGCGCGCCTCCTGGCGGGCGGAGCGACCGTCGAGGACGTGCTGCAAACGGCGGGCGACGGGCGCGAGGCGCGTCTCCGGCAGAAGCTCGAGGACCACCGCGAGCAGATCCTCCAGAGCAAGGCGCTGTCGACTATCGACACCCGCGTCCCGCTGTCCGTGTCCTGGGACCTCCTGACCCGGCGCCCGGCCGACGCGGCACGCGTGCGCGCGCTGTTTACGCGCCTGGAATTCCGGTCGCTGCTGGACCGGCTGGGCGTCGAGGAGGAGCGGCATCCCGAGGCGCGCGGCACGTACCGGAAGATCGTCCCGGACGAACTCGCGGCGTTCCTCCGGGGCGCGACCCAGATCGCGATCGCGCCCATGGTCGGGAACGAGCCCGCGGCCCCCGGGCTCGCCGGCCTCGCCCTCGCGGCGCGGCCCGGCGAAGCGTGCTACGTCGATCTCGCGGGCGGCATCCCCGCCGGGCTCGCCCGTGTGATCGAGGATGCGGGGACGCCGAAGCTCAGCCAGGACGTGAAGCGCGACCAGATCCTGTTGGAGCGCGCCGGGCTTGCACCTCGCGGCTTCGCCTTCGACGTCGGCCTCGCGTCGTATCTCCTCGACTCGGGCAAGCGCGCGCACACGTTGGAGAGCGCCGCGTGGGAGCACCTGCGCTGGCGCCTCCATCAGCGGGAGCACACCGCGGACGGGCTCGCGCTCGGCCCACCCCCCGGTGAGGTGGCGGCCGAGGAGGCGGACCTCATCGTGCGCCTGCGCGACGTCATGGAGGCGCAGCTTCGCGCGCGCGAGGTGGACCGCCTGTACCGCGAGGTCGAGCTCCCGCTGGCGGGCGTGCTGGCGCGCATGGAGCGCACGGGTGTGGCGATCGACGTGCCGGCGCTGCGGGCGCTCTCGGACGAGCTTCGGGACCGGATCGCGGCGCTCACGGACGAGATCTACCGGCTCGCCGGCACCGAGTTCAACATCGGGTCGCCGAAGCAGCTGGCGTTCGTCCTGTTCGAAAAACTCCAGCTGCCGGCGCTGAAGCGCACCAAGACGGGGTACTCTACGGACGCCGAGGTGCTCGAGCAGCTGGCGCCGCAGCACGCCGTCGTCGCGCGCATCCTGGAGCACCGCGAGCTCAGCAAGCTGCTGGGCACGTATATCGACGTGCTGCCGGTCATGGTCGATCCTCGGACCGGACGCCTGCACACCACGTTCAACCAGACGGTCGCGGCGACCGGCCGCGTCATCACCACCGATCCCAACCTGCAGAACATCCCCATTCGCACCGACGTGGGCCGGCAGATACGCCGGGCCTTCATCGCCGGGCGCGAGGACACCGTGTTGCTCTCCGCGGACTACTCGCAGATCGAGCTGCGGGTGCTCGCGGAGGTGACGCAGGACCCCGGCCTGCTCGACGCGTTTCGCCGCGGCGCCGATATCCATACGGTCACCGCGGCCGAAGTCTTCTCGGTCGACGCGGGGGCGGTCACCGCCGAAATGCGGCGCCGGGCCAAGGCGTTCAACTACGGGATCGCGTACGGGATCAGCGACTTCGGCCTCGCGGCGCAGCTCACGATCACGCGCGAGGAAGCCCGCGCGTTCATGGACACGTACTTCAGCCGGTACCCGCGCGTCGGCGACTACATGCGCACCGTGGTCGAGCACGCGCGCCGTGACGGCTACGTGAAGACCCTGCTCGGACGGCGCCGGTACCTCCCCGACATCCTGAGCCGCAACCGGGTGATCCGGGAAGGCGCCGAGCGCATCGCGATCAACGCGCCGATCCAGGGCACGGCCGCCGACATCATCAAGATCGCGATGCTGCGGCTGGACCGCGAGCTGCTGCCGGAGGCGCCCGGTACGGCGATGATCCTGCAGATCCACGACGAGCTGCTCTTCGAGGTGCCGCGCCCGCTCGTCGGCCGCGTGGGCCCGCGCGTGCGGCACATCATGGAAGCGGCGTATGCCCTGGCCGCGCCGCTCGTGGTCGACCTCGCGGCGGGCCCGAACTGGCGCGATATGACGCCGCTCGGGTGAACGCGGGACCGGAGCGCCCGCTGCGCATCGCCCTCACCGGCGGGATCGCCAGCGGCAAGAGCACGGTGGCCGCGGCGCTCCAGGCGGCGGGGGCCGCGATCGTGGACGCCGACCGGATCGCGCGAGAGGTGACGGCGCCCGGCGGCGCCGCCTACGCGGACGTCGTCGCGGCGTTCGGTCCGGCGATCGTGGCTCCGGGCGGCGCCATCGACCGCAAGGCCCTCGGGCGGCGCGTCTTCGAGGATGCATCCGCCCGGGAGCGGCTCAACGCGCTGACGCACCCGCACATTCGCCGCCGCATCGCCGAGGACGGCGCCCGGCTCGCCGCGATCCCGGGCGTCGAGGTGATCGTCTTCGATATCCCGCTGCTGCTCGACACCACGGACGCCCGCGATCTCGGGCTCGACGGCATCGTGGTGGTGTTTGCCCCCGAGGATGCGCAGCTCGAGCGGCTCGTCGCGCGCGACGGCATCTCGCGGGAGGCGGCGCGGCGGCGCTTGGCCTCGCAGGTGCCGCTGCGGGACAAGCTGGCGCGGGCCGATTGGGTGATCGACAACAGCGGGCCGCCTGAGGCCACGCGGGTGCAGGTGGCTCGGCTCTGGGAGGAACTCCGGGCGAAGGCGCGCGCGCGTCGTTCGCCATCGGGGGGCTGATTCGCCGGCGCACCCGGCGGCGCGCGCGAACGCCCGAGTCGGTCGTGATCCGCCGGCGGTGTGTCGACCGCGCCGGCGCGGCGCTCGTCCCGCGTCGCGGACCGCGCCGTGCTCGATCGTGACGCGACCCGCGCCGTTCGCCGGCGGCGCGGTGCTCTTGTCGCGGTCGCGGCGGCGCCGCATGGTATAATTTCTTGATATATTCCTCGAGTTGCGATGGGGTCACGACGATGGCGCCATTCAAGATGATCACCGATCAACAGCCCGCGGGGGACCAGCCGGCCGCGATCGCGCAGCTCACGGACAGCATCCGCAGCGGCAACCGTTACCAGACCTTGCTGGGCGTCACGGGCTCGGGCAAGACCTTCACGATGGCCAAGGTGGTCGAGCAGATCCAGCGCCCCACGCTCGTCATCGCGCACAACAAGACGCTCGCCGCGCAGCTGTACGGGGAGTTTCGGCAGTACTTCCCCGACAACGCTGTGCGGTATTTCGTCTCGTACTACGACTACTACCAGCCCGAGGCGTACGTGCCGCAGACGGACCTGTACATCGCCAAGGACGCGTCGATCAACGACGAGATCGACCGGCTGCGCCACGCGTCCACGAAGGCCCTCATGGAACGTCGCGACGTGCTCATCGTGGCGTCCGTATCCTGCATCTACGGCTTGGGCTCGCCGCAGGATTACCAGGACGTCATGCTGTTTCTGCGCGTGGGCGAGCAGCGGTCGCGCGACGACGTCCTGCGGCGGCTCGTGGACGTGCAGTACGAGCGCAACGACATCGATTTCGCGCGGGGCCGCTTCCGCGTGCGCGGGGACGTGATCGAGGTCTTTCCCGCGTACGAGGACCGGGCGGTCCGGATCGAGCTGTTCGGAGACGAGGTCGAGCGTATCCACGAGATCGACCCGCTGACCGGCGAGGTCCTCGTCGACAAGCCGGCGGTGGCGATCTGGCCGGCGAAGCACTGGGTCACCACCGCCGCCAAGCTCGGCAGCGCGCTGGGCCGCATCGAAGAAGAGCTGCGCGAACGGATCGCGTGGTTCCAGGCGCAGGGCAAGCTCCTGGAGGCCCAGCGGCTGGAGTTTCGGACGAAGTACGACCTGGAGATGCTGCGCGAGGTCGGGTACTGTCCGGGCATCGAGAACTACTCACGGCACCTCTCGGGCCGCGCCGAAGGGGAGCGGCCCGGCTGCCTGCTCGACTACTTCCCCAGGGACTATCTCGTCATGATCGACGAGTCGCACGTGACGGTCCCGCAGATCCGCGGTATGCACGAGGGCGATCGCGCGCGCAAGAAGAACCTCGTGGAGTTCGGGTTCCGCCTCCCCTCCGCCTACGACAACCGGCCGCTGACGTACGAGGAGTTTGACGCGCTCGTGCCCCAGGCCGTGTTCGTGTCCGCCACCCCGGGCCCGTACGAGCTCTCGTGCAGCGCCCGGGTGGTCGAGCAGATCGTCCGGCCCACCGGCCTCGTGGACCCGCAGGTGGACGTCCGTCCGGCGAAGGGTCAGGTGGACGATCTCATCGCGGAGATCAAGACCCAGGTCGATCGGGGCGAGCGGACGCTCGTCACGACCCTGACGAAGCGGATGGCCGAGGACCTCTCCGATTATTTGCAGGAGCTCGGCATGAAGGTCCACTACCTGCACGCCGAGGTCGAGACGTTGCAGCGGATCCAGATCCTCAAGGATCTGCGCCAGGGGACCTACGACGTGCTCGTCGGCATCAACCTCCTGCGCGAGGGACTCGATCTCCCCGAAGTCTCGCTCGTGGCGATCCTCGACGCCGACCGGGAAGGGTACCTGCGCTCCGAGACGAGCTTGATACAGACGATGGGCCGGGCGGCCCGCAACCTCGGTGGGCGCGTGATCCTGTACGCGGACGAGGTCACCGACTCCATGCGGCGGGCCATCGACGAGACCAATCGACGCCGGCGCATCCAGCTCCGGTACAATGAAGAGCACGGGATCACGCCGGCCTCGATCGTGAAGCCGATTCGGGACATGATCGAGCTGGAGGCCGTGGCGGAGGACGGCGCGGTGTATGAGGCGGGGGGGAGCCGCGAGGGGCCCGTGCTCACGGCCAACGAGCTCGTAGGCCTCGCCGAGCAGGGCAAGCGCGTCCCATGGGACATCGCCCGCCTGCTCATGCTGAGCCCGGGCGAGCTGGAGGGCACGATCGACGTGCTGGAGCGTGAGATGCGCAAGGCCGCGGCGGAGCTGCAGTTCGAGAAAGCGGCGGCGCTGCGCGATCAGCTCCACGAGTTGCGCCGCGGCTTGGGAGAACCGTATTTCGGCGGCGTGAAAAACCGCCGGGGCCGCCCGCCGGCCGGTGCCGGGGCGCGGTCGCGACCACGGAGGGGGGGCGGACGCGCTCGATCGCGCTGAGGCCGCGGAGCCGGCCTCCGCGCCGCTGGAAGGCGATAGGTGCGGCCGCCGTTTTCACAAAAGAGGGATTCCAGTTCGTAGGGTCGAACAAGCGTTCGCATATCTCTTCACAGCAGCCGCCGCCGGGCGGCACGCCGAGGGGTAGTCATGCCGCTTGACCGGATTCTCGTGCGCGGCGCACGCGAGCACAACCTCAAGGACATCGACGTGGAATTGCCGCGCGACCGGCTGGTCGTGTTGACCGGGCTGTCCGGGTCGGGCAAGTCGTCCCTGGCGTTCGACACGGTCTACGCGGAAGGCCAGCGCAAGTACGTGGAGTCGCTGTCGGCCTACGCGCGCCAGTTCCTCGGCCTGATGGAGAAGCCGGACGTCGATCACATCGACGGGTTGAGCCCCGCCGTGTCGATCGATCAAAAGGGCGCGCCGCGCAATCCCCGGTCCACGGTGGGCACGGTCACGGAGATCTACGACTATCTGCGGCTGCTCTTCGCCCGCATCGGGATCCCGCATTGCCCGCGCTGCGGCAAGCCGATCAGCCGGCAGACCCCGGAGCAGATCGTCGACCGCGTGCTGCAGCTCCCCGAGGGCCGCCGGATCCTGGTGCTCGGGCCGATCGTCCGCGGGCGCAAGGGCGAGTACCGGCAGTTGTTCGTCGATCTCCGGCGCCAGGGGTTCGCCCGCGTCCGCGTGGACGGGCACCTGTACGAGCTCGGCGAGGAGATCACCCTGGACAAGAACCGCAAGCACCAGATCGACGTGGTCGTCGACCGGTTGATCGTCCGGCCAGACATCCGGAGCCGCCTCAACGATTCGGTGGAGACCGCGCTCAAGCTGGGGCAGGGCCTGGTCGGTGTGTCCGTCGTCGATGGGGACGAGCTCGTGTTCAGCCGGAACTTCGCGTGCCCCGACGACGGCCTGAGCCTCCCTGAGATCGAGCCGCGCATGTTCTCGTTCAACGCGCCCCAGGGGGCGTGTCCGACCTGTACGGGGCTCGGCTTCCGGCAGGAGGTCGATCCGGCGCTCGTCCTCGATTCGTCGCTGTCGCTCCTGGACGGCGCGGTGCTGCCCTGGGCCGACTCGACGAGCGAGTACTACCAGGAGGTCCTGCACTCGCTCGCCGACCACTTCGGGGTCGACATGCGCACCCCGGTGCGAAAGCTGCCGCGGGAGTTCGTCCGGGCGTTGCTCCACGGCACGGAGGAACCGATCCGCCTGCGGTACCACAACCGGTGGGGCACGTTGCGGCAGTACGAGAGCCGGTTCGAAGGCATCGTCCCGCAGCTCGAGCGCCGGTATCAGGACAGCGACTCGGAGTACGTCAAGGAAGAGATCGGTCAGTTCATGAGCAGCGCGCCGTGCCCGGACTGCCGCGGCACGCGCCTCCGCAAGGAAAGCCTGGCGGTGACGGTCGGCGAGCGTTCGATCGCCGAGGTGTGCGCTCTCACGGTGCGGGGCGCGATGCAGTTCTTCACGTCCCTCGCGGTCAGCGACCGCGAGCAGATGATCGCGCAGCAGATCCTCAAGGAGATCCGCGCCCGGCTGCGGTTCCTCATGGACGTGGGGCTCGATTACCTGACCCTCGATCGGACCGCGACCACCCTGTCGGGCGGCGAGGCGCAGCGGATCCGGCTCGCCACGCAGATCGGCTCCGGGTTGATGGGCGTCCTCTACGTCCTCGACGAGCCGAGCGTGGGCCTGCACCAGCGCGACAACCACCGGCTCATCGAAACGCTCGAGCGCCTGCGCGACCTGGGCAACACGATCCTGGTCGTCGAGCACGACGAGGACACGATCCGCGCCGCCGACTGGATCGTGGACATCGGGCCCGGCGCGGGCGCGCAGGGCGGCCACGTCGTGGCTTGCGGACCGCTCGAGACAATCCTGCGCACGCCCGCGTCGGTGACCGGGCAGTACCTGTCCGGCGCGCGCCGCATCCCGGTCCCGCCGCGGCGCCGGCCGGGGCGGGGGGAGTCGCTCGTGATCCGCGGGGCGCGCGAGCACAACCTCAAGGGGATCGACGTCACGATTCCGTTGGGCCTCTTCGCCTGCGTGACGGGCGTGTCGGGGTCCGGAAAGTCGACGCTGATCAACGACATCCTGTACCGGGCGCTGTCGCACAGCCTGCACGGGGCGCGCGCCCGGCCGGGCGCACACGATCGGATCGACGGGCTGCAGCAGCTGGACAAGGTGATCAACATCGACCAGTCGCCGATCGGCCGGACGCCGCGGAGCAACCCCGCCACGTACACGAAGACGTTCGATCTGATCCGCGAGCTCTTCGCGCAGACACCGGATGCGCGGGCGCGGGGGTTCAAGCCGGGGCGCTTCTCGTTCAACGTGCGCGGCGGCCGGTGTGACGCGTGCGAGGGCGACGGCATCGTGCGGATCGAGATGCACTTCCTGCCGGACGTGTACGTGCCGTGCGACGTCTGCAAGGGGAAGCGCTACAATCGCGAGACGCTGGAGATCAAGTACAAGGGCCGCTCCATCGCCGACGTGCTCGACATGACCGTGGACGAGGCGCTCACGTTCTTCGACGCCATCCCGCGGATCAAGCGCAAGCTGCGCACGCTCGCCGACGTCGGGCTCGGCTATATCACGTTGGGGCAGGCGGCGACGACGCTGTCCGGCGGCGAGGCGCAGCGCGTCAAGCTCAGCACGGAGCTCAGCCGGCGAGACACCGGCCGGACGCTGTATATTCTCGACGAGCCCACGGTTGGGCTGCATTTCGCCGACGTGCAGCGACTCCTCGACGTGCTGCACCGGCTCGTCGACGCCGGCAACACGGTGCTGGTGATCGAGCACAATCTGGACGTCATCAAGACCGCGGACTGGATCATCGATCTGGGACCGGAAGGCGGCGACTTCGGCGGCGAGGTGATCGCCGAGGGGACGCCGGAGGCCGTGGCGCAGGTCGCGGGATCCTATACCGGGCAATATCTCCGCAAGATGCTGGCGCCGGACGTCTCGCCGGCGGCGGGTGCCCGCCGCAACGGGGACGCGGTCCGGCGCACGAACGGCGAGGGGGACGGGGCGGCTACGCGGGGCCGGCAGGATGCCTCTCCGCCGCGACCGCGGCTGCCCGTCGGCAGGCGCCGCGGCGTGTAGCACCGCCGCCATCCCACCGTTCACGGCGTCCGCGCCGCCCGACCTCCGTGCCGGGTGCGGCGATCTCCGCGGGCATCCCGCGCATCCGGCCGCGGGGCGCGCCTCGGGACCGGCCGGCGGGCACGGCTCACGCGCGCCCGCCGCTCGGGTGAACGCAGGAGACGGCCGCGCGCGCATCGCAATCCCTCGGAAGGCGACACACCCGTTGCGGGCGAGGAGGAGGCAGTGGCGGACGCGCGCCTCGTGCTGTGGACGGAAGGGGATAGCGGACCGCGATTCCACATCGACACGGAGGGCATCGCGGCCGCGGGCGGCGTGTTTCGCTCGGTGGGATGCCGCACCGACGCGGAACGGGCGGCGGCGGCGCGCGACGCCTGCGTGCTCGTGGTGAGCGTGGCCGCGATCACCGATGCGCTCCTCGCCGGCGCCCCGGACCTCGTGGGCATCGTGCGCACCGGGATCGGCCTGGACACCGTCGACATCCCCGCGGCGACGCGGCGCGGGGTCTGTGTCGCCAACGTGCCGGATTTCTGCTACGACGAGGTGGCCGACACGACCTGGGCGCTCATTCTCGCCGTGAGCCGCAAGGTCGTGCTCGCGGATCGTCACGTGCGGCGCGGGGAGTGGTCGCCGAGCGCGTTGCTCCCGATGCACTCGCTTCGCGGGCGGACCCTGGGGTTGGTCGCGTTTGGCAACATCGCGCGACGGGTGGCGGAGCGCGCCGGGGCCTTCGGCCTCCGGGTCATCGCCGCCGATCCCTACGTCGACGCCGCGGCGATGCGCGCCCGGGGCGTGGACAAGGTCGAGCTCGACGAACTCCTCTCGCGCGCCGACATCGTATCGCTCCACCCGCCGCTCACGGCGGAGACGCGCGGCATGATCGGGGCGGCGGCGTTCGCGCGGATCCGGCCGGGTGCGATCCTGATCAACGTATCCCGCGGGGCGGTCGTGGATCAGGGGGCGTTGATCGAGGCGCTGCGGTCCGGACGCCTGAGCGGCGCGGGGCTCGACGTGCAGACGCCGGAGCCGCCCGCCGCGGACAACCCCTTGCACCGGATGGACAACGTTGTGCTGACGCCGCACTACGCGTCGACCACCGTGGAAGCCTTGCAGGATCTGGCCGCCAAGGTCAACCGCCAGGTGGTCCAGTTCCTTCGCGGTGAGTGGCCGACGTATCTGGCGAACCCGGAGGTGCGCGCGCAGCCCGGCGCGCGGCTCGCGGCCGCGCGGAAAGGAGCGCGATGACCAGGAACGGCGCCAAAGCCAAGCTGCGCGAGGGCGGCGTGTCGATCGGCACCATGGTCTCGGAGATGCGGTCCGAGGAAGTGGCCTACGTCCTGGCCGCGGCCGGATTTGATTTCTTCGTGGTGGACACGGAGCACGGGTCGGCCGGCATGGAAACGGTGCAGCGCCTGTGCCGTGCGGCACGGAGCGCCGGCATCGCGCCGCTCGTGCGGGTCGCGGAAATCGGCTACGCGCCGATCGCGCGGACCCTCGACGCGGGCGCCCTCGGGCTCATGGTGCCCCACGTCGAGACTCCGGAGGACGCCCGCGCCATCGTGCGGTTCGCGAAGTATCCGCCGGCCGGCGAGCGCGGATTCGGGCTTCGCAGCGCGGTGACCGACTACTCCGGTGCATCGGTGCCGGCGGCCATCGCCTGGTCCAACGCCGAGACGATGGTGATGGCGCAGGTCGAGAGCCGGCGGTGCCTCGACAACCTCGAGGAGATCGCCGCCGTGCCCGGGATCGACGTCCTGCTCGTGGGGCCCACCGACCTGAGCATCGCGCTCGGCGTACCCGGGCAACTGCTGCACCCGGCGATGGAGGAGGCGTACCGCCGCGTCGTGGACGTGGCGCGCCGCCACGACCTCGCCGCCGGCCTCCACCCCGCCGATCTCACGGTGGTGCGGCGTGGACGGGAACTCGGCATGCGGTGCCTGATGTACTCCGCCGAGATCCGCCTGTTGTGGACCGCGGCGCGGGACGCCGTCCAGACCATCCGCGCGTTCGACTGACCGCGCCCGCCGCTCGGCGGGCGACGCGCTCGCGCCGCCTGCGCCGGCCCTACCCGGCGTCGTGCGCCCATGGAGGAAGCGCATCGTTTGCGGCGCGAATCAGCCTGACACCACGGGATCCGAGCGAGGGGGCGAGGCATGAGACATATCGCTTGGCGGGTGCGGCTTGCGGGCGCCGCGGCGGCGGTCGTCGCCGCGGTGTGGACGGTCGGAGGCGCGCCGCCCGCGCCGGGTGCGCCGGCGCCGCCGTTCATCTTCGGCCTGTCCTCGGAGCCGCCGAACCTCGACCCGCACGTGTCCAACGGCGCCGCGGCCCAGACCGTCAAGATGCAGATCTACCGCGGGTTGTTTAAGCTCGACGAGCGCGGCCGGGTCGTGAAGGACCTCGTCGCGTCGTACGATCAGCCGAACCCGACGACGTACGTGTTTCATCTCCGCCCGAATCTGAGGTTCAGCGACGGGTCGCCGCTCACGTCCGCCGACGTCGTCTTCAGCCTGCAGCGCATCGCCGACCCCAAGACCGGCGCCTATTTGAAGAAGCGGTTCGGCGACATCGAGAGCGTGGATGCCGTGGATCCGCAGACCGTCAAGGTGGTGCTCCACTCGCCCGACGCGGTGTTCATCACGCTGCTGGCCCTTCCGCAGGCCGCCGTGGTCTCCAAGGCGTTCACGACGGCGCACAACGGGGACCTCAAGACGGCCACGATGGGGGAAGGCCCCTACGTGCTCTCCGCGTACCAGCGCGGCGTGCAGGTGAGCGTGACGCGCAACCCGAACTACTACGGCGCCCCGGCCAAGATGGCGGAGATCCGCTTCGTGTTCTACCCCGACGACAACTCCCGCGTGGCGGCCCTGCAGTCCGGGGCCGTGGACATGATCGAGTACGTGCCATGGCAGGACATCACGGCGATCAAGACCAACCCGCAGTTCGGCTACCAGGGCACGAACGGTCCGTTCATGTACCTCACGTTCAACGTGACCCAGCCGCCGTTCACCGACGCGCGCGTCCGGCGCGCGCTCGGCTACGCGATCGACCGGGACGCCATCATCAAGACCGCGTTCTTCGGGCGGGGCGGCCCCATCTACGGGCTGCCGATCCCCCCGGGCAGCCTGGCCTATGATGCGGCCGCCACCCGCTACTACACGTACGACCCGGGCAAGGCCAAGCAGTTGCTGGCAGAGGCGGGCTTCGGGAACGGCTTCACCGCGACGCTGCTCAGCACGGCGCAGTACGGGATGCACAAGGACACCGCGCAGGTCGTGCAGCAAAACCTCAACGCCATCGGCGAGCACATCACGCTCGCGCTCCCCGACTGGCCGACGCGCGTCGCGGCGGGCAATGACGGGCGGTACCAGTTCTCCGTCATGGGGACGGTGGGCGACTACAATGACCCCGACTTTCTCTCCTTCTTCCTGCACTCGGGCCCCACGTACTACGCCGACTCGGCCGGGTACGTGGACCAGGCGATGGATTCGATGCTGGATCAAGCCCGGGCGACGCTCGACCCGGCCAAGCGCAAGGCGTTGTACGTGCAGATCGAGCAGCGTGAACTGGCCGAGGCGCCGTACATCTTCCTGACGTGGCGGGAGCAGGGGTACGCGTACCGCAAGGGCGTCGAGGGCTTCCACCTGCTGCCGGGGTTCCAGGCGTTCTACTCGCCGTACGAGTTCGAAACGATGACCGTGGCCCGATAGCCCGCGCCGCGCACGGGCCGGGCGCCGTGGGCGACCGACCGTGCTGAGATACGCGGTTCGGCGGGCCGCCGCCGCGCTGGTCCTCGTGTGGGTGGTCGCGACGCTGGTGTTCGCATTTCTGCGGCTGCTTCCGGGCGACCCCGTGCTGGTCATCCTGGGATCGGAGTCCGGCGCGCAGGCGCCGAGCCCGGACCAGATCACCGCGGTCCGCCGGGCGTTGGGGTTGGATCAGCCGCCCGCGCAGCAGTACGGCCGGTGGCTGGCGCGACTCGTCCGGCTCGATCTCGGGACCTCGTTGTACGACTCCACCTCCGTCACGGCCGACATCGCGCAGCGCCTGCCGACCAGCCTGGAGCTCATTGTCGTCGCGGTGGCCCTCGCCGTGGCGGGCGGTGTCGTGCTGGGCCTGGCGGCCGCCCGCTGCCGGGGAACCTGGACCGACGCCGCCCTCTCGGGCCTGCTGGCGGGGGGCCTGTCGATCCCGGTGTTTGTCACCGGCACGCTCATGGTGCTCGTGTTCGGGGTGATCCTGCGGTGGGTCCCGATCGGCGGGTTCGTCCCGATCACGAGCGACCCCGGGGCGTTTGCGCGGCAGCTTGTCCTCCCCGCGGTGGCGCTCGCGTTCGGTCTCCTCGGGATCGTCGGGCGGATCACGCGGGGCAGCGTGCTGGAGGTGCTGCACCAGGACTACGTCCGGACGGCCCGCTCCAAGGGGCTCGGCGAGCCCCAGGTGCTGGCGCGGCACGTCCTGCGCACGGCGCTCATCCCGATCGTGACGGTGGTCGGCGTGCAGTTCGGCATCCTCATCGGGGGCACCGTGCTCGTCGAGTACATTTTCAACTGGCCGGGCATCAGCACGCTCCTGTTCACGGCGATCCAGCGCCGGGATTACCCCACGGTCCAGGGCGTGGTCCTCGTGACGTCGGCGATGTTCATCCTCATCAATCTGGCCGTCGACCTGCTGTATGCGGTCCTGGATCCGCGCATCCGCTACGAGGGAGAGACGTGAGGCGCCGGCGTCCGGCCCGGCAGGTCCGGGTGCTGGTGAGCGCCGCGTTTGTGTTCCTCGTGCTCCTCGCAGCGGTGATGCCCCGGCTGTTCACCGCGCGCGATCCCCTGCTCATGCATCCGGACGTGCCGTTCGCCCCCCCGGGGCGCGGGTATCTGCTCGGGACCGATGAGTTCGGGCGGGATCTGCTCGCGCGGATCGCGTACGGGGCGCGCCCCTCGCTCGAGGTGGCCGCGGGGTCGGTGGCGGTCGCGGGCGCCGTGGGGTCGGTCATCGGGGTGCTCGGCGGTTACGGCGTGCCGGTGTGGGAGGCGCTCGCGATGCGGTCCGCCGATGTGATCCTGTGCTTCCCCCCGATCCTGCTGGCGATGATGATCGCGGGGTTCCTCGGCGCGGGCGTGGGCCACCTGATCCTGATCATCGGGTTTCTCTACATCCCCCAGTTCAGCCGGCTCGCGTTTGCCCAGACGCTCGCCGTGCGCCGGAGCGAGTACGTGGAGGCCGCGCGGGCGGTGGGCGCGCCGACGGTCCGCGTCCTGGCGCGGGCGATTTTTCCGAACATCGCCGGCCCGCTCATCGTCCAAGCGTCCCTGTCCGCGGCATCGGCCATGCTCCTCGAGTCGGGGCTGAGCTTCCTCGGGCTCGGGGTGCTGCCGCCGGCGCCGTCGTGGGGCTTGGAGATCGCGACGGCCCGCAACTACATGTTCCAGACGCCGTACTATGTCCTGTGGCCGTCGCTCGTGCTGAGCGCGACGATCCTCAGCATCAACACCATGGGCGACGCTCTCTTGGATTACCTCGATCCCCGCCGGCGCCCGGGGGTGTAGGCCGTCATCGGCCGCAACGCCGGCCCGCGACGCCCATGCCCGCGGCGCCGCGCTAGGGCTACTGCGCGCGGCTTCCCTCGGGCGAGATCCCGGGAATGCGACGGGGGCCGACGTCCGACGTCGATCGCTTGGGGCCGGTGTGCGGCCTCGGCTATAATGAAACGGTGACGGCCCGGCAGTCCACGACGACACCCAAGGACCCCGCGGCCGGCGGCGAGGCCGTGTTGGCCCCGAGCGCCGGCCTCGGCGAGAAGCTCGCCGCCCTCCCGGAGCAGCCCGGCGTGTACCTCATGAAGGACGGGATGGGGCGGGTCATCTACGTCGGCAAGGCGACGTCCCTCCGCGCCCGCGTGCGCCAGTACTTTCAACCGGGGCACACCGACAGCCCGCGCATCTTGCACCTCATCTCCAAGATCCGCGACGTCGAGACGGTCGTCTGCGCCACCGAGGTCGAGGCGCTGATCCTCGAGGCCACGCTGATCAAGCGGCATCATCCGTGGTACAACGTGCGGATGGCCGACGACAAGGCGTACCCGTATCTCAAGCTCACGAACGAGCCGTTCCCGAAGATCGTGATGACCCGCAAGGTGGGCCGCGACGGCGCGAAGTACTTTGGCCCCTATCCGTACCACGAGCCGAAGCTGGTGGGGCGGACGATCCGGCTGATCCGCCGGTTGTTCAAGCTGCGCACCTGCAATCTCGAGATCGACAAGACGCTGCCGCGCCCGTGCCTCGACTACTACATCGGCCAGTGCACCGCCCCGTGCGTCGCGTGGGGGGCGTCGGCGGAGCAGTACGCCGAGCAAGTCCGTCAGGCGGGGGCGTTTCTCGAGGGGAAGCAGGACGAGCTGATCGAGCGGCTGCGCGCGCAGATGGAGGCCGCCGCGCAGGCGCTCGACTTCGAACGCGCGGCCCAACTGCGGGACCAGCTTCGGGGCGTCGAGGCGCTCGGGGAGAAGCAGCGCATCGTCTCCACGGGCGAGCAGGACCGGGACATCCTCGCGCTCGCGCAGGACGGCGACGAGGGTTGCGTGCAGATCTTCTTCGTCCGGGGCGGCCGGCTCGTCGGTCAGGAGCACGTCATGCTGCAGGGGACCCGCGGCGTCCCGCCCGCGGAGACGTTGTCCGCGTTCATCGGCCAGTTCTACGAGGCGTCGTCCGCGCCGCCGCCCGAGATCCTCGTGCCGGAACCCATCCCGGATCGCGAGGTGATCGAGCGCTGGCTCGGCGAGCGGCGCGGCGGGCGCGTCACCGTGGCGCAGCCGCAGCGCGGCGATCGCGCGCGTCTCGTGGCGATGGCGCGGGAGAACGCGGCGCTGCATCTCTCGCAGGAGCGCGTGCGCCGTGGCGACCCGGTCGGACCCGCCGCGCGCGAGCTCGCGGACCTCCTGGCGCTCGACACGCCGCCGGTGCGGATCGAGTGCTACGATATCAGCAACTTCCAGGGCGGCGAATCGGTGGCGTCGTTGGTCGTCGCCGAGGGCGGGCGGCCGAAGAAGCGCGACTACCGCCGGTTTCGGATGAAGTACACCGGCGGCCCGGACGACGTGGCGATGATGCGGGAGGTGCTCCAGCGCCGGTTCGCACGGGCGCGCGAGGAGCAGGAGCGGCTCGATCGCGACGAGCCCGTGCCGGTCAAGTGGGCGGCGCTGCCCGATTTGATCGTGGTCGACGGCGGGCGGGGACAGCTCGGGGCCGCGCGCGAGGTGCTGTTCGAGTACAATCACGCCATCCCCGTGATCGCGCTCGCAAAACAGCAGGAGCTCGTGTACGTGCCCGACCTGTCGGAGCCCCGGGCGCTGCCCCGCGACTCGCACGCGCTGCGGCTGCTGCAGCGGCTTCGCGACGAGGCGCACCGGTTCGCCAACGCGTACCATCAGATGCTGCGGCAGCGCCGCATCGTCTTCTCGGTGCTCGACGAGATTCCCGGGATCGGCGAGCGACGCAAGCGGGCGCTCATTCGCCGGTTTGGATCGGTGCGCAATGTCCGCGCCGCGACGGTCGACGAGATCGCGGCGGTGGAAGGGATCGGGCCGAAGGTCGCGGCGCGCATCCACGCGTTCCTCGCCGGCCATCCGGTACCGACCGGCAACGCTCGAGACCCCGGACCTTCCCCCGGCGCATAGGGGCGCGTGGCGTCCGCGTGGTGCCGGCCCGCCGCGGCGGCGGGCCCCGACCGCATGTCGACGGCGTCCGCGGTGGCCGGCCCCGAGCGTAGTGCGACGCCGTCAGGGGACGGCGGAGGCGCCGGGCGGCCAGACCGGCACCCATGCGCCGGCGAGCCGGAGTTGCGCGGCGCCGCCGGCCGCCAGCGCGGGACCCGGCCGGTAGGTCTCGTCCAAGACAAACGCGCGCACGAGCCGGACCCCGGACGGCCCGGCGGGCGCGGCGAGGGCCCGGACGGCGACCGCGGTCGGGGAGGCCCGCGAGGCTGCCGGGATCTTGATGGCGGTCGCCTCGGCGTCGTCACCGGCAAACGCGAGGTCCGCACGCCCCCACGCCGAGGTGTACCAGGCGCCACCGATCTTGACCGCGGCCTCGAGCGGGACCCGCCCTGACGGCTCGCGTTTCCAGTGGAGGAACACGTACGCGCGGGGGTCGGCGGGCGCCGGTGTTGCCGGGTTGGGCATCGGCTCCAGCGCCGCCTGCCGCACGACTTCCTGTGCGCTGACCCGCCAGGTCCACGGGAACGCGTGCATGACCGCTTCCCGGGGTTCGTCCTCCGGCTGTCGCCACGCCGGGGCCAGCGCCGCGCGGAACGGGCAGCGGACGCGGTCTGTGACCATGCCGTGCCGGCCTGAGACTTGGAGGACCGGATGCCCGCCCAACGCCCGGGCGCCGCGAAACGGCATCGTGTGGTGGCCGGGCCCCTGGAATTCCTCCCGGACCGTGACGCCGGACTCGTCCCAGAGGACACGGTACACCCACTCGATGTCCGTGGTGTGGCCCCACTTCGCGAGCAGGCCCGTGAGATCGGTCCCGGCATCCTCGTGGCTGAACACGGCATGGTACTCGATGCCGCGCCGCGCATGGGCCGCGGCCGCCGGTGCGCTCGCCCTCCGCCCGCGCCCCGGACCGTCACCGACGGACACGGGCCGGTAGAACAGCAAGAGCGGCGTGTCCGTGGTGACGCTCTCCGGCCGCTCCTTGCCGGGCCGGTAATGAAGGATGGGGGCGTGGCGCCAGGCGGCTGCGGCCTCGTGGTTGCCGGGCACGGTGCCGGTCCGGATCGCGTGGAGCTCGACGAACGTGGCAGACGGCGCCGACAGGCTCCGATCGATCCAGAGCCGGACGGTGTGGGCGCCGCCCGGCAGCCGCCCCAGGACGCGGCAATACTCGACCGGCTCGCCGCCGCCCGCGAGGATCAGATGCTGGCGCGCCTCGCCGTCCAGATCCAGCGCCACCACGGCCGCTTCCGCGTAGGCCCACGAGGTGCCCGGCGCCGCCAGCCGAGCGGCAAGCCACGTCTCTCCGGGACCGGCCTGGACGTGCCGGTGTTCCCAGACCATCCCCGGCTCCAGCCGGACCGGGGTGCCGTCAGGCGTCACACGGCAATCTGGCGTGGGGCGGCCGCGCCGCCGGCGTGGTACCGTGATGTCAGGCCGCGAGACCGCGCGCACCCGGGCGCGGCGCCCGGAGCGGTCACCGCCGTTCCGCCGGGGACGCCGCCGCGGGCCGCATCGGCCCGCCGATCTCGACAAGCTCGGACCCGTGGAACGCGAGCGCCCGCGCAGGCTGCACGGCGATCCGTTGGCCTTCGCCGAGCGCCGCTCCCTTGTCGGCAAACATCCGAACTTCCCCGATCTCCGGGCACCAGAGCACCGCCTGCAGATAGTGGCCGAGATTGACGACGCGCCGCACCTCGACCTCGACACCGCCCGGGGCCATGACGACGTCTTCAGGGCGCACCGCCACGGTCACATCGCTGCCCTCCGGCCACCGGGCGCCGGCCGCCACGAGCTGCCAGGGGCCGGCCGAGAGCACGGTCCCGGCGGGCGCGGCGTGCGCGCGCGCCCCGATCAGGTTCATCGTGCCGATAAAGTCGGCCACAAACAGGGTGCGCGGGTAGGCGTACAGCGTGGCCGGCGTGTCCACCTGCTGGAGCACGCCCTGGTGCATGACCGCGATCCGGTCCGCGATCGTCAGCGCCTCCTCCTGATCGTGCGTGACGAACACCGTGGTGATCCCGACCGTCCGCTGGAGCTGTTTCACTTCCTCGCGCATGCGCACGCGCAGCCGTGCGTCAAGGTTGCTGAACGGCTCGTCGAGGAGCAGGATCTTCGGCTGCAGCACCAGCGCGCGCGCGACCGCCACCCGCTGTTGCTCGCCGCCGGAGAGTTGGTGCGGGAACTTGCGGCCCGACTGCGGGAGCCCGACCAGCTCCAAGGCCTGCGTGATCCGCCGGTCGACCTCCGCGTGGGCGAGCCGGCGGAGGCGCAGGCCGAAGCCGACGTTCTGCGCGACCGTCATGTGCGGCCACAAGTTGTAGCGCTGGAATACCATCGCGGTCGGCCGCCGCTCCGGCGGCATGGCCACGACGCTCACGCCGTCGATCTGAATGTCGCCGGCGTCGGGCGTGACGAACCCGCCGATCATCCGGAGCGTGGTCGTCTTGCCGCACCCCGACGGACCGAGCAGGCACATCAGTTCCCCGTCCCGGACGTCCAGGGCGACGTCGTGGACCGCCGCGTGCGCGCCGAAGCGTTTCGTCAGCCGGTCGAGCACCAGCCGCGCCATGTGACCTCCCCGAAGTCTACAGGCTGTACCCGGCCGCGAGGTACCCCGCCCGGAGGTAGCGTTGCGTCGCGAGCAGCAGGATCACCGACGGCAGGGACAGGAGCACCGAAAACACGGCCCCGACGGGCTGCGGGTAGCTGAGGACCAGGGCGTACATGAGCACCGGCATCGTAATGTGGTTGGGTGTGCCGACGATCAAGGATCCTTGCGCCTCGTCGAACGCGGCGATGAACGCGAACAGGGCGGCCACGATGAGGCCGGGCAGGGCAATGGGGAGCGTGATCTGGAAAAACGTCCTGAGCGGCCCGGCGCCGACGTCGCGCGCCGCCTCCTCGAGGTTGATGTTGATGCCGCGGAACGTCCCGGTCGGGATCCAAATCATGAACAACAGGGTATTCACGAGCTGGATCAGCACCACGCCGGCGAACGTGTCCATGAGGTTCAACCGGTAGAACAGGGTGGCGATGCTGACGTACAGCCCGATCTTCGGAAACGCGTTGGCGCTGAGGAACGAGAGGAGCAGGAGCCGCCGGCCCGGGAACTCCAGCCGCGCGAACGCATAGGCCGCCGGGATGCAGATCAGCGCCGAGAGCAACGTCGCCGTCGGCGCGCTGAGCACGCTCATCCGGATCGCCTTGCCGACGTCCGCGTTGCTGAGCACGTACACCCACCACTTGAGCGAAAATTCCGGCACCAGGTTGGGGAAGAGCCAGGTGCCCGCAAACGCCCACACCAGCAGCGTCGCGAGCGGCCCGAGGATGAAGGCCGCGAGCGCCAGCAGCGCGCCGATCCCCAGCGCCCGCCGGAGGCCTGCCACCGCCACGAACCACGCGGCGTGCACTACGGCGCCGCCCGCTCCCGCCGGCTCACGCTCGCCACGTAGACGACCCCGACGACCGAGGCGATCATGAACGCGATGACCGCCAGCGTGGCCGACTCCGTGCGCCGCAGGTATTGGGTCAGGTAGCTCGTCATCGTCACCCCGAGCATCTGCGGCGCGTTGCCCCCGACGAGATACGGGATGGTGAACGAGCCGAAGATGGCGATGAACAGCAGGGTCAGGGTAATCATCGTCGGCGCGGCATTGAGCGGCAGGATGATGGCCAGGAACGTGCGCAGCGGGCCGGCGCCGACGTCCCGGGCGCTGTCGATGAGGGCGTCGTCGATGGCCTGCAACCCCGCGCCGAGGATCAGCACCGCAAACGGAATGCTCACCCACACCTCCGTCAGCACGATCCCCGTGGCATTGTACACGAGCCGCGGGAACCGCTCGATCCCCAGGTGGTAGAGCACCGTGGAGACGAGCCCGTGGCCCACGAGAAACGTGATCATGGCAAACGACGCGATCACCACCGGGACGAACAGGGGCACCATGAACAGGACGCCGAGCAGGGCCGCCATCCGCGTCCGGACGAACCGGAGGTAGAGCGCGAGCGGGTAGCTCAGGCAGAACACCGCCGCCACGGCGACGAGCGTCACGATGACGGTGAAGACGATGCCGGTGCGGAGAATCCGGGTGCCGAGGACCTCCGCGTAGTTCGCAAGCGGCGCCGCCGGGACGGCGTCGGCCGCCGGCGTCAACGTCGTGACGACCGCCGAAATGGCGGGCAGGATGACCAGAAACGCGAGCACGAGGAGTGGAGGGAGCACCAGGGCGAGCCCCAGTACTCCCCGCGTCCATCCTCGGCGGTCGCCGTGCACGCGGGGCGCCGGACCCCCGGAGGCGAGTCGGTGTCCCGCGCTATCCGCCTCCCGCGACGCGCTCATGCCACAGACGCTTCATGTCGGCGAAGTACTTCGAGTCGGGCAGCGGCGCGTACGGCTTCGCCACGTCCGCGAACTGCTGGCGCACGCCGGCCGGCATGTACTTCCAGTCGACGCCCGGATAGCCGGAGACGGCGGTGATGACCATCTGCTGCGCTTCGGACGTGAGCAGCCAGTTGAGGAGGGTAAACGTGCCCTCCAGGTGTGTGGAACCGGCCGGCGCCGTCACGGTGGAGTCGCCGCCAAACAGGGGCGGGGTGATCTGCTCCAGCTTGACCGTCTTCGGCAGCAGGCCGCGCTTCAGATAGTCCGTGCCCATGTCCGACCATACCGGCGCAATGTATACGTTCTGCTGCGCGAGCAACTGCAGCACCGCGACGTTGCCGTTGGGATGAAATCCGTTGTTGTACATGGCCGGCTCGAGGCTCTTGAGCATCTGCCAGGCGGGATCCCATGCCGCCTCCTTCGCCGGGTCGTACGGCGCGCCGCCGGTGTACTGGGCCATCGGCGCGAACTTGTACACGACGGCGACCATGAACGCCTGGCCGGAGCCGCCGGTGTTCGGATCGCAGTACGTGAACTTGCCGGGGTTCGCCTTGATCCAGGCCAGGAGATCGTCCAACGTCTTCGGCGGCGTCTTCACGAACGCCGTGTTGTAGGCGATCACCACCGAGGAGCCGCGATAGGGCATGCTGTAGTAATCCGTGGCCCGGAGTTTGTCGGTCGGGACGCGGCTCAGGTTCGGGATCAATTGGGTCGTCAGCTTGACCCAGAGGCCGTTGGGCGCGCCCTGCGTGACGTATGTCGGGTCGGTTTCCCACAGGTCCACATCGGTCGGCTTGTGAGCCTGCTTTGCGGCCAGGATCTTGTCGAGCACCCCTTGCGACCCGTCGCCGTGGAGCAACGGAACGAAGTTTGCCCGATACTGCGGGTACCGCTTGGTGAACGCCGGGAGCAGCGTCTTGTTCCAGAGGTCGAAGATGTTGGTGTCGCCGTTGATGTACACGTTCAACGTGATTGGGCTCTGGGCGGCGCCCGGTCCCGCCGCGCCGATCACGAACGCGATCAGCGCGAGGCCCAGTGCGGCGCATACCGCGCGGATCCCCGGCTTGCGGCTCGTCATCATGTCGTCACCCCCCTCGGGAGTTTCCACAACACAGGTCGCAGGCGGTGGGCGCGCCCGCCATTACTCGTCCCTCGGCCGTCGCGTGTGAGGATTCGGGACGCTGTGCGCCCTCCCTTCGGCCCCGGATGCGTTTCGCAAATTTTTCGCCGTGCCATCATCGAATGCGCGCCTGGCATATGCCATACCGGCGCGTTACCGCTTCGTGACGGATCCCCGGGCGCCGGCCGGGTCCACCGGCGGGGCCGGCGGGGTCACGGCCGCGTGTGTGGGGCGGCGGGCTGTTCAATCGTTTCCGCGAGCCGGCGCGCTGCGGCGTAGGCCGCCTCCGCGTAGGGTAGAAACAGGTGGGCCCGGTACTCATGGACGAGGGTTCCCTCGTATCCACCGAGCGCCGCGCACACGCGGTCGAACGGGATGGCCGCCCATCCGACCGGAAGGTGCAGGTCGCCTTTGCCGAGCGGAAAGGTGTCGGCCGGGGTTTGCGTCCGGTAGAGCGTGAAATTCTCCAGGCGCAATGGGTCGTACCGGCCGAAGTTATCATTGACGTGAATGTGCCGGACGAGCGGCCGCGCACGCCCGATCGCCTCCAGGAAGTCGAATCCAAAGTGCGCAGCCGCCAAGTACGCGTGGCCCACGTCGAGTGTCATCGCGACATTCGGTCGATTGATCCGGGCAACGCACTCGATCACGGGTTCGATGCGTTCCACCTCGATGTTCTCGACGCCCAGGAGCAGGTCGCCGGCCTCGTCCGATAAGCGCAGCATCGCCTCGGTGAACGCGGCCTCGTCCCGCGGGTCGGAGCTTTGCCGCTCGAAGTGAATCACGAGCACCCGGCCGCCGAGGTCCCGCGTGAAGGTGAGCGTCGAACGGGCGAGCGCGAGCTGGACCTCGCGGTTCGCGCGATCGCGGAGGTCCAGGCTGCTCGGGCTGTGCACCGAATACCAGAAGTCGTGACGGCCAAACGCGGACAGCGCGTCCCGGAGCATATCCGCGTGCAGCCGTCCGCCGAAGATCAGACCGGTGCCGTCCATGCTGATCTCCGCGGCGTCGTAGCCGAGGCGGCGGGCGAGAGCCAGTTCCTCGGCACGCCGATCGCCGCCGCGGACGGAGATCCCCAACCGTACCATGGATACCTCCGCATGCCCGGGTGGCTGCGTGCCGAGGGTCTTTCGCCGTCCGGCGGCCGTTTCCCCGCGGATCCGGCCGCGCCCCCGCCGTCGTGCTAAGATGGGGCGCGGGGACCGTGGTTTCCTCGGCGGGTCGAGTTTCCAACGGGGTTGGTCGAGATGAGCGACGGGAAGGCATGCGCCGCCGGCGGCGGTGGGGCGGCAGGGTGCGTCGCCGGGGCGCCGGGACCGGTGGCGCGTGTCGTTGCCTGGCCGCACCCCGGGGTGTCCGGCGACGGCATCTACAGCATCCAGGTGACCGGGGCGGCCGGGGGCGCGGCGCGCTTCGCCGCGGCGGCGCACGAGGCGGGGCTCTGGGTTGCCTCCGGGGAGCATGAGGACGCGGTGATCGTGTCGGGTCCGGCCGATCGGGTGCGCGCGTTCGCCGAGCGCGACGGTAGCGAGCCGGCCGTCGCCGCGGCGCGGGCGCTCCTGTCGTTTGCGGCGCTTCCCGAAACGCTCGTCGCGGCCGGGCGCGTTCTGGACTTGCGGACGGGGCCATTGGTCGTCGGCATCCTGAATGCCACGCCGGATTCCTTCTACGATCACGGTCGCTACTTTGCGCTGGACGCCGCTCGGCGGCGCGCCGATGAGATGGTCTCGGAAGGCGTCGACCTGATCGAGGTCGGGGGTGAGTCGGCGCGGCCGGGCGTGCCCATCAGCGAGGATGAGGAGATCCGCAGGGTGGTGCCGGTGCTGGAGATGCTCGCCGGCCGTCTGCCCGTGCCGACGGCGGTGGACACGTACAAGCCCGGGGTTGCCCGGCGCGCGGTTGAGGCGGGGGCCGTGCTCATCAACGATATCAGCGGCCTCCACGACCCCGCGATGGCGGAGGTCGCGGCCGAGACCCGGGCCGCCCTCGTCGTCATGCACATCCGGGGGCGGCCGAAGGTTCGCCAGCTGGATCTGCGGTACGGCGCGGTGGTCGACGAGGTGTACGAGTTTCTCAGGGCGCGCACCGACGGTGCCCGGCGTGCCGGCGTGCCGGCATCGCACCTCGTGATCGACCCGGGGTTCAGCTTCGGCAAGGCGGCGCACCACGACCTCGAGATCCTGCGGCGCCTCGGCGAGTTCCGGAGCCTCGGGTACCCCATCTACCTGGCGACGTCCCGCAAGAACTACATTCGCGACGTCCTCCGGCTGCCGTTTGAGGAGCTGCTCGAGGGCACCGCGGCCGCCGTCGCCTACGGTGTGGCGCAGGGGGCCCAACTCGTGCGAACCCACGACGTGGGCGTCATGCGGCGCATCGTATCCATGACGCGGATGATCGTGCGGTCTACCGGCGGCGGCGCGGCCGGGCCGGCACGCAACAACGGAGCATCGCGGAGGTGAGTCGTATGACCCGGGCTCGCGCAGCGTCGCGGAGCCGGCGCGACGGGAGGCGCAACAACGCGGCGGCGCCGGGCGGCGGCGTCGACAAGCGGGCGATCGCGACGGCCGTGACCTCGATCCTGCGTGCGATCGGGGAAGATCCGCATCGCGAGGGGCTGGCGGAAACGCCGCGCCGCATCGCGGATGCGTACGAGGAGCTGTTTGCCGGATTGCATGCCGATCCCATGCAGTTGCTCACGGTGGGGTTCGAGGAAGACGAACACAAGGAGATGGTGATCGTCAAAGACATCCCGTTCGCGAGTCTGTGCGAGCACCATTTGATGCCGTTTCACGGCGTCGCCCATGTGGGGTACATCCCGGACGGCCGGATCGCGGGGATCAGCAAGATCGCCCGGCTCGTCGAGCTCGTGGCGAAGCGGCCTCAGGTCCAGGAACGGCTGACCGCGACGGTCGCCGATATGCTGATGGAGGGCCTTCGCGCGAAGGGGGCCGCCGTCGTCATCGAGGCGACCCATCTGTGTATGACCATCCGGGGCGTGAAAAAGCCCGGGAGCCGCGTGGTGACGTCCGCGAACCGCGGCCTCTTCCGGGAGAATCCGAGCACCCGGGCCGAATTCGTGGCCCTGGTCCGCGGTTCGTAGGTGCGTTGACACGAAAGCGGCCTCTGTTATGATAGGGGGGCGGCTCCGGGGCCCATCTGGACGCATCTGCTGGGGTGCGCGGCGCTGCGTGTTGTCTGCTATAATGGAAACGCATGCGGAGCGCGGGAGTAGCTCAGAGGTAGAGCGTCTCCTTGCCAAGGAGAAGGCCGTGGGTTCAAGTCCCATCTCCCGCTCCAGTCGCTTGCATAGCGCGGCGACGTAGCCAAGTGGCAAGGCAGGGGTCTGCAAAACCCCCATTCGGCGGTTCGAATCCGCCCGTCGCCTCCATTGTTGTGCCGTAATCATCCGCCGAGGCGTTGACCTCGACCGCGCGGCATCCCGGATACACCATGCCGGCCCGGGGAGCCATTCGAGAGGGCGCAAGAGATCCGGCGCCGTAGTCCGGTCGCTGCGCACCGGAACCGGGGCAGGGGCAGCGTTCCGCGTCCCGAACGGTATTTGATGCGGGCGAGTGTCGGAATCGGCAGACGAGGCGGACTTAAAATCCGCTGGCCGGAACGGCCGTGGGGGTTCGAGGCCCTCCTCGCCCACCAATCGGTGAATTGCGATGACGTTGGTAGATTGAAGCGTGCGGAAATGCGAATCTGATTCTATCGAGGACTACGAAGAACGATACCGGCCTCGACCGCCCGATCCACATATCGAACTCGACGCCGAGTATTTCCAGCTTCTACGCTTGCTCCGGCAGCTCCGGGGCGCCGCCGGCGAACGGCCTGAGCGCCGCGTAGATCGTCCAGTTGACCGGCACGGGGACCCCCCTGGCGCGGCCGAGTCGTGCCACCGTGCCGTTGAGCGTCTCCAATTCCAGCCGGCGGCCGCTGAGCAGATCCTGCGCCATCGAACCGCGGAGCCACGGCTCCAGCTTACGCATAAACCCAAACGTCTGCTCCGGGAACTGATCCGTGACGGCGACGCCTTCCGCTCTGGCAACCGCGGCGACCTCATCGAGCGTGGCGCGCATCAGGGCGGCCGTCTCGGGATCGGCCAGGATCGCTCCAAGCGGCAGGCGTGTCAGCGCGGTCACGCCGCTCATCCCGCAGATGAAGATGAACTTTTCCCACAGGGCGACGCGGATGTCGGACCGTGTCTCGGCCGCGATGCCGGCCCGCTGCAACGTCCCAAGCAGCTCCGCGGTGCGTGCGCTCTCGCCTCCCGCCAGCTCCCCGAACACGAGCTTCCCCGGGCCGCCGGCCTGCGCCACGACGCCCGGGCCCTGGATGAATGACGACACCTGCGCCACCATTCCCAGCACCGGCCCGGCGCCGGTGACGGCGGCGATCCGGTCCGCGTTGTCGATCCCGTTCTGCGTCGATCCGATCATCGTCGCGGGTCCGACGAGCGAGGGTAGCGCCGGCAGGACCTCCTCCATCCCGTAGGTCTTCACGCACACGAGCACGAGGTCGACCGGCCCGATGGAACGGACGTCGTCGGTGGCGGCGACGCGGACCGTAAACTCGCCGGCGAGCCGCGAGCGCACCGTCAGGCCGCGTGCGCGAATCGCGTCCAGGTGCGGCCCTCGTGCGACAACGGTCACGTCGTGGCCGGCACGCGCGAGCAGCCCGCCGAAATAACCGCCGGTGCCGCCGGCGCCGATGACCGCAATCCGTAGCTTCACCGGTGTTTCCACAGGCCACCTCCGCGCCGAGATTCCGCCGCGCGGCGAGACCGCGCGTGGTTCAGGCTGGCGGCGCGCGCCGCGACCGACGTAAAGATACGGTGTGCTGCCGGGATCCTCCCGGTGTCAGCGCGATCCCCGAGCGGCTTTGGCCTGTCTGCTGTATCGAGCGCGTCGATGCGCCGGCGGCGGCCAACAGCGCAGGTCCCGAGGCTCATGTCAAACGCAACGCCGGCGGATCCGCCGGTTGGCTTGGAGGGGCGTCAACGACCTGCGCGAATAGAGGCGTGGCATCAACGGCGACGCACCGTATACCGCGCACGACGGCAACTCGGGGAGATGCGAATGAGCGCCTATCTGATCTTGAAGTGGCTGCACGTGCTCATGGCGATTGTCGCCGTGGGCGCGAACATCACCTACGGGGTCTGGCTCGCGCGGGCGGCCCGGGAGCCGCAGCACCTCCCGTTCGTCCTGCGGGGCGTCAAGGTGCTGGACGATCGGGTCGCCAATCCGGCGTACGGGCTGCTGTTCCTTACCGGCATGGCGACCGCAGGGGTGGGGAGGATCCCCATTACGACGCCCTGGGTCCTCACCGGGCTGATTCTCTGGATCGTGCTCGTCGTGATCGCAGCGGCGGGGTACACGCCCACCCTCCGGCGACAGATTCGAGCGCTCGACGGCGGGAGTCCCGATTCACCCGAGTACCGCCGCTTGTCGGCACGGGCGACGAGTCTCGGCATCGTCCTGCTGGTCATTGCGCTGCTCATCGTCCTTGTGATGGTGACGAAGCCCGCATTGTGGGGATGATCACAGCCCGGGGCGCGGATTCGGCGCGTCGAGCGTCTCCGAGCAGGCGCTACTGGAGACCGCTCACGAGGATGTAGCCGTCCGGTCCCCTGACCGGGGCCGTCCAGCACCCGAACCGTCAGCCCAGGGCCCCTGCCCCCCCTGCACGGACTCCCTCGCTGTCACGCGGGTTATGTCCGCCCGCGAGGGGCGCAAACGCCGTCCAGGGATGGTTGACGCCGGGCGTGCTGGGGGACGGAGCTAGGCGACCTGGCTTTCCAGGATATCGTTGAGCCGGCGCTCGAGATCACGCATGCGGCGCCGATACTCGACTTCCACGGTCACGGTGTCCTGGACGTACCCGAGAATCGCGGCATCCATGGGATGCTGGCTCTGCTGCTCCAGCGACCACGCCAAGTCCGCGAGTTGGTGCGCAAGATCCTTGAGCGACATCAGCGGCTCCTCCCCGATCGGTCCAGTGTGTCCTATAGTACCATGTCTCGCCGGGACCCTCGGGTGCGACGGAGTCTATTCCCGGAGATTCTGGGCACGTATCTAAGTACGATGCGCCCAGACGCCGGCCCGCTTGGCCGCGGCGCGGACGCCGCGGGTCGCACCGCCATCACACGGGGGGTGAGGATCATGGGAGGGGTGGCGCATCGCCTGCGTCGAGTGTGGGCGGCCGTCCTGGTCACGGGCGCGGCCGCCGTCATCGTGAGCCTGAACGCGCCCGATAGCCGCGGCGCGACGCCGGCGCTTGTGACGCGGGTCACCGCGGCGGAGACCGCCAACGACGTGCAGGTGGCGGTCGTCGCATCCGCGCCGGTGCAGTATCAGCTCGTCAAGACGCGGCCCGACTGGATCGTGCTGCAGATCTCGCCCGCGCGGCTTCGCTTTGCGCCCGGCACGGTGCCCTTCACGGGCGACGTGGTCAAACGGATCCGCATCGCGCAGCTCGCCCACGCGGTGCAGCTCGTGGTCGAGATGACACGGCCGGCGCCGTTTCGGGTGGTCCCGTCGGGCGGCGTTGTCGCGGTGATGGTCCAAACCGCCGCACCCCGCCCGCGCGGCTCCATCGACCGCCTGCACGAGATCCTGCCCGGCGGGGGCATCGGGCGCGTCCGCTTGGGCATGCCGGTACACGACGCCGTCGCCGCGTTGGGTCGGGCAACGACGACGCGGACGCTCGCCGACGGCAATGTCGTCTACGAGTGGTTCGGCCCGCCGTTGAACCGCGGCATCGGCGCGCGCGTCACCCCGTCGGGGCTGGTGTACCGGGTGTGGGCTCTCAACGACGGCCAGTACGGGGTCACGAGCCGCCTGCACGTCGGGAGCACCGAAGCCGATGCACGCGCGACGCTCGGCGCCCCGTCGCAGGCCGTGGTCAACGCCTCCGGCACCATCAAGACGCTGACGTATCCCGCGCTCGGGCTGTGGGTCGCGATTCAGATGGATCCGCGCTACGCGCTCTACGGCCGCATCTTCGAGATCGGCGTGATGAGGCCCGAGACCGCAGCCGCCAAACCGTAAGCAGCCTCACAACCGAGGCTGCACCGGAATCCGCACGGGGCCGCGCACTCGGAATGCGCAGGTCAGGAGTTCTACGGTCTCTCGACAAACCAAAGCCGCTTGGGTATAATTTATATTGGTCACGATTCATGCCCGCGGGGTTCACTTTCGAGTGTACCCTCAAGACCACGGTGGTCGCCACGTGCACGGCCTGTACGGCGACGTCGCAGTCATCGTGAGCTTGCGAGGGGATGGCACGGTCGCTCTCGCGGACCGCAAGGATTGCATACGACCGGGTAACGCAAAACGTAGCGACGTGCGTTGGGTTTTGGAAACAGCAGCAGAACAGTTCGAGGTTCTTGTGGCCGCCTGGGAGGCTATGCACGCATGACACGTCATCGGGTCATCACGACGGACGCGGAGATCGATGCCGCCATTGCGAAGGCGCGCGCACAAGAAAATGATCGGCCCCGTGCGGTCAAGGCGTACTATGACGCCTCCGACGATAAGGTCGTCATCCATCTCGCCTCGGGCGTTGACGTCGCCATTCCCCGTACGCATCTGCAGGGTCTTGAGAATGCAACACGCACGCAAGCTGCTGAGATCCAACTCGACGGCGCAGGCTCCGGACTCCATTGGCCGTCCTTGGATGTCGACCACTATATCCCTGGAGTTCTCGCCGGAGTGTTTGGAACGCGACGCTGGATGAGCGAACTTGGGCGGAAAGGCGGCGCTGTCCGAAGCGCGGCGAAGGCAGCGGCTGCGCGAGCCAATGGCCGCAAGGGCGGACGACCGCGGAGACACCTTCGTGCCGTTGCGGCGCGTAGTCTCGCTGCGCGTCGCAAGCGTAAGCGTGCCACGCGGTCCCCGGGCCCCGATTATTAGCGTGTGGTAAATCACGATAAGGTCTTTCACCGCTTCTACCGGCGTAGCCCACCAGACAACCATGGATGAAAACGCGCGGCTTAGTCTTCGGATGGCACTGCCGGCCTCTTGGTGCAGGCACAGCGGCACGATGTTGCTGTAGCCATTTGAGTGAGATGGCGCAATGACCTGTACATGGCCGCGCTCGTCGTGCGCAGCTGGCATCGGTTCAATCCCCCATGCGTGCGTTGTCTTCGGCTCCATCGGTTGGTTGGAGCTTCGCACAACAGGATCATAGGTTTGACACCGTGAACGCCCTCACGGGTAGGACCGATTTCCTCGAGACGGGTGGATAGAACGGGGGATGCCGCCGGCAATTCGCGTTGTGGAGTCAGGTTCAGCCTCAGAGCGTATCGAGGCGGCTCGTGCCTTCATCGAGGGGCAGCGTCCGGACGCAGAGATTTTGATCGTGGGTGCCTCACGCGAGGCGGCGGACGACCTCGCGCGCTCCGTCGCCGTGCGCCGCGGGGCCACCTTCGGCCTCAGACGCTACAGCCTTGGGCAGTTTGCAGCCCTGCTGGCCTTCACGGACGCGACCGCCCCGATGAGCGCACTCGGCGGGGCCGCCGTCGCGGCCCGCGTGAGCCACCAGGCACTCCAAGACGGGGCGCTGCGCTACTACGCTCCGGTCGTGCCGTTCCCGGGATTTCCGCGCGCGCTCGCCGGCGCTATCAGCGAGCTTCGGCTGGCCGGCGTCGATCCCAGCGCCCTCGGACCGGCGGCGCTTGGCGACGTCTCGCACCTCCTCCGACGGTTCAACGATCAACTGGAGGACAGCCGTCTGCATGATTGGCCGGCGCTCCTCCGCGCGGCCGCGGCCGCCGCCGGCGCCGGGGCAGATGCGCTCCTCGGTCATCCCCTCGTCCTGCTCGATGTGGCGATCGATTCCAGCGCACACGCGGCGCTCGTCGCATCGCTGCTCAGGCGCGCGCCTGCGGTCCTCGTCACGCTGGCCGCTGGCGACGAGCCGACTCGCCGGGCGCTGTCCGACCTCGGGGTACGGCCGTCGCAAGAGGAGACGCACAACGGCGGGGATGGGGGGCGCCCGCCGTCCGGCGGTCCACCGGCAGGCGGGCACGACGAACTCGGGCGCGTGCGGACGTACCTGTTCGCGCCCGAGCCGCCGCCCGCCGACGTCCGCCGCGGCGACGTCGTCCTGTTCTCGGCGCCGGGCGAGGGGCGTGAGTGTATCGAGATCGCACGGCGGGTGCTGGAGGAGGCCGGCAACGGCGTGGCCTTCGATCAGATAGCCGTCCTGCTGCGCGATCCGGCGAGGTACACGCGGCCGCTCGAGACCGCGCTCGCCCGCGCCGGCGTTCCCGCCTACTTCGCGCGCGGCACGCTGCGCCCGGATCCGGCCGGGCGGGCGTTTCTTACCCTGCTCGACTGCGCGCTGGAACGGTTTTCCGCGAAGCGGTTTGCCGAGTACCTCGCATTCGGCCAAGTCCCGGTTGGCGAATCGGTGCCGGCCGGCGGCGAGCCTCCGTGGATGCCTCCCGAGGACGAGACGATGGGCGCCGCGGTCGAGCTCGCGACCGAGCCTGCTCCGGCGCCCGGCGCCGGCGCCCTCGACCCCATGAGCCCGGCCGCGTCTCCCGCGGCGGCGGAAGGGGAAGGGGAGAGCGGCAGGGGAGACGGCGGCCTCCAAGCGCCCTGGAAATGGGAGCGCCTGCTCGTCGAATCGGCCGTGGTCGGCGGCGCGGACCGATGGCGCCGCCGGCTCGACGGTCTGGCTGCGGAGATGCGGCTCAAGCTCCGCGCGCTCGCCCGGGACCCGGACGACGCGAGCCGCGCCGCCGCCGTCGAGCGCGATCTCCGACGGCTCGATGAATTGCGGACGTTTGCGCTGCCGGTCATCGACATGCTCGCGGCGCTTCCCGATCGCGCCACGTGGGCCGAGTGGCTGCCCGCGCTTGAAGCGCTGGCACCGCACGTCCTCCGCCGGGCCGAGCGTGTGCTCGCGGTCCTCGCGGAGATGCGGCCGCTCGGCCCCGTCGGCCCGGTGGGCCTCGGCGAGGTGCGCGCCGTCCTCGCTCCGCATCTTGCCAACCTGGAACAGCGGCCGCCGGCTGACCGGTACGGACGGCTCTTCGTCGGCACGATCGAGCAGGCGAGAGGGCGCGCGTTTGAGGCCGTCTTCGCCCCCGGCCTCGCCGAACGGGGCTTCCCGCACAAACTGCGCGAGGACCCCATTCTGCTCGATGAGGTCCGCGAGGCGCTCGCGCTTCCCCTGGTGACGCAGCCAGACCGCAGCGACCACGAGCGGCTCCTGCTGCGCCTGACGGCCGGCGCCGCAACGCGACGCCTGTACCTCTCGTACCCCCGCCTCGACGTCGACAACGGCCGGCCGCGGGTTGCCTCCTTCTACGCGCTCGAGATCCAACGGGCGCTCACCGGCGACATCCCCGACCCGGAGACCCTTGCCCGCACGGCGGCCGACATCGGCCGGGCCCGGTTGGCGTGGCCGGCCCCCGACATCCCGAGCGCGGCCATCGACGAGATCGAGCACGATCTCGCGACGCTGCGCATGCTTCTGGACGAGTCCGACGAGCGGCGCCGCGGACGCGCCCGCTACCTGCTCATCCTCAACGACTGCCTCGCGCGCTCGCTGCGCGCTCGCTGGTACCGGTGCCGGCCCGAATGGAGGTCCGCCGACGGTCTCGTCGAGCCGACGGAGGCGATCCGCCCGGCGTTGGAGGCGGCCCGGCTCACCGCCCGCGCCTATTCTGTCGGCGCCCTCCAGCATTTCGCGGAGTGTCCGTACCGCTTTCTCTTGCTGGCTGTCCACCGGCTCGAACCGCGGGACGAGCCGGCGCCGCTTGAGCACCTCGACCCGATCACCCGCGGCGAGCTTGTGCATGAGGTGCAGGCCCGGTTGATGCGGCGTCTGCGGGCCGGCGGACTGCTGCCGCTGAGCCCGGATCGCGCCGCCGCGGCGCGGCAGGCCCTCGACGCCACGCTGATAGAGGTCGCGGCACGGTACCGCGAGCAGCTCGCGCCGGCGATCCCTCGGGTGTGGGAGTCGGCCGTCGAGTCGCTGCGCGTCGACCTGCGGATGTGGCTTGAGCGCATGGTCGATGCGCGCGCGACCTGGGATCCGGTCGCCTTCGAACTGGCTTTTGGTCTGTCGGTGGAGGAGGTGGCGGGGCTTGATCCCGGGAGCGTGCCCCGCGAGGTGGTCATCGACGGCGGCTACAGGATCCGCGGGGTCGCCGATCTTGTCGAGCGGCATCGTCGCGAGGCGGTGCTCCGCGTCACCGACCACAAGACCGGAAAGGTTCGCGTACCGAACGGCGTCGTGGTCGGGGGAGGGAGGGTGCTTCAGCCGGTCCTCTACGCGCTGGCCGTGCAGGACGTCCTCGGGACGTCCGTCGTCGAGGCCCGCCTCTTTTACTGCACGCGCGCCGGCGCGTTTGCGGAACGTGTCGTCCGCATCGCCGGGACGGACGCCGCCGCACGCGCGACAGAGGTCCTCGCAACCATCGATAACGCCGTCGCGACGGGGTTTCTCGCGCCCGCGCCGCGTCACGAGGCGTGCCGGTGGTGCGATGTCCGCGAGGTCTGCGGTCCCGACGAGGAGCGGAGGATCGCCCGAAAGGCCCAGGGCCGCCTCGCCGACCTGAACCGGATGAGGGCGCTGCGGTGACGGGTCCCGCCGATCGGGCGGCGCGCGAGCGGATCCGCACGTCGCTCGATGAGACGCTGGTCGTCGAAGCGGCCGCCGGCACCGGCAAGACCACGGCGCTTGTCGGCCGTCTGGTCAACGTCCTGGCCGCCGGCCGCGGCACCGTCGAGTCGATCGTCGCGGTCACGTTTACCGACGCCGCGGCCGGGGAGTTGAAACTGCGGCTGCGCGCGGGCCTCGAAACCGAACGGCAGCGCACCGGCGCGCCGGACCGGCGCCGCCACCTGGGAGACGCCATCGCACGGCTTGAGGAAGCCCGTCTCGGCACGATCCACGCCTTCTGCGTCGACCTGCTTCGCGAACGGCCGGTCGAAGCCCGCGTGGACCCGGCGTTCCGCGTCGCGGAAGATTCCGAAGCGCGAGACCTCTACGACCGCGCCTTCGACGCCTGGATGCAGACGTGTCTCGATACGCCCCCCGAGGGCGTGCGCCGCGCGCTCAGCCGCCCCAACCTGCGCGACGACCCGGACGGCGACGGCCGGCCCACGGAGCGCCTGCGGCGGGCGGGGTGGGACCTTGCGACGTGGCGCCATCTCGGAGCTCCGTGGCGGCGGCCGCCGTTTGACCGCCAGGCGCGCATCGCCGCGCTTGCCGATCGACTGCGCGATCTCGTCGGGCAACTGCGGACCTGCGCACGGCGGGATGATCGGCTCTTCGCCGACACGGAGGCCGCCCGGCAGTTGTGCGACGACGTCGAGTTCGCGGAACGCGAGCAGCCGCGCGACGTCGACGCGCTGGAAAGCATGCTGGTCGCGCTGGCGCACGACACGACCTTTCGACAGCCCCGCCCGGGCAGCGATCGAAACTACCGGGGCGGCGCGGCGCGCGCGGACATCCTGCGGCGCCACGCGGCGTTCGTCGCGGCCCTCGACGAGTTCGAGCGCGACGCCGACGCCGATCTCGCCGCGGCGCTGCAGGCGGAGTTCCGGGCCGCGCTCGACCGGTACGACGCGTTGAAGACGCAGCAGGGCGTCCTCGATTTCACGGATCTGCTGGTGAAAACGCGCGATCTGCTGCGGGACCGCGCCGATGTGCGCGCGGCGATGCAGCGTCGCTTCACCCACATCTTCGTGGACGAGTTCCAAGACACGGACCCGCTGCAGGTCGAGATCCTGCTGTTGCTCGCCGCGGCCGATCCGGCCGTGTCTGACTGGCGCGACGTCGCCCCGGTCCCGGGCAAACTCTTCGCCGTCGGAGACCCGAAGCAGTCCATCTACCGGTTTCGCGGCGCCGATGTCGGCATGTACCAGGCCGCCAAAGTGCTCCTCTGCGGCCGAGGCGCGACGCTGCTCGAACTGACGACGAGCTTTCGGGCGGTCCCGCCGCTCCAGCACCTCGTCAATCGGGCCTTCCGCCCCGTGATGGCCAAGGACCGCCGGACGTTCCAGGCCGCCTACATCCCGCTCGCGCCGCACCGGCCGGCGCGCGACCAGGTCGCGATCGTGGCGCTTCCTGTGCCGTCGCCCTACGGCCGGCACGGAGGCGTCACGAAGAAGGCGATCGGCGCGTCCGTCCCGCACGCGGTGGCGGCCTTTGTGGACTGGCTCATCCACGAAAGCGGCTGGACCGTGACGGAGCGCGACCAGCAGGACTCGATGCCCGTCGAGGCCCGGCATGTGTGTCTGCTGTTCCGCAGATTCTCCGACCGGGGCAGCGACAGCACGCACGCATACGTCGACGCCCTGGAGGCGCGCGGCATCCGGCAGCTCCTCGTCGGCGGCAAGTCCTTCCACGCGCGCCAAGAAGTCGAGAGTCTCCGGACGGTCCTCACCGCGATCGAGCGGCCCGACGATCAGCTGGCGGTCTTCGCGTCTCTCAAGGGACCGTTCTTTGCGATCGGCGACGCCGAGCTGCTCGAGTGGCGCCACGGGGTCGGCCGGCTGCACCCGTACCGCGTGCCTGCCGGGGAGGCGGCCCTGCCGGAGCGCCTTGCCCCGATCGCGCGGGCGCTCACGCTCCTCCGCGCCTTGCACCGCCGGCGCAACGGCCGGCCGGTCGAAGAGACCATCAACGATCTGTTCGCGGCTACCCGCGCCCATGCCGGCCTGGTCCTCTGGCCGCACGGCGAGCAGGCTCTCGCCAACGCGATGCGCGTCGCCGACCTCGCCCGCGCCTACGAGGCCACGGGCGGCCTTTCGTTCCGCGGCTTCGTGGAACGTCTCGAGCGCGACGCCGGAGGCGAGGCGCCGGAGGCCCCGATCTTGGAAGAGGGCAGTGAGGGGGTGCGGATCATGACGGTCCACAAGGCCAAGGGGCTCGAATTCCCCGTCGTCATCCTGGCCGACCCGATCGCGAACCTCGCGTGGACCCGTGCCTCGCGCCACGTCGACAACGACGCCGCGCTCTGCGCCTTGCGCCTCACCGGCTGGGCGCCGTGGGACCTCCTCGATCATGAAACCGACGAGCTGGACCGCGAGCGGGCGGAGGGGCTGCGCATCGCGTATGTCGCGGCGACCCGCGCGCGCGACCTGCTCGTCATTCCCGCGCTCGGGGACGATCCGTTCGGCGGCGGCTGGCAGGCGGCCGACGACAGTTGGATGGCTGCGGTCCAGCGCGCCCTCTACCCGGTCCCTGCGATGCGCCGTGACTCAACCGCGCCGTCCGGCTGCCCGGCGTTCGGCGACGATGGCGTCGTGCACCGTCCACCGGGCGAGTCCGCGGGACCTCGTACCGTCCGACCTGGCCTCCACGCGCTCGGCGAGACCGCGGAGACCCGCTACGGCGTCGTCTGGTGGGATGCCCATGCGCTGCGCCTCGATGCCCCGCCGGCCGCGGGTATTCGCGGTGAGGACCTCATCGCCGACGCCGGCGGCGAAACCGTCGCGACGAGCCTGCGGGCGTACGAAGAGTGGCGGCAAGAACGCGACCGCGTCCGCTCGCGGGGGCGGCGGCCCGGTATCGTGGTCGAGACCGTCGCCGGGGCGGCCCGTCAGGGGGCGCCGGATCTGGATGAAGCCGCGGCCGCGGTCCAAGTTCTCGACGCGAACCTCGGGATCGTCAAACCCGGCGGCCGCCGGTTCGGGACCCTTGTCCACGCCATTCTGGCCACCGTTGCGCTGGACGCATCGCCCGAGCAGGTCGCCGCGGCGGCCGTCACGCACGGCCGGATCGTCGGGGCCCCCGACGCCGAAATCGCCGTCGCCCGGCGCGTCGTCGAAGGCGTACTCGCGCATCCGCTGCTCAGGCGGGCGCACACCGCGTGGGCCGCTGGAAAGTGCCGGCGGGAAACGCCGGTGACCTGGCTGGACAGAGACGGCAAGCTCATCGAGGGCGTCCTCGATCTGGCGTTCGAGGAGGAGGACGCGTGGACGATCCTCGACTTCAAGACCGACGCGGAGATTGGAGGCGACGAGCGACATTACCGCCGCCAAGTCTCTCTCTATGCCGCCGCCGTTGCCAGGGCGACGGCGAAGAAGGCCAACGGCATTCTCTTCCAGATATGAATGGACGGCGCCGAGAGAGGGATCAGGCCTGCATGGATCCCTAACCCGCTCCGCAAGACGTCGTGCATCCCGCCCGTGCAGGAGGCCCGTATCGGGCTCACGAACGGTCCCGCATCGCAGCCGCCGTGTGCGCGGCGAGAACGCGGTCGCACGCGGCCTGCGGCGGTATCTCGATGGAGGAGGCAGCACACATGCGGGCGGTCATCTCCTTCGTGGTCGCGGTCGGGTTGGCGCTGACGCTGTTTGGCCCCGCGGGCGCGGCCGGCTACAAGACCGTGGTGCAGTTCGGCGTGAACCGCGCCGCGGACAACCTCGACCCCGTCACCCAGGACGCCAACCCGAATATCTGGGCGTTCATGCAGATCTACCAGCAGCTCGTGCGCGTCAACGTCAAGGGCGACGGGTTCGTCCCGGACCTCGCCCAACGGTGGACCGTGTCGCCGAACGGCAAGACGTGGACGTTCTACCTGCGTCCGGACGCCAAGTGGTCCACGGGGGATCCCGTCACGGCCGCGGACGCCGCCTGGTCCCTGCAGCGCGCCCACGATCTCGACGGGCCCTGGAAGTGGGCGCTGGAGGCGGTGCAGAGCATCGCGGCCGCGGACGACCACACGCTGGTGATCACCCTCAAGGAGCCGTGGGCGCCGTTTCTCTCGGACGTCTCGCTGTTCTCCAACAGCATCCTCCCGGCCAAGATATTCCGCGACGCCAAACCCGAGGATATCTCGAACAAGCCCGTGGGGTCGGGTCCCTTCATGCTGACCGAGTGGCGGAAGGGCGACGAGATCGTCATGAAGGCCAACCCGCACTACTTTGAGAAGGGGCGGCCGCGGACGTCCGAACTGCACATCCGGTACATTCCCGACGACAACAACCGCATGATCGCCCTGCAGTCCGGGGACGTCGACGGGATCGACTACCCGCCGTTCTCGCAGATCTCGGTCCTGCGGCGGGACCCGCGGCTGGACGTGCAGCTCAACCCCTCGACGGCGGTGTCGCACGTCATGCTGAATGTGACGCAGGCGCCGCTCAACAACGTCAAGTTCCGCCAGGCGCTGTCCTACGCGACGGACCGCGCCGCGATCAACAAGGGCGTGTGCTACGGCTTCTGCGTGCCGGCGACGTCGTTCATGCCGTTGACCACGCTCTACTTCAACAAGGGGCTCAAAGGATACACGTACGACATGGACAAGGCGAAGGCGCTCCTCAAGGAGTCCGGGGTGCCGACGCCCGTGACGCTGACCGCGATGTTGTGGGCGGGCGCCGGCGATCCCCAGACGGCGACGACGCTGCTCAAGGGGATGTGGGCGCCGCTCGGGGTGACGTTGAACCTGGCGCCCCTCGACCGCGCGGCGGCGACGCAGCGGATGCGTGCGCTGGACTACCAGGTGTTCGTCAGCGGGTGGACGAACGACGTGCCGGACCCCTCGGAGCTGGCGAACTACGAGTTCGACTACGTCACCGCGAAGTCGTACCACACCGGCTATCACTCGGCGCAGATGGACAAGCTGCTCGCGGCCGGCATGAGCGAGCTGGATCCCGCGAAGCGGCGGCAGATCTACTACCAGATCCAGGATCTGGCGATCCAGGACGCGCCGCTCATCTGGCTCTACTACGCGCCGTACACCATCGCGATCAACCGGAAGATGCACGGGTTCGTGCAGATGGCCACGGGGCCGTGGCTCTTCAAGGACGTGACCGTGGAGCAGTAGCTCGGATTCCGGCATGCTGCGGTACGCGCTCGGCCGCATCGGTCAGACGGTGCCGATCGCGCTGCTCGTCACCATCCTGATCTTCCTGCTGATCAAGCTGGTCCCGGGCGATCCGGCGTCGGCCATCCTCGGCGACCGGGCCACCGACGCATCCGTGGCGGCGCTGCGCCACCAGTGGGGCCTGGACCGGCCGATCTGGGAGCAGTACGCGGTCTACATGCGCAACCTGGCGACCGGCAACCTCGGCACGTCGCTGCGGTATCAGTCGCCCGTCGCCGACATGCTGCCGGCCCGGACGTCGGTGACGTTCTTCCTCGTCGTCTACAGTCTCGTGCTCTCGGTGGCGATCGCCGTCCCGCTGGCGCTGGTGGCCGCCGCGTACCGCGACCGGTGGCCGGACCAGGTGATTCGCGCGTCGATGGCGCTGCCGCTCGCGGCGCCCGCGTTCTGGGTCGGGATCTTGCTCCTCATCGTGTTCTCCCTGAAGCTGCGGCTCTTCCCGGCGGACGGGTACGGCGGGGGCTTTGCCGACCACGTGCGGCATCTCTTCCTCCCGGCGTTGACGCTCTCGTACGCGTTTGCGTCGGTCCTGTGCCGCAACCTGCGCTCCTCGCTGGTTGACGTGCTCCAGACGACCTACGTCGACTTCGCGCGCGCCAAGGGCCTGCGCCGCCGGGTCGTGCTGTTTCGGCACGTGTTTCGGGCGGCGCTGCTCCCGGCGGTGACGCTCATCGGCGTGCGGCTGACCTACGCGATCGGGGGCTCCGTCGTGATCGAGACGGTGTTCGCGATCCCCGGGCTGGGCTCGTGGATGGTGGACTCGATCCTCGCCCGCGACTACGTCGTGGTCCAGACGCTCACGTTGATGTTCGCGCTCGGCACGATGCTCATCAACCTCGCCACGGACCTCATCTATCCGTTGTTCGATCCGCGGCTGCGGATGGGGTAGCGGGTCATGACGACGCTCGCGGGCGAGCTCGCGCCTCCGCGCGCCGCGCGGACCCGGGTCCCCCTCGGGCTCGCGGCGGGCGCCGCGATGCTCGTGGCGTTGCTCGGTGGCAGCGCGCTCGCGCCCGTGCTCACCTCGTACGATCCGTACGCGCAGAATCTCAACGCCATGCTGCTGCCGCCGTCCGCGGCGCACTGGTTCGGCACCGACAACTACGGCCGGGACGTGTTCACCCGTGTGCTGTACGGGGCCGCGATCGATCTCCGCATCGCCGTGCTCGCCGTGGTGTTCCCGTTCGTGTTCGGCGTCGTGGCCGGGGCCGTGGCCGGCTACCTCGGCGGATGGGCGGACGCGGCGGTGATGCGCGCGGTCGACGTGATCACCGCGGTGCCGTTCATGGTGCTGGTGATCGCCATCGTGGCCTTTCTGGGGCCGGGCGAGCTCAACATCCTGGTCGCGATCGGGGTGGTGGACTGGATCGTGTTCGCCCGGCTCGTCCGGGGCGAAGTGCTCCGCGACAAAAACCTGGAATACGTGACCGCGCTACGGGCCCTCGGGTTCAGCCGGGCCCGCATCGTCCTTCGGCACCTGCTCCCGAACGCGCTCCCGCCGGCCGCCGTCTTTCTCGCCTCCGATATCGTGCTCGTGATCTTGACCACGTCCACGCTCGGCTTCCTCGGCCTCGGCGTGCGGCCGCCGGCGCCGGAGTGGGGCTTGATGATCTCGGAGGGACGGACGTTCATCTATACGGGGTGGTGGGCGGCCGCGATGCCCGGGTTCGCGTGCATGTACGCCGGGATCGCCTTCATTCTCCTCGGCGACGGCCTCGCGGATCTCCTGCGCGTGCGCGGGCAATGACGGAGCCCGGCCTCGTCGTCGACGGCTTGACGGTCGAGATCCCGACGTCCCGCGGCGTCGTGCGCGCCGTCCGCGGGGTGACGTTGCGCGTGGCCCCCGGCGAGGCGATGGCGCTCGTCGGTGAATCGGGGTCCGGCAAGAGCATGACGTGCCGCGCCATCGTGCGCCTGCTGCATCCCCCGGCCCGGATCACCGCCGGCGCGGTGCGCTTCCAGGGGCGCGACCTCGCGGCCCTCTCCGAGCCCGAGATCGAACGCATCCGCGGCACCGGCATCGCGATGGTCTTTCAGGACCCGATGAGCGCGCTCAACCCCGTGCTCACGATCGAGCGCCAGGTGGCGGAAGTGCTTCCCGCCGCCGCGGGCGGGCCCCGGGAGCGCCGCCGGCAGGTGGTCGCGCTCCTCCGGCAGGTCGGGATCGCCGACGCCGAGCGGCGGCTGCGGGCCTACCCGCACCAGCTCTCCGGCGGCCAACGCCAGCGGGTGATGCTGGCGATCGTGCTGGCACGCCGGCCGGCGGTGCTCCTCGCGGACGAGCCGACGACCGCGCTGGACGTCACGATTCAGGCGCAGATCCTCACGGAGCTGCGGCGCCTGCAGGCCCACCTGGGCATGGCGCTGGTCCTCGTGACGCACGATCTCGGCGTTGTGCGGCGGACGGTGCAGCGTGTCGCGGTCATGTACGCCGGCCAAGTGGTCGAGCTCGCGCCGACGGCGGCGCTGTTTGCGCGGCCGCGCCATCCCTACACGGCGGGATTGATCAACTCGGTGCCGAGCGTGGACCGCCGGGCGGCGCTCGCGCCGATCCCGGGCACGCCGCCGGACCCGGTCGGGCTCGGCGACGGGTGCGCGTTTGCGCCGCGCTGCCCGATCGCCTCCGCCGAGTGCCTGCGGGGCGAGATCCCGCTCCGCGCCGTCGCCGACGGACACTGGAGCCGGTGTCTCAAGGCGCACGTCGTCGGAGGAGCGCGCGTTGCCGGAACCGCTGCTCAGGGTTCGTAACCTCGCGAAGTCGTTTCCGCTACCGCGCAGCCCGGTGGACGCCGTGCGCCGCCGCCCCGGCGAGGCGGTGCATGCCGTGGATGGTGTTTCCTTCGACGTCCCGCGGGGGCGGACGCTGGGGTTGGTGGGGGAGTCCGGCTGCGGCAAGAGCACCCTCGGCCGCTGCCTCCTGCGGCTGTACCGCCCCGATGCCGGCGAGGTGTGGTTCGACGGCGTCGATCTGGTCCGGCTCGAGGAGCCCGACCTGCGGCCCTACCGCAAGCGGATGCAGGTGGTGCTGCAGGATCCGTACTCCTCGCTCGACCCGCGGCAGACCGTGGGGAGCGCGCTGCTCGAAGTGCTCGGGGTGCACGGTATCGGCTCGGCGGCGGACCGTCCGGAGCGGGTCGCGCGCCTGCTCACGCAGGTCGGGCTCCGCCCCGCAGACGCGCGCAAGTATCCGGGGGAGTTCTCGGGCGGGCAGCGACAGCGGGTCAGCATCGCCCGGGCGCTGGCCGTCGGCCCGGAGCTGCTGGTCGCGGATGAACCGGTTTCCGCGCTCGACGTGTCGATCCAGGCGCAAATCTTGGACCTGCTGCTGGAGCTGCGGCGGTCGCTCGGGCTGACCATGATTTTCATTTCGCACGATCTGCGCGTCGTCCGGTATCTCAGCGATGACGTCGCGGTGATGTACCTCGGCAAGATCGTGGAGCACGCTCCCGCCCCGGAGCTCTTTGCGCGGCCCCGTCACCCGTACACGCTGGCGCTGCTCTCCGCGATCCCGGAAGTCGACGAGCCCGCGCGGCCCGCCGTGGAGATTCTCGGTGAACCGTCGAGCGCCGTGCACGTGCCGCCGGGCTGCCGGTTCCACCCTCGCTGTCCCTGGAAGGTCGAGCGCTGCCTGCATGAGGCTCCACGGCTGCGGGAGGTGGCGCCGGGCCATCGCGTGGCCTGTCACGAAGCGCGCGCCTAAATTTAGGCCGCCGGCCGGGGCGCGGCGCGCGGCGCGCTCGGAGGCGCCGGAGGGGATCGCCCGGACACGTCAAAGCAACGCACTGCCACAGCATGCGCCCTAGTGGAGGTGCGGGGGGATGCGGACGCTTGTGGTCGCGATCGCGGTCGTGTGTCTCCTGGCCGGCTCGCCGGTGACACCGTATGCCGGCGCCCAGCCGGCGTCGATCAAGCTCGGCGTCGTCATTCCCCTCACGGGGCGCTATGGCAGCGGCGGCGCGCAGGTGCAGACCGGGTATCAGTTCGCGGTGGATGACCTGAACGCGCGCGGCGGCGTGCAGGTCGGGGGGCGCCGCCTGCCGCTGGCCCTCACGGTGCTGGACGATCAGTCCGACCCGACGAAGACCGTGAGCCAGTTCGAGGTGCTCGCCTCCCAAGGGGCGACGGTCTTTCTCGGCGGGTTCGGCAGCGACCTCCACGCGGCCGCCGCGGCCGTGGCGGAGAAGAACAAGATCCCCTACTGTGGCGTCGCGTTTGCGCTGCACGCCGTGCACGAGCAAGGCTTCAAATACCTCTTTTCGCCGTTCGAGAAGTCCCCGGAACTCGGCAACGAAACGTACCGCTTTTTGAACGCCAGCATCCCCGCCGGCCAGCGCCCGACGCATGTGGCCATCTTCCAGGAGCGCACCGATTGGGGCCGCGAGCTCGGTAATGTCTGGACGGCCCGGTCGCGCGAGTACGGGTACCAGGTGGTGCTGCGGGCCGAGTACACGCCCCTGTCGCGCGACTTCTCCGACATCATCCTGCGCGCCAAGAGCGCGGGCGCCGACGCGGTGTTCGCGCTGCCGACGCCTCCGGACGGCATCACGCTGATCCGGCAGATGAAGGAACTGGATTTCAATCCCAAGCTCATCATCATGATTCGTGCCGCCGACGCCGTCAGTTGGAGCCAGGCGCTCGGCAAGGACGGCGACGGGGTGCTCTTGATGCCGGGATGGCACCACTCGGTGCGGTTCCCAGGCGTCGCGGAGCTGAACGCCAAGCACCAGCAGCGGTTCGGCCGCCCGGCCGACGTGCTCGTGGGTCCGGCGTACGCATGCGTCCAGATCGTGGCCAACGCGATCCAGCGGGCCGGTTCGCTCGATCACACGGCCATCCGGGACGCCATCGCCGCCACCAACATGACCACGGTGGTCGGTCCGGTGCGCTTCCGGCCGGACGGGACCGGGATCGTTCCGACGGTGATCGTGCAGTGGCAGTCCGGCCAGCAGCAGCTGGTGTGGCCCAGGGATCTCGGCGGCGTGCCGCTCGTGTACCCGCTGCCGGCCTGGCGTGCCCGGTAGCGCCGCGCCGCTCCTCCAGGTCGCCGCGCTGTCCAAGGCGTTCGGCGGGCTCCTCGCCGTCGACGATCTGTCCTTTACGATCGATCCGGGCGAAGTCCTCGGCCTGCTCGGCCCGAACGGCTCGGGCAAGACGACGACGTTCGGGCTCGTGGCGGGCGCGCTGCGGCCGGACCGGGGAGATATCCTGTTCGCCGGACGGCCGGTGACCCGCTGGCCCGCCAGCCGGCGCGCGGCGGTCGGCATCGCCCGCACGTTTCAGCTCATTCGCGTGTTTCTCAGCCTGACCGCGCTGGAGAACGTCCTCGTGGCCTGCCTCTACGGCCGGGGGCGCGCCCGCTCGCCGGCTCGGGCCCGCGCGGACGCGTGCGCGCTGCTGGAGCAGGTGGGCATGGCGCATAAGCGCGACGCCCGGGCGCGCGATCTCACGCTCGGCGAGCGCCGGCGTCTCGAGATCGCGCGCGCGCTCGCGACCCGCCCCCGGCTGCTTCTGCTCGACGAGCCGGTGGCGGGGCTCACGGCGACCGAGGTCGACGCGGCGGTCGCGCTGTTCCGCGGGATTCGCGCGGAGGGCGTCGCGATCGCGCTGGTCGAGCACAACGTGCGCGCGGTGCGCGCGCTGTGCGACCGCGTCGTGGTGTTGCACGCCGGCCGGAAGATCGCGCAGGGCACCCCTGAGGACGTGTTCGCGCACGCGGCCGTGGTGGCGGCGTATCTTGGGCGCCGGTGACCGGGCAGGTCTGCCGGCGGCCGCTCTCCTGTGACCGTGCTCTGGCAGAACGTCGTGTTCGGCGCGCTCATCGGCGGCCTCTACGGGCTCGCCGCGGTGGGGTTGTCCCTCGTGTTCGGGGTGCTCAACATGCTCAACGTCGCCCACGGCGAGTTGCTCATGCTCGGCGGGTACGCGGCGTTCTGGCTGTTCACGTTGTTTGGCGTCGATCCGTTCGTCTCGATCCTGCCGAGCGCGGCCGCGCTGTTTGTCGTCGGGCTCGTGCTGTACCGGGTACTCTTCGAGCGCCTGGCGTCGGCGCCCGGCGAGACGAAGCTCAAGAACTCGATCCTGATCGGGTTCGGCGTGAGCCTCGTGCTGCAGACGCTGGCGCTCATCGCGTGGACGGCCGATGAGCGGGCCGTGACCACCGCGGCGGCCGGCGCGGTGCTGCCCCTCGGGGGCGCGGTCGTGCCGGTCGTCCGCCTCGGCGCGCTCATCGTCGCGTTCCTGGCGCTCGGCGGGCTCCATCTGTTCCTCCGGCGCGCGCGGTTCGGCCGGGCGATCCGGGCCACCGCGGACGACCCGGGAGCCGCCTCCCTGGTCGGCATCCCGGTGGGAACCGTGTTCGCGGTGGCCTTCGGGCTGGGGAGCGCGCTCGCGGGCGTCGCCGGCGCGCTGGTCAGCACGACGGACGCCGTGAGCCCGGCGATCGGATTGAGCTGGACGCTCAAGGCGCTGATCGTCGTCGTCCTCGGCGGCGTCGGGCACGTCTTCGGCACGTTCGTCGCCGGGGTGCTCCTGGGCGTGGCCGAGTCGGTCAGCGGCTTCTTTTTGGGCAACGCCTACCGCGAGGTCATGGGGCTGGTGCTATTCCTCGTCGTGTTGAGCGTCCGCCCCCAGGGCTTGTTCGCTCGAGAGTGACCGTGCGGGGCGCCGTGCCGCTCGGTGCGCTGAGCGCGGCCTGCGGCGTCGCGGCCGCCGTCCTGCTGCCGGTTCTCACGACGAACCAGGCGCTTCTGTCGTGGGCCTTTCTCGTGCTGCTGTACACGGCGCTGGCGCAGAGCTGGAACCTGCTCGGCGGGTTCGGCGGGCAGGTCAATCTCGGCCACGCGGCGTTCTTCGGGCTCGGCGCGCTGGCGACGCGGATGCTCTGGCTCGGCGGCGCACCCGTCATCCTCGCGCTCGCGGCCGGGACGGGCGCCGCGACGGCTGCGGGGATCGTCATCGGGGCCCCGTCGCTCCGGCTCCGCGGCCCGTACTTTGCGATCGGCACGCTGGCGATCGCGGAGATCCTGCGCATCACGACGGGGAATGTGCTGCCGGATGTCTCGTCGCTCCCTGCGGGCGACCTCGCGCGCTACGCGCTGGCGCCGCGATATTATCTCGCCGTGTTCGCCGCGGTCACCATCACGAGCGCGGCGTGGTGGCTCGCACGCTCGCGGTTCGGACACGGCCTCGCGGCGGTGCGGGAGGATGAGGCCGCGGCCGAGGCGATCGGGGTCGGCGCGTTTCGCCACAAGCTCGGCGCCTTCGCGCTCAGCAGCGGGTTTGCCGGGATGACCGGCGGGATCTTCGCGTACTACCACGTGAGCTTCTATCCGGCGTTCGTGTTCAGTCCCGTCTGGACGTTCGACCCGCTCGTCATCGTCTACCTGGGCGGCGTCGGGACGGTCTGGGGGCCGCTGGCCGGGGCCGCGTTCTTCGTGGTGCTGCAAGAAGTCCTGTCGCTCCAGGTCGGGGAACCGCATCTGTTGGTCTTCGGGCTCCTGTTTCTCGTGGTCGTGATCGCCGCGCCGGGCGGGCTCGTCGAAGCGCTGCGCGCGCTATGCCGCCCGGGCGCCCGCCGGCCGGCGGAGGTGGGATCGCCGCCCCCCGCGTAGGCGCGGGAGGACCGGCAATGCCGTCGTCGAAGAGCGGCCGGCGGCGGAGGCCTTGCGAAGTTCGCCCGTACGCATGCGCGGGAGGAGTGGAGCATGGCGACGCCCCACCGGGCCGATCACGTCGGCAGCCTGCTGCGGCCGCGCGAGTTGCTCGAAGCGCGCCGTGCCGGCGCCGATGCCGATCGTCTGCGCGCCATCGAGGACGCGCACATCCTTCGCGTGCTGGCAAAGCAGCGGGACCTCGGGTTTGACGTGGTCACGGACGGCGAACTGCGGCGGCGCAACTTCATGAGCGATTTCACGGATGCGGTCGAGGGCTTCGACCTGAGCGGCGCGGTCGACCGCGCGTGGCAATCCGGCGGCGCCGCCGCGCCCCCCAGCAGCGTCACCGGCGTCGTCAACGCGCCGCTGCGGCCGGTCCGCAGGCTGACCGCGCACGAGCTGCCGTTTCTCCGCGCGCACGCACCCGGGACCGTCAAGATGACGCTGCCGAGCGCGACGCAGTTCCCGGCGATCGCGTACAAGCGCGGCGTGACCGACGCGGTGTATCCCACCCCCTCCGATCTGCTGTGGGCGGTCGTCGACATCATGAAGCAGGAGATGGCGGCGCTGGCCGCGGACGGCGTGCCCTACATCCAGATCGACGCGCCCCGGTACAGCTACTACGTCGATCCCAAGTGGCGGCGGTGGATCCAGAGCGAGATGCGGATGGACCCGGACGCCGCGCTCGACGAGGCGATCCGCGCCGACAACGCGTGCCTGGCGGCGGCGCGCCGCCCGGGCGTCCTGCTCGCGATGCACCTCTGCCGCGGCAACAACCGCAGCCACTGGTACGCCGAGGGCGGCTACGATCCGGTCGCGGAGAAGCTGTTCGGCGGCCTGCAGGTCGACCGGTTTCTCCTCGAGTACGATGACGAGCGATCGGGAACGTTCGCGCCGCTCCGGTTCGTCCCGCGCGGGACCTCCGTCGTGCTCGGGCTCGTGAGCAGCAAGCGCCCGCAGCTCGAGGCGAAGAGCGCCCTGCTGGCCCGGATCGAGGAGGCGGCGCGGTACGTGCCCCTGGACCGCCTGGCGCTCAGCCCGCAGTGCGGCTTTGCCTCCACGATGGAGGGCAATCTGCTGTCCGAGGACGACCAGTGGGCCAAGCTGCGCCTTGTCGTGGAGACCGCGCGGGAGGTCTGGGGCTAGCGTGCCGGGCACGCGGGGGCAATCCGCACGGCGCCGGCGGCCCCGAGCCGCGCGTCGGGCCGACCCCGCGGCGGACGCGCGCTACGCCATGGGGCGCCGCGTGCGCACGGAGGTGCTCGGCGCCGATCACGTCGCCCGCGCGGAGGCCCGCTCCGGCCCGCTCGACGCGGAATTCCAGCGCTTCATCACCGAGGTGGCCTGGGGGTCGGTCTGGGCGCGCGCGGGCCTGGACCGGCGCACGCGGAGCCTCGTGACGATCGCGATCCTGGCGGCCCTGGGCCGCCGCGAGGAACTGGCCCTGCATCTGCGCGCCACCCGCAACACCGGGGTGGCGCCTGCGGCCGTGGCCGAGGCGCTGCTCCACGTGGCGGCGTACGCCGGGATCCCCGCGGCCAACACGGCGTTCGCGGTCGCGAAGACCGAGCTGGAGCCGGCGGCGCCCGCCGGCCGCGGGCGCCGCCGGCCCGGGAGCAGGAGCGAGCGATGAGCCCGGTGGGCCGAGACCCCGAAGTCTTTCCGCCTTACTTGTACGACGCGTACCGGGCGACGATCCGGCGTTCGCCGGCTCAACCCCCGCTGGAGATCACCCCCACGCTTTCGGAGCTCACCGGACCCGGGCCGGCGCTCAGCGCCGTGATCCCCGAGGACGCCGACCTCACGCGCAACGCCGGTACCGGCGGCGAGGCCATCGGCGAGCGCATCATCGTCACCGGCCGTGTGCTGGCCGCCGGCGGGGTGCCGGTGCCGCGGACGCTCGTCGAGATCTGGCAATGCAACGCGGCCGGCCGCTACCGGCACCGCGTCGACCAGCACCACGCTCCGCTCGATCCGAACTTCATCGGGATCGGCCGGTGCCTGACGGACGCGGACGGCGTTTACCGGTTCACCACGATCAAGCCCGGGGCGTACCCCTGGCAGAACCACGAGAACGCGTGGCGCCCGGCCCATATCCATTTCTCGCTGTTCGGGCCGTCGTGGATCGCACGGCTCATCACCCAGATGTATTTCCCGGGCGACCCCCTGCAGGCGCTGGACCCCATCTTCAACTCCGTGCCCAACCCCAACGCACGGGCGCGGCTGGTGGCGGCGTACGCGCACGATGTCACGCAGGCGGGGTGGGCGCTCGGGTACCGGTTCGACATCGTGCTGCGGGGTCCCGCGGCGACGCCGTTCGAGCCCTTCGAGCGGGCTGCGCGCGCCGGCCGATGACGCCGCGCCGCCTGACGCCGAGCCAGACCATCGGGCCGTTCTTCCACGGGATGATCGCCGGCGCGGCGAACGTGCTCGTCGCGGAGGCGACGGAGGGAGAGCGCATCCGGATCGAAGGCCGCGTCTACGACGGCGACCATGCCCCGGTGCCGGACGCGCTCGTTGAGATCTGGCAGGCCAACGCGCGCGGCCGCTACCGGCACCCCGTGGACCGGCGCCCGATCCCGCTCGACCCGGCGTTCGTCGGGTTCGGGCGGGCCGCGACGGACGAGACGGGCCTCTACTGGTTCGAGACCATCAAACCCGGGCCGGTCCCGTTTACCGCGGAGCGCCGCCAGGCGCCGCACCTCAACGTCGCGGTGTCGGCCCGGGGGCTCCTCGATCATTTGTTCACGCGGATCTACCTGGAGAGCGAGCCGGCCAACGCGGAGGATCCCGTGCTGCAGCGCGTGCCCGCGCCGCGGCGAGACACGCTCATCGCGAGACGCGCGGCCGGCGCCGGGCGCGCCGTGTACCGGTTCGACATCGTGCTCCAGGGCGAGCAGGAGACCGTTTTCTTCGACCTTTGAGCGCGTCCCGGGGCCCGCGTCATGCTTGATCCGGCGGCGATGATGTTTGCCTCCCCGGAGTTGTCGCGGCTGTTCTCGCCGCCGCAGGCGATCCAGCGCATGCTGGACGTCGAAGCGGCGCTCGCGCGAGCCGAGGCCGCCGCGGGCATCATTCCGCCGGAGGCCGCCCGGGCCATCGGCGCGCAATGCCAGGCCGTGTTCTACGACGCCGACACACTATATCGGGATGCGATCGGCGCGGCGTCGCCGGCGGTCCCGCTGGTGCGCATGCTGACCGCGCGGGTCGGCGGCGGCGCCGCGCGCTTCGTCCACTGGGGCGCCACGAGCCAGGACATCATCGACACCGCGATGGTGCTGCAGATCCGCGACGCCCTTGGGCTCCTCGGCGCGCGGCTGCGTGAGATCGGCGGGACGTGCGCCGGCCTCGCCGAGCGGTACCGGCGCACGCCGATGGCCGGCCGGACGCTGCTCCAGCAGGCCGTCCCGATCACGTTCGGACTCAAGGCGGCGCGGTGGCTGGGGCTCGTCACGCGGTCGGCGGAGCGGCTCACCGCGGTGCGTCCGAGTCTCCTGGTCGTGCAGTTCGGCGGCGCGGCGGGCACGCTCGCGTCGCTCGGACCCGAGGGCCTCCGCGTGATGGAGCTCCTGGCCGCGGAGTTGCGTCTCGGGGTGCCGGCGCTGCCCTGGCACGCCGAGCGGGACCGGATCGCGGCGCTCGGGGCCGCGCTCGGCATCGTCAGCGGCGCGATGGGCAAGATCGCCACGGATCTCGCGCTGCTCTCGCAGACCGAGGTCGGGGAAGTCGTGCCCGCGCCCGGACGGGGGGGCCGATCCTCCGCCATGCCCCACAAGCGCAACCCCGTCGATGCGACGGCCGCCCTTGCCGCCTGCCGGCTGGCGCTCGCGGCGGTGCCCGTCGTGTTCTATGGGATGCTGCAGGAGCACGAGCGCGCGGCGGGCGGATGGCAGGCCGAGTGGCGGGCCGTTCCCGACCTCTTTCGGTTCGCCGGGGGATCCGCCGACGCCGTCGCGCGCGCGCTCGGGGGACTCGCAGCCGACGAGCGCCGGATGGCCGCCAACCTGGCCCTGGGCGGCGGCCAGATCATGGCCGAAGCGCTGACCGTGGCGCTCGCCGACCGCGTCGGCCGGGACGCGGCGTACCGGCTCGTGGAGGCGGCGTGCGAGCGCGCGGCGGGCGCCGGGGCCGAGCTGCGTGACGCGGCGGAGGCGGACGAGCAGATCCGCGCCGCGCTCCCGGATGACGCCATCGCCCGGGCGCTCGACCCCACCCGGTACGTGGGGAGCGCGGGCGCGTTCATCGACCGGGCGCTCGCGGAGTTCCACGCGACGCAGGCCGCCGAGGCGGGAGGCCGGGAGCCATAGCGATGCGCACCCAGGTCGGCATCGTGGGCGCGGGACCCGCGGGGCTCCTCCTGTCGCACCTGCTCCACCGTCGAGGGATCGAGTGCGTCGTCCTCGAGCTCCGGAGCCGGCAGTACTGCGAGACCCGGATACGCGCGGGCGTACTGGAGCAGGGGACGGCCGAGCTGCTTCGCGCCATCGGCGTGGGCGAGCGCATGGCGCGGGAGGGGCTGGTGCACCACGGAATCGTGCTGCGGTTCGACCGGCGCGACCACCGCATCGACCTGAGCGGGTTGACCGGCCGGGCGATCACCGTGTACGGCCAGCACGAGGTGGTCAAGGATCTCATCGCCGCCCGGCTGGCGGCGGGCGGCGAGATCCTCTTCGAGGTGGCCGGCGTCGAGGTGGCGGACGTCGACACGCCGGCGCCCCGGATCCGGTTTCGCCACGCCGGGGCGCACCGCGAGCTCCGGTGCGACTTCGTCGCCGGCTGCGACGGCTTCCACGGCGTATGCCGGTCCTCCATCCCCCCGCGGGCGCTCAGCACCTACGAGCACACGTTTCCACACGCCTGGCTCGGCGTGCTCGCGCGGGTGCCGCCGCCGTCGGAGGAGCTGATCTACGCGAGCCACGAGCGCGGGTTTGCGCTGCAGAGCATGCGTTCACCCGAGCTCTCGCGTCTCTACCTCCAATGCGCGCCGACCGACGAGCTCGAGGCCTGGCCGGACGACCGAATCTGGGACGAGCTGCGGCGGCGGTTCGAGCGCGAGGGCTGGACGCTGCCCGAAGGCCCCGTGCTCCACAAAGGCATCACGGCGATGCGGTGCTTCGTCGCCGACCCGATGCAGTACGGGCGGCTCTTTCTCGTGGGCGACGCGGCGCACATCGTGCCGCCCACGGGGGCGAAGGGATTGAACCTGGCCGCCGCGGACGTGCGCGTGCTCGCGCGAGCGCTCGACGCGCACTACGCCGAAGGCCGCGGCGATCTCTTGGAGCGCTACTCCGCGGTGTGCCTGCGGCGGGTGTGGAAGGTGCAGCGGTTCTCGTCGTGGATGACCTCGATGCTCCACCGGTCGGCCGGCGGGCCGTTCTTCGACCGCCTGCGGCACGCCGAACTGGACTATGTCACAGGGTCGCGCGCCGCGTCCACGGCGCTGGCCGAGAACTACGTGGGGCTGCCGTTCGAGGATGGGTGAGCGTCCGGCCGGGCGCGGCCATGCGGTTCCCGGTCCCCGGCGTCGGGACCGCGTCCTCCGCACGCGTCACGGCGCCGCGATGGGGTCGCCGTGCGACGAGGCGGGGCCCGCGACGCCGGCGCGCCGGGGAGCGACGTAGCCGTTTCAGGCGTTCCGGGGTAGCCTAAGTAGTGAGGTCGCACCGCAGCGTCTCGAGCCCCGCCCGTATCCGGTGACGCCGCGCGGCGGGAGAGGTGAGTGGGGATGGCATCTGCCCGCGCCGACGACACCATCGCGACGTTGATTCCCGCGCGTCTCGACCGGCTCCCGTGGTCCCCTTGGCATTGGCTCATCGTCACCGCCCTCGGCATCACCTGGATCCTCGACGGGCTCGAGGTGACGATCGTCGGGGCCGTGGGCGGCGTGCTCACCGAACGTCAGACGCTCGGCTTTACGAGCGCCGAGATCGGGCTCGCCGGGTCCGCGTACATTCTCGGCGCCGTCCTGGGCGCGCTGGTGTTCGGCACCCTCGCGGACCGGCTCGGCCGCAAGCGGCTGTTCCTCATCACGCTGGGCGTGTACGTGTGCGCGACCGTGGCGACGGCGTTCTCGTGGAATTTCCTCAGCTTCGCCGTGTTCCGGTTCTTCACCGGGAGCGGCATCGGCGGCGAGTACTCCGCCATCAACTCGGCGATCGACGAGCTCATCCCCGCGCGCGTCCGGGGGTGGGTGGACATCGCCATCAACGGCAGCTGGTGGATCGGCACGCTGGTCGGCGCGCTGCTCTCGCTCGTGTTGCTCAATCCCCGCATCCTGCCGCACGCGCTCGGCTGGCGCCTCGCGTTCGGCAGCGGGGCGGTCCTCGGCCTGGTCATCCTCATGGTGCGCCGGTACATTCCGGAGACGCCGCGATGGCTCATGACGCACGGCCGCGCGGACGACGCGGAGCGGATCGTGGCGGCGATCGAGGCCGACGTCAAGCGCGGCACCGGCCTGGCGCAGCTCCCGGAGCCGGAAGGGCGCCCGATGCTCATTCATCGCAGCCGCCGCGTGGGGATGGGGCTCATCGCGCGCGTGATGTTTCGCCACTATCTGGCGCGATCCGTGCTCGGGCTGTCGCTGATCACCGGGCAGGCGTTTCTCTATAACGCCATCTTCTTCACCTACACGCTCGTGCTGACGACGTTCTATCACGTGCCGTCGGGCTCCGTCGGCTCGTACTTGATCCCGTTTGCCATCGGGAACGTGCTCGGGCCGTGGCTGATCGGAAGGTTCTTCGACACGATCGGCCGCCGCGCGATGATCACGCTCACCTACGGCCTCTCCGGCGTGCTCATCGTCGTCACCGGGTACCTCTTCGATCGGGGCACCCTCACCGCGGCCACCCAGACGCTGGCGTGGTCCGCCGTGTTCTTCTTCGCGTCCGCGGGCGCGAGCTCGGCGTACCTCACCGTCAGCGAGATCTTTCCGCTGGAGCTGCGGGCGATGGCGATCGCGTTCTTCTACGCGGTCGGGACGGCGATCGGCGGCATCTCGGGCCCCATGCTCTTCGGCGCCTTGATCCAGACGGCGTCGCGGCCGAACGTCTTCTACGGGTACCTGATCGGCGGCGCCGCCATGATGGCGTCCGCCGTCGTCGAGCTCGTCATCGGCGTCAACGCCGAGCGCCGGTCGCTCGAGAGCATCGCGCGACCGCTCTCGATGCTGAGCGAGATGTCGGACCCCGTGGGGCGGCCCGGGATGGGAAGGAGCCTCCCGGTCAGCTGACGCCCCGGCGCGGCGCGCCGCGGCGGTGGAGGAACCGCGGGGACGCGCCGCCGAAGACCCGCGGCGCGGTTATGGCACACGGTTCCCCCCGGATCGTCGCGCGTTCATGCGGAGCGGCACCGTCACGGCGCACCACCGTCTCCGGCGCGCTCCGCGGCGCGGGGACGCCCGGGGCCGGCCGTGCCTGATCTCCGCTTGGAACGCCTCGGCAAGGCGTTCGGAGGCACGGGTGGGTCGCGGGAGGCGGCCGCGTGGGCGGTCACGGACCTCTCGCTCACGATCGCCGAGGGGCAGTTCCTGACGCTGCTCGGGCCATCCGGCTGCGGCAAGACCACCACGCTGCGCATGATCGCCGGCCTCATCCCCCCGACCACGGGTCGCATCGTGCTCGGCGACCGCCTGCTCTCGTCGGCCGAGGAACGGGTCGCGGTGCCGCCCGAGCAGCGCGGCATGGGGATGGTCTTTCAAAGCTATGCCGTGTGGCCGCACCTCACCGCCGCGCAAAACGTCGCGTATCCGTTGCGCCGGGCGCGGCTCGCGCGCGCGGAGATCGAACGGCGAACGCGGGACGCGCTCGGCCTGGTGCACCTCGACGGGCTGGGGGAGCGGTACCCCCACGAGCTATCGGGCGGCCAGCAGCAGCGGGTGGCGGTTGCCCGTGCGCTCGTCATGGAGCCCGCGGTGTTGCTCATGGACGAGCCGCTCAGCAACCTCGACGCTCAGCTGCGCGACGAGTTGCGCGCCGAATTGCGGGACCTCCACGACCGTCTCGGCGTGACGATCGTCTACGTGACGCACGACCAGCGCGAGGCGATGGCCCTGTCGGACCGCATCGCGGTGCTGCTCGCCGGCCGGATCGCCCAGGTCGCGCCGCCCCGTGAGCTCTACGAGTGCCCCGCGGATCCGACGGTGGCGGCGTTTGTGGGCGCGGTCAACCTCCTCCCCGGCGAGGTCGTCGCCGCGACGCCCGCGGGCCTCCAGGTCCGCCTGTGCAACGGTCATCCCATGCCGGTGATGACGCTGCCCGGCGTGGCGGGCGCCTCGCCCGGCCGGCGGGTGCTCGTGTGCGTTCGCCCGGAATTCCTGGAGGAAGCCCCGGACGGCGCGCTCCCGGCGCGCGTCACGCGCGCGACGTATCTCGGCAACCGGATCGACTACCTGGCCCAGGTCGGCACGCTCACCGTGCGGGTGGAGGGACGGCCGGATCGGCCGCTTCGTCCGGGGGACGAGACGCGCCTGGCGGTCCGGCGGGCCGTCGTCTATCCGGATGCGACGATGTCCACGACATCGGCCGGAGACGGCGCCGCGTAATCGGGCCGGGAGGCGAGCAGCGCGCCGCGGTCCTGGACGCCCCAGAGCGCGGCGACGCTCCGCACGCCCGCCGCCCGCGCGGCCGCGATGTCGAGCGGCGCGTCCCCGATCATGACCGCCGCCGCGGGCGCGGTGTCGAGCCGCTGCAACGCCACGCGCACGCGATCGGGCGCCGGTTTGGGACGCGGCGCGTCCTCGGCGCCGACCGCGGTCACAATCCACGGCGCGAGGCCGAGCACCTGGATGGCCTGGGACGCGGCGCGGGCGCGCTTGGACGTCACCACCGCCGACACACACCCGCGCGCCGCGAGTCCCGCCAGCATCGCGGCCACGCCGGGAAACACCGACGCCATCCGCGGCTCGTGCTCATCGTAGAACGCCGTGTAGGCGCGGAGGAGCGGGCCGGTATCATCGGGGGCCAGGGCGGCGAAGCGGATGGCAAGCGGCTCCCCCCACCGCACGCGCGCCTCCTGCTCCGTGATTTCGCGGCCGAGCACCTCGCGGCAGGCGTGCTGGAACGACGCCACGATCAGGGCATGGGAATCGATGAGCGTGCCGTCGAGGTCGAACAGCACGGCCCGCACGGTCATGGGATTGGGTTCGCGCCCTCCGTTGCGCCCACGCGCGTCCGTAGCGCCCGAGACGGCCTGAAACGACGGGCGCGCACTTACCCGCGGGCCTGATGAAGTCCTGCGGAAGCGGCAGCGGCCCGGCGTGGGGCCGCGCGCCGTGGTTGCGTCGTGCGCGGCGCCCCGGACGCCGGCGCGCGCCCGGGCGCGTGACGGGACGGGGTGGTGCTGTTATAATCAGGCTGCGCGCGAGCCCACGTAGCTCAGGCGGCAGAGCGTGTCCTTGGTAAGGACAAGGTCACCGGTTCGAATCCGGTCGTGGGCTCCAGGTACAGTCCCGTGGCGGTTGCCACGGGGCTTTGCGCCCCGACGGCGCGGGGTGGTGGGGCGGCCGGGGGATCCCAGGGAGGCGTAGGAGGCAGGGGGATGGCGAAGGCAAAGTTCGAGCGGACGAAGCCGCACGTCAACGTGGGGACGATCGGGCACATCGATCACGGGAAGACGACGCTGACGGCGGCGATCACGGGGGTGTTGGCGTCGCTGGGGAAGACGAAGGCGATGGCGTTTGGGGAGATCGACAACGCGCCGGAGGAGAAGGAGCGGGGGATCACGATCGCGATCAGCCACGTCGAGTACGAGACGGAGAAGCGGCACTACGCGCACGTAGACTGTCCGGGGCATGCGGACTACATCAAGAACATGATCACCGGGGCGGCGCAGATGGACGGGGCGATCCTGGTGGTCGCGGCGACGGACGGGCCGATGCCGCAGACGCGGGAGCACATATTGCTGGCGCGGCAGGTAGGGGTGCCGTACATCGTGGTGTTTTTGAACAAGGTAGACATGGTGACGGACCCGGAGTTGCTGGAGTTGGTGGAAGTGGAAGTACGGGACTTGCTGAACCAGTACGAGTTTCCGGGGGACAAGATTCCGGTGATCAAGGGATCGGCGCTGCGGGCGTTGGAGGCGGCGCAGGGGAAGGCGGCGGTGGGGCGGGGGGGCGACGAGCGGGCGCAGTGCATTTGGGAGTTGATGGACGCGGTGGACAGTTACATACCGACGCCGCAGCGGGACGTGGACAAGCCGTTTTTGATGAGCGTGGAGGACATTTTCACGATCACGGGGCGGGGGACGGTGGCGACGGGGCGGGTGGAGCGGGGGCGGTTGAAGGTGGGGGAGGACGTGGAGATCGTGGGGTTGCGGGCGCAGGCGAAGAAGACGGTGGCGACGGGGCTGGAGATGTTTCGGAAGGTGCTGGACGAGGCGGTGGCGGGGGACAACATAGGGGTGCTGCTGCGGGGGGTAGAGAAGGACGAGATCGAGCGGGGGATGGTGCTGGCGAAGCCGGGGACGATCCACCCGCACACGAAGTTTCAGGCGGAAGTGTACATATTGACGAAGGAAGAGGGGGGGCGGCACACGCCGTTTTTCACGGGGTACCGGCCGCAGTTCTACTTTCGGACGACGGACGTGACGGGGGACGTGAAGCTGCCGGACGGGGTGGAGATGGTGATGCCGGGGGACAACGTGACGATGGAGGCGGCGTTGATCACGCCGATCGCGCTGGAGGAAGGGCAGCGGTTTGCGGTGCGGGAGGGGGGCCGGACGGTGGGGGCGGGGGTCGTCGCCAAGATCCTGGAGTAGGCCGCACCACCTGTCCCCGCGACGGCGCGGGCGGGTGATCGCACAGCGGGGACAAAGGAGCGGGGCATGGCGCAAAACAAGATCCGGATCAAGCTGAAGGCGTACGATCACAAAGTGCTCGATCAGTCCGCCGAAAAGATCGTGGACGCGGTCCGGCGCACGGGCGCCCGGATCTCGGGGCCCGTCCCGCTGCCGACGGACCGCAACGTCTACTGCGTCATCCGCTCGCCCCACATCGACAAGGAGTCCATGGAGCACTTCGAGCTCCGGACCCACAAGCGCATCATCGATATTCTCGAGCCGACCCCGAAGACCGTGGACGCGCTGATCCATTTCGATCTGCCGGCGGGGGTCGACATCGAGATCGACACGACGTCCAGAACCGCGCGATGAGGAGCGACCGATGCCTGCGATTCTAGGCAAGAAGCTCGGCATGACGCAGGTCTTCGACGACGCGGGCAACGTGGTGCCGGTCACGATCGTGGAAACCGGTCCCTGCGTCGTCGTGGGGCTGCGCACGGCGGAGCGCGACGGCTACGCGGCGGTGCAGCTCGGTTTCGGCACGCGCAAGGACGCCCGCCTCACCAAAGCCTACAAGGGGACGTTCGCCAAGCGCGGCCTGCAGCCGGTTCGAGTCGTCCGGGAAGCCCGCGCGGCGGCGGACGACCGCGTCGAGATCGGCCAGGCGCTGGGGGCCGACGTGTTCAGCCGCGGCGACCGCGTGGACGTCGTCGGCGTCAGCAAGGGCAAGGGGTTCGCCGGCGCGATGAAGCGGCACAACTTCGGCGGCCAGCGGGACTCGCACGGGAACAGCTTGATGCACCGGGCCCCGGGCAGCATCGGATCCAGCAACGTGGCGCGGGTCTTCAAGGGGCAGCGGATGCCGGGACGCCTCGGCGGGGCCCGCACGACGGTCCGCGGTCTCCGCGTCGTCCAGGTCGATACGGAGCGCAACGTGCTGCTGCTGCGCGGGGCCGTGCCGGGCCCGCGGGGCTCCGTGGTGCTGGTGCGGCGCGCCGGCGGGGGGCGTGCATGAGCACGGCGGCGGTGTACGACAGCGAGGGCAAGCGCGTCGGCGAGGTCGAGCTCGCGCCGAGCGTCTTTGATATCCGGCCGCACACGGCCGTCCTGCACGAGGTGCTGACCTGGCAGCTGGCCGGCCGGCGGCGCGGCACGCATGCCACGCTCACGCGCGGCGAGGTGAGCCGCAGCACGCGCAAGCTCTACCGGCAGAAAGGGACGGGCCGGGCGCGGCACGGCGGCCGCGGCGCGCCGGTGTTCGTCGGGGGCGGTATCGCGTTTGGGCCTCGACCGCGCAGCTACGCCTACCGCGTGCCGAAGCAGGTGCGGCGGCTCGCCGTGCGGTCGGCGCTCGCGGCGAAGGCGGGGCAGGGCAGCGTGGCCGTGCTCGACCGCCTGCAGCTGGAGCAGGCGAAGACGGGCGCGCTCGCGCGGTTGTTGCGGGCGGTGGACGCCGGCGGCAAGGTGCTGCTCGTCACGGCGTCCCCGGACGGCGCGGTGCTTCGGGCCGCGGCCAACCTCCCCGGGCTGCGCGTGCTGCCGGCCTCGTGCCTCAACGTGCATGCGATCCTGGCGTCGGACCGCCTGCTCATTACCCGCGAGGCGCTCGCCCGTATCGAGGAGGCGCTGGGGTGATGACCGATCCCCGCGAGATCATCCGGCGTCCCGTCGTGACCGAGAAGAGCATGCGCGGCACGGCCCTCAACAAGTATACGTTCGAGGTGCACGGCGGCGCCTCCAAGCCGGTGATCCGGGACGCGGTCGAGCGGTTGTTCCAGGTCCACGTGACCAAGGTCAACGTGATCCGTATCCACGGCCGCCAGCGGCGGCGCGGCCAGCACTACTATCGCGAGCCCGGCTACCGCAAGGCCGTGGTGACGCTCGCGAGCGGGGACAAGATCGACCTCGAGAAGCTGACGTGACGCACCGGAACGCCGCACCCCGCACCCGCGCGGCGCGGCGCCGGCAGGCGGAGGCCTAGCGCATGGGCATCAAAAAGTTCAAGCCGGTGACGCCGGGGCAACGGTTCAAGACCGGGTCCACGTTCGACGAGATCACGCGGACGGAACCGGAGCGCTCGCTCACGGCGCCGCTGTCGTCTCACGCGGGGCGCAACGGGCAGGGCAAGATCACGGTCCGCCACCGCGGCGGGGGGCACAAGCGGACCTACCGGTTGATCGATTTCAAGCGGGACAAGGACGGCATCCCGGGTCGCGTCAAGGGCATCGAGTACGACCCGAACCGCTCGGCGCGCATCGCGCTCGTGCAGTACGCGGACGGGGAGAAGCGGTACATCCTGGCGCCGGTCGGGCTCGGCGTGGGCGACGTGGTCGCCTCGGGGCCGGAGGCCGAGATCAAGCCCGGCAACGCGTTGCCGCTGCGGGCCATCCCGGTCGGCACCACCGTCCATAACGTGGAGCTGCAGATCGGCCGCGGCGGCCAGCTGGTGCGAAGCGCGGGAGGCGCCGCGCAGGTGATGGCCAAGGAAGGCCACTACGCGCAGATCCGGTTGCCCTCGGGCGAAGTGCGGATGGTCCACCTCGACTGCCGCGCCACGGTGGGGCAGGTCGGCAACCTCGAGCACGAGGCGATCAGCGTGGGCAAGGCGGGCCGAACGCGCTGGATGGGGTGGCGGCCCGCGGTGCGCGGCGTTGTCATGGATCCGAGCAGCCATCCGCACGGCGGCGGCGAGGGCAAATCGCCGATCGGGATGCCGGGACCCGTGACGCCCTGGGGCAAGCCGACCCTCGGGTTCAAGACGCGCAAGGCCAAGCCCAGCGACAAGCTGATCGTGCGGCGGCGGAAGTAGCCGGAGAGGCGGGGAGCGCGAGATGGGTCGATCGGTAAAGAAAGGGCCGTTCGTCGACATGCACCTGCTGGCCAAGGTGCAGACGCTCAATAGGACCCGCGAGCGGCGCGTGATCCGGACGTGGTCGAGGCGCTCGACGATCGTCCCGGAGATGGTGGGGCACACGATCGCGGTGTACGACGGCCGCAAGCACGTGCCGATCTACGTGACGGAGAACATGGTCGGCCACAAGTTGGGGGAGTTCGCCGCCACGCGGACGTTCAAGAGCCACGGCGCGCGCGTCGAAAAGACCACGTCCGTGAAGCCGCCCGTGCCCGGGCCCGCGGCCGCGGCGCCCCCCGCCTCGTGATGAGACGAGCCCGGGATCAGGGGCGCGCCGCCGCGCGCGGGCTCGGCGGCCCGATGACGCGCACCGGCAGGCGCCGGGGTGCGGGGGCGGCGGGCGGACCCGGCCGGCCCAATCGGGCCCGATCAGGGCCGAGAACACACCCGGAGGCGCACCGGCATGGAGGCTAAGGCGATCGGGCGGTACGTGCGGATCTCGCCGACCAAGGTGCGCCCCGTGGTCGCGTTGATCAAGGGCAAGGGCGTCGGCGATGCGCTGGCCGTGCTTCGGTTCACGCCGAACCGGGCCGCCCGGGCGGTGGCCAAGGTCGTGATGTCGGCCGCGGCCAACGCCGAGCACAACCTGGAGCTGGATCGGGACGTGCTGCGCATCGCACGCGCCTACGTCGACGGAGGCCCGAGCGTCAAGCGGATGCAGGCGCGCGCGCGGGGCCGCGCGGACATCGTCAAGAAGCGGAGCAGCCACATCACGGTGGTGGTGACCGATGGTGAGTAGGCGGCACGCCGCGGGACGAGGCGGATAAGGAGGAGCGTCGTGGGGCAAAAGATCCATCCGATCGGCCTGCGGCTCGGGATCATCAAGGACTGGGAGTCCAAGTGGTACGCCGAAAAGAACTTTCCGGAGCTCATCCAGGAGGACCAGGCGCTGCGCCGGCACATCAAGAAGAAGCTCGGCCGCGCCGGCATCTCCCGGATCGAGGTCGAGCGCCGCGCCAACCAGGTGCGCATCACGATCCACTCGGCGCGCCCGGGGATCATCATCGGGCGGGGCGGCACCGGGATCGATGCATTGAAAAAGGAGCTCGAAGCGCTGACCGGTAAGCCGATTCAGCTCAACGTCCAGGAGATCCGCCGCGCCGAGCTCGAGGCGGCGCTGGTGGCCCAGAACGTGGCGAGCCAGCTCGAGCGGCGCATCGCGTACCGGCGCGCCATGAAGCAGGCCGTGGCCCGGAGTCTCCGCAGCGGCGCCAAAGGCATCCGGATCGCGTGCAGCGGCCGGCTCGCCGGCGCCGAGATCGCGCGCTACGAGTGGTATCGCGACGGCCGCGTGCCGCTCCACACGCTGCGGGCCGACATCGACTTCGGCGTCGCGGAGGCGCTCACGACGTACGGCCGCATCGGGGTGAAGGTCTGGATCTATCGCGGCGATGTGCTGCCCGAGCGGCGCCGGCCGGGGGAGCTGCGGGGCCGGGCCGGCGAGACGACCGTGCTGCCGTCGCGGCTCCCGCGCGTGACGGTGCAGAGGAGGCGAGAGGCGCATGCTGATGCCCAAGAGGGTCAAGTTTCGTAAGGCGCAGCGGGGACGCATGCGTGGCGACGCCCACGCCGGCGACTGGGTGGCGTTCGGCGAGTTCGGCCTGCAGGCGCTGGGGCGGGGCCACATCACGAGCCAGCAGCTCGAGGCGTCGCGCCGGGCGATCACCCGCTTCGTGAAGCGCGGCGGCAAGCTCTGGATCCGGGTGTTCCCGGACAAGCCGGTCACGAAGAAGCCGGCCGAGACGCGCATGGGCAGCGGCAAGGGTAATCCGGAGCTCTGGGTGGCGGTGGTCAAGCCCGGCCGCCTGTTGTTCGAGCTGGCCGGGGTGAGCGAGAGCGTGGCGCGTGAGGCGATGACGCTCGCGGGCCACAAGCTGCCGGTCCGCACGCGCTTCGTGCAGCGTGACGCGACCGGCGAAGCGGCGGCCGCCGGGACGGGAGCGCGGGCATGAGCCGGCCGTCGCTGCGGGACCTGACGCCGGTGGAGCTCCAGAAGCAGCTGCAGGAGGCGCGGCAGGAAGTGTTCAACCTGCGGCTGCAGCGGGCGTCGGGCAAGCTGCAAAACCCGGCCCGCGTCGTCGCGACCCGGCGCACGATCGCGCGCCTGCTGACGGCGCTCCGTGAGCGGACGCCGGCCGGGGGGAGGGCGTAATGGCGGAAGACGTGGCGCCGGCTCACACCGGCGGCGCCCCGCGCGCGCGGGGCCTGCGCAAGACGCAGATCGGGATCGTCGTGAGCGACAAGATGCAAAAGACCGTGGTGGTGGAGGTCGCCCGGCGCGGGCGGCATCCGTTGTACAAGAAGATCGTCCGCAAGAGCCGCCGCTTCAAGGCGCACGATGAGCAGGGCAGCGCGCGGGCGGGCGACACGGTGCTGATCTCGGAGACCCGCCCGCTCAGCAAGGACAAGCGCTGGCGCGTGGTGCGGGTGCTGGAGCGGGCGCGATGATCCAGAACTACACGCGCCTGCGGGTCGCGGACAACACGGGCGCGCGGGAGATCATGTGCATCCGCGTGTACGGGGGATCCCGGCGGCGGTATGCGGGCATCGGCGACGTCATCGTCGCGACGGTGAAGCAGGCGATCCCCAACAGCCCCGTCAAGAAGGGCGAGGTCGTCCGCGCCGTGGTCGTGCGCACGACCCGGCCGACGCGCCGGCCGGACGGCTCCTCGATCCGCTTCGACGACAACGCGGCGGTGCTGATCTCGGACCAGAACAACCCGCGCGGCACGCGGATCTTCGGTCCCGTGGCGCGGGAGCTTCGGGAGAAACAGTTCATGAAGATCATTTCCCTGGCCCCGGAGGTGCTGTGATGGGCGGGGCGCGAGCGGCGATCCACGTGCGGCGGGGCGACACGGTGGAGGTCACCCACGGCAAGTACCGCGGCAAGCGCGGCAAGGTCCTGCGCGTGCTCCGGAAGGAGGCGCGGATCATCGTGGAAGGCGTCGCGGTCGCGAAGCGCCACACCAAGCCGAACGAGAAGATGCCGTCCGGCGGCATCGTGCCGAAAGAGATGCCGTTTCCGGCGTCCAAGGCCATGCTGGTGTGCACCCGCTGCGGCCGCGCCGTCCGGTTCGGACGCCAGCGGATGGACGACGGGACGACGGTGCGCGTGTGCCGCCACTGCGGCGAGTTGATCGATCGAGCGTAGACGGGGATCGGGGTGCGGTATGGCACGGTTGCGTGAGCGGTATCGGACGGAGGTCGCCGGCGCCCTGCGGCAGCGCTTCGGGTACACCAATCCGATGCAGGTGCCGCGGGTGGAGAAGGTCGTCATCAACATGCGGGTCGCGGACGCGCTCGCCGACCAGCGGCACCTGGACAAGGCGGTGGAGGAGCTCACCCTCATCAGCGGGCAGCGGCCGGTGATCACCCGCGCCCGGCGGTCCATCGCGGCGTTCAAGCTGCGCGCCGGGAATCCGATCGGCTGCAAGGTGACGCTGCGTGGCGAACGGATGTACGAGTTCCTGGACAAGCTGTTCAACATCAGCCTGCCGCGCATCAAGGACTTCAAGGGACTGTCGAGCCGGTCGCTGGACGGCCGCGGCGGCATGAACATCGGCATCCGGGAGCAGCTGATCTTTCCGGAGATCGAGTACGACAAGGTCGACAAGATCCGCGGGATGGACATCTCCATCGTGACGACGGCGCGGACCGACGAGGAGGCCGCGGAGTTGCTGCGGCTGATGGGCCTCCCGATGCGGGAGGCCGCGCCGGTCGGGGGGGCCGCGTAGATGCCGAAGAAAGCCTTGCTCATCAAGTGGCGGGCGACGCCGAAGTTCAAGGTGCGGCGCTACAACCGCTGCCGCAACTGCGGCCGGCCGCGGGCGGTGTTTCGGAAGTTCGGGCTGTGCCGGATCTGCCTGCGCACCCTGGCGCACCGGGGTGAGATCCCCGGCTTGGTGAAGGCGAGCTGGTGAGGTGACGGAGTGGGAGTGACGACCGATCCGATCGCGGACATGCTGACGCGGATCCGTAACGCCTTGATCGCCCGGCAGGACTGGGTCGTGATCCCGGCGTCGCGGCTGAAGATGGACATCGTCAAGATCCTCAAGGCCGAAGGATTCGTCGCGGACTATCACGTCGAGAAGACGGCGCCGCAGACGATCCGGCTGCAGCTGCGCTACGGGGAGCGCAAGCAGGGGATCATCACCGGGCTGCGGCGCATCAGCCGGCCCGGGCTGCGCGTCTACAGACGGTGCGCCGATGTGCCGCGCATTCGCGGCGGCATGGGCGTGGCCATCCTGTCGACGTCCCGGGGCGTGATGACGGACCGGGACGCCCGGCGGGCGGGCGTTGGGGGCGAGGTGCTATGCTTCATCTGGTAACGGCGGGCGGGGCGGCGCGCGCCCGGCCGTCCGGACCCGGCGCACGGCGGCGCGAAGGGAGCCCGAGATGTCTCGCGTAGGCAGGATGCCGATTCCGATCCCGCCGGGGGTCCAGGTCGCGGTCGCGGACGGGACGGTCAACGTCTCGGGCCCCAAGGGCACGCTGGCGCGGACGGTGCACCCGGACATCCGGGTCGCCGTGGAAGGGGACCAGATCGTGGTCTCGCGGCGGAGCGACGACAAGTTCCATCGCGCGCTGCACGGGCTGACCCGCGCGCTGGTCGCCAACATGGTGCACGGCGTCACCCAAGGGTTCCAAATCAACCTGGAGATCCAGGGGGTGGGCTACCGCGCCCAAAAGCAGGGCGCCGCGCTCGCGCTGCAGCTCGGCTTTTCGCATCCGGTGGAGATCAAGCCGCCCGCGGGCATCACGCTGGAGGCGCCGCAGCCGAACCGGATCGTCGTGGGCGGGGTCGACAAGGAGCTCGTGGGCCAGATCGCGGCGAGCATCCGGGCGCTGCGAGAGCCCGATCCGTACAAGGGGAAGGGCGTCCGGTACCAGGGGGAGCGGGTGCGCCGGAAGGCGGGCAAGGCCGGCAAGGCGGCCGGGGCCAAAGCCTAGCGAAGGAGTGCGTGGATGATCAAGCGCCGTGATCGCAACGAGGCCCGGCAGCGCCGGCACCTGCGGCTCCGCCGCGGCATCCGGGGAACGGCCGACCGTCCCAGGCTGTCCGTGTTTCGCAGCCTCGCCCACATGCACGTGCAGATCATCGACGACGGCGTGGGGCGCACGCTCGCGGCCGCGTCCACGCTCGATCCGGAGATCCGCGCCCGGGCGCAGGCGGCGAGCAAGTCCGAGGCGTGCAAGATCGTGGGACAGCTGATCGCGAAGCGGGCGCGGGAGCGCGGGATCGTCCGCGTGGTGTTCGATCGGGGTGGCTATCAATATCACGGGCGCGTGCGCGCGGTCGCGGACGGCGCCCGCGAAGGCGGGCTCGAGTTTTAGGGCCGGATCCGGCGGTGTGGAGACCGCCGGCAGGGAGGGTGTGCATGCCGCGTTCAAAAGGAAAGGGTTCGAAGGGGAAGAAGGCGCGGGGCAAGGCCCGCAAGGTCGAAGCGCCGCCGGCGCACAAGCCCGTCGATCTGGAGTATCTGCACCGGCGCGTCAGCGCCGACGCGGTCAATCTGACCTCGGAAAAGGCGATCTGGATCAACCGCGTCGCGAAGGTGACCAAGGGAGCGAAGCGCTTCAACTTCAGCGCCCTGGTGGTCGTGGGGGACGAGCACGGGCATGTCGGCGTGGGGCTCGGCAAGGCCGCCGAGGTGCCGGATGCGATCCGTAAGGGGACGGACGACGCCAAGAAGCACCTCATGCGGGTCGCGCTCGCGGGCACGACGATTCCGCACGAGATCGTGTCGCACTACGGGGCGGCGCGGGTGATGCTCCGCCCGGCCGCGCCGGGGACCGGCGTCATCGCCGGCGGCCCCGTCCGCGCGGTGTTGGAGGCGGCGGGCGTGCGCGACGTGCTGACGAAGTCGCTCGGCAGCAACAACCCGATCAACCAGGCGCGCGCCACGCTCAAGGGCTTGCTCGACGTGCGGCGGCCCGAGGAAGTCGCGCAACTCCGCCACAAGTCGGTGACCGATCTCATCGGACGGAGGGCCGCGCAGTGGCTGACCGCGTAGCGGCCCGGGTGCGGGTCACGCTGCGCCGGAGCCTGATCGGCTACGCGGAGACGCAGCGGCGTACGGTGCACGCGCTCGGGCTCCGCCGCGTCGGCGCGTCCCGCGTCCACGCCCTCACGCCGGCATTGCGGGGGGCCCTGCGCAAGGTCGAGCATCTGGTGGCCGTGACAGAGGTGGCAGATGGCCGGGACGATCGGTAGGCTCAAGCCCGCGCGCGGCGCACGCCGCCCCCGCCGGAGGGTCGGCCGGGGCCACGCGTCCGGGGCGGGAAACACGGCGGGCCGCGGGCACAAGGGGCAGAAGGCGCGCTCGGGCGGCCAGATGCGGCCCGGATTCGAGGGCGGCCAGCTCCCCCTGATCAAGCGGGTGCCCTACCGGCGAGGCATCCGCGGGGCCGGCAGCAACCTCACCGGCGGCGGGCCCCGCCCCGCCATGGGGGAAGTGAACATCGGCCGGCTGGGGGCGTTTCCGGCCGGCAGCGAGGTGACCCCGGAGACGCTCCGTCAGGCGAAGCTGCTCCGGGCGGCGCGGGTCAAGATCCTGGGCGACGGCGAGTTGGGGCACGCGCTCGTGGTCAGGGCGCACGCGTTCAGCGCGTCGGCGCGCAAGCGGATCGAGGCGGCGGGAGGACGGGCCGAGGTACTGCCATGATCCCAGGGTTGGCGAACATTTTCCGCATTCCGGATCTCCGGCGGAAGTTTCTCTTTACCGTCGGGATGCTGGCGCTGTTCCGGCTCGGCTCGCACATCCCCGTCCCCGGCGTGGACGTGGCGCGGCTCCAGACGCTGTTCTCCCAACAGGGGAACGTGTTCGGGTTCATCGACCTGTTTGTCGGCGGCGCGCTGTCTCGGTTTGCGGTGTTTGCGCTCGGGGTGTTCCCGTACATTACAGCGTCGATCATCTTCAGCCTGCTCGAGGTCGTCTTCCCGCGGCTCAAGGAGATTCACCGCGAGGAGGGCGAGGCCGGCCGGCGGCAGATCGGCCAGTGGACGCTGTATCTCTCCGTGCTCCTCGCGTTGATCCAGGGCCTCGGACAGACGGTCCTGATCCGCAACCTCGGGGCGATCACGAACTCGCGCCCGCTGGTCTACGTGGAGATCCTGATCACGCTCATGGCCGGGACGATGGTCCTCACGTGGATGGGCGAGATCATGACCGAGTACGGCATCGGCAACGGCGTCTCGCTCATCATCTTCGCCGGGATCTCGGCGCGGCTGCCGAACCAGCTGTCCCAGACGATCGGCCTCGTCAACGTCGGCGAGGCGTCGATCTTCCGGGCGCTCGCCGACGTCCTCGTGATCCTGGCGAGCATCGTGGCCGTCGTGATCGTCACGCAGGCCGCGCGCAAGATCCCGATCCAGTACGCCAAACGCATCGTCGGGCGGCGCATGGTCGGCGGCCAGACGACGCACCTCCCGATCCGCATCGCGTCGTCCGGGGTCATCCCGATCATCTTCGCCATCTCGGTGATGCAGTTCCCCTCCACGATCGCGCAGTTCTCGCGCGTCCCGTGGGTTCAGACGGTCGGCAACGCGCTGAACCTGAACGGGGCCTTCGGGGCGATCCTGTACTTCGCCCTGATCATCGCGTTCACGTACTTCTACACGGCCGTCAGCTTCGACCCCGAGGATGTGTCGGACAACATCAAGAAGTACGGCGGCTTCATCCCGGGCATCCGGCCGGGCAAACCGACGACCGATTACCTCACGCGGATCCTGGAGCGCCTCACGCTGGTCGGCGCCGTCTTCCTGGGGCTGATCGCGGTCGGGCCGATCTTCCTGTCGCGCTTCACCGGGCAGCTCACGCTGTACTTGACCGGAACGTCGCTGCTGATCGTGGTCGGCGTGGCGCTGGAGACCATGAAGCAGATCGAGGCGTACGTGCTGATGCGCCACTACGAGGGGTTCATGAAGTGATCGGGTCCGCATGGATCTGATCTTCATGGGTCCCCCTGGGGCCGGCAAGGGCACCCAGGCGCAGATCTTTCACGAGCGTCAGGGCCTGCCGCACATCTCCACGGGCGACATTCTGCGGCAGGCCGTGCGCGACGATACCGAGGTCGGCCGGCGGGCGTTTGCATACATGCGGGAAGGCGATCTGGTCCCCGACGAGATCGTGGACGAGATCGTGCGCACGCGCCTCGCGGAGCCCGACACGGCCGGGGGCTTCATCCTGGACGGCTATCCGCGGACGTTGTCCCAGGCGGACGCGCTGGATGCGTGGTTGGCGCGGGCGGGCCGCAGCCTCGACGCGGTCGTGTCCTTCGAGATTCGTGAGGAGGCGCTGCTCCGGCGCCTCACGGGCCGCCGGGTGTGCCCCGTCTGCGGCTCGATCTACCACCTGGACGTCAAACCGCCGCGGGTGCCCGGCCGGTGCGATCTGGACGGCGCCGAGCTGATCCAGCGCCGCGACGACGCGCAGAGCACGGTCCTCCACCGGCTGGAGGTGTTTCGCCGGTGGACCGCGCCGCTGGTGGATCACTACCGGCGCCGGGGGATCTTCCTCACCGTCAACGCGGAGCGGCCGGTCGTGGACGTTTACGATGAGATTCGCGAGTTCGTGCAGTCCCGGGCGGGCCGGGTCCGGTAGCCGCCCCACGGATGAGAGGATGGCGGTGGTGATCGCGCTCAAGTCGCCGGCGGAGCTTGCCGCGATGCGGCGGGCGTGCGGCGTCGCGGTGCGGGCGCTCCGCGCCGTGGTCGATGCCGTCGTGCCGGGCGTCACCACCCGCGACCTGGACCGCATCGCCGAGGATCAGATCCGGGCGCTCGGGGGCGTGCCGTCGTTTCTCGGATACCGCGGATATCCGGCCAGCCTGTGCACCTCCGTCAACGACGAGGTCGTGCACGGCATCCCGGGCCGGCGAAAACTGCGGGACGGGGAGATCGTCAGCCTGGACCTGGGCGCCGTGATCGAGGGATTTCACGGAGACTGCGCGGTGACGGTTCCGGTCGGCACCGTGTCCGAGCCTGCCCGGACGCTCCTGCGCGTCGCGTCGGCCGCCCTCTCGGAGGGGATCCGGGCCGTGCGCCCCGGGGCGCGGCTCGGGGACGTGGGGGCGGCGATTCAGCGGTACGCGGAGCGCCACGGCTTCACCGTGGTGCGGGACTTCGCCGGCCACGGCGTGGGACGGAGCCTGCACGAGGAGCCGCAGGTGCCGAATTTCGGGCGGCCGGGAAGCGGCGTGGTGCTCCGGCCGGGGATGACGCTGGCCATCGAGCCGATGGTCAACGCCGGGACGCACGAGGTGACGATGGATTCGGACGGGTGGACCGTCCGCACCAAGGACGGCCGGCTCTCGGCGCACTTCGAGCACACCGTCGCCGTCACCGCGAACGGGCACGAGGTGCTCACTGGACTTCCGGATGATGCCTCTAGTATAATAAGGGATTGCGGGTAAGGCAGCCCAAGGGAGCGTGGATGGCGAAGAAAGACGTCATTGAAGTGGAAGGAACTGTCGTCGAAATCCTCCCGAACGCGATGTTTCGGGTGGAACTGGCGAGCGGACACAAGGTGCTCGCCCACATCTCGGGCAAGATGCGCATCCACTTTATCCGGATCCTTCCCGGCGACCGCGTCAAGGTGGAGCTGTCGCCGTACGATCCGACGCGCGGGCGGATTACGTACCGGTTTCGGTGACCACGAAGTCCCCGGGATCCCCGCGGGTGTCCCGGGCTCGGCGGGCTACGCGACAGGCAGGGGGCGACAATGAAGGTGCGGGCGTCCGTGAAGCGGATGTGCGAGAAATGCAAGATCATCAAGCGCGGCAACCGCGTCATGGTGATTTGCGAGAACCCGAAGCACAAGCAGCGACAGGGATAGGGCGGCGCGCGCCCGCGCGCCGATGAGTGCGAGCGGCCACGAGGTTGGGATAGCGGCTCGCGGGTGAGCCGCGGGGAGGCCAGGGATGGCGCGTATCGCAGGGGTGGATCTGCCGAGGGACAAGCGCGTCGAGGTGGCGCTCACGTATATCTACGGCATCGGGCGCAGCCGCGCGATGGAGATCTTGCAGATCACCGGCATCAACGCCGACACCCGCGTGCGAAACCTGACGGAAGAGGAAGTGACCCGCCTGCGGGAGGTCATCGACCGCAACTACAAGGTCGAAGGCGACCTCCGCCGCGACGTCGCCATGGACATCCGGCGGCTCATCGAGATCGGCTCCTACCGCGGCCAGCGCCACCGCCGGGGCCTGCCGGTGCGCGGGCAGCGCACCCGGACAAACGCGCGGACGCGCAAGGGTCCGCGGAAGACCGTCGGCGCGCGCCGGGCGAAAGCATCGCCGGCCGGCGCCGCGTCGTAGACGCTCGGGACGCGGGAGGACGAGATGGCCACGGGAAAGCGCAGGGAACGCAAGCACGTGCCGGCGGGGATCGCCCATATCCAGTCGACGTTCAACAACACCGTTGTGACGATCAGCGACCTGCAGGGCAACGTGCTCGCGTGGGCCAGCGCCGGAACATCGGGGTTTAAGGGATCCCGCAAGGGCACCCCCTTCGCGGCCGGATTGGCCGCGGAAAACGCGGCGCGCAAGGCCATGGATCACGGCGTCAGGCAGGTCGAGGTGTACGTCAAGGGGCCGGGGTCCGGCCGCGAGGCGGCGATCCGCTCGCTTCAGGCCGCGGGGCTCGAGGTGAACCTGATCAAGGACGTGACGCCGATTCCGCACAACGGGTGCCGGCCGCCGAAGCGGCGGCGGGTGTAGGAGGGGCCATGGGACGCTACCACGGCGCAGTGTGCCGGCTGTGCCGCCGCGAGGGGATGAAGCTCTACCTCAAAGGCGAGAAGTGCTACACGGACAAGTGCCCGGTCGCGAAGGACACGACGCCGCCGGGGATGCACCCTCCGAGCCGGCGCAAGCCCTCGGATTTCGCCGTGCGCCTGCGTGAGAAGCAGCGGTTGCGCCGGTTCTACGGGACGTATGAGGGCCAGTTCAAGCGGTACTTTCAGGTGGCGTCCCGGGCCAAGGGCGTCACCGGCACGCGGCTGCTGCAGCTGCTGGAGTGCCGCCTCGACAACGTCGTCTATCGCCTCGGGCTGGGGAGCAGCCGCAAGGAGGCGCGCCAGATCGTGGCGCACGGCCATATCACGGTCGACGGCCGCCGCCTCACGGTGCCGTCGGCGATTGTGCGGCCCGGGGCGACGATCGCGGTGGCGGAGGGCAGCCGCAATCTGCCCCACTTCAAGGCGCTGGCCGGGAACCCCGGGCGGGGCGTCCCGGCGTGGCTGGAATATCGTCCTGACGCGCTGAGCGGGCGGGTGCTGACGCTCCCGGCGCGCGAGGACATCGATGCTCCGGTGCACGAGCAGTTGGTGGTGGAGTATTATTCCCGGTAATTCCAACGGAAGAGGCGGCGACATGGCGTTCGACGAGCAGATGCTGGCGGCGGTGCGCACACCCCAGAGGGGGTCGACAGGCGTGTGGGAGATTACGAAGCCGAAGATCGAATACAGCGAGCTGTCCGACACCTACGGCAAGTTCGTGGTCGAGCCCCTGGAACGCGGCTTCGGGGTGACGCTCGGCAACGCGCTGCGGCGGGTGTTGTTGTCCTCGATTCCCGGCGCCGCGGTGACCTCCGTGAAGATCGAGAACGTGCTCCACGAGTTCTCGACGGTCCCCGGCGTGGTCGAGGACGTGACGCAGATCATCCTCAACCTCAAGGAGCTGTCGTTCAAGCTCCACAGCGACAAGCCGAAGCTGCTGCGGCTGGACGTCAAGGGCAAAAAGGACGTCACGGCGGGAGATCTCCAGCCGGACGCGGAGGTGGAGATCCTCAATCCGGACCTCCATATCGCGACGCTCGACGGCAAGAACGCGCACCTCGTGATGGAGCTCGTCGTCGAGCGCGGCAAGGGATACGTGCCCGCCGAGCGGCACCGGAAGAGCGAGCACGTCATCGGCGTGATCCCGGTGGATTCGGTGTTCTCGCCGATCCAAAAGGTCAACTACGCGGTGGAGGACACCCGCGTCGGCCAAGCCACGGACTACGACCGGCTGGTCTTCGAGGTGTGGACCGACGGCAGCATCCGGCCGGAAGAGGCCCTGCAGGAATCGGCGCGCCTGCTGATCGACTACTTCCGCCTGTTCGTGGGCACGGCGGCGGGGACCGAGGTCGCGGTGGGGCCGCAGGCCGACGAGACGAACAAGCTCGCCACGATGCCGATCGAGGAGCTCGACCTCTCCGTGCGGCCGTACAACTGCCTCAAGCGCGCGGGGATCAATACCCTCGGTGACCTGCTCCAGCGGACGGAGGACGAGGTCGTCAACGTCAAGAACTTCGGCCGCAAGTCGCTGGACGAGGTCAAAGAGAAGCTCGCGGCCCTGGGGCTCGAGCTGCGCCGGCGGGGTGCGTGATGAGCCTGGGGCAAAAGGGACGCCGGCTGGGCCGGGACACCGGGGCGCGCACCGCGCTGCTCCGCGGCCTCGTGTTGGCGCTGATCGAGCGCGAGCGCATCGTCACGACGGAGCACAAGGCCAAGGAGACCAAGAAGATCGCGGATCGCATCATCGATCTTGCGCTGGCCAATGATCTCCACGCCCGCCGGCAGGTGGCGCGCGTCCTGCCGGACCGCGCGGCGGTCAAGCGGCTGTTCGCCACGGTGGCGCCGCGCTATCAAAAGGGCCGCGGAGGCTACACGCGGATCACCAGGACGGCGCCCCGGCGCGGGGATGCGGCGCCGATGGCGGTCCTCGAGCTCATCAAGTAGCGCCCGCCGCCTGCCGCGCGGCCGGCGGCGCCCCGTCCCATGAGTGACCGTGCCCCCGCGCTCATCAGGGTGCGGGGGCTTTCGCACACCTACGAGCCCGGCGCCGGCGAGCCCGTCCCCGCGCTTCGCGGCGTGGACCTCGACGTGCATCGCGGCGAGTGTATCGCCCTCATCGGCGGCAACGGCTCGGGCAAGAGCACGCTCGCGAAGCACCTCAACGCGCTCCTGCTGCCGACCGCGGGGGAGGTCATCGTCGACGGCCTCGACACGCGCGACCGGGACGCCGTTTGGGCGGTCCGCCAGCGCGTCGGCATGATCTTCGAGCACCCCGATGACCAGCTCATCGCGGCCGTGGTGGAGGAGGACGTCGCGTTCGGCTGTGAAAACCTCGGTCTTCCGCCGACGGAGATACGATCGCGGGTGGACGAGGCCCTGCGCACCGTCGGGCTCGAGGCGCTGCGCCGCCGCCCGCCGCACCTGCTGTCCGGCGGCCAGAAGCAGCGGGTCGCGATCGCGGGCGTGCTGGCGATGCGACCGCGCTGCCTCGTGCTGGACGAGGCGACCTCGATGCTCGATCCGGCGGGACAGCGGGAGGTCATGGAGACCGTCCTGCGCCTCCGCGACGAGGGGCTGGCCCTGGTGCTCATCACCCACTCCATGGAGGAGGCGGCGCTCGCCGACCGCGTCGTCGTGCTCGCGGGCGGCACGGTGGCCCTGTCCGGCACGCCGTCGGACGTGTTTGCGCGCGACGACGTGCTGCGACGCCTCCGCCTCGAAGCGCCGCCGATCGTGGCCCTCGCACGCGGGCTCGCCGCGGCCGGCGTGCCGCTGCCGCCGGGCCTGCTGACGGCGCCGCAGCTCGCGGACGCGGTGGCGGCCGCCTACCGGCGCGGCCGGGGCGGGGCATGATTCGCTGCGAGGGCGTGACGTACGTCTATCAACGCGGGACGCCGTTCGAGGCGACCGCGATCGAGGACGTGTCCTTGGAGATCGCGGCCGGGGACGCCGTCGGCATCATCGGCGCCACGGGCTCGGGCAAGTCCACCCTGGTGCAGCACCTGAACGGCCTGCTCCGTCCCACCGCGGGGCGTGTGTATCTCGACGACGTCGACATCAACGCCCGCGAGGTGGACCGGCGGCGCGTGCGGCAGCAGGTGGGCCTGTTGTTCCAGTACCCGGAGCACCAGCTGTTCGAGGAGACCGTCACCGCGGACGTGGGCTTCGGCCCGCGGAACCTCGGCCTCGGGCCGGACGAGGTTCGCCACCGGACGGCGAGGGCGCTCGCGCACGTGGGCCTCGATCCCGCGGTGTTCGGCCCGCGCTCCCCGTTCACGCTCAGCAACGGGGAAATGCGCCGGGTCGCGATCGCCGGGCTCCTGGCGATGGAGCCCCGCATGCTGATCCTGGACGAGCCGACGGCCGGCCTGGATCCCGCGAGCCGGCGCGAGATCCTGGACCACATCATGCGGCTGCGCAGCGCGAGGGGCCTGACGATCGCGCTGGTTTCGCACAGCATGGACGCCGTAGCCCGCCTGTGCCGGCGCGTCATCGTGCTGGACCGCGGCCGGGTGGTCGCGGAGGGCGCGACGCGCGACGTGTTCGCGGACCCGGGCCGGCTCGCCGCGCTGGGGCTCGGGGTGCCGCAGGTGGCCGAGTGCGCGCGCCTTCTGCGGGAGCGGGGCGTGCCGGTGAGGCCGGACGTGCTGACGGTGGACGAGGCGCGCCGGGCGATCCTCGACGCCCTGGCCGGCCGGCGGCCGGCGCCGAAGAACGTCCCATGAGGCGGGCGTGATGGACTTCCTGCGCGGGCTGATGCTCGGGCAGTACGTGCCGGCGGAGTCGCCGGTGCACCGCCTCGATCCGCGCACAAAAATCCTGGGGACGATGTGGCTCGTCGGGGTGCTGTTTGCGACGCGGTCCCTCGCCGGGCTGGTCGTCCTGACCGCGTTCCTCGGGGGCGTCCTCGCGGCGGGGCGCATCGCGCCCGCGTACGCTGTGCGGGGCCTCCGCCCGGTGTTCTGGCTCGTCGGGATCGCCGTGGTGTTTCAGGTCCTGTTCGGCGACAGCGGCGGCCACGTGCTGTTCCGGCGCGGGCCGCTCGTCGTCACGCGCGAAAACCTGGCCGCGGGCGCGTTCTACGGGTACCGGCTCATCCTGCTCGTCGCCGCGACGACCGTGATGACGTTTACCACGTCGTCGGTGGAGCTCACCGACGGGCTGGAGCGCCTGCTTCGGCCGTTCCGCCGCGTGGGCGTCCCGGCGCACGAGCTTGCCCTGATGATGACGATCGCGCTCAGGTTTATCCCGACGTTGTTCGAAGAGACCGAGACCATCATGAAGGCGCAGATGGCCCGCGGCGCGGAGTTTGCCCGCGGCAGCCTGGTCGCCCGAGCCCGCGCGTTGATCCCGTTGCTGGTGCCGCTGTTCGTGGGCGCGTTCCGCCGGGCGGACGCGCTGGCGCTGGCGATGGAAGCCCGCGGCTACCGGGGCGGCGAGCACCGCACGCGGATGAAGGAGCTGCGCGTCGCCGTGCGGGACTACGTCGCCGCCGGCATGCTCCTGGTCGTCGCTGCGATCGTGCTCCTGCCGCCGTCCGTATGGCGGGCCGTCGCGGGCCGCTGATCGCCCGGGATGCGCACGCTCAAGCTGCTGATCGAGTACGACGGCACCGGCTACTGCGGGTGGCAGCGGCAACGAGGGAGCGCGGCGGGGGGCGCGCCGTCGGTGCAGGCGACGCTCGAGGCCGCGGTCGCCGCGGTGACCGGCGAGGCGGCGGAAGTCGTGGGCGCGGGGCGCACGGATGCGGGCGTGCACGCGTGCGGGCAGGTGGCCAGCCTCGTGACGCGAAGCCGGATCGCGGCGGGCCGGATGCCCGCGGCGCTCAACGGCCATCTGCCCTACGACATCCGCGTGCTGGCGGCGGAGGATGCGCCGGACGGCTTCCACGCCCGGCACGACGCCGTGGCGCGGACCTACCGCTACGAGATCCTCAACCGGCGCGCGCCGTCGGCGTTGCGGCGGTATCGCGCCTACCATGTCCCCGAGCCGCTGGATGCCGAGGCCATGCGCCGCGCGCTCGCCCCGCTCGTCGGCCGGCACGACTTCGCCGCCTACCGCGGGGCCGGAAGCCACGCCAAAACGACGGCGTGCGTCGTGCGGGAAGCGGTCTGGCGGCGCGACGGTGACCTGCTCGCGCTCACGATCACGGCGGACCGGTTTCTGCGCCACATGGTCCGGATGCTCGTCGGTACGCTGGTGCGGGTCGGGCGGGGCCGGCTGGAGCCGGAGTCGCCCGTCCGCTTCCTCGCCGATCCCGACAACCGGCGGACCGGGCCGACCGCGCCCGCGCACGCGCTGTATCTCGTGCGCGTGGACTACGGCGACGCGTCGGACGGTTGAGCGGCCGCCCGGGCGCCGGCGCGGACTCGTCAACATCTCGTCCGCGGCTGCCCGGCTCGGCGGTGCGGGCGATCGCGACCGTCTCGCACGGTTCACGCCCCTGGTGCCGGTCCAACGCGCGGGAACCCCGGACGAGGTCGCCGAAGCGATCCTGTGGCTGCTGTCGCCGGCCGCCTCCTACACGACCGGGGCCATCCTGGACGTGAGCGGCGTCCGCTGAGCCGAGGCGCGCGGCGCGGGGCCGCGTGTCACGTCAACACCGCGGGATCGGTGCGATGGGCGTCGTTCATCGACAGACCGGACGGGACGGGACCTTCGCGTGGGAGGGGGTCGAGGCCGAACCCTATCAGGGCGGCGGCGCAAGCGCGGGCGGTAGCCGCTCCGTTCTGATCGGCCCGCGCGAGGGTGCGGCTAACTTCGCCGTCAGGTATTTCGAGATCCCGCCCGACGGGCGGACGTCCTCCGATCGCCACGCGCACGATCACGGCATCGTGGTGCTGCGCGGCCGGGCCCGCGCGCGGCTCGGCCAGGATATCCGCGAGGTGGGGGCCGGCGACGCGGTCTATATCCCTCCGGACGAGCCGCACCAGTTCGAGACGCTCGGGGCCGAGCCGTTCGGGTTCCTGTGCGTGATCCCGTCCAAGGAATGGCTCAAGACGCGGGGCGGCCGGCGGTAGCGCGGCGCCGAATGGCGACAACGGTGGGCGCGAGCCGGACGGGCCTACGCCCTCACGACGAGCTGCGAGTCACACGGACGGGTGAACGATCACCTTGAGCGCATCCGCGCCGGCCCGGAGCAGGTCGTAGCCGCGCCGCACATCCCGCAGGCCCAGGCGGTGCGTGATCAACGGCTCGACGGCGAGGCCGCCGGCGAGCAGCCGGAGCGCCTCGCGCATATCCCCGGGCCCGGCGGAGTACGACGGCACGAGCGTCGTTTCGCGAAAAAACACCTCGCTCACTCCAAGCGGCCAGCGGACATCCGGCGGTGTCGGCGCGAACATCACGAGCGTGCCGCCGCGCGCGGTGGCGCGGAGTCCGGCCTCCAACGCCTCGACGCTGCCCGGGCACACGATCACCACGTCGGCGCCGGCGCCGCCCGTGAGGGCCGCCGTGACCTCGTCGAGCGGGTCGCTGGAGGCGTCGATCGTGGCGTCTGCGAGCGGCGCGGCAAGCGCGAGGCGGGCCGCGACGCGGTCCGCCGCGAGCAACTGGCCCGGCCGTCCCGCCGCCCGCGCCGCCAGGAGGTGCAGCAGGCCCATGACGCCGGCGCCCACGACGAGCACGCGGTCGCCGTCCCGCAGGCGGGCGCGGCGCAGCGACTTGAGGACGCAGGCGAGCGGCTCCACGAACGTGGCCGCGTCGTCCGACAGGTCGTCCGGGACGCGCATCGCCTCCGCCGGCGCCGGCGCCCGCACGACCGCGTACTCCGCCAGCCCGCCGGGAACGAGCCGCCGCGGTCCCCACGTGGCGCAGTGCACATAGTCGCCGCGCTCGCAGGAGCGGCACGCCAGGCACGGCGCGTGATGGTGGATGGCGACGCGTTCTCCGGCTCGAAAGGCCGCCCCGTCCGCCGCCTCCACGACCTCGCCCACGGGCTCGTGGCCCAGCGGCACGGGCGCTTTGCGGGACATATACCAATCCATGATCTCCCCCGGGCAGAGCCCGCACGCGCGGATCCGCACCAGCATGTCGCCGGCGTCGAGCCGCGGCAACGGGACCTCCTCGAGCCGCAGGTCCGCCGCGGCGTGATAGACCGCGGCGAGCGTCGTCGCCGGCCTTGCCGGCCGGCTGCGCGGCTCGGAGGGCGGCCCCGGTACGGCGCTTAGACCCACGCCGAGCCCTCCGGCAGCACGGCGTACCTGGCGCCGAGGCCGGCATCGAGGTCCCGGAAGGTCTCGACGATGGCGTCGAGCGGGCGTACCTCGGTGACGAGATCGCGAGGTCGGACGGCGCCCGACGAGAGGAGCGCGAGGGCGTCGTGCACGTCCTCGGTGCAATAGTGAAACGCGGCGATCAGATCGACCTCCCCGTAGTGGAGCCGCGTCGCATCGAACGCCGGCATCGTGCCTCCCGGCAGCCCGCCGAAGAGCAACACTCGGCCGCCGGAGGCCGCCCATGACGGGGCGGCACGCCACACCGCCTCCGACCCGGTGCACTCGATGACGACGTCGGGACCACCCGGCCAGATGTGTCTCAGCGACGCGCCGACGTCGCCGGCGCCGGCGTCGATCACGCGGGACGCGCCGGCGCGAATCGCCTGATCCCGCCCCGCGGCCCGACGCCCGACGGCAACCACCTCGAGGTCCCGGCGGCGGGCCTCGCGAACGTGGAGCAACCCGATCGAGCCGGTCCCCACGACCGCGACGCGGGCGCCCGGCGCCGCGCCGAGCCGCCGCCATCCGTGCACGACGCACGCCAGCGGTTCCAGAAACGCGGCTTCGATGTACGACAGCGGCGCCGGCTTGGGCAGTAGATGCCGGCGCACGATGCGGGCGGGGAGGCGGATGGCGTCCGCGTACGCGCCGACGGCGATCTCATCGAACAGCGTTTCGCAGAGGTTTTCACGGCCCGCCCGGCAGCCGGCGCACTCGCCGCACGGCGCCGTCGGCGTGAACACCACGGCCTGCCCCGCGTGGAGCCCCTCGACGCCTTGTCCGGTGGCGAGGACGTCCCCCGCGCCCTCGTGGCCGAAGGGGCCGAAGGGCACGCGGGGGTGCCCCCGGCGGTACGTCTTCAGGTCCGTGCCGCACGTGAGGGCGGCCCGGATGCGGACGACGACTTCGCCGGGGCCCGGGTCGGGCTCGGGGACATCCCGCAGCGTGAGCTCGTACGGGGCCCGCAGGACCGCCTGCCGCACCATCATGCGCCGGCGCCGGACCCCGGCGGACTCACTCGTCGGTCCAGGCGCCGAGCGCCCGCCGGAGCACGAGCAGCTGCCCGAGATGGTACGCGTTGTGGTCGGCGGCGAGCAACGCTTCGTGCAGGATCGTGGGGCCCTTGGGATCGTGCGGAACCCGGGACAGCAGGTCCGTCGTGGGATCCGCGACGAGATCGATGAATGCCTGGCGGTCCGCCTCGAACGCGCGGACGGCGTCGGCCCATGCCTGCGGCGACGGCGGCGCCGCCTCCGGCCAGTAATCGTCGGGCCACGCCTTTTCGACGTAGTTGGGATCCCGGACATAATCCAGGATGTCGCGTTGCGCGCGGCGGAGATGCTCGAGTTGCTGCCACGGCGAATACGGCATGCCGGCCGGCTTCGCACCCTGAAGCTCGGCAGGCATCGTTTCCACCGCCCGTTCAAACGTCACGTGCGCGCCTCTGCCGCGCAGCAGATGGATGACATCATCCCGGAGCTTCTGGTCCAGCCGGCGGCTCTTCGCCGTCCGGGCTCGGCCCGGCGCCGCCCGTGCGCGCGCGGTACGCGCCGGCCGTGTGCGGGGAGCTTTGCGTGTGGTTGCGCGGCGCCGGCGCGATCCGCCGGCCATGCGCTTCGCACTCATCGGCGTCCTCCCGCGTCACGTCAAGAGTACGTGCCGCGATGGAGTTTCGCGCGATGAAAACGCGGTTCCTGGCGGGCCCCGAGCATGCGCCGCGCCCGATCGCGGCGCCCGGTCCCGGACCCGTGCGGCAGGTATTGCGCCCCGTGCGGTGGAAGCCCCAACGCCACTTGCGCCGCGCCGGAGGGGACGCATGTATTTCAAACAGTTCCTGGACGAACGCTGCGGATGCGCGTCGTACCTCATCGCCTCGCGTCAGTCCCGCGAGGCCGCGGTCGTCGACGCCGCGCTCGACACCGGCCAATACGACGAACTGCTGCGCGAACGCGGGTTCCGGTTGAAGTACGTCATCGATACGCACGTGCACGCCGACCACGTCTCGGGGGCGCGCCGGCTGGCCGGGGAGCACGGCGCCGACCTCTGTCTCCACGAGTCGGCGGCCGTCGCCTATCCGTTCCGGGGCGTCCGCGACGGCGAAGAGTTGCCGTTGGGCCAGCTCCGCCTGCGGATCCTCCACACCCCCGGGCACCGCCCGGAGCTCATCTCGGTCCTCGTGATCAACCCGCCGCGCAGCCCGGAGCCGTCCATGGTGTTGACCGGCGATTCGCTGCTCGTCGGCGACGTCGGGCGCCCGGATTTCGGCGGCGGGGACGCCGCCGCGCAGTACGAGAGCGTCGCACGCCTGCTGGGCCTGCCTGACTGGGTCGCGGTGTTCCCCGGACACTTCGAGGGACCGTGCGGCAAGGGGATGTGCGGCCGCCCGAGCACGACCATCGGATTCGAGCGTCTCTTCAATCCGGTCCTTCGCCTCGGCCGTCCCGAGTTCGTCTCGACGCTGTCCGGCAATGTTCCGGCCCGGCCGCTCAACATGGTCGCGATCGAAGCCACGAACCGCGGCCGGGCGGACGCGGCATGGGCGATGCTGACCGGGCTGCCGCGGGTGGACGAGGCCGGCATCGACGCGCTGGAGGCGCTGCCCGGGGACGCGGTGCTGCTGGACGTGCGCGAGCCGGAGGAGTACGCGTACGGGCACGTGCCGCGGGCCGTCAATCTTCCGCAGGCCGAGCTGGCGACGCGCCTCGGCGACGTGCCCCGGGATCGGCCGGTGTACGTCATCTGCGAGAGCGGCATGCGGTCGCTTCGGGTCACCCAGTTCCTCCACCAAATGGGCTACCGGCGCGTCGTGAACGTCCGGGGCGGGACGGCCGCGTGGCGGCGGGCGGGACGGCAGGTGATCTGCGGGGACGCGCCTGGCAAACCGCGCATCGTGGAATCCGAATGGACGCACGCCGGCGGCACGTCCGCCCCGGCGGGATAGCGGCGCCGCCGATCGACGGACTCCCGGGACCGGGCGGGGAGTGACCTCCGGACCCTCCGGCGCCAAGATCTGCGTCGTCGGCTCGTCGAATATCGACCTGACCGCCCGCGTGCCTCGTCTCCCCAGGGTCGGGGAGACGATCGCCGGCGGCTCCTTTCACCTCGGCTACGGCGGCAAGGGGGCGAACCAGGCCGTCATGGCCGCGCGTCTCGGGGCGCAGGTCGCGCTGGTCAGCCGGGTCGGGCGCGATGTGTTCGGCGACGGCGCGCGGCGAAACTACACCGAGCACGGCATCGACACGACCCACGTCCTCGACGACGACCGATTCACCGGGGTCGCCTCGATCCTCGTGGATGACGCGGCGCAAAACACCATCGTCGTCATCCCCGGCGCCAACCAGGGTCTGTCGCCCGCTGACGTGCAGCGGGCCGCGTCCGTCATCGAGCAGGCCGATGTCCTGGTGTGCCAGCTCGAGGTGCCGGTCGAGACCACGTGCGAGGCGCTCCGCATCGCGACGCGCCGCGGCGTCCGCACGATTCTCAACCCGGCGCCCGCCGCGCCGATTCCCGACGAGATGCTGCGGCTCGCCGGCTGGTGCGTTCCGAACGAGACGGAGGCCGAGGCGATGACGGGGCAGCGCGTGACCACCCCCGCGGAGGCGGAGCGTGCGGCGCGATCGCTCCAGAGACGCGGCGCGGAAACCGTCATCGTCACCCTCGGGGCCCGGGGCGCGCTGCTCGTCCACGGGGAGGCGGGAGAGCTCATCCCCGCGGTACCGGTGTCCGCGGTGGACGCCACCGGCGCCGGTGACGCGTATATCGGCAGCTTGGCCGTGTTTCTGGCCGAAGGCCACTCGATGCGTGAGGCGGCCGTCCGCGCCAATGCCGTGGCCGCGTTGTCGGTGACGCGGATCGGGGCGCAGGCCTCGTTTCCCGCGCGCGCGGCCGCCGATGCCTTTATGCGCGAGCGCGGGATTCCCTAACGGGGCTCGTCCGGCCCCGGCGCGCCGCTGAGACCCCGCGCCGCGTCCCGCTCTTGACAGTGATCAAACACGTGATTTAATCTTATGTTTGGACATGGCGGTGCCGGCGCAAAGCTCCCCCCGAGAGGCGATCCGCGTGAGCGGGCTCTGGAAGCGCTACGGCGCACTCGAGGCCGTGCGGGGGATCACGTTCGAGGTCCGGGAGGGCGAGATCTTTGGCTTGATCGGGCCGGACGGCGCCGGTAAGACGTCGACGTTCCAAATCCTGGCGGGCGTGATGCGGGCCACGGGCGGCACGGCGCACATCTTCGGGCGGCCGGCGCGCGAGGCCCGCGCCGAGACAGGCTATCTCACCCAGGCGTTCAGCCTCTACGCCGACTTGAGCGTGGACGAAAACATCCGCTACATCGGCGACCTGCGGCGGGTCCCTCCGGATGTCGTCGCCGAGCGGGGCCGCCGGTATCTCGCCATGTTCGGCATGGATCGGTTCGCAGGACGCCTCGCCGGACGGCTGAGCGGCGGGATGAAGCAAAAGCTGGCGCTCACCTGCGCGCTCGTGCCGGAGCCCCGGGTACTCCTGCTGGACGAGCCCACGACCGGCGTGGATCCGGTATCGCGACGGGAGTTTTGGGACGCCCTGGCCCACCTCGCGGCCGGCGGGCTCACGATCGTCGTCGCGACGCCCTACCTCGACGAGGCCGAGCGATGCCACCGGGTATCGCTCATGCACCTCGGAGAGATCCACGCCACCGGCACGCCGGCCGAGCTGCGCGCGGGGCTCGGGGCGCAGCGGCTCGAGGTTCGCTGCGCGCGCCTCGGCGAAGCCGAAGCGCTGGCGCTCAGCCTGCGCGGGCGCGGCGGCCCCGTCATGGACGTGCAGCGCTTTGGTGACCGCCTCGACGTGCTGACACCGGACGCCGCGGAGGGCGAACGGGCGCTTCGTGACGCGGCCGCCCGGGCGCGCCTGCCCATCGCGGACATGCGTATGGATACGCCGACGCTCGAGAACGTGTTCGTGACGACGCTGCGGCGGTTGGGCCAGCAGCCGGCCCCGGCGCCGTTTCCGGCGCGTCACGACCACGGCGCGCTCTCGCGCCAGACCGCCATCGGCGCGACGAACCTGACCAAGCGGTTTGGGCCGTTCACGGCCGTCAACAACGTCCACCTCGAGATACGCTACGGCGAGGTCTACGGGCTCCTCGGCGCCAACGGGGCCGGCAAGACGACCACGATCAAGATGCTGTGCGGGCTGCTGGAGCCGACGCAGGGGCACGTCCAGCTCGCCGGCGAGCGCGGGCGCGTCCGATCGGAACGCGTGCGGCAGCGGATCGGGTACATGTCGCAGCGGTTCTCCCTGTACAACGACCTGACCGTGGAGGAGAACCTCAACTTCTTCGCGGGCGTCTACGGCGTGCCGCCGGACGAACGCGACGCCAAGCGCCGGTGGGTGCTCGCGTTTTCGGGCCTCGAGGGCAAGGAGCGGGAGATCACGGGCAGCCTCCCGGGCGGCTGGAAGCAGCGCGTCGCCTTCGGCGCCGCGATCATGCACGAGCCCACGGTGCTCTTCCTCGACGAGCCCACGTCCGGCGTCGATCCGCTTGCGCGGCGCGCGTTCTGGGCCATGATCAACCGTCTCGCCGACGCCGGAACGGCGATTCTCGTCACGACCCACTACCTGGAAGAGGCAGAGCAGTGCAACCGCATCGGGCTCATGGTGGCGGGCGAACTGGTGGTGGAAGGATCGCCCGACGGCATCAAGCGCCGGGAGATGGCCCACCGCCGTCTTCTCGAGGTGCGCGTCGATCAGCCGCAGCGGGCGGTCGACGCGCTCAGGCGCGACACCGACCCGTGGCGGATCGCGTTGTTCGGCGACCGCCTCCACGTGATCGCGGACGACGACGGCGATCGCGCCGGGGAGCTCCTGGCCGGCTCGTTGCGCAAACACGGGCTGGAGGTGCTCGAGATTCGCGACGGCCGGTTTTCACTGGAGGACGTCTTTATCAGCGTCGTCGAGCGCGCGCGGCAGGAGGGGCGCGTGGCGTTGGAGGAAGGCGCCTGACCGGCGTCACCGGTCGGCGTGGGGCCGCCGGCGCGTGGCTGCCACGGCCCCGGCGGATTGTGACCCCCGGGTTCGACGCGCTGCTCGGCAGCGCGTACGATGACATCCGCGTCGCACCACGGCGGTGGCGCCGGAGCCTTCGCTTGCGTATAGTGGGCCTGTGGCCGGCCGGCAGCGTTGGAGCCACAGGGGACCGGTGCCGTGACGCGCGGTGGACAGCACGCCGGACCGACGACCGTGATCATCACCTGGGCCGGGGACCCGGCGCATCAACAGACATGCACCGACCGGCTGGCCCGCGCGTTCGAGCAGACGATGCGCCGCGCGTCCGGACTTCTCTCCGCCCGCGTGCACACGAGCGTGGATGGCGCCCGCATCGTGGTCGACACGCAGTGGGAGCGCCGTGAGGCGTTCGACGCGTGGCGGGAAGCGCCTGAGGCACAGGCGCTCTTCGAGCAACCGGGCGCGGCGGCCGAGTGGGACACGCGCGTGTACGTGCGCCATTCCACCCACCGGCCCGTGCGCGCGCTGCACAACGAGATGGTGGACCGTCTCGTGAGCCAGGGCTTTCGCGGCACGCCGAGCATCGAATCGGCTCTGCGTACTGTGCCCCGCCACCTGTTCGTGCCCGGCGTGCCGCTGGACGTCGCCTACAGTCAGGACGTCATCGTGACGCGGCGCGGGCCGGACGATCTTCCCGTGAGCTCGTCCAGCATGCCGAGCATCATGGCCCTGATGCTGGAGCAGCTCGACGTGCGGCCGGGCCATCACGTGCTCGAGATCGGCGCCGGCACCGGGTACAATGCCGCGCTGCTCGCGGTGCTCGCCGGATCGGAAGGCGAGGTCACGACGATCGATCTGGACGACACGATCGTCCGGGACGCCAGGGATCACCTCGACGCCGCCGGGTATGCCCGCGTCCGCGTGCTCGCGGGCGACGGCTGGCTCGGCGCGCCGCAGCACGCCCCGTACGACCGAATCGAAGTCACGGTCGGCGTGTCGGATCTGTCGCCGGCCTGGGTCGCGCAACTGCGGGACGGCGGGAGGCTGGTGGCGCCCCTGTGGCTTGCGCGGGGCTGCGAGCTGTCCGTCGGCTTCCAAAAGGACGGCGACCGCCTGCGGAGCGTGGCGGTCACGGAGTGCGGGTTCATGCGGCTCCGCGGCCCGCACGCCGGCGCCGAGACGTTCCTGAACGTGCGGGGATGGACGGTGCGCATGGACGCCCCGGATGCCGCCCGGGCCGCGGCCCTGGAAGCGCTGCTTGCGCTCGAGCCGCGGGTTGAGCCCGCGCCACCCGCCCCGCGCGGGTGGCACACGCGGCTCTTGCTCGAGGAGCCGCGGGCGCTCTTCCTGGGACGCACGCAGGGGAGCTGGTGGCATGCGGCGCACGGGATCCTGGACACGGCGGTGCCTCCGAGCCTGGCGTTTGTGACCTCGCGGGTGTGGGATCACCAGCTTTACACGTACGGGGGGACGGCCGCGCGGGACGCCCTGCTCGAGAGGCTGGCCACGGCCCGATCGCTCCACGTGCAGGACCTCACGATCGAGGTGCTGCCGCGGACGGCGCCGGCGCCGCCGGACGCGATCGTGCTCGCCCGTCCCCACTACCTCTATGCGATCCGGGAACGGCCGTAACACCCCTGCGGCCAGGGCGCCGGCGGCGCGGGCCGCCGTGTGTGACCCGCGAGATGCGCTCGGCGAGGGAGGTCGCCGGCCGCGTCCTGGATGTTCGACTACGGCGCATTGTCGAGAGGGGCCGCCGGAGCGCACCTTCTCCGCCCCCGCGAGCAGCGGACGCGACCGGTCCTCGAGGCGGTGATCACACGGGAGTAGGCCGCCGGCGCGCGGGCACGCGCCGCGCCCCGGCCGCACGCGGAGGGTAGACGGTATGGCAAAGCACGACGTGATCGTGCTCGGGCTCGGAGCGATGGGCACGGCGGCCGCCTATCATCTGGCGCGCCGCGGCGCCCGTGTGCTCGGCCTCGAGCAGTTCACCCTGGCGCACGACCGCGGGTCGTCGCACGGCCGCACCCGCATCATCCGGCAGGCGTACCATGAGGCGCCGGAGTACGTTCCGCTGGTCCTTCGCGCCTACGAGCTGTGGCGGGCCCTGGAGCGCGACGCCGGCGTCCGCCTGCTCAGGACGACGGGGGCGCTGTACGTGGCGCCGCCGGAATCCGAGTTGATCCAGGGGGTCCTGCTCAGCGCGCGCACCCACGGGATCCCGTGCGAGACGCTGACCCCCGCGGATCTTGCCCGCCGGTACCCCCTGGTCCGCGCGCCCGAGGGCGCGGTCGCGCTGACCGAGCCGCATGCCGGGGTCCTCCGCCCGGAGGAGTGTCTCGCCGCCCACGCGCGCCTGGCGGAGCAGCACGGGGCGGAGCTGCACTTCAACGAGTCCGTCGCCGCCTGGGATGCGGCGGCGGATCGCGTCACCGTGCGCACGTCCGCGGGCGCCTACGAGGCGAGTCGGCTGGTCATCACGGCGGGCCCGTGGACGCCCGCATGGCTTCGGGGCGTGGCGCTGCCGCTCGTGGTCGAGCGCCAGGTGCTGTACTGGTTCGAGCCCGCGGCGAACCGGGAGCGGCTCGCGGAGATGCCCGTGTACATCTGGGAAAACGAGGGGGCGTCCGTCTACGGCTTTCCGTACATCGACGGGCAGGGGGTGAAGTGCGCGTTCCACCACACGTTCGGCGAGATCACCACGCCCGAGACCATCCGCCGCGAGGTGAGCGAGATGGAGCGCGACCGGATGCGGCGGCACCTGGCGCTCTTCCTGCCCGACGCCGCGGGGGCGTTCCTGCGCGCCGCGGCGTGTATGTACACGAACACGCCGGACGGCCACTTCGTGATCGATCACCACCCGGCCCACGCGCACGTCGTGCTCGCGTGCGGGTTCTCGGGGCACGGGTTCAAGTTCGCCAGCGTCGTCGGCGAGATCCTCGCCGACCTCGCGCTCGACGGCGAGACGGCCCGTCCGATCCGGTTCCTGTCGATGCGGCGCTTCGGGACGGCGGTATCGTGAGGAGAACCTCTTGAGCGGCGGCTCTTTGCGGCCTGACCGGCCCGCCCCGCCGCCCGAGCCCATGGAGCTCGGCGAGCCGGCGCTCCGGGCCGTCTGGAGCGCGAGACGCCGCATCGTCCCGTACGTCCGCGAGACGCCGCTGGAGCACTCGCCGCCGCTCTCGGACGCCGCCGGTGTCCCGGTGTGGCTCAAGCTCGAGTCGCTGCAGGCAACCGGCTCGTTCAAGGTGCGCGGCGCCGCGAGCGCGATCACGCGGCTCGCCCCCGATGCCCGCGCGCGGGGCGTGATCACGTTTTCCACCGGCAATCACGGCCTGGCCGTCGCCGCCGTGGCGCGCCGGATCGGCGTACGCGCGACCGTGTGCGTGGCACAGCACACCGACGCCGCGAAGACCGAGGCCATCCGTCGGCTGGGCGCGGCGCTCGTCGTGGGTGGCGAGGGACAGGACGAGGCGGAGCTGCGGTGTTATGAGCTGGCGAACGACACCGGGGCGGCGGTGATCAAGCCGTTCGACGATCCGTTCGTCATCGCGGGACAGGGAACCATCGCGCTCGAGATCCTCGACCAGCACCCGCAGACCGGCACCGTGGTGGTCCCGCTGTCCGGGGGCGGGCTCGCGGGCGGTCTTGCCCTAGCCCTCAAGCTCATCGACCCTCGGATCAGGATCATCGGCGTGTCGATGGAAGGCGGGGCGGCAATGTACCGGAGCGTGGCGGCGGGCGCGCCCGTCGCCGTCCCCGAAGCCGCCACGCTGGCCGACAGCCTGCAAGGCGGGATTGGGCAAGATAATCGCTTCACGTTCGCGATCGTGCGGCGCTACGTGGACGACCTCGTCCTCGTTTCGGAGCGCGCGATCGGGGATGCGATGGCGCTCTTGTTTGCGGCCCATCGACTGGTCGCGGAGGGAGCAGGGGCGGTCGGAATCGCGGCGCTCCTCGAGGGCAAGATCAGGCCCGGGGACCGCGACCTGGCCGTGGTCGTGAGCGGACGGAATGTCGATCCCGCGCGGTACCTTCGCGTCGTGGACCTCCACCTGCCGCACGTGCTCGACCGATTGGCGAAGCGGCCGTAGCGCCGCCCGGCCCCGGCGCGCCGATCAAGTCACACCGCACCGGCCCGTGAGCGCAGGGCCGTGATCACGGCGCTGTCGCGCGGCTTCGCATGATCCCGGCCCTGCTCGTTCGGGATGGTCGATTATCGCCAGTATCCGCCGACCCAGATCCAGCCGCCGCCCCTGGCCACCCAGCGGCCGGGGACCCAGGCAGCGCGGGGCCATGGACGCCGCACCCAATAGCCCGGCACCCAGACCCAGCGCGCGCCCGCCCAGCGCCAGTACCCGGCGATCCACACCGCGCCGGCAAACGGGGGCGGACCGATGACCTCAACCTGCGGCGGCGGAGGCGACACGGTGATGACGGCGTAGCCTGGTCCTCCACCCGTCCAGTATCCGCCCACCCATACCCAACCATACGCCCCACGCACCCACCGGCCGGGCACCCAGCGGGCGCCGGCGTAGGGCGGGTACTCCCAACGCCCGGGGATCCACACCCATCGCCCGGCCCATTGCCAGTGGCCGGCCACCCAGACGTAGGCCGGCCCGGGCACGACCGGGACAGCCTCATACTGCAGAGGCGGCGGGGGGCCCGGCGCTGTCCAGGGGCTGTTCTCATCCGCGCGCGCCGTCCCGTAGCCGGCGCCCACGGTCGCCGCGACCGCGCACAGCACGGCGAATGCAACGAGCGTCCTTGTCATCGTTCACCTCCGAACCAGAAGCGTCGCACGTTCTGGGCCGATGCCATCGCCGTTTGCCTGAAGCGATTAGAATGAGCGATGCCGGCGCCTCAGGAGTTCCCGGGATGGCCGGCATCCGCGGCGGGGACCGTCTGAGCTCCCGCCGCGTACGCCTGCGCTTGGGCCCTAGAGGGACAACCGCGTCGCCTCGGTCGTCTCGGCGACCACACGGCCGTGGCTGATCACATAGCGCGGCGGCGCGTGATTCCGAAGCGCCTCGTGGGCCGTCTCGGCGCGCAGCACGACCAGGTGCGCCGCCCGTCCGACCGCTACGCCGTAGTCGGGGAGGCGGAGGACACGGGCGCCGTGCGTCGTGATCATGTCATACAGCGTATCCATCTGGGCAAAGGATGGCGGCCCCGCGATGTGCGACGCCAGAAACGCGACCTCCAGCATGTTGTGGCGCCCGTACGGATAATAGGCATCCGCGATATCGTCCTGCCCCAGCGCGACCGGGATATCCGCCGCCAGCAGGTCGGCGAATCGGAGGTGCAGCGAGCCGGTGTGCGGGTCCATGACAAAGGCCATGCCGGCCCGCCGGCAGAGTGCCACGAGCTCGCGGAAGTAGGGTTCCGGATACACGCGCATCGCCCGCGCGTGGCAGGCCGTGACCCGGCCGCCCCACCCCTCGCGGAGCGCGGTCCTCGCCAGCAGCTCGGTCGTGCGCAGCCGCGGATCGCCGGCGTCGTCGACCAGGAACGCAACGTCGCGGTCGAACTCCTTGGCCAGCCGGACCATCTGGTCGGTGTGCGCCCTCGCGTCTGCCTCCGTGCGCTCGATCCATGGAATGCCGCCGACGACGTCGGCGCCCATGGCGATTGCGTCCCGCACGTACGTGCCGGCCCCCGGATCCCGCAGCACGCCGTCCTGCGGGAACGCGACGACCCGGACGTCCACGACACCCCGCAGCTCCTCGCGCACGCGCAGCACGGCGCGGATCGCTTCGAGACGTGCACGCGTGTCGGTATCCACAAATGCCTGCACGTGCGTGACGCCGTGCCCGAGGCCCTCCAAGAGGGCCCGCCGCGCGTTGGCGTAGATCCATCCCTCGGCGTACCGGTCTTTGATCGCCGAGGCCAGCTCGATCGCGGCGCCGGCTTGTTCCATGGCGCCGGTCGCGTACCGCCGGACCGCCTCATCGCCGATCATCGGCAGCGTGTAGACCTTGCACAGATGCAGGTGCGCGTCGACGAAGGACGGGGTGAGGAGGCCTCCCTCGCCGTCCAGCTCCCGCCGGCCGCGCAGGCGGTCCGCCGTCATCGCCGCGATGCGCCCACCGCGGACGGCGACGTTGACCCGATCGTCCGGCCGCCCCCGGAGCCGTACGTCGGCGACGACGAGATCGTACAGATCGGTCACGGTCGGTCAGCCGGACGCCGGCGTGTGGCGGACGGCGGCCACGGGGTAGTCCTCCGCTTCCAGGGCCGCCCGGAGGCGTTCCACGTCGACCGTTGTCTCGTCGTAGGAGACGCGAACCTCCTTGGCCGGAATGTCGACGTGCACCTCGCGCACGCCGCGGACGTTGCCCAGGGCCGTCTTGATGACGCGCTCGCAGTGGTCGCATGAGACATCGGGCACATGCAGGGTGGCGGTGATCACGGCAGTCCTCCTCCCTCGATGAACGTCACGGCGCGCCGCTAGCGATGGCCCGCCAGGGCGAGCGCGGCCGCGCCCGCCAGCACGGCGATGAACGCGATGCCGCCCAGGTACGCGTATTCTCCGAGGACGGACGGCAGCGGCGGGCGGACCAGATCGTCGACGCTGCTTGGACGGCGAAACCGCCGGAGCCGCAGGGCGTTCGTGACCACGCTCACGCTGCTGACGGCCATCGCCGCCGCGGCGAGCACCGGACTCAGCAGGACGTGCACGAACGGGTACAGGGCGCCCATGGCGACCGGGATGAGAATGATGTTGTAGGCAAACGCCCAGAACAACCCCTGCTTGATCACGGCGACGGTCTTGCGCGCGAGCGCGATCGCGCTGACGAGATTCCGCAGGGTGCCGCCGATCAGGGTGATGTCGGAGGCGGCGATGGCGACGTCCGTCCCTGTCCCGATCGCGATCCCCAGGTCCGCCTGCGCAAGCGCCGGCGCATCGTTGATCCCGTCCCCGACCATCGCGACCACGCGGCCGCCGGCTTGCAGGGCCCTGATCGTCTCGGCTTTCGCCCCGGGCGCGATCTCCGCCAGCACGTGCGCCGGGTCGATCCCGGCCTCCCGCGCGATCGTCTCCGCGCTCGCCCGGGCGTCTCCGGTCAGCATCCATACCTCCAAGCCGAGCGCGCGAAGCTCCGCGACGGTGTCGCGGGCGCCCGGCTTGAGCCGGTCCGCCACCGCGATCAGACCGGCGGGACGCCCGTCGATGGCCACGAACATCGCGGTCGCGCCGCGGCGCGCGGCCTCCGAGGCGTGCTTGTCCAGCGGATTCACGGAGACACCGGCCTGCTCCATCAACGCGCGGTTTCCGAGCGCGAGGCGGTGGCCGTCGACCGTGGCGGTGACCCCCTTGCCCGCGATCGACTCGAACCGCTCGGGGCTCGGGAGGTCGAGTCCGAGCATGCGGGCGCGTGCCACGATCGCCGCGCCCACCGGATGCTCGGAGCCGCGTTCGGCGCCGGCGGCGAGCCGGAGGAGTTCCGCCTCCGACCGCTCGCCGGCCGCCAGGAGCTGCACGACTTCGGGCGTTCCGGTCGTCAACGTGCCGGTCTTGTCCAGGACGATGCTGGTCACGCGCCGGGCCTGCTCGAGCGCTTCGCCGCTCCGGATCAGGATCCCGAGCTCCGCCGCCTTACCGCTTCCCACCATGATCGCCGTCGGCGTGGCCAGGCCCAGCGCGCACGGGCACGCGATAATGAGCACCGCGATCGCCGCGGTCAGTCCGAGGATGAGCCGCGGTTCCGGCCCGAACAGGAGCCAGCCGCCAAACGTGAGGAGGGCCAGGATCAAGACCACCGGAACGAAGACCCCCGCGATCGCATCGGCGAGGCGCTGGATCGGCGCCTTGGAGGCGTGCGCCTCCTCGACGAGCCGGACGATCTGCGCCAGCACCGTGTCGCGGCCGATCTGCGTCGCGCGGAACACGAACGAGCCGCTCGTATTGAGCGTGGCGCCGATCACAGGATCGCCCGGCTCCTTCTCGACCGGCAGGCTCTCGCCTGTCAGCATGCTTTCGTCGATCGCCGAGGCGCCTTCGAGGATCACGCCGTCCACCGGGACCTTCTCGCCCGGGCGCACCCTGATGTGGTCGCCGACGACCACCTCCTCGACCGGGATGTCGTGCTCCGCGCCGCCGCGGATCGCCCGTGCCGTCTTGGCCTGGAGCCGGACCAGGGTCCTGATCGCGGCGCCGGTCTGCCGCATCGCGCGTTGCTCCATCCACCGGCCGAGCAGGACCAACGCGATGATGATGACCGCCGACTCATAGTAGAGGTGGAATGGGAATCCCAAGCGACGGGCAAGCGCGGGCCACAGGGTCACGAACGCGCTGTAGCCGTAGGCCGCGCTCGTGCCCACGGCGATGAGCGTGTCCATCGTGGCGCCGCCGTGCCGGCCGGCGTTCCACGCGCCGGCGTAGAAGACGGCGCCGGGCCAAAATTGGATGACCGATGCCCCGATGAGCAGGACCGGCGCCCACACCGCCATGTCGAGATGCCATGGCAGATCCATGAGCACCATCATCGCCGCGCCCAGTACCAGACTCACGAGCCACTTGCGCCGCAGCTCGTCGAGTTCGTGTTGCCGCGAGCGCTCCTGATCGCGGTCGGGCGCCGCCGCGCCCGGGGCGGCGCCCGAGGCCACGGGGCGGTTCCGGACCTTATAGCCGGCCCTCTCCACGGCGGCCCGGAGATGTTCCGGGGTGGCGACCTCGGGGTCCGCGACGACGCGGGCCTGTTCGGTTGCCAGGTTTACCGTCGCCTCGCTGACGCCGGGCACGCGCAACAGGGCCTTCTCCACGCGCCGCACGCACGAGGCGCAGGTCATGCCGTCGATCGGAAGCTCCGCGACCGTCTTGGCCACTGCGGCTACCTCATGCTCCGGGGCTCATGAATGACCGTTCTCGAACACATCCAGTAGTTCCGAGATGACCCGCTCCCGTTCCCGGGGGGCCCCTGACCGGATCGCGGCGCTCACACAGTGGTTGAGGTGGCGGTCCAGCACGAGCGCGTTGACCCTATCGAGCGCGCGCTGGACCGCCTTGGTTTGCTTGAGGACATCCACGCAGTAGCGATCGTCCTCGACCATCCGTCGTATGCCGCGCAGGTGGCCCTCCACTGTCCTTAGACGCGCCAGGATCTGCGCCTTCGCGCGGGGGTCCAGCCCCGCGACGGTTTTCGGCTTCGCCAGCGTCGCCACGACGGCAACCTCCCTCCCCCCTGGCCGGGGGCCTCTACCCGTGCGCAACGTCGGGGGCCTCGGCGCGCATTCCCCGCACCGTTACGCGGACGGTCACCTCCTCGCCCGTGACCGGCGCGGAGATGGATTGCTCAGCCGGCGGACCCGCGGATGGTCGAGGAGCGCGGCGGCGACCGGGACGCGCCGGGCGTGCTCCGTCGTTCAACCGAACAAGACGGCCTGAGAGGATCACGGAAAGGGGTGACGGGTGGCATGGCGCGCGAGGAAGTAGCGGTGCGCGGGGTGCACAAGACGACCGGATACTCGCACGCGGCAAAGGCCGGTGATCTGATCTTCGTCGCGGGGCAAGTCGCCAACGACATCAACGGGAATCTCGTGGGCAAAGGCGACATCGAGGCGCAGGCGGCGCAGGTCTTCGACAACCTCAAGGCGGTGCTCGCCTCGGCCGGCGCCACGCTCAACGACGTCGTGAAGCTGACCACGTACACGACGAGCGTCGCCTATCGCGCCAAGATCGCCGAGGTACGCGCGCGGTATTTCAGCGGCTATTTCCCTCCCAACACGTTTCTCGTCGTCGCGAGCCTTGCGCAGCCGGAGTACCTGCTGGAGATCGAGGCGGTGGCCGTCCGCGGTTGACGCTGCGCGGTCGCGGACGGACGCCAAGGACGCGGTCGAGCCGGCGCACGCGATCCCGACGCCGCGATTGTGCGCCGCTCGCGTTCGAGGCGTCCGCACGCGGGCGGATCGAAAACCGCCGGGGGCCCGCGCGCCGTTGGCCCAGGGCGAAAGGAGCGAGCCGGGCCGGGCGCCAACGGGGTCCCGATGGAGCTGCAACTTCGCCGGGCCACCGAGGCGGATTTGCCGGATGTTCACGAGATATGGCGAACCGCGGCGGGCGCGGCCTCCGACCGTCCGCCTCCGGCGGCCTATCTCGGATTGTCGGGGATGGAAGGCACATCCTTCTTTTGAGCGACACGGCAACCGAGTCTCGTCCTTGACCGAGGCTCGGGCCCGAGGTCCGGCGCAGAGGCCGCAGCGCCCGTTATTTACGCCCCGCGCCCTGCGACGGCTGGATCCCGATTGACCGCGACAGCGCGCTTGACGCCCGTGGGGCCGCCGTGCTAAATAGATGATAATGATTTTCATCTGTTATTATACCGCCGCAGTTAGTTCATCTCGTCGCGGCGGCCGGCGGTGTGGACCGCGCGAACTGCGCGTGGCCGGCGTGGAGCAGTGGCTGCTGTACCCGGCGCAGATCGACTCGACCGTCTAAATCAAGGGGCGCCGCGGCGCGCATCGCGTGCGGCGGAGGGACGGAGATGACACGGGTCGGGTGGCATCGTGCGAGGACGCTGGTCGCGGCGGCGACCGTCGTGATCGCGATACTGGGGGAGTGGCCGGCGCGCGGCGCGGCTGCTCCGAGCGCGTCACGGCCGACCGTCGTCGCGGCGGAGAATTTTTATGGGGACATCGTGGGACAGCTTGCAGGCGACCGCGTCTCCATCACGAGCATCATCAGCGATCCGAATGTCGACCCGCACGAATACGAGAGCAGCGCGCGTGACGGCGCGGCCGTCGCCCGGGCCGCCCTCGTCGTGATGAACGGCCTCGGATACGACGACTTCATGTATCGCCTGATGAAGGCGGCGCCGAACCCCGCTCGGCAGGTGATCGTCGCGGGCGCGCTCGCCGGGCACAGGGGCGGCGATAACCCCCACGTGTGGTACGATCCCCGGACGATGCCGAAGGTGGCCGCGGCGGTGACCGGCGCGTTGAGCGAGATCGATCCCGCCGGTAGCCGCTCATTCCACGACCGGCTCGGATTGTTCCAAGGAGCGCTCCGTCGACTCCAGGACAAGATCGCGGAAATTCGCGACCGGTATCACGGCGCCCCGGTGGCGCTTACGGAGCCCGTCTTCGGCTACATGGCCGCGGCGCTCGATCTGCGCGTCATCACGCCGGAGGCGTTCCAGCGGGCGATCGAGGAGGGCCAGGAACCGCCGGCATTGTCGATGGCGCAGATGGACGACCAGCTGCGCATGCATCAGGCGAAGGTCCTGCTCTACAACGTGCAAACGGTGACGCCGATCACGACCCGGGTCCAGCGGCGCGCCAGGGAGCTCGGCATTCCCGTGGTCGGCGTCTCCGAAACGGAGCCGCGCGGAACGACCTACCAGCAATGGATGCTCGCGCAACTGGACAATCTTGAAGCGGCGCTCGCCGGCACCGCGAAGTAGGGCGGCGGTCGCTGCGGGTCTCGTCCGGACGGAGGGCGATCACCGCGCCGCCGCGCGGTGATCGCCCCGGAGGCGTCTATCAGCGAGCGGCCGAGCGGCTTTCCACGGCCCGGCGGGCCTCCGCCGACTTCCTCCATTCACCCGCGACCTGCCCAGTGGCCACGTTGAGCCGATTCCAGACGTTGATCAGCGCGATGGAGAGGAGCAGGGACGCCAGGGCGGGCTCGTCGTAGTGCCGGGCGGCCTCGTTCCAGATTTCGTCCGGGACCGGGTCCGCCCGGTCGCTGAGCCGGGTGACGGCCTCGGTGAGCGCCAGCGCGGCGCGCTCCGCATCGGTGAACCAGGGGGCGTCGCGCCACGCCGCCACGGCGAAGAGCCGTTCGTCGGTCTCACCCGCGTTCTTGAGGTCGCGGGCGTGCATGTCGACGCAGACGCTGCAGCCGTTGATCTGGCTCGCGCGCAACGTGATCAGGTCTCGTGTCCGCGCCGGGACGCCGCCCTTCTCCGCGGCCTTGGCGAACGCCAGCAGCGCCTGCATGGCCTCGGGGACGATCATCACGGGGCTGTTCATCCGTGCGTGCATGACCACACCTCCTTCGAGCGATCACCGTGTTGCGGGATCGGGCCTCCCGGTCACACCGGAGAGTTTGCCCGTCACTCCGATGACGAAACGGGACGAGGGAATGTGACGCCGGTCCCCGCCGGCATCACGACGCAGGGACTTGGCCGGTTGTGATGTAAGACGAGACGCGACCTAGGTCGCCGTCCTCTCCGTTCGCACCACCCGAGGGGTGCTCGCCTGGCACAGCAGCAACGTCCCGCGTCAACGCCACCGCGAATCGGGCCGGGGTGGTGGATTCTCGCCGCGCTGTTGCTGATCTGGAACTTGGTCACCCTGCTGCCGAAAGGCCAGCCGGCGGTCACGATTCCCTACACCACGTTTCTCGAGCAGGTGCGGGCGCACAACGTCACCGGCATCCGCGTGGACGGGACGCAGATTGCCGGCCGGTTTGCTCGCTCGATCCCATGGCCGCCCGCCCAACACGCGACATCGGTTCCCAAGCGCGGCGCAGCCGGCACGCCCGCGCCGCCGACCTACGCGTCCTTTGTCACGCAGTTTCCCCAGGCGATCGGCGATCCGAGCCTCATGCCGCTCCTGCAGGCGAGTAACGTGCCGGTGACCGTGGCGCCGCCGCCCAATCCGCTGCTCGGCCTCTTCCTGACGAGCGCGCTCCCGGCATTGCTGTTCATCGGATTGCTCGTGTTCATCGGCCGGCAGGCCGCCCGCTCCCAGGGAGGGGTGTTGAATTTTGGACGGATCATGCCGCGCCGGTACACGGTTGACCAGGCCCGCGTCACCTTCGCCGACGTTGCCGGCGAGGACGAGGCCAAAGCCGCCCTCGTGGAAGTCGTGGACTTCCTCCAGCACCCTAAGAAGTACCTCGAGCTCGGCGCCCGGATCCCGCGCGGCGTCCTGCTGGTGGGGCCTCCCGGAACCGGGAAGACGCTGCTGGCCCGGGCCGTGGCGGGCGAAGCCGGGGTGCCCTTCCTCAGCCTGAGCGCGTCGGAGTTCGTGCAGATGTTCGTCGGCGTCGGCGCGAGCCGGGTGCGTGACTTGTTCGCCCAGGCCAAAAAGGTGGCGCCCGCGATCGTATTCATCGACGAGATGGACGCGGTTGGGCGCCGGCGCGGGGCCGGCGTGGGCACGGTGAACGATGAACGGGAGCAGACGCTCAACCAGTTTCTCGTGGAGATGGACGGGTTTGACGAGCGCCACGAGATTATCGTGCTCGCCGCGACCAACCGGCCGGACGTGCTGGACCCGGCGCTCCTGCGTCCGGGCCGATTTGACCGGCAGGTCACGGTTGGGCTTCCCGATCGGCGGGGTCGCGAAGAAATCCTGCGCATTCATACGAAGCACCTTCCGCTCGCGGCGGACGTGGATCTGGACGTGCTGTCGCGGGAGACACCGGGGTTCAGCGGAGCCGATCTCGCCAACCTGGCCAATGAGGCCGCGCTGGCCGCCGCGCACCACGCGCACCATCAGGTGACGCGGGCCGACTTCGCGGAAGCCCTGGACAAGATCGTGCTGGGGGGCGTCCGCTCGGTCCTGCTGAGCCCCCAGGACCGGCGCGTCGTGGCCTATCACGAGGGCGGCCACGTCGTGGTCGCCTGGCTGCTGCCGGCCGCCGATCCTGTCCGGCGGGTCACGATCATTCCGCACGGGCGCGCACTTGGCGTCACCGAGCAACTGCCCGGCGAGGACCGCTACAATTACAGCCGGGAGTACCTGCTCACCCGTCTCGCCGTGATGCTCGGAGGCCGAATCGCGGAAGAACTGGCCGTGGGCGACATCACGACCGGCGCGGAAAACGACCTCATCGAGGCCACGCGGCTCGCCAGACGGATGGTCACACGCTGGGGCATGGGGAGCCAGGGGCCGCTGGCGTTCGATGCCGACGAACAGCAGCCGTTTCTTGGTTACAGCCTCTCCCACGGACGCGACTACAGCGAGGACACCGCCGCCCGCATCGACCGTGACGTTCGCGCGATCATCGAAGAACGCCAGGAGTTTGTCAGACGGCTGTTGACAGGCGCCCGCGACCGGTTGGACCGGCTCGCGGAGCTCTTGCTCCGGGAGGAAACGATCGGCGAGGACGCCCTGCTCCGCGTGCTCGGCCCCCGTCCGAGCCGCGCGAACGTCCCGCCCCATGAGGGTCCGCCGCCCATGAGCGTGAAGCCGCAGCGGCTGACATAGAAGTGCCGCGTTCATAACGGCTGCACGTATCCTGCACATGACCTCCGCGCACCGGGTTTAGCTGCGCTTGTAGAGTTTAGTGTTAGTATTCACCAACGTCTACGCGAATCGAGTTTCGGGCACATAACTACCGCGTTCGATCCACGGCCCAGTTGTGCTGCGGGTGGTGGCGATGGGGAGCCGTCAAATCGAGCCGCGGCCGGGTTCAAGCTGCGATGGCGCCGGCGCCGTCGCGGGTACGCCCTCCTGCTCCGATGGCGGGACGCGCCTCGCGCCCGTTGCGGCCTCTCAGCACGCGGCGGAAACTCACTATCGCAGTCTCGTGGAGAGCATGCCCGTGGGCCTTTGCCGTGCCACTCGGGACGGCAGGTTTTTGCACGCGAACCCGGCGTTTTTGCGAATCACGGGGTATCCGAGCCTCGAGGCACTCCAGAGGATAGGCGCGCCCGATCTGTACGTGAACCCCGCCGACCGCGACCGGTGGACGACCCAGCTGAGGGAAGACGGCCAGTTCACGGATTTCGAAGCGCAGGTGCGCCGCGGCGATGGGGCGATCATCTGGGTGTGGGTGAGCCTGCGTGCCGTGCTGGACCCCGTGATGCAGGCGCTCTGTTATGAGAGCGTGGTGGTCGACATCACGCCTCGTAAGCGGGCGGAGGCCGAGACGCGGAATCGTGCGCTGCAGTTGGAGATGTTTGCCGACGTGAGCCGGCGACTTCGCCAGGCCGACCGCCTCGAGCAGATGTATCCGATCCTCGTCGATGCCGCCATGGGTCTGCTCCAGGCCCAACATGGGGCCTTGAACCTCGTCGACGCGGACCGGGAGCGGCTCACGACGGTTTACCAGGCGGGGGCCATGCCGGGCGCGACGGGACAAACCTTCCCGATCGCGGGGAGCTTCTCCGGGCGCGTGATCGCCACCGGAACGCCCTATGTGATCGACGATATCGCCCGGGAGGAACGCTTCCCCTGGCTGCGCCCGGCGTACTACGACATCTTGGGACCGGTCGTGATCGTGCCCGTGCAGTCGGAACACGGCGCGATCGGAACGCTCTCGCTGGGCCGCGTCAGGAACGGCGGGCTGCGTCCATTCGTCGACTCCGAGGTGCGCCTGGTGCGCGCCCTGGCGGAAATCGGGGGCACGGCGATTCGCCGGGCCCAGCTCCACAACAATCTCGAGCAGGCGTACCTCCAGATGGTCCTGGCCCTCGCTCGTACCGTCGACGCGCGGGACTCATACACCGGGAGCCACAGTGAACACCTCGCCGTGTGGACGGAGGCGGTGGCGCGGGAACTCGGCTGCGGGGAGGACGAGCGGCGTGCGATCCGGTGGGGCGCATTGCTGCACGACATCGGCAAGATCGGCGTCCCGGACGAGGTCTTGCGAAAGCCCAGCCCGCTCACGGAGGATGAGTGGGCGATCATGCGGAGGCACCCTTCGATCGGCGAAGAGATCCTGCGGCCGGTCGAACGCATGGTCTCCGTGGCGGCGCTGGTGCGCCATCACCAGGAACGCTGGGACGGCACAGGCTATCCGGACGGCCTTCGCGGTGAGATGATCCCGCTCGGCGCCCGAATCATCGCGGTGGCCGACGCCTACAGTGCGATGATGGACGATCGGGCCTACCGGAAAGGCCGGAGAAAGGAGGAGGCGCTCCAGGTCCTGCGCCGCGGGGCGGGCACGCAGTTCGATCCTCGGGTAGTAGAGGTCTTTTGCCGTATCCTCGAAGAGGGCGCGGTGACCGCGACGTCACCGCAGGCCGAGGAGGACACGGCTGCGCGGCCCGCGGTGCAGGCGATTGCCAGATCGCTGACGCAGGTGCGGCAGGCCGGCCGGCTCATGCCCGCCATGGCCGATGTGGCGAAACGCTTGCTCCGGCCGCTGGACCTGGCCATGGTGCTGGAGGAGATTCTGAGCCAGATCCAGGACGTCTTCGCGTATCCCATGTGCGCGATCTGCCTGCTGGACGAGCACCGGCACGAACTCCGGGTCGTGGCCCAGCGGGGTCACGACCCCGCGGCGACCGCCGGGCTCCCAGGTCGCGTGGAGGAGCACGGCGTGCTGCGCTGGGTCGCCCGCCACGGCCGTCCATACTACGCGGCCAACGCGATGCGCGATCCCCTGTGCGCGGCCGAGGTGGCCGGGGCGGCCTCCCAGGTCGCTTACCCGCTGATCGTCGACGGGCGGGTGATCGGGGTGCTCCACGTCGCCAGCCCCGTGCCGGACGCGTTCCCGCCGGACGTGCGGGACGCCCTCGAGACCTTTGCGACGCTGGCGGGCTTGGCCATCCTCCGCGCGCGACGGGACGACGAGCTGCAGCGGCTGGCGCTCACGGACGGCCTCACGGGACTGGCCAACCATCGGGCGCTGTGGGACACGCTGGAACGCGAGGTCGCGAGGGCTCGGCGGGACGCTCGGCCGCTGTCGGTCGTCATCGTGGAAATCGACCAGTTCAAAATCACGAACGATCGCCTCGGGCACCTCGAAGGTGACACGATACTCCGCGCGGTGGCGCAGGAGCTTACCCAACATACGCGCGCCGGAGACCTCGCCGCGCGGCTTGGTGGCGATGAGTTCGTGCTCGTTCTCCCCGGCGCGTCCAAGGCCGAGGCCGTGCAGATCGCGGAGCGAATCCGCGGCCGTATCACGGACATCCCCCGCGGGATGGAAGGAAAACGCCTCACGGTCAGCGTCGGCGTGGCCGGCCTGCCGGACGATGGGGGCGAGGCGAGGGCGCTCGTCGACGCCGCCGATCACGCGATGTACCAGGCCAAGTATATCGGCGGCAACCGGGTCAACGTGGCCTGACGGCCGGCCCGGCTACTTGATCGTGCCGCGGAGCGCGCCCGGGACGGCTTCGGGATCACCCACCGCTTTTGGCGGCAGCAGCGCGACGCCGGCGTCTTTGAGAATCCGCGACCCATCGGGACCCAGGAGGAACCGGACAAACGCGACCGCGCCGTCCGGGTTGGGCGCGCGCTGCACGACGGCCACGGTGTACTCGGCGCCGAGCGCGATCGCGGCAGGCGGCGTGACGTACGGGATGTGCGCTGCGGTGGCTTCGATGGAGTAGAAGAAGCCGGCATCGAGTTGCCCGGTCTCCAGCCGGCCGATGAGCGTCTCTTCCGGAAAGATCTGCGACGGATTCTCGTCCGGTCCCAGCACATCGGCCGCGAGGGTGGGACGATGGTAGTACCGGGCGGCTCGGTGCATGAACTGGACCGTCAAGGCGCCCTTGGGATCGAGTTGGGGGTCCGTCCGCCCGAGGCGGAATCCCGGACGCACCATGACGCCGTACCAGGCGCTCGACCTGAGGTCTGCCGCGAACCGGCTCCGAGGATTGTACCCGATCACGAGCGGTGAGGTCGCGAAGCTCGTGTACCAGCGGACCCAGTCGCCGTTCTTCGGCCCCATGAGGCGGAAGTTCACCGCCGCCACGGCGCTGATGAAGACGTCAGCCTGCCGGAGCCTGTCCTTGATCTGGTTGGCGAGCGCGACCGATCCCGCCGCGAACCCGCGAAACTGTTCCCCGGTCGCCTGGTCGAACGCCGGGCCAATGCGATTCTCCATGACGTTCACAAGCGACCCGGCGTAGAGAACCGCGACCACGCTCCGGCTCGCGCCATCCGCGGCGGTTCGTGGCCCGCCAGCCGCGGCAGCGATCGCGATCAGGGCGGCGGCCAGCCGCCACCACTGTACCCGACGCACGATGTCACCTCCAAGCGCTTTGGCGGGAGGGGCGGCCTACGCGAAGATGTATCGTGAACACATTACTTATGACGCGGATGCTTGACTTCCTCTAGCATCGCGAGATCCATCTGGGAGACGGAGCGCCGTCAGGCGGAGGCCGTCCAGGCCGGGAAACTCCTGCGCTACCAACTCCGGTGTGACGAGTACCTGGTCGCGCGCGCACGACCGCGGCGGCTACGCCGTCTGCACGCGGGCCGCCGCGGCCAGCCCCAGTTCGGCTATCGCGATCTCGCGCATGCGAAACTTCTGGATCTTGCCGGTGACCGTCAGCGGGAATCCGTCCACGAATTTCCAGTACCGGGGGATCTTGAACGTGGCGATCTTGCCGCGGCAGAACGCGGCGAGCTCGTTCTCGGTTACGGTTGCGCCCGGCCTGAGCTTGACCCAGGCCATGACCTCTTCGCCGTAGCGCTCGCTCGGCACGCCGATGACCTGAACGTCGGCCACGGCTGGGTGGGTGTAGAGAAACTCTTCGATCTCGCGCGGCGAGATATTCTCGCCGCCGCGGATGATCATGTCCTTGATGCGGCCCACGATGTTGACGTACCCGTCGTCGTCCATCGTCGCGAGATCGCCGGTGTGCATCCAGCGCGCCGCGTCGATCGCCGCGCGCGTGGCCGCGTCGTTGTTCCAGTAGCCGAGCATCACCAGGTATCCGCGCGCGCACAATTCCCCCGGCGCACCCCGCGGCACCACGGCGCCGGTCGCGGGGTCGACGATCTTGATCTCGACGTGCGCGTGGACCCGCCCGACCGTCGAGACGCGCTTGTCGAGCGGATCGTCGAGCGCGCTCTGGGTCGACACCGGCGAGGTCTCGGTCATGCCGTAACAGATCGTCACCTCCCGCATGCCGAGCTGCGTCTGCACCTTCTTCATGACCTCCACGGGGCACGGCGAGCCTGCCATGATGCCCGTGCGCAGCGTGGAGGTATCGAAGTCCGAAAACCGGGGGTGCTCGAGCTCCGCGATGAACATCGTGGGCACGCCGTACAGCGACGTACAGCGCTCCGCCTGCACGGTCTCGAGCACGGCGAGCGGATCGAAGGCCTCGCCCGGCACGACCATGCACGCGCCGTGGGTCGTGCACGCCAGGTTCCCCAGCACCATCCCGAAGCAGTGGTAGAACGGCACGGGAATGCAGACCCGGTCGCGCTCCGTGTAGCCGAGGGCTTCGCCGATGAAGAACCCGTTGTTGAGGAGGTTGTGATGGGAAAGCGTGGCGCCCTTTGGCGAACCGGTGGTGCCGGAGGTGTACTGGATGTTGATGGGATCGTCGAACTGGAGCGCCGTCTCGACCTCTTGCACGCGCTCGGGCGGCGTCGTGCCGCCGTCGCGGAGGAGCGCGTCCCATCCCTCGTCGAGCACCACAACCTCGCGCAGATCCGGGCAGCGTCCCCGCACCTCCCCGAGCATGGCCACGTAGTCGGACTGGCGAAACCCCCGCGACAGCGCGAGCACCGCGACGCCCGATTGCGTGAGCGCATACTCGAGCTCGGTCGTCTTGTAGCCGGGATTGATCGTCACGAGGATGGCGCCGATGCGCGCGGTCGCGTACTGGAGGACGACCCACTCGAATCGGTTGGGTGCCCAGATGCCGACGCGGTCGCCGCGTTTGACGCCGTGCGCGAGGAGGCCGCGGGCGGCGCTCGTGGTCTGCTCCCACAGCTCCCGGTATGTCGCGCGGTACCCTTGGTGGCGGACGATGAGGGCATCGCGGTCGGGGACGCGCTCGACGGTGCGCCGCAGGTTGGCGCCGATCGTCTCCGCGAGGAGCGGCGTCGCGCTCGCACCGTGCGCGTAGGACAATCTTGGCATCACGGCACCCCCGCTCGAAACCGCCCCGACGTGCCCATCCGGCGGGGCGACGTTCGGCGAACGCGTCTCTCGATCCTCCGGCCGTGGCGTTCGCCGCGAGCCGGCGCGGCGCCGACGCCGCGGGTAAGGCGGATGGTGCGTTCCTCGCCGGAGTGAATCAAAAGGATCGGACGCTTGGGGCGCGCACCAGGTACTACTGCCGGCGTCTCCCTGACGTCGCCCGGCTCAGCCGGGACGACCGGCTTGCCGTGCTTCGACGGACGGCCATGCGATGCCGCACCGTGCTCGCCAGTCTGGTGTGGAAGCGACGGGAAGTGGACGTCCCTGCGCCGGGCTCTGTCGGCGTCGATGGCCGCGACCGGGTTGACGAGAGCTTGGGAAATGGGATCACCCGGTCGACCCCAAGTGAGTAAGTCCACACTGTGGTTCAGCGCTACTTGACACGAGCATCTGTACGCCTAGACTCGCTGGCCCCCCTGATGGGCGAAATACCCTGAATTGCTAGACGATTCCCCGTGGAGTCAGTGGACGAATTGGCACGGATTCAGTGGACGATTTTCGCTGGAATACGCACGCCGGCGCGCCAGAGCCCGTTCTGTTTCCTCGGGGCGCCACCCGGTCTGCCGACCAGCGACCGGCCTCAGCCGCTCGAGGAACGCTTCTGGAACGCCTGGTGTGGTACCCGCTAACACGGACACTGATCTCGGAGGAGGGAACGGGGGATGAGATATGGGCAGCTCTGGATCCTGAGCATGGTGCTTGCCGCCGTGACCGTGCCGTCCGTCGCGCGTGCCGATATGGGCGGCACGATCGTGCAAAAGATCGCGACGCCGCACTACCGGTTGGAGCTCGACATCGGCCGCCCCGAGCAGATGTTCACAGCGGCAGACGCGGCCAAGATGCACCCGAGCTCGGGCGAGATCATGGTCAGCGGGACCATGACCGGGCCGATGCCCGGGATGGCCGGCATGGCCGCCGGCCCGGGCTCAGCGAGCGGCATGGGCGCGTGGCGCCATCTTGAGCTCCACGTCACCGATAAGACGACCGGGACCGCCGTTGAGTACGCGGCCGTGCGCATTACGGTGACGAACACCGCGACCGGCAAGCGGACGGACATCCCGATCGCGCAGATGTACGGCGTAAAGGAGGGCTTCGAGGACTGGCACTACGGCAACAACGCCCTGATGCCCCCGGGCAGCTACATCATCACGTGCGAGGTGAACGGCGACCACGCCACTTTCCAGGCGACCATTCCGAACATGTGAGGGGTGAGGTACGTGGCCCGGATCAAGGCACTCTCCTGAACCCGGGAGGACGGCCGTGGCAACACCCGGGGATGGGCGCCCACCGGCGGATCGCTGTCCCTGGGGGCGCGCTCACCGCGCGCAACGAGGAGGGTGATGATGAGTGAGGTCGCAACGGAGCTGAGCCTGCCGGTCGCGCCCGACCTTCCGAGCCTGGCCCTGCGCGACAACTGGTGGGTGCTGATCCCGGTTGCGGCGCTGGTCGCCGCGATTCAGAGCCATGTGTTGTGGGCGCTCAACTACGTGCACGTCTTCTCAGCCATCTTGTGGACCGGCACGGACATGTTCATGGGATTCATCCTCGGCCCGATCCTCCGGCGCGCGGACTTACAGACGCGGCGGGCCATCATCGTGCGGTTGATGCCGCGCATGCTCTATTTCATGACCACGATCACGACGGTGACGACAACGGCGGGCTGGTACCTCGCGTCGTGGCTGGGGTTGTTCCGGCTGCCGGCGCCGCAGATCTGGTGGCTGTACGCGGCGCTGGCGATCGTGGCCGTGATGGCCGTACAGGGCTTGGGCATCTTGCTGCCGACCAACCTCCGCGTCTACTTCGAGATGCGCCGGCCCGCGCCGGACGGTGCGCGGATCGGCCGGCTGATGCGGCGGTACATTGCGGTCGTGGCGAGCCAGACCGTGCTGCAGTTTGCGATCATCTTGATCATGGCCCGATTCGCCACAGGAATTTGATCCTCTGGATTCACAGCAGTGTGCAGGAAGCCGGGGAAGTTCAGCCATACCGGCGCATGGATGGAGCCGGGATTTCAGCGCCGGACGGTGCGTCGCGTCGAGCGCCCGGGACATGGCGAGGTTGGGGAGCGTCATCGGCGGATCTGTGCCGCGGTGTAGGCGCGGCGCGGATGCTCAGGCTGGAACCTGCGGAGCGCTTCTGGCCATGGCGAGCAGCGCAAATCGCGGCCCGACAGAGCCGCGCAAAAAGGTAGACGATGACGACCACTGGAAACGCAGGCAATAAGGTCTTTCGGTCGGTCATGACTTATGCGGGGGACGATCATGGGTCGCGTCGACGATCGACTGCGCGAGTTGGGCATCACGCTGCCGACGCCGCCGAAGCCGGTGGCCAATTACGTGCCCGCCAAACGCACCGGGGCGCTCGTGTACGTCGCCGGGCAGGTCTCCAGTTTTGGAGGCCGGGACTACAAAGGGGTGCTCACGGCTGAAGCGGACGTGGCGCGAGGGCGCGAGGCGGCGAGGGCGAGCGCCATCAACTGTCTGGCCGCGCTACTTGCAGTCATTGACTCCCTGGACCGGGTGCGTCAGCTGGTGCACGTCGGCGGGTTCGTGGCAAGCGCGCCGGGATTTCAAGGTCAGGCCGCCGTCGTCAACGGTGCCTCGGACTTCTTCGTCGACGTGTTCGACGAGGCGGGCAAGCACACCCGGATCGCCCTCGGCGTCAGCGGTTTGCCCCTCGACTACACGACCTCGGTGTACCTGATCGCCGAGGTCGAATAAGTCGATCTCGTAGGTTTCAGCTTATTCATGAGCGATTCCGGCAGGCGGATCCACGCGTCGAACACGTGTCCTTCAAGGCTGAGGATGCGGGCTCCCATCCCCGGTTTTGGATTTGCGGCTGGTGGATCGGTCAGCATGAGTTCAGCGACGACCACCTCGGAGGAACAACAGGTCCGACAGGGCCTGGCTCGAAGAGGGCACGGATAGAGGAATGCTTCACGCCCCCGAGAAGCGTAGCGTCCGATGCGTTCGATCGCTTCGAGCATGTCGAGCAGGCGCTCTCGATCGTCCCTCACAGTGGGACGGCGTGACGGAGGATGGCGTCTCTAACGCGAGGGCGCAGTCCGCGCTCCGGTACGACGTCAACGCGACAACCGAGCAATCGTTCCGATTCGACGATCATCGCGGCGTGATCCATGAGGCTGCGCCCCGGTTCCAGGTCCACCAGGAGATCGATATCGCTGGTCTCCGTAGCTTCCCTGCGGGCCGTTGAGCCGAACAGGCGCACGTGCCGGGCACCGTGCGCGGCGGCGATGCGAAGAATCTCCTCTCGCTTCGTCTTCGCAAGGGTTTCAAGCGTCATGGCCATCCCCCGTCAGGATATACGGTTCAGGTCTCGGTCGCAAGATCGGCACGTCGCTCGATATCGATGCTACGGAGCGGGCGAGAAATGCGCGCACGTGGAGTCTTCATCGAGCGTGGTGCCGCGAGTGATGTGCGCGCGTCCGCGGCGTCGCAGAAACAGCCAGCGGTGGCCGGCGACAGGCGCAACCGGCTTCCCCGACGCCGTGTAGCGGAGCTCCGGCTCGCCGGCGGCGCCCTCCGTTGCCCGGCGAGCGCCGCTGCCGCCCCTGCGGCCCGCTGGAGTCCGCTACGAGTTCACGGTATCGGCCTGGTAATCCGCGTGGGGACCGGGCACAACCGAGACCGCTTCAAGCTCGTGGCGTGCACCACGGCTTCCGCCACTGCACGTTACCTGGAGCTTCTGCGGCGTGGCCGTGGTGTGGGCGGCGCAGCGCGGTGGATCTGTCACCCGGACCCGAGGAGCCAGGATTCGAGGCCACACGTAACCTGGGAGGAGTTACCGCCGCGACGGCAGTCGTCTGGCGAGCCTCGCGACGGTCAGGCGCCGGCGTGTCACCGGTGGTGGGCCGGCGGATGCCGTGATCGCGCTGCCGGTCCAGTTTATGCTGTCGAGCGCCTGTAGCAGGTATGCGAGCGGCCGCTGCGGCTTCTTGCGACGACGATACACGACGGCGATGTCCCAGGTCCACGATGGTAAATCGCGCACCGGTAGTGCGACCAAGGTGCCTGCCTGGAGGTCGGGCTGGACCGTCAAACGCGGGAGGAACGAGACGTACCCATGCTTCAGTACGAGGGCGTGCGCGACTGCAGCCGGCGACACCTCGCGCCGGCCCATGCCCTGGGCACCGTTCCGTTGGAACATCTCCAGGGCCTCCAAATATCCGGGCCCCCATGTAAAGAACACGATGGGATGCGCGCAGAGATCCTGTACGCGCAGGCTCTCACGCACGGTCAGCAGATGACCCCGGGCCGCGACGGCAAGCACCGGGTCCCGATGGAGCGTACGGAGCCTCAGGCCGCTTGATGCCGGACCGGCCAGGACGAACCCGGCGTCGGCGGCGCCGTCGAGTACCATCTGCTTGACCTCGGACGTGTGCGCGGTGCGACAGGCCACGTCCATCGGCGCCCCGCGTAACGCTGCTGCTACGACTGTTGGAAACACGTGCGGGGCGATCGACGCCGGAGCCGCGAGCGAGAGGCTCCATACGTCGTGCGCCGCACGGGCTCGCTCCCGGCCTTCCTCCACGAGGCGGAGGCTGCGTATGGCATACGGCAGCAGCGTCTTGCCTGCATTAGTCAGCGTAAGCCGCCGTCCGCCCCGCACGCACAGCGGCGCGCCCAGTTCGGCCTCTAGGAGCGCGATGCGCCGGCTGACAGCCGCTTGGGCGAGGTACAGCGCCGCGGCCGCGCGGCTGAAACTCCCGTCCGCGGCAACCTGCGCGAACACACGCAGGTCCGTCAGATCCACCGGCCATCACGGTTTGCGATCACGGCGATCACGATTCTGTGACTTCTCGGCTGCGCGAGGTCATGCCACAGTGAAGCTGCTTCGATCTCCCTCTTGGAGGGCCCTGTCGTGCAGATCGGTGCCGTGCGCCGCGCATGTCCCCTGCCGGCGCTACGCCACACCGCCTTCCGGTGGTTCCTGGTCGGTCAGTCCGTCTCGCTCGTTGGCACCTGGATGCACCGGGTCGCGTTGCCGTGGCTCGTGCTGGAACTCACGCGCTCCGCGCTGCTGCTTGGCGCCGTAACCGCTCTGCAGGCGGTCCCGGTGATCCTGCTCTCCCTGGCCGGCGGGGTCCTCGCCGACCGCGTGCCCAAGCGCCGCATTCTTATCTGCACCCAAGCGGCTCAGATGACGATCGCCCTCGCAATCGGCGTGCTCGTCGTCACCGGCACGGTGCGGGTGTGGCAGCTCGCGGTCCTCATCGCGTGCTTCGGGCTATCCACCGCGCTCGACGATCCCGCGCGGCACGCCTTCGTCGCAGAACTCGTGGGCCGGGAGGACGTGCTGAACGCGGTCGGGCTCACCTCCACGATCTTCAACGTCGCCCGCCTGATCGGCCCCGCGTTCGGCGCGGCGGTGATGACGAGGTTGGGGATCGGCTGGACGTTCCTGGTGAACGCCGCGAGTTTCGTCCCCGTCCTCGCCGCTCTGCTCCTGATGCGCCCGCCGGCGCCGTCGCTGGCAAGGTCCGCCGCGTCGAACCTCCGAGATCAACTCCGGGAAGGTTTGACCTATGTTTGGGGGACGCCCACCGTCCGCCGCACGCTCCTCCTGGTAGGAGCCAGCGCGCTCCTTCTCATGAACTTTTCTGTGCTTGTGCCGGTCTTTGCCCGGACCGTGCTGCGGGTCCCTGCCGGGGCGTTCAGCATGCTGATGGCCGCCCAGGGGGCCGGGGCGTTCGCAGGCGCCTTGGGAGTCGTGCTCGCCGGTCCACGGCGCCCACGCGGGTCTGTCGTGACCGCGTGCGCGGCGGTGCTCGCCGCTACCGAACTCGCAATGGCTGTGATGCGCGGATACCCGATGGTCGCCGCAGGCCTGGCTGTAGGTGGTGCTGCGCTCGTCGTCCTCCAGGCCATGGCAAATACGACCCTCCAGGTCTCGAGTCCCGATTACGTACGCGCACGCGTCATGGCGGTCTATTCGCTGGTGCTCGCCGGTGCTCCGCCGATCGGGGCGATGCTGGCCGGCGCCCTCGCTCAAACCTGGGGTGCGCCTGTCGCCTTCCTGGCATGTGGGACGGTGGCTTTGCTCGTCGTGTGGGTCCTGACATCACCGCGGGTGACGCTGGTCTTGCTGACCCGAACCTAAACCGATCCCCATCGGGTACCGCGTCCGTCAGGGCGGTACCTTCTAGGAGCATTTTAGCGCGTCAGGGTGTCCCCATCTGTCCGGTGGCTGCGTCGCGGGCGACGATCGAGTAGGTCGCGATGAGTCGGTCGCGCACCCGCGAGCCTTGGCCGCTCGCGGAGCCGGCTGTTCCGTGTCTCGGGACGCGCCTCATCTCCTCCCCGTCAGACCGCACCGCGTCTCGCCGACGGGACCGGGCGTTTGGAGGATCGCCGGATGGCGGGCGCCCGCCCCCGGGTGGACTCGGCGGCAAGCGGTCTTGATCCCGGAGTTCCTCGTCGGCCCCGCAGGACTCCTGTCGCTAAATAAAATGCCCGAAGTCTTGCGAGAATGACTTGGCTATGGTAAGCATGGTAGAAAATCACCTGCCTTTCGGGGTGGAGGGACGACATGCGGCCACCGCTGTTCGTCCGTCCGCTCTCGTCCGGGCAGGTCGCGGCGCTGGAGGCGCGCTATCGACGGACTCCTGTTCCGGCCGAGCGGACGCGCTGCCACATCGTCCTGTTGTCGCACCAGAGGCTGAGGCCTCCGGCGATTGCCGCGATTGTCCGGGTGCACCCGGACACGGTTCGTCGGACGATCCGACGCTACAATACCGCTGGCCTGGCGGGGTTGCCCGACCGAGCCCGCTCGGGTCGCCCACCTACCATCACTCCCGCCTGGATCCGGCTGTTGCTGAACCTCGTCGAACAAGATCCGCAACGCGTCGGTGTCCATCGTACTGCCTGGACCGCCCCCGCTCTGGCCGCCTACTTGAGCGAGCAGACAGGCATCAAGGTCGGTCCGCAAGTGGTCCGCCGGCAGTTGCGCAAACATGGCTACACGCCGCGCCGCCCGACGTGGACGGTCCGCCATTTGGCTCGGCGCGATCCGGAGTATGCGTCAAAAAACGCCGCGCCGAGGCGCTGTTCCTGAGCCCGCCACCTCGGACGGATCTGTACGTGGAAGACGAAAGCGAACTGGCGTTGTTGCCGGCCTTGACGCGATGCTGGACCTTGCGTGGACGCCAGCGCAAGATCCCCGCCCCGGGGAAGAACCGCAAGCGCCATCTCTTTGCCGCCGTTGATTGGCGCGACGGCACGGCCTTCCGCCGCTACGCGGATCGCCGGGATGCTCGGACCTTCTGTGCCTTGGCCGAGACGTTGGTGTGGCGCACCCGCCGCCGGGGCCGCCGTGCGATGATCGTGCTCGACAATGCGGGCGTCCATCGCGCCGAGAAATCGCGCCTGGTGGCGGCCCTGCTTGACCGGCACGGCTCTTGGTTGACGTTGGTCTTCCCGCCGGCCTACTCGCCGGAACTTCAACCGTTGGACCACCTGTTCCGCGCGTGGCGCCGCGAGGTGACCCACAATCATCACCGGACGAGCCTCGACGTGCTGCAGACCGACTCTGAGGCATTCTTCCATCGTCGCGCCAGGCGTCCGCAGCTCATCTTGCGCATGATTGGAAGCCCGTTTTTCCATCGCATGATCAGGAGACGCACTCATGTTGCATGAGTTTTGTCACTTTATTTAGGCGGCCTGGTTCGCGATGGTGCGCTCGTAGAGCGTTTCGGGCGCGATGTCGGCCCCGTTCGGCCAGGCGACCGTGCCACCGTCCAGAAAGAAGCGCTGGAAGTACTGCGGGTCTGTGAGTGGCTCGAAGACGGGGCCCTCAAGCCACGGTGAGAAGTCCACCGCGCCTTCCACGCCATCGGTGAACGCGAGGTGGATCGTGTAGCCACCGCGGTGCTCCGCGCGAACGACGGTCGGCAGCGACGGCATCGAACACCTCCTCAGTCCAGCGGCGGGATCCGCTCCAGGGGTTCGCCGGCCTGCAAGCGGTTCCAGTTTGTCTCCAGCTATTGCCGGGATACGACCGCCCATTCTTTGAGCAGGCGCAACGCGGTCTTCGAGTGGAGAGCGCCGGCCAGGAGTTCGCCATCGAACGTGAACGTGGCCTGCTGCCCCTGGTACTCCGCGTGAAAGTGCGGGACGCCGTGCTCCCGGTAGAACATCCGGATCACGATGCCGAAGAAGACCGAAACGACCGGCACGGATCAATTCTACCAGGATGGATGCGCCCGCGGCGGGCGCCGGCGTCGCGCCGCGTGCCGGTTCCGACATTGTAGGAGCGTCTGGTCCGGCAGGGCGCCTACCTGGGCGATCACGTCGCGCGGAGTCTGGGCGTGACGGTAGAGGCGGGCACACCGCGCCCGTAACGGGACCTGCGACCGTCGTGGTGCACGGTTACCCTCGGGAGCACCTGAGCCGCACCGTCCATGAGCACGCCAATGAGGTCGCGGAGAGGCAGAACGGCGAGTCTGCGGTTCCAGGAGGGCTCTGGTCCGGCGGTGAGGGGCTCTGAAACAGGACGTGGAGTCCGGCTCCGCAGGAGGCTCTCGCCGGGTGACCCGAGCTGAATTGGGTCCGGTCGGCGGCTCGCCGCGCGGCGTCCGCGCGAGATGACGGGGGACAACAGGGCGATGGGTTCTTGAGCCGCATAGAAATGGGCCCGCCAGGTCTCGAACCTGGATCCGCCGGTTATGAGCCGGATGCTCTACCCTTGAGCTACGGGCCCAGATGAGATTATACCAGTGTCCCGACGGGGGCGGAGCATCTACCCCTTGAGCCCGGAATACATAAAGCTCTCGACGAAGCGCCGCTGGAACAGGATGAACAACACGAGGAGCGGCAGGACGACGATCACCGTGCCCGCGGCGACGAGGTTCCATTGGGCCCCCGATTCGGCCGATTGGGTGAACGACGCGAGCCCGACCGTGACCGTGCGCGCCCGATCCGTGTCCGTGATGATCAGCGGCCACAGGAACTCATTGTAGTGGTACACGATGCTCACGATGGAAAACGCGACGAACGTCGGCTTGGCGAGCGGCACGAAGACGTGCCAGATCGTTTGCAGCGGTGAGCAGCCGTCGATGGCGGCCGCGTCCTCGAGATCGCGGGGCACGCCTCGGAAGGCCTGCCGGAGCAGAAACGTGCCGAACGCCGAGGCGAAGTACGGGATCATGATGCCGAGACGCGTGTTGAGGAGCCCGAGCGTCTTGAGCGTCACGAAGTTCGGCAGGATCAACGACGACGGCGCCACCATGAGCTGGAGGAGAAACAGCCGGAACAGCCATTCCCGCCCGGCAAACTCCAGGCGGGCGAACGCGTAGGCGGCGAGCGTGATGGTGACCAATTGCACCGCCAGAATTCCGAAGACGACCACCGCCGTGTTGTAGTAGAGGCGCAGAAACGGCGCGTCCCCCCAGGCGTCGCGGAAATTGGCCAGGCTCGCATGATGCACCCACAGCGATGCGATCTCGCTGCCAAGCTGTCCCGGCGGACGCAGGGAGGTGGCGAGCGCCCACAGCAGCGGGAAGACCCAGATGAAGGCGAGCGCTCCGACCCCCAGGGCCCAGCATGTCGTCGCGACTCGGCGGGCCACGACGGGTGTCATGTCACACTTCGTAGTGGACGCGCCGCTCGAGCAGGCCAAAGCTCAGCATCGCGATCGCCATGAGCACCGCGAGCAGGAACACGGTCAGCGTCGCCGCCTTGCTCAGGTCGAAGAACATGAACGCGGCTTGGTAGACGTAGAACAGGAGGAGATTCGTGGCGTTGTCGGGTCCACCGCCCGTCATGACCCAGATCTGATCGACGGACTGAAACGCGTTGATGCTCGCGATCAAGAGCACGAACAACGTCGTCGGCGCCAGCAGGGGAAACGTGATCGTGCGGAACTGCTGCCACGCCGATGCGCCCTCGAGGCGCCCCGCCTCGTAGAGCTCGACCGGGACCGACTGCAGCCCCGCGAGATAAAAGAGCATGTAGTAGCCGGCGTTCTTCCAGATCGTGAGCGCGATGACGGCCGCCAGCGCGTACCTGGGGTCGCCCAGGTAGTTCACGCTCGCCGGCACGAGGCCGTGCAGGTAGACATCGATCAGCCCGTATCCGGGCGTGTACACAAACAGCCAGATCGCGGCGGCGCCGACGAGCGGCAGCAGGGTCGGGTAGAAGAAGGCCGTGCGAAACGCGGCGCTGAGCGCGTGCGTGCGGACGAGCAGGAGGGCCAGCACGAGCGCCAGCGCCACCGTGATGGGTACCGATCCCAGCAGGAACACGGCGCTGTTCTTGAGGACACGCCCAAACACGGGATCGGCGGCGAGCGCGGTGTAGTTGGCGAACCCGACGAACTGGCGCTGGTGCGTGATCGGGCTCAGCCGGTACAGGCTCATCTCCAGGGACGAGAGCACCGGGTAGTACGTGAACGTGCCGAGGAACACGAGCGAGGGGAGCAGGAAGAGGTACGGCTGGATCCGCCACCGCCGGCGCGCGGCTTTGGCCGCCGCCCGGGGCACGTCCGTAGGCCGCGCCGCGTTCAGCACGCCGGTGCGCGGACGCAACGATCGGGAAGGGCCGTGCCGGTCACGGCACGGCCCTCCGAGATCGTGCCCGGGGCGCGATCGTCACAGCCGGCACGCGGAGCGTATGGTGTCAGTACTTGGCGAGCAGCTGCGTTGCATCGCGCTGCGCCTGATCGAGCGCCGCCTGGGCGCTCATCCGGCCGGACTGCGCGGCTTGCACGGCGTTGAGGAGCACCATGCCCACGCGGTCCACATCGTGAATCGTCATCTGCTCGCCCGCCACCCGCAGTTGTAGCGTTGCGGTCAACGCCTGCGGCACTTGATTGAGGTATGCCGCGAACGCGGGCGTCGAGAGCTCGGTCTTCCGAATGGGCACATAGCCCGTCCCGATGCTCCAGCGGGCCGCCTGCGGGGGCTCCGTCATCCACTTGATAAACGTCCACGCCGCCTGCACGTGGTCCGGCGGGATCTTGTTGAAGATGTAGAAGCTCCCGCCGCCGGTGGGGGAGCCCCACTGTTTGCCTGCCGGCATGAACGCGGCGTTCCAGGCGAACTTCGCGTTCGTGCGGATGAACGTCATGTTGCCGGTGGTCGTGTAGATCATGGCGACCTTTTGCTGGATGAAGTCCTGGGGCACTTGGGCCCAGAACGCGGCGCTGGACGGCCCCGGCGGATGGACCTTGTACTTGTTCTGCAGGTCCAGGATGAACTGCACCGCCGAGGTCGTCTCCGGCGAGTTGAACTTGACCCACTTGCCGCTGACCGTGTCGAAGTATTTCGCCTTTTGCTCGATGAAGAAGCCTTGGATCACCCAGGGCGACGTGTCGACGACCGGCGCCTCCACGCCCCATCGCGTGACGTTGCCGCTCGCGTCCCGGACCGTCAGCTTCTGGGCATCGGCCACGAGTTCTTGCCAGGTCTTGGGAGGCGCGTTCGGATCGAGCCCGGCCTCCCGGAACAGGTCCTTATTATAGAAGAAGATCACCGTGCTGCGCTGCCACGGGATGCTATACGTGTGGCCGTTGGACCGTGCGTTGAGCAGCAGGGCGCCGTAGAAGTCGTCGAGCCAACCCTTGGGTTCCTTGGCGATGAGGTCGTCGAGCGGTATCACCGCGTTTTGATCCAGCAGCGAGTACAACTCGGGAGTGTCGAGCACCGCGAGGTCGGGCGGATTGCCGCCCATGACGCCCGTCATGGCTTTGGCCATGGCTTCAACGTAGTTGCCCGCAAACACAGGCTCCACGCTGATGCCGGGATGCGAGCGGTTGAAGTCGTTGACCATGCTCGTCATGAGCTGGTTGAGCGGGCCTGAGACCCCTACCGGGTAGTAGTACTTGAGCGAGATTGTGGCCTGGGCGCCCGCGCCGCCCGGAAGTACCGCGATGGCGACGATCAGGGCGAGGGCCAGCGCCGCCCATCCCCGCAGGACTGCCATACAGGATCACCCCCCCTTGCCGTGCGTGACGATCAACCTGATGCCACCTCGGTCGTGCGCCGCCGTCGCTGCTCCGGGATATGCCCGGCCATTTCCGTAGTATCCTGTCCGACGATGAGTTCCCCGCGGTGACGCGATGAACGGTCCGCCAAGGTTGTGTTAAGGATGACGCATACGCTCGCGCCGCGACCCCCGGCGCAGCGCCGCGAGAGGAAAGCTTCGCCTCCTCACGAACAGTACCTGCGTCTGTTCCGGCGTGACGAGTGCGCGGCGACGATCGGTGTGGTCCCGGCAGGTGTATTCTCGCGGGGTTGGCTGAACTGCGGCCACGCGCGCATGTCACGCGGGAGCAGGGGGGCGCGGTGGCCGAACACGAGAAAACCGGGATTTTCCAGGTCGGAAGCCGCCAGCTCCGCGACGTGGGCGAGGCGTTGCGCTACGTCTACGACGCGCTTTTGGAGCGTGGATATAACCCCATCGACCAAATCGTCGGCTACTTGGTGTCCGGGGATCCCACGTACATCACCAGTCACAAGGACGCCCGCACGCTGATCCGGCAGATCGAGCGGGACCGGCTCCTGGAAGAGCTCGTCCGTTCCTACGTGCAGACGGCGATGAAAGGACCGTCCGCTGGCCCGCGCTGAGATCATCGAGGACACACGCACGGAACGTCTGCTCATTAGCGGCGGGGCGCGCCTTCGCGGGCGATTGCGGGTGGCGGGCGCCAAGAACAGCTCGCTCGCGATTATCGTCGCCGCCGCGCTGGCCGAGGATCGCTCGGTCATCGAAAACGTCCCCCATTGCCGCGACGTCCAGACGCTGCTCGAGATTCTCCGAACCCTCGGCGTCGGCGCGGAATGGACGGGGCCGGACCGTCTCGAGGTCGACGCGAGGCGCCTCACCGGGCACACCGCGCCCCACGATTTGTCGAGGCAGATGCGCGCGTCATTCTACGTGGCGGGCATGCTCCTCGCCCGCCTGGGCCGCGCGGAGGTGCCGTTGCCCGGCGGGTGTGTCATCGGGAGCCGGCCCGTCGATTTTCATATTCGCGGGTTCGAAGCGCTCGGAACGAGGGTTGCGACGGAACACGGGTACTTCAAGGGACAGGCGGATCAGCTGCGCCCCGCCACCTACTATGTTCCGCGCAGCAGCATGGGCACGACGATCAACCTCATGCTCGCGGCGTCGCGCACGGCGGACGTCACGGTCCTCCAAAATGCCGCGCGGGAGCCCGAGGTCGTGGACACCGCCGTCTTTCTCTCGCTCATGGGGGCCAGGGTCCGCGGGGCGGGGACGAGTACCGTGACGGTGGAGGGGACCCAGGCGCTCCGCGGCGTGACCTACACCGTGATCCCGGACCGGATCGAGGCCGGTACCTACTTGATCGCCGCCGCCGCGACCCGAGGAGACGTCCTGGTGGAGGACCTGATCTCGGAGCACGTCACCGCGCTCCTGACCAAGCTCGGCGACGCCGGCGTCACGGTGGAGTCGGGGCCGTCCGGCGTCCGCGTCAAGGTCGACGGGGAGCTCCGGCCCGTGGACGTGGATACGGCGCCGTACCCGGGCTTCGCCACGGACCTGCATCCGCAGTTCGCGGCGATGCTCGCGGCCGTCCCGGGGCGCAGCGCGATTCGGGAGACGATCTTTGAACGGCGCTTCGGGTATGTGGACGAGCTCCGGCGGATGGGCGCCGACATTCGAGTCGATGGCGATACGGCGATCATCACCGGGGTCCAGCGCCTCTCCGGCGCTCCCGTCGAGGCCGTGGACATCCGGGCCGGGGCCGCCATGGTGATCGCCGGTTTGGCGGCGCAGGGCGAGACACAGATCTCCAACGTCGAGAACCTGGATCGCGGCTACGACCGTCTCGAAGAGAAACTGACCGGGCTCGGCGCCACCGTGCGGCGGGTGCGGGGTTAGCGGTTTGTCGGCTCGGCTCGGTCCCCAGGCCGCCAGAGATCGTCTGATATACTGAGGGCCGGGGGCGAGTAGCTCAGCGGTAGAGCGCCTCGCTTACACCGAGGAGGTCGCGGGTTCGACCCCTGCCTCGCCCACCATATTTTTCAACGTTTCTGAACGGCTGCTCACCGCGAACATGGGGTCATTGTCGTTAGTAAATCGTAAGTACGCCATCACCGCGCGAACTGCCCCCGCGCGGCGAGCAACTCGCCGGCCACGATAGCCGCGTGCTCATGGGCCCGGGTAACGGGGTGCGCGTAGGTCCTGAGCGTGAATGACGCGCTTGAGTGCCCGATGCGGTCGGCGACTGTGCGGCCGTCCACACCTCGGCGCTGAGGTACGTTACGTGGAGATGCGCAGATCGTGGAGCCGGATACGCGGCAGCCCAAGCCGCTTGAGGCCCGGGTAGTGATCACGGAGACCAATCGGTGTCGACCCGCTCGGCGTCACCCACTTCGCCGAAATCCTGACGCTGTTCGAGTCCGATCCGTCGACGGACGCCGTGGTAGTCATCGGCGAGATAGGCGGCACGGACGAACTCGCCGCCGCGGACGCCGCCCTCCGGATGGCTAAGCCGGTCGTGGCATACGTCGCCGGGAAGTCTGCGCCCCAGGGGAAGCGTATGGGCCACGCTGGCGCGATCGTGGCGGGGGGTCAGGATACCGCCGCGGCCAAGATCAACACTTTTCGGAGGGTCGGAGTTCGAGTGGCCGATCTTATCACTGACGTCGCGCCGCTGATCGCGCATGTGCTACACGGGTGACACGCTAGCTCCGCCCGCCGGGCGTCGTCCAGGGACCAAGCCGGGCGCGCGCTGACACTGCTGGCATCGCTACCCGACCTGCCGCGGGTCGACGAATTCGCCGCGTCGCTCGTCCCTTAATTGGCTATCCGCGTATAGCGCATCATTCTCGAACCATCCGAATCATCCGCACTCGCCGCCAGGTCGAGTACGCAGGATTACGTCATGCGACTCGTCCTCTGCTTCCCGTCGGGAGCGGCACTGTCGGAGATACGCTCTGCAGCGGGCCCCCCGATTTGTACCTCGTACACGCGGTGCCTAGCATCCGTCCATGGTCAATAAGGTCCAGGCGACCCAAGTCCCCAGAGGGTCACTGCGGCAAATACGAAGTCCCTCCCGGATTTGGACCACCCTTCGATGACGAAGTTGCCAACGCCCGACGTCGATCGCAGAAATCAGTCCACCGCGGTCCCCTGTTGCTCATGCGATCCGTGTCCGGAATGGCAGGAATTTCGATGACAATGCTGTATTACTGTCGACAGCCTACTGTCAGTGGAGGAACACGTTGGCAGCATCCGTGACCGATTTTCGGATTCTTGAGCAAAAATCAGTCAGCCAGCAAGTGTTTGACGAGCTGCGGAGGCGCATCGTTCAGGGGCGTTTGCAACCGGGCGAGCGCCTCAATGAGGCCCGAATCGCCCAGGGCATGGGGATCAGCCGTGCGCCCGTCCGGGAGGCGGTCCAGCGGCTTCGGCAGGAAGGCCTCGTCATCCTCAAACCGCGGCACGGGCCGGTCGTCGCAGAGATCACCGGTACTGACGCGACTCACCTGTACCGCCTCCGCTGTGCTCTGGAAGAACTCGCCGTGGCGCTATTTATCGAGCACAGATCGCCAGAAGCCCTCGAAGCACTGGATGCTGCGGTCACCGCGATGACCCAAGCGAGTCAAGTCGATGATATGGCTCAAGTTGTCGAGCAGGACGTGCGGTTCCACGAAGCACTGTGTGAGCACTCGGGGAACCCGCTGCTCAGCCGCATCTATCAGACCATTAGCGCGCAGTTTCGTATCGCCGCGATCCAGGACGATTCCCGCGAAGCTAGGCTTACAGAGATTGCGGTCGCGCATGCCGAGCTCCTCGACGTTATCCGGCAGGGCGTCGTCTCTGCCGCGGTATCCAAGCTTCGCGAACATATTCTCCATTCGCTGCCGGGCCTGGTCGCTCATCTCAATAGGCACGCGGCGAAGCGATCGCAGTGACGCGGCACGCACCCATAATGACCGACCGAAGCGCATTGGCGGAACGCCGCGTCTCGCTCGAGGGTCCGCTCTCTCGAATCGCAGGCTGTCAATTTGGGTCGCCGGAGGAGCGCGGTGACGGGTGTTTGCGATGGCGGTGCCGGAGCCTATAAGGCGATTCCCACCAGTGGGGATTTTCAATTTCTCGTGGTCGATGCCTAACCAGAAGCGGGGGGTGACCTATGACTTCGGGCAGGTTAGACAGAAGGCGTCTCCTCGGTACGGCTGCTAGGTTCAGCGTCGCCATATTGGCGGCGGGTTCCGTGCCCAAGGTGTTCGAGCGACGCAGCGACGCGGCTACGGCCGATGATTCGCTCGCACGCGCCAGACGGCAAGGGTATCTCCGGGCCGCCTTCATCAACCTGAAGCCCCTGTCGTATGTTGACGACAAGACCGGGAACTTTACGGGCAGCGGCCCGGCGGTGGCAGGCGCCATCCTGAAGAAGCTCGGCATCAAGAACCTCGACCCGGTCCTGATTGAATTCGATGCGATCATCCCTGGTCTGCTGGATCGGCGTTGGGATATGTCGGCCTTTCCGTTCTACATCACGCCGAAGCGATGCGCGCAGGTGGCGTTCACGAACCCGATGGCGCAATATCGCGAAGGGGCGCTCGTGAAAGCCGGAAACCCGAAGAACCTCCATAGCTACACCGATCTCGCGAAGGACCCGGCGGTCAAGGTCGGGATCGGGACGGGGAACGCCGAGATCGATTGGGCCAAGCAGGCTGGGGTGAAGCAGGAGCAGATCGTCCTGTTCCCTGAGGAGGCCCTGGGGGTTGAGGCTCTCAAGGAAGGCCGGATCGATGCGTTTTTGAACGGCGATCTGAGCCTCGTGCTCGATGTCAAGGAGTACGGTGGCGCCGGTCAGCTCGAGCTGGCGAAACCGTTCACGGGGCCGATGGAACACGGGAAGGAGATCATTGCATACGGTGGCTGGGCGATGCGTCACGACGATGTCAGTCTGCTGAACGCCTTCAACCAGCAGCTGGAGATGATGGTGAAGAGCGGTGAATTGCAGAAACTGCAAGGCCCATTTGGGTACACACCGGATATGCTGCCGCCCCCCGGCGTCACGGCCAAGGATCTCTGCCCGGCGGCACCCTGGAAGCCGGGGTATAAGGTGTTCAAGTGACGTAGCCCGTCGCTGACGGCGCGTCGGTCTCGCACCATGACGTTACCGGGCGTTAATCCAATCGTGCTGCGCTTGTTGCTCCAGGGCGTGGGGGTGACGATCCTCTCGGCGACCTTGAGCATGATGCTCGCTTTCGCGATGGCCTTCATTGCCGGACTCGCCCAGCTGTCCCGATTTCGGACCGTACGGACGGCGGCCACGGTATACGTCGAGTTCTTCCGGGGTACGTCGGCGTTAGTCCAACTCTACTGGGCATTCTTCGTACTGCCGTACGTTGGGATCCTTCTTTCGCCGCTGCAGGTCGGGATCGGCGTGCTCGGCTGCAATGCGGGCGCCTATGGGGCGGAGGTCGTTCGCGGTGCCATCCTCGGGGTCGCCCGCGGGCAATGGGAAGCCGCTGCCGCACTGAGCTTGCCTCCGCGGTTGACGATGTCGAAGGTCATTCTCCCCCAGGCCTTGCCGACGATGATCCCATCGTTTGGGAACCTCGCGATCGACGTCCTGAAAGCGACCGCACTGCTCTCCTTGATCACGGTGACGGATCTCACCCGCGTCGTCAGCCGACTCGCCGTGATCGGAAGTTGGACGTTCTCGTGGGGGTACACGGTCATCCTGGTCGTGTACTTTTGCCTGTCGCTGCCCCTGATCTTCGCCGCGCGAAGCGTCGAGCGCCGCATACGGAAACATATGCCGCAGGTCGCGAGGCCCTAGAATGGATTTTCGCTATCTCCTTTCGGCGTTACCGCTTCTGTTGCAGGGCCTCGTGGTCACTGTCGAAGCCACGGTATTGGGCATGGTCCTCGCAGGCGCGCTCGGGCTGCTGATTGCAGTCATCCGGCTCTTGAGGCTGCCGATCGTGAGCCGGATCATGGACTTCTACATCCTGTTTGTCCGCAGTACCCCGCTCCTCGTGCAGCTCTTCTTCCTCTTCTATGTGCTGCCGTGGTACGGGCTCACGCTGAGCGCGTTTGGCGTCGGCGTGTGGGGGCTGGGGCTCCATTTTGCCGCGTACACGGCCGAAGTGTATCGCGCCGGATTCGAGCACGTTCCGAAGGGCCAGTGGGAGGCCGCGCGCGCTCTAAGCTTGAGCACGGTCGACACGTTAACGTTGGTGGTGTTCCCGCAGGCGCTTCGGCCCGTCCTGCCGGCGCTGGGGAACTACTTGATTTCCATGTTCAAAGATTCAAGCCTGCTCGCAACGATCACAGTGTATGAGCTGCTGGGAGTGACTCGTCAACTCGCCAGCGCAACATTTCAATACACAACGCTCTTCACCGCCCTCGGTGCGTTGTATTTTCTCCTTGCCTATCCATCGTCACTCGCGGTTCGATACGCTGAGGCGCGTCTTGGCCGCAGGTAAGCTAATGAGTGCTGCTGCGTCGTCTCCGGGAACGCGGCCGTCAACGCAGATTCTGGTGCGCCTTCTCGAGGCGGACAAATCGTACGGATCGTTGCATGTCTTGAATCGGCTTAGCCTCGAGGTGCGCCGCGGAGAGCATGTCGTGCTCATTGGCCCAAGTGGGTCCGGCAAAACCACAGTCCTGCGCTGCCTGATGACGCTCGAGCACCTCGATGCGGGAACGATCGAGATCGACGGCGATACGCTCGAATATCACCCTCGCCGGCCATCTACAGATCCCCAGTTCGCACGCCAGCAACGTTTGATCCGCCAGAAAGTGGGGATGGTCTTCCAACAATTCAACCTCTTCCCCCATATGACCGCGCTTGCGAATGTGACGCTTGCACCGTGCCGCGTTCTTCGGCTGTCTCGAAGCGACGCCGAGGCGCAGGCGAGCGAACTTCTGGGGCTGGTCGGACTCGGTGACAAGCTCCATGCGTATCCTTACCAGCTGTCGGGGGGCCAGCAACAGCGGGTCGCGATTGCCCGCGCCCTGGCGATGCGCCCCAAAGTTATGCTGTTCGACGAAGTCACGTCGGCACTCGATCCGGAGCTCGTCGGCGAGGTCCTGAAGGTTATTCGGCGCCTCGCGCACGACACCGGCATGACCATGTTGATCGTCACCCATGAAATGGAGTTTGCTGCGGAGATCGGCGATCGCGTCGTCTTTATGGAACATGGGCAGGTTATCGAGGACAGCCCACCAGGGGTGATCTTCAAAGCTCCTGTCAACGAGCGGACACGCCAGTTCCTGCGCGCACTGCGAGACCGGTAGGGCCAACGCCGCAGGTGGTGCGTCGATGCGAGGGGGAATGGTCGCTGTGTCCAACACCGGGAACAAGGCTCTCAGGATCGTCACTGTTAACGGCCCCATCCGCCCGGAAGAGCTTGGGGTAACGCTGAGTCATGATCACATCTTGGTCGACGCCTGGGGCATGACACCCGGGTATGAGGACTATGGAACCATCCTCGATAACGAGGACCTGGCGATCGAAGAGCTCAAGGGCTACCGTCAGGCTGGCGGACGTGCGTTGTGCGATCCGACCACGGTGGGGATCGGGCGCAATCCGGAGGCGCTCAAACGAATTAGCCAGGCGGTGGGGATCCACATCGTAATGGGCTGCGGATGGTATCGAGAGCGCGTGTATCCGCCCTATGTGTTTCAAGAGCATCCGGACCGCCTCGCCGACCGCCTCGTTCAGGAACTTACCGAGGGTGTCGACGGAACGGGCATTCGCCCCGGCTTCATCGGCGAGATCGGGACCGAACGTTTCTACATCACGCCGGCGCAAGAGCGTGTCTTTCGAGCCGCCGCGCGTGCACAGCGCCTGGTCGGGTGCGCGATCATGACGCACACGACGCACTGGGGTGAACTGGCTCTTGAGCAGTTGGATCTTCTCGCGGAAGAAGGCGTCCCGGCCGATCGCGTCATCGTATCCCACCTCGGTGACAGGCCCGGCGCGCACGGGTTGCTGCCCATCGCCGAGCGGGGTGCATGGATCGACGTCGATAACCTGGCGTTTGCCGACTACGCGCCGCTGGAGGTTCGCGCTGATAACGTCGTCGCCCTGTGGAAGGCGGGTTTCGGCGGACAGATCATGCTGAGCAACGACATTTCCAAGATCAATCAGCTGACCTTCTACGGTGGCTGCGGCTATCAGAATGTGATCACGAATTTCTACCCTCTCCTCAAAGCTCGCGGCCTTACGGACGACCAGATCACCACGATGACCGTCAGGAATCCGAGCAAAGCCTTCGCGTACGCAGCGGGTTGACCCGGTCCATTGGCGTACGTCGATCATATGGAAGGAGGCTATGGCGAGGTGTCGGTGTACGACCGGCTCGGTGTGAAGACGATCATCAACGCTGCGGGACCAGCGACGCGGTTGGGCGGTACTCTGATGGACTCCGAAGTTCTCAGAGCCATGACCGAAGCCGCGGGCGCGTATGTGAAGATGGATGAGTTACAGGAGGCGGCTGGGCGGGTGATTGCCCAAATCACGGGCGCAGAAGCGGGGTACGTCACTTCCGGGGCGGCCGCGGCTATGGCGCTCGCTACGGCCGCCTGCATGACGGGGGTGGACCCGGTCAAGATCAACCGCTTGCCGGATAGCCGCGGTATGAAAGACCAGGTGATCATCCAGCGCGCGCACCGATACGACTATGATCACGCGATTCGGTCGGTAGGGGCGACTCTCGTCGAAGTCGGCTTCCCAGACTTGACCTTTGCCTACGACATCGAAGCCGCGATTACGTGTGAAACAGCAGCAATAGCCTACTATCCTGTCAGGTCTCGCCCTTCTGTGCCACTTCACACCGTTGCGGATATCGCGCACCGTCACGGTATCCCAGTGATTGTCGACGCGGCGCTGGAAGTGCCGCCCACCGAAAATCTCCGGCGGTACATCCAGGAAGGTGCAGACCTCGTCGCGTTCAGCGGTGGCAAGGCTATCCGCGGACCGCAAGCAAGCGGCATTCTCTGCGGGCGCGCAGACTTGATCAGGGCCGTTGCGTTGCACAATCTCGACATGGACGTGCGGCCAGAAACGTGGACGTACCAGCGCATGATCGACGAAGGTCGCATCCCGGGGCCGCCGTACCATGGTATCGGCCGCTCCATGAAAGTCGGTAAGGAGGAGATCGTGGGCTTGCTCGTCGCCTTGGAGCGGTACGTCCGCCAGGATCATGCGACGATCCGCGCGGAGTGGCTGAATAAGCTCGCGTCCATCCGGAACGCGTTGAGCGAAATCGATGGCCTCACGGTGACAATAGTTGAGGAGCCGCTGGGCGGACTCGCTGTCCCGTATGCCCTGGTGCAGTTGGACGAGCACAAGCTTGGGATCACCGCGTATCAACTGCTCAACGGTCTTCAGGAATGCGATCCCCCGATCTACCTAATCGAAGAACCGGCTTGGCGTGGAGCCGTGGCGGTCAGTCCGATGACACTGCAGGACGGTGATGAACTCGCAATTGTCCACGCGATCCCCCAGGTTCTCAAGCACGTGGCACGTGGACGAACGTGAGCACGTCTTGATCGCACGATTCCGCACGCTGATCGGCCTGCCAGTGCCGGTCTCGTAGATCGCGGGAGGCTGATGCGTCTCAACGTTATTGGAGGACAGGAGCTCACGCCACGGCGAGCGCGAGGCGCTGGTGTGCCTTGAGGGGCTTGAAGCAGGAGCTATCCCTGAGCGCGGGAAGGGTGCCTAAAGTCTTAGCCTCGTAGTGTGGACGTCGCTTACCCCGGGCGTCGTGTAGACGATATTATCCATGGCGAGCAGTTCTTCGTATGATTTCGTCTCTAGCTCCCGGGTAATCACATCGGCAAGCGCGTCGAACTGCGCCACTACCCATGTACGCGCTTGAGTCGCAAGCAGATGCAGGTTCTGGTAGTTCTCCTGGCCCAAGACGCTGGCGACGATTGGGGAGGCGATGACCTTAGCAATCTTGGGGCTCACCTCCCTTTTGTTGAGTATGGTGCCGACCAGACATTGCGTATATGAATTGTCGTCGTGGACGATGTGTTTGTTCCGCAGACTTTCGAAATATTTAAATGCTTGAAGCGCTCCGGCGTCCCGCTTGTAAGCTTGCGCCGTATTCAGACTGAAGCGGGATTCGCTGTCGCTGAAGCATTTGATGAGATGCACGATCGCTGATTCCCACAGGATCTCGCGCAGTCGGTGGTCTTGGTCAGGCACGTGGTTTATCGCGTCGAGGTAGTAAAGCGTGGCATCGAGGTCCTCTTGGTGTAGCATCAGATCAGCGAGCCTCTGGGCCTTTGGGCCGGTGAGGCGAACGATCTTGACAGCATCCGGGAATCCCTCAAGGTGGAATTGTCGGTCGGTAACGGTGAACGTAAGATGCTCCATGATATCTTCTGTCGAGCCACCTTGTCGTTTCGGACCCGATGTAATCCCACTCGCACCGATTATGACACACACGTGAGTGAGACGGGGCGGCAGAAACTGTAACCATCCTTCTAACCCGGCGTTGACATGGGCGACGCCAGACCAACACTGCTGGTAGCTCAGATAAGCTGGTGATCGTGTGAGTCGGCATCCCTGTGTCATCGGTGGGCAGCTCGTCGGCAAACTTGCCTCTTCGAACCCAGACCGTAGTCGCGCCGCAGCGATTGCCCCACCGGATCCCACGCACCGCCCGGTCATCGACGATCGCGACCGCTTGCGGCGGACAGTGCAATCTGGCAAGCGCCTCGTCGCATAAGCGATCCTTTCGGTCCGGCGCGAACAGCACGACCGCAAACAATCGCTCGAGTCCCGTCGCACGGACCAGCGCGTACCTCCGTCCCACCTCCCCATCTGATGCAAGTCCGACTAAGGTGAGCGCATACGCCTGGGACAGCAACCGCACGGTCGCCGTGGCGTCAGAGAAGAGGCACCCTTTCTCGCTGTCCCATAGCGTCCTTCCCCAGTCGAAAATCACGGCGCAGATGTTAACCCTCGTCACAACACTCTCCGCCAACGGTTTTCGACTGACCACTCCGGCTAACCTATAACCTAACCTACGGCGCCGACGTCATGAGCGATGTTCATTCCCAAACCAACGGGCTACCAAACCCACGTTCGACCTAGAGTCCGCGGATCCCCGGTTCGCCTGGCGTGCTTCGCGGCACTTCCCCTGTCGCCTGACGGTGGCAAGTCCCCGCGCCCTCATTCTTATGGTATGCGCTCAGGCGGCCCCGGCTATCTAGTGCCGATCCAACTTGATTGACAGGGTGCGATATGATGGGGGCGACTGGTCATGGCAGCATTCATCGTCACAGCGGAGGCACCCATGCATCCTCTCATTCTTCGACGCATACGACCCCACGAACGGCAGCTGCTGCATGCCAAGCTCCGCACGTCGACCCTGCCCGTTCGTTTCCATCAACGGTATCGGATTGTAGCGGAAGCCGCCCGCGGCCGCTCGGCCTCGGTGATTGCCGATCGCGTGGCGTGCGACGTCGATACCGTGTACCTGTGGATCCATCGGTTCAACACCTCGGGGTTCGACACGTTCGAGCGGCCCACCA